>Ga0164308_10001690_pt1 | contig 11744 bp, 10 predicted proteins | sample Whisoiple_246_MG_FD_109983 | JGI IMG/M metagenome (GOLD analysis project Ga0164308, IMG submission 109983) | Soil microbial communities amended with fresh organic matter from upstate New York, USA - Whitman soil sample_246_MG | ecosystem: Environmental > Terrestrial > Soil > Unclassified >... | reverse complement strand
GCGCGCGCCGTCGCGATCACCCACGCCGGTGGCGAGCCCACACCGGTCGGGCACCTCGTCGACGAGAAGGCGATCGTCAACGCGTGTGTCGCCCTGCTCGCGACCGGTGGCTCGACCAACCACACCATGCACCTGGTCGCCATCGCCGCCGCCGCCGGGATCACGCTCACGTGGGACGACCTCTCCGACCTGTCGGCCGCGGTGCCGCTGCTGACCCGCATCTACCCCAACGGCTCGGCCGACATCAACCACTTCGTGGCCGCCGGCGGTACGCCGTTCCTGGTGCACACCCTGCTCAAGCACGGCTACCTCCACGACGACGTGCTGACCGTCTCGGGCCGCGGACTGTGGCGCCACACCAGCGAGGCGCGGCTCGACGGCGACGGCGACCGGGCCGGTGTGGTGTGGGAGGAGGGCCCCAAGTCCTCCCTCGACACCGACGTCCTGCGTCCGGCCGACGACCCGTTCGCGCCCGACGGCGGCCTGCGGATGCTGTCGGGACGCCTCGGCCGTGCGGTCGTCAAGACCTCCGCGGTCAGGCCCGAGCACCGTGTCGTGACGGCGCCGGCGATGGTCTTCGACGACCAGGCCGACTTCCTCGCCGCCTTCGCCGAGGGCCGGCTCGACGGGCGCGACCTCGTGGCCGTCGTCCGCTACCAGGGACCGGCCGCCAACGGGATGCCCGAGCTGCACAAGCTGATGCCCGCCCTCGGGGTCCTGCAGGACCGCGGCCAGCGGGTCGCGGTCGTCACCGACGGCCGGATGTCGGGGGCGTCCGGCAAGGTGCCCGCCGCCATCCACGTCACGCCCGAGGCCGCCCTCGGCGGTCCCCTGGGACGGATCCGCGACGGCGACCTGGTCACCGTCGACGCCGATGCGGGTGTGCTGGAGGTCGAGCTCGCCGACGCCGAGTTCGAGCGCCGCGAGACCACCGGTCGCGCACCCCACGACGTCGAGTGGGCCGGCACCGGCCGGGAGCTGTTCTCGGGCTTCCGCGCCATCGTCGGCACCGCCGAGACCGGCGCCAGCGTCATCCGTCCCCTGCCAGCCCCCACCGAGGAGGCCCCCGTTGTCCAGCCCGTCTGACGTCCACCCTGCTCCCGACCCGGTCCGCGACCGCGTCGGCTCGCTGCTGTCGCTCGTGCCCGTCGTGCCGGTCGTCGTGCTCGACGACCTCGACCACGCCGTGCCGGTCGCCCGCGCGCTCGTCGCCGGCGGCCTGCCGGTCATCGAGCTGACGCTGCGCACGCCGGTCGCGCTCGACGCCATCGCCGCGATCGCCGCGGAGGTCCCCGAGATCCTGGTCGGCGCTGGCACGATCACCTCCCCCGAGCTCGTCTCGCGCGCCGTCGAGGCCGGCGCGCAGTTCCTCGTCTCTCCAGGCACCACGCCGGGACTGCTCCGGGAGATGGCCGGGTCGGGGGTCCCGTTCCTCCCCGGCACCGCCACCGTGTCCGAGGCGATGGCCGTGCTCGAGGCCGGCTTCTCGGAGATGAAGTTCTTCCCCGCCGAGGCCTCCGGCGGGACGGCGTACCTGAGGTCGCTGGCCTCGCCGCTGCCGGCCGCCCGGTTCTGCCCGACCGGTGGCATCACCGCCGCGAGCGCCCCGTCGTACCTCGCCCTGCCCAACGTCGGCTGCGTCGGCGGCTCCTGGCTCACCCCCGGCGACGCGCTCGCCGCCGGCGACTGGGACCGCGTGGCCGCCCTGGCCCGGGAGGCCGCCGGGCTCGCGGCCTGACCCCGTCGGTCCGACCCGTCGACAATCGGCCCGGCGACAACCAATCCAGCCTGCGCAGCGTCCCAGCAGCATGCCGATCCGACGTCCTGCCCGCCGACCCGCGCACCTGGTGCTCGGCGCGGCGCTGCTGCTCCCGGCCTCCCTCCTGGCCTGGGCGCAGCCCGGTGCCGCCAGCGGCTCCGCGCCCGCCGGGTCCGAGGTCGTCGCCGCCGAGACGGTCGCGAACGTCTCGGTGCGCGCCACGGGCCACCAGCGGATCCGGTTGGAGGCCCTGCCGCAGGTCGTGCAACCGGGCGGCACGGTCGCCAGCCCTGACGCGGCGAGCGCCGCCGTCGTCGCCACCCTGCGTCCCGTCCGCCCCGGCCGACGGGTGCAGCTCCAGGTGCAGGAGGGCGAGTCGTGGCGAGCCGTCGCCTCGAAACGCCAGGACAGCCTCGGCCGGGTGCAGTTCGCCGCCCCGGCAGCCGTCGACGGCGAGGCGCGGACCTACCGGGTGAAGGCGATGGCGTCCTCGACGACCAGCCCGCTGAAGAGCGCGCCCGTCAGCACCGCCCGCTGGCTCGACGCCACCTGGACCGACGAGTTCGAGGGCTCGCACCTCGCCCCGGTCTGGAACCAGCGGGGCGGGGGGTACGCCCACGGCAGCCGCCGCTCGTGCGCCAAGGGCGACCCGCGGGCGGTCAGCGTGGACGGCGGCGCCGTGCGGCTCAGCGTCGTCACCGACCCGGATGCGACGACGCGGTGCCGGATCCAGGGCCGCGACGCGCGCCCCGGTCGCTTCGCCTACCGCCTCAACGGTCACATCGGCACCCAGCACGCCTTCTCGTTCCGCTACGGCGTCGCTGCCGCCCGGGTCAGGTTCCAGCACCTGCGCGGGCAGCACGGCGCCTTCTGGCTGCAGCCCGTCGACGGCATGCACGCGGGCGCGCCCGGCACCGAGATCGACGTTGTCGAGTACTTCGGCGACCACCACCCGCAGGGCGGCCTGGCCTCGTTCATGCACCGCTACGACGGCAAGCGTCGGATCGCGTCAGGCGGCTGGATCCCGCGCTCCCGGTCCTACCTCGCGGCGCGCGACGACGGCTGGTCGAAGAACTACCACGTCTTCTCGGTGGAGTGGACGCCACGGATGCTGGTCTTCCGCATCGACGGGCAGGAGACCGGCCGGCTGCACGGGAAGGTCTCGGCCGTGCCGCAGTTCCCGATCCTGAGCCTCATCTCCGCCGACTACGAGATCCCGAAGATCAAGGAGAAGCGGCTGCCCCAGCACATGTACGTCGACTGGGTGCGGGTCTGGGAGACGGGCGGGGGCGCCTAGCTCACCCGCGTCCGCCCAGCCCGCGGTAGAGATCGATCTCCGACCGCAGCCGCGGGGGCAGGGGTGCCCCCACCACGGCGAGGGCATCGGCGTAGGCCTCGAGAGCGCCGAGCAGGTCCTTGCGGAGCTGCTGCTGCTCCACGAGCCGCTTGTCGTGCCGGGCGCGTTCGAGGAGCTGGCGCGCCGACAGGACGTCCTCGAGCAGCGACGTCAGTCGCCCGTGACGCCCCGGATCGAAATCCGGTCCTGCTTCCAGCATGCGGCATCCGACCCGTCCAGCGGGGCCGTGGCGCGGTGCCGCAGCGTCGTGGACAGGTCCAACCTACCGGCTGCTGCCCATCGGCGCCGCAACACGCAGGTCGGGCGCGGCCGGGGGAGGAGACGGCTCCGGGGCCGACGCCGTGCGCAGGCGGCGTTGCTGGGTGGACATCAGTGCGACCGCGAGCACCGTCGCGCCGACGGTCACGCCGAACGCGGCCGTCGCCCCCGACGCGTCGGCGAGGCGTCCGGCGATGCTCGAGCCGAGCGCGTAGCCGAGGCCGGTCGCGCTCGCCAGCGTCGTCATCGCCGCGCCGACCCGGGCAGCGGGCACCGCGCGCTCGGCGAGGGAGAAGACGGCGATCATGTAGGGCGCGACGGCGAGACCGAGGACCAGCACCGTCACGGCCGTGCCGGCCAGGGTGCCGGCGAGGAGGAGGGGGAGCGAGAGCACGAGCAGCGCCCACGCGGCGACGAGGGCACGTCGCTCGTGGCCGACGCGCTCGGGGACGTACGCCGTCGCCAGGCCGGCCAGCGCGCTGCCGACGCCCAGGGAGGCGTGCACCAGTCCGGCCACGCCCGGCGTGCCGGCATCGGTGGCGAGCACGGTCGCGCCGGTCTGCGTGGCGCCGAAGAGCATCCCGATGGAGACCTGCGCGCCGACGAGCACGACGAACGCACTGGTGAGCAGCCGACCCGTGCCGACCGGGTGGTCGGCGTCGTGGGCGAGGCGCGCGGAGGGATCGAGGGCGAAGGCCGACCCGAAGACCGCCAGCAGCAGGGCGGCGAGCAGCAGTGCCCCGGAGGGGGAGAAGATCGCGACGGAGAGACCGACCAGCGCGGGGCCGATCGCGAACGACGCCTCGTCGGCCGCTCCCTCGTAGGAGAACGCGGCGTCCACCAGGCGACGCTGGTGCGAGCCGGTCGCGCGGGTCAGCGGTCGCCACCGGACACGGGCGAGCGGACCCACCTGCGGGAGCACCAGACCGGTGGCCGCGGCGGTGAGCACGACGACGGCGTCCCCGACGTCGCTGCCGACCACGGCGACGAGCACGGCCAGCCCGCTCGCGCCGAGCAGCGACTGGACGAGGACGACTCCGCGTTGCCCGACCCGGTCGGCCAGCGAGCCGGCGATCGGCGCGCCGACGGCGTTGGCGACGGCGAGGGCCCCGGCGCTGAGGCCGCCGAGGCCATAGCTGCCGGTCGCGGTGGAGACGAGGAGGAGGGTGCCGAGCTGGCTCATCGCCAGCGGGAGGCGCCCGACGAACGCCACGAGGACGTAGGTGGGGCCGGCGATCGACAGGAGTCGTCGGTAGGAGGCGAGGGGGGTCACGAGGGTCCTTCGGGTGCGTCGGTACGACGCGCCGAACCCACCTCCAAGGACGCGTTGAACCCTCTGCGCCTCCCAGTCTAGAAGGGCTCGCGACCGCTGGCGGAATCGCGGCCGGACGGGTTCCGGTGGGGGTGGCCCGGGCATAGGGTCGGAGGTGCCGCAGGCCGAACATGTGGAGGCCGCGATGGACGCAGGCGAGCAGGACGCGGACGTGCCGCGTGCGGACGGGCTGGCAGGCCGGCCCGGGGCGGTCGACGAGCAGGCCAGGCTCCGGCTCCTGCTCGATGCGGTGGTCGCCATCGCCTCTGAGCTCACGCTCGACGGGGTGCCGACGCGGGTCGTCCGCTCGGCCAGCACCCTCGTCGGCGCGAGGTACGCGGCGCTCGGGGTCCTGACCGGCGGGCCCGAACGCGTGCTGCGCACGTTCGTGCAGCACGGGTCGGACGGCGAGGTGGTCGAGCAGGTCGGGGACCTGCCCGCCGGTCACGGGCTGCTCGGGGTGCTCGTCGAGGAGCCGCGTCCGCTCCGGCTGCGCGACGTCGCGGCGCACCCGGTGTCGTACGGGTTCACCGAGCAGCACCCCGCGATGACGTCGTTCCTCGGCGTGCCCGTCAGGACCCGTGAGCGCGTGTTCGGCTACCTCTACCTCACCGAGAAGGACGGCGGGCAGGACTTCAGCGACGTCGACGAGTCGGTGGCCACGGCACTGGCGGCGGCCGCGGGCGTCGCCATCGAGAACGCCACGCTCTACGAGGAGGCGGAGCGACGCCAGGCCTGGCTGAGCGCCACCGTCGAGATCACCTCACTGCTCTCCGAGGACACCCCCACCGATCGGGCGCTGCGCGCCGTGGCCGACCGGGCCCGGTCGGTGTCGGGCGCCGACGTGGCCTGGGTCGTCAGCGGCACCGATCACCTCCACCTCCACCTCGAGGTCGTGGCGGGTGCACCTGTCGATCGGGAGGCCATGCGCGGCCTGCCGATGGAGAAGTCGCTGGCGAGCCTGGTGGTGCGCACCGGCGTGCCCATCTCCGTGGACGACCTCGCCACCGACCCGCGCGCCGTGGACCCCTCGTCCCTCGAGGGTTGGCCCCAGCTCGGTCCGATGATGGCCCTGCCCCTGCGGTCCGGATCGGGGATCGAGGGGGTGATCTCGCTCGCGTGGACCCCCGAACGCATCGATGCCTTCCGACGCGTCGACCCGGGCCTGCCCACCAGCTTCGCGGAGCAGGCGGCGCTGGCCCTGCAGGTCGCCCGGGGTCGGGAGGCCCGCAAGCGGATGTCGCTGCTGGAGGACCGCGACCGCATCGCGCGCGACCTGCACGACCTCGTCATCCAGCGGCTCTTCGGCGTGGGCCTCGGGCTCGAGAGCACCGCGCGGACCGTGCCCGACGGCGCGTCGGCGCAGCGCCTGCGTCAGGCCATCGCTGAGATCGACGACACCATCAAGGACATCCGCCGAACGATCTTCGCACTGGGGACGCTCGAGGGGTCGACGGACCTGCAGACCGAGGTCGAGCGCCTCGTCGACCGGGCAGCCGCGACGATGAAGCTGCGGCCCAGGCTCCGCCTGGAGGGGCCGATCCGGACCACCGTCCCCCCGGCCGTCGCCACGGACCTCCTCGCGGTGGTGAGCGAGGCACTGACCAACGTCAGCCGGCACGCCCACGCCTCGTCGGTGGAGGTGCGGGTCGTCGTCGCCCACGACGCGCTCGAGGTGAGGGTCGCCGACGACGGGCTCGGCATGCCGGCGGACGTCCTGGAGAGCGGGCTGCGCAACCTGCGCGAGCGGGCCGCCGGCCACGGGGGAGGGCTGGCGGTGGAGTCCGCGGCGGGCACGGGCACGATCCTCACGTGGCGCGTCCCGCTGCTCGAGCACGGCGCCCGGCCGGTGGGTCAGGAGGACTGACGGCGGTCCCGGGACCCTGTCCCGAACGTGCCGGGACCTTGGTCCGTTGTGCGCCTCACGCACCTGCATTGCTATGGAGGCGCACCGGGGGTCCGCACCGGGTGCCCCGCCCCACCGGCGCTCCGCAGCCGTACGCCGTGCTGTCGAACCAGAGCGCCGGCGGAGGGGGCACCCGGGCAGTCGGGTGCCGTTGCCGCAGGACAGTCAGGGGAGAGAAGCATGGACCAGCAGCAGGGTGGGCAGTAGGCGTGTCGCACGTTCCCGTCGCGACGGTCGATCTCACGTGGACGCCACGCCTGACCAACCAGGACCTCAGGGACGCCGCCGACCGTCTCCTCGGCGACCGCTGCGACGTGCCCCCGGGCTCGGTGCTGCGCACGTTCTCCCGCTCCGTGCGGGCCGCGCTGCTCGACGGCTTCCTGACCTCGGAGGTCGTGGCGGAGGCCGAGCGCAGGACCAGGGACCTGCTGGCCGAGCGCCCCGGTGCCGCCGGGCGGCCCCACCTGCGCGCCTGGGCCGGCGTGCCCGCTCCCGCGGTGCACCGGCAGCGGAGCCCACGGTGACGGCACGCCGGCGCAGACGGACCGGCGAGCACGTCGGTCCGGGCTCCCGCCGGCGTTCGTTGAGGCGCTGGCGCGCGCGCTCCGCCGTGCGCGCAGCGCGGCTGGTCTCGGCCGCGGCGAGACAGCGGTCCGACCCACGTCACCTGGCCTGAGGACCTGGTCGAAAGCACCCGCTCGGCCCGGGCCGGAAGGCCCGGGCGGGAGTACCGTGACGGTATGGACGGACCTCCTGGTGTCCCGGCCGAGGAAGGCACCATCACGGTGTTCCTGCTGGACGACCACGAGCTCGTCCGGAGAGGCGTGCGCACCCTCCTGGAGTCCGAGCCGGGCATCGAGGTGATCGGGGAGAGCGGCTCGGCAGCCGAGGGCGAGGTGCGCATCGCGGCCCTGCGTCCGCGCGTCGCGATCGTGGACGGGCGGCTGCCCGACGGCTCGGGCATCGAGGTGTGCCGCCAGGTGCGGTCGGTCGACCGGCGCATCGAGGTGTTGGTCCTGACGTCGTACGACGACGACGACGCGCTCTTCGCGGCCATCCTGGCCGGCGCCTCCGGCTACGTGCTGAAGCAGATCAGCGGGGGCGACCTCGTCACGGCCGTGAGGCGGGTCGCCGCGGGCCAGTCGATGCTCGACCCGGCCGTGACGGCCCGGGTGCTGCACCGGCTGCGGCAGGGGTCCGACGAGGACCCGATGACCAAGCACCTGACGCCCAAGGAGCAGCAGGTCCTGGGCCTCGTGGCCGAAGGCCTCACCAACCGTCAGATCGCCGAGCGCCTCGGCGTCGCGGAGAAGACGGTGAAGAACTACGTGTCGACGCTGCTCGCGAAGCTCGGCGTCGAGAGCCGGACCCAGGCAGCCGTGATGGCGGCGCGCCGCCCCACCTCGGTCGACACCCGTCCGGGTCGCTCGGCCCACTGACCGGCGACACCCGTGACTCCGTAGGGTGTCCGCGTGCCCCCTCGCCCCGACCGGACCGACGGCGTCCGACCCGGTCGGGTCTCGCGGCTGCGCGCGGTCGACCCGCTGGTGCCGCTGGTGGCCGGGGTGTCGCTCGTGGTCTACGTGCTGCACGGCTTCAACGGGACGCTGACGCGCGACCTCGGCATCTACAGCTACGCCGGCCAGCAGGTGGCCGACGGTGTCCCGCCCTACCTCGGCGTCCTCAACCGGGCCGGCCCCTTGGCGCACGTGCTGCCGGGCGTGGGTGCACTCGTCGCACGAGTCGGCGGCCTCGACGACGTCCTCACCATGCGCGTGCTGTTCATGTTGATGGCGGTCGCCACCATCTGCCTGTCCTACCTGCTCGGACGCGACATGTTCCGCTCGCGGGGCGCCGGTCTGGTGACCGCGAGCGCGATGCTCGCCATCCACGGCTTCATCAACTATGCCTCCAACGGGCCGCGCGAGAAGACCCCGATGGCCTTGTTCGTGGTCGGCGCGCTGTGGGCGGTCACGCACCGACGCTGGTTCACCGCGGGCGTCCTCACGAGCCTGGCCACCCTGTGCCTGCAGACGGCGTTCTTCAGCACCTTCACGGCCGTGGCCGTCGGCGCGCTCCTGCTCGCCTCGGACGGTCGCCTCCGGGCCCTGGTGCGGGTCGGAGCCGGCGGGCTGGCGCCGGTGGCGGTGCTCGCCACCTGGTTCGCGCTCGCGGGATCGCTGGGTGCGGCGTGGGACGGCTTCTACGGGATCAACCGGCGCTACACCGTGCCCAATCCGCTCGATACGGGGCGCGAGCTGGTGTGGGAGGACCTGGTGGGTGCCTACGGGGTGACGGTGTGGCTGCTGCTGGCCGGAGCCGTCCTCCTGGTGCTGGTCTCCCTCGCCGCCGTCTCGCGCCGAGTGCGGGCCGCCGTACCCGGACTGACGGTCCTGCCCGCGATGGCGGCCGGGCTCCTCGCCGGACTCGCCTGGATCCGCGAGGAGTACGACGCCTGGGCCGACCTCTTCCCGGTGCTGCCGTTCACCGCCCTGGGCCTGGGCGCCGCCTTCGCGGTGGCGACTCACGGGCTCGCCCGCGGTCGTCGTGGCATCGCGGCCGGGGTGCTCGCCGTCACCGCCCTCGTCCTCGCCCTCACCTACGCCGTCTCCACCCGCAACGACACCCTGCAGGGCCAGCGCGAGGCCTCGGACGCGGTGCTCGCGGTCCTCCCCGACGACGCCACCATCACGTCGATCGAGGCGCCACAGCCGCTCGTGCTGACGGAGCGGACCAACCCCACGCGTTACCAGATGTTCCGCAGCGGGCTGCAGGACTACATGGAGGACACCTGGGCGGGCGGCCTCGACGGCTTCAAGCGCGACCTCGTCGCGGACGGACCCGACCTCGTCGCGGTGGGGGAGACGGTCTCGCGTCGCTGGCGTGCCTCGATCCAGCCCGACTACGTCTACGTGGGGAGCGCGCCGCTGTGGGACTGGTACGCCCGCGCGTCGCTCGGTGAGGACACGATCGCCGAGCTCCGTGACGCCGCCGGCTACGACCCCAACGACCCGCTGGCCGAGCCGCCGGCGCCATGAGCGGTCCACGCGCCCCGCTCCTGCTCGCCGCCGGCTCGGTGGTCAGTGGGGTGCTGGCCTACGTGCTGTTCGCCCTCGTGACCCGCGGCCTGGGCGCGACCGCGGCGGCACCGGTGTCAGTGCTGTGGACGGTCTGGGCCCTCGCCGGGGCGGTGTTCACGTTCCCGCTGCAGCACTGGATCACGCGGTGCATCACGGCCGGGCGCGAGGGCGACGTCCGCCGCTCGGCCGGTCGCGTCGCCGTCGTGGTGACCGTCGCCGCCCTCGCCACCGGCGGCCTGGCCTGGGTGTTCCGGGACCGGCTCTTCCACCGCGACGACGCCTGGTTCCCCGTGCTCGTGGTGCTCGTGGTGCTCGGGTCGGCGGCCGTCGGCGTGCTGCGGGGCAGCCTGGGCGGGCGTGGCCGGATGACCGCGGTGGCCGGGAGCCTGGTCGCGGAGAACGCGGTCCGCTGCGTCCTCGTCGCCCTGCTGCTCCTGGCCCAGGTGCACGACCCGGTGGCCCACGGCGTGTGCCTGGCCGCCGGGTCGCTCGTGGCGCTGTGGCCCGGCGCCTGGCGGTTCGGCCGGGCGGGCGGGGGCGGGCACGGCTCCCTGTCGTTCCTGGGCGGTGCGGCCACGGGGCAGCTGCTCGCCCAGGGCGTGCTGACCGGGGGCGCCGTGGTGCTGGCGCTCCTCGGCGGCTCCCCCGTGGAGATCACCGCGATGTTCGCGACGCTGGCGCTCTTCCGTGCGCCCTACATGGTGGTGCTGGGCACGCTGCCGCAGGTCACGCACCACGTCACCGGGCTCGTCGTGGCGGGCGACCTGCCGGCCCTCCGCGTGCTCGCGGGCCGCCTCGCCGTGGTGGGGGCGGCGACCGTGGTGCTCGGGGCCGTCGTCGGAGGGTCCGTGGGACCCGAGCTGGTGCGAGCGGTGTTCGGCAGCACCGTCGACATCGGACACGGGGACGCCGGGGTCATCGCGACGGGCTGCGCGCTGGCGCTGGTCAATGTCGTGCTGATGGTGGGCGCCCTTGCGCTGGACCGTCCAGGACGGGTGGCCGGGGCCTGGGGCCTCGCCGTCCTGGCGGGAGCAGTCGTGCTGCTGCCGACGACCTGGCTGCTGCCGGTCGAGCGCGTCGCCTTCGCCTTCGTCGCGTCCGAGGTCGCCGCCACGGTGCTCCTCGCCGTGGCCGCCTCGTCGGTGCTCAGGGCAGGGCGGACGACGGCCTGAGGGCCGCGACGAACACCGACGACCCGAACGGCAGGTCGCGCCGGCGGAGCAGGCGGGCCTCCGCCCGGCACACGCCCATGAGTGCCCGGTCCAGGTTCGGCGAGACCTCGGGCAGGCGCGGGTCGGTGGCGGCCGCGGGACGCAGGCGCCGCCGCACCCGCTCGGCTGCGAAGAGGGCGAACACGCCGCCGAAGGCATACGTCGCCCGCAGCACCTCCATCCCGGCGTCCTCCACGAGCCCCACGATGGCCGCGCGCGTGTAGCGGCGGTGGTGACCGGCCCGGACGTCGTGGTCCGACCACGCCCACTGGTAGGCCGGGACCGACAGCAGCATCCGGCCACCGGGAGCCAGCACGCGCCTCAGCTCGGACACCGCGCGGGCGTCGTCGGCACAGTGCTCGACCACGTCGAACGCCGACACGACGTCGAACGTCGCGTCCCCGAAGGGCAGGTCGGTCGCCGAGCCGACCACACCCTCACCGGGCCGCAGGCCGTCCGCGAACAGGTCCAGGCTGACGTGCTGGTGCTCGCCCCGCAGCCAGCCCACGCTGGGTGCGTCGGCACTGCCGACGTCGAGCGTGCGCGCCGGAGCTGCGAGGTGGGACGCCATCACGGCGGCGAGCAGGTCGGTGCGGGCCCGGTGCCACCAGTAGCCCTCGTGCTGCAGGGACGACGAGCCCGGCTGCCGGTCCGTCCCGGCGCTCACCGTTCGGGGAGGGTCGCGGTGCTGGCCTCGAGGAAGGCTGCCACCACGCGGTCGAGGTCGGGGTCGGACAGGTTGTTGTGGAAGGGCAGGCGCAGGAGTCGGTCGCTGACGTCCTCCGAGACCGGGCACTCGGTGGGCCGGACCGCGAACGCGCGACCGGCGTCGGAGGTGTGCAGCGGCTGGTAGTGGAAGGT
>Ga0164308_10001688_pt1 | contig 11756 bp, 12 predicted proteins | sample Whisoiple_246_MG_FD_109983 | JGI IMG/M metagenome (GOLD analysis project Ga0164308, IMG submission 109983) | Soil microbial communities amended with fresh organic matter from upstate New York, USA - Whitman soil sample_246_MG | ecosystem: Environmental > Terrestrial > Soil > Unclassified >... | reverse complement strand
GCCGGGCACGCCCGACCTCGAGCAGGCGGAGCGGCTCGCCGGCTTCAGGCAGCAGGTCCCCGCCGCGCTCGGGGCGCCCGACGGCGTGGAGGTGTCTCCGGACCGGCTCGTGGTGTCGCTGAGCTGGACGACGCGGGGCGGCACGGTGCGGCTCGACGAGCTCCGCGGCGACGTCGAGCCGCTCTTCTGGAAGACCGCAGACCGGGCCGAGCGGCTGCTCGTCTCCGGTGCCGATGCGCTCTGGCTGCCGACCGCCCACCGGGTGACGGTGGTCCCCGACGGCAGCTCGGTGCGAGACCTCCCGTCGCGCCTGTCCGCCCCCACCCTGCTGTGGCTCGACGGCGACCTCACCCTGCGCCTCGAGGGCGACCTCGACCTCGCCGAGGCGACGCGGATCGCCGAGTCCGTCGACTGACGGAACCCCGACCGGCGCGGCGGTGTACTCCAGGCATCCCGTCCTGAGGAGGAGCCATGCGCAGGATCCTGGTCGCCGTCGTGCTCGCCCTCGCCGCCGCCGTCGGGCTGCCGACTGCCTCGCAGGCAGGCGGGCCCACCAGCGTGCTCATCACCCGACCCGGCCAGTCGGCCGGGGCGCTCTACTACGACGACGCGGCCTACGACGCCCTGCTGGGCCTGCTGCCCGCCGACGAGACCCGCGGCGAGCCGCTGGCACCGGGCGGATCGGGCGCCGACTACACCCTCACCTGGATGGTGCACGACGTGATGCCGTGGCGCTTCGACCGCGTGCACGTGGACCCCGACGGGTCCGCCTGGGTCGCGACGAGCTTCTCCGCGAAGGACACCGGTGGATGGGTGGAGGTCGCCGAGCCGGACGGGCTCGTGGCGCTGCTGACCCAGGTGCTGGACGACTCGGTCGCCCCCGAGGTGGTCTCGATCCCGGCCGGCGCCGGCCCTGACCCGGCACCGGCGCCGGCTCTGGCCGAGCCCGGGTCGACGTGGTTCGCGCTCACCGGCTGGCGCTGGGTGGTGCCGGGCGTGCTGCTCGGCCTCGTCGTCGGCGCTGTCGCGGCGCGACGGTCGCGGGACGAGGAGCCGCGTCAGGTGCTGGTCAGCTCGGAGGCGTAGAGCCGGTAGAGCCAGTACGCTGCCACGGCGCACAGGAGGTGCCACGCGGCGTGGCCCTGCAGCAGCGAGTCGGGGTCGCACCAGCCGGCGTTGCTGAGCAGCCAGATGGCGAACGCGACCAGCATCGAGGCCAGCGCCACGACGCCGTGCCGGAAGACCAGGCTGGTCTCACCGCGCCGCCACAGGGCGGTCTCCAGCACGACCGCCACGACCAGCAGGACGCCGAAGGCGAGGTTGCCCGCGTAGTGCACGACGGGGACCGGATCGGTCCACAGCCCGACCAGCTCGCAGGCCGCCACGCAGGCGACGTACGCCGTCACGAACGACGGGGTGCCGCGCCGGGTCCACCGCACCCACGCCCATGCCGCGGCGAAGCCGGCGACGAGGTACATGCTGAGCATGTCGAGGTGACCGCCCCACCCGCTCTGCGTGGCGTGCATCGCCGCGGAGCCGGGACCGAGCAGCACGACCACGCAGGCGTAGAAGGTGGCGACCGCCGACGACATGACGTACGAGGCGTTCGCCGGTTCCTCCCGACGCTGGGCGTGCCGGGCGACCAGGAGGCCGGCGACCACGAAGCCGACGTTGGACAGCGTGTTGGCCGGCTGCGCGACCACCCCGTCGTGGGCCCGCTCGCAGAAGTCCGCGCCGCGCCCGACGTCCGGCCCCAGCCACCCCCTCGCGACGGCGAGCGCCAGGAGCGCCGACGACCCGGCCGCGACCGCGCAGGTGGTGGTCAGCGGCCGCGGCACGGGTCGATCGTAGGCGGAGCTAGGCTCGGGTGACCTGCACGATCGTGGGACGGGGGCCGGCGAACCGGCCGGCGCCGGCGGGCGCCCCGGCGGGCACGTAGTCGGGGAAGCGGGACTGCGGCGCGGTCCACGTGCCGTCCTCGCCGGGGTGCTGGACGGCGACGAACACCGAGTCGTCGCGGTCCCGGATCACCGGGCCGCAGGTCTCGGCACCGGACGGGACGGCGAGGAACTGCTGCACGTGGCCTCGCTCCGGGCCCTCGACCGGGACCTTGAACAGGCCGTCGCTCCTCCTGATCGCGCTCGGCTGCCCGTCGGTGGAGACCCAGAGGTTGCCGACGCTGTCGAAGGCGACGTTGTCGGGGCAGGAGATCGGCGAGACGGGGCCGGTCCAGCCGCCGAAGTAGCGGCCCGCGGACGCCTCGTCGCCGCAGACGAGGAACAGGTTCCAGCCGAACGTGTCGGCCGTGTGGTCGCCACCGGCCGGGACGATCTCGACGACGTGGCCGTCCTTGTTGGCCGGACGCGGGTTGGGCTCGGTGGGGCCCTCCTTGCCGACCTTTCCGCGGTCGGTGTTGTTGGTGCAGGCGACGTAGATGCGACCGTTGTGCAGGTTGGGCTCGACGTCCTCGGGGCGGTCCATCTTGGTGGGCTGGACGGTGTCGGCGGCCAGGCGCGTGTAGACCAGCACCTCCTCGAGCGTGAAGCCGGCGACCATCGACCGGCCGGCCCGGGTGAGCGGGAGCCACTCGCCGGAGCCGTCGCTGACGCCCTCCTCGAGGCCGTCGCCGGTGAACCGGGCCACCGACAGGTCGCCCTCGCTGAGCAGCGTGAGGTTGTGGCGCCTGGCCTTCGGGCTGTTGCCGGGGCGGATGGTGTCGCGGGAGACGAAGCGGTAGACGTAGTCGAAACGCTCGTCGTCGCCCATGTAGGCGACGACGTGGCCGTCGCGGTTGACGATCACGTTGGCGCCCTCGTGCTTGAAGCGGCCCATCGCGGTGTGCTTCACCGGAGTCGAGGACGGGTCGCTCGGGTCCACCTCGACGACCCAGCCGAACCGGTTGGGCTCGTTGCGGTGGTCAGCGTTGGTGGCGTCCCAGCGCGGGTCGACCGAGCGCCAGTTGCGCGAGTCCTGCGTCGGGGAGAGGCCGTAGCGGGCCTCCTTCGGGTCGGTGCCGGTGGCGCGGAAGTACTGGTTGAAGTTCTCCTCGCCCGACAGCACGGTGCCCCAGGGGGTGGTCCCGCCGGCGCAGTTGTTCATGGTGCCGCGGACCGTGCGACCCGTCGGGTCGGCCACCGTCTTCAGCAGGTCGGACCCGGCGGCGGGGCCGTCCAGGGTGAACGGGGTGTCCAGGGTGATGCGGCGGTTCAGGCGCGCACCCGGGACGTACGTCCACACGTCGCCGCGCTTGCGGCGGCGCAGCTCCACGACGGACATGCCGTGGGCGGCCCACGCGGTGCGGATGACGGTGGCCGGGTCGGTCCCGGGCGGGAACATGATGCCCTCGTTGGTGTACTCGTGGTTGCACACCAGCAGCGCCTCGGTGCCGGCACGGTTGGTCTCGATGATGTCGAGGTAGTCGTTGTTGTAGCCGAACTGGCCGGCCTGCGCCTCGGGCGTCTGGCGGGCGCTGTCGAAGGCGGGGGCGCCGGGCAGGATCGGGTCGCCCCACCGCAGGATCGGGTCCCAGCGGTAGCCGACCGGGACGGTGACGTCGTCGACCGTGGTGGCGACGGGGGCGATCGGGCTGAACGGGAGGTGCCCGGGCTTCCCGTGGCCGCCCGTGCCCGGCCTCGGGCCGGCAGGAGCCGTCGCGGGGGAGGCGGCGGCGCCGGTCATCGGGACCGCGGCGAGCGCGGCGACGGACAGGCCGGTGCCGACGACGGACCGGCGGCTGAGCACGGTGGTGGCGACGTCGCGGAAGTACGACGTCTCGGTGGTGTTGGGCACCGGGGCGGAGCAGGCGTCCCCGCAGCGCAGGTGGCAGGTCACGGCGCTGCGGGTGCCGTGGGTCTGGCCGACCATCGGCAGGAGCGGGCGGGTCGGGGTCGGGGTCTGGCTCGTCGAGGGGTGAAGCGGCATCGGGGAGTCTCCGGAGATCGTCGGTCGGACGGACACGCCGACTCTCGTCATCCGGGTGGCCCCCCGAGGGACCGGCGGGTGGACGTCGGGTGAACGTCCGCCGGCCCCTCGGCGACGGGGCTGCGGGATCAGTGCCCGTGCGCTCGCGCGGTGCTGACGTCGAGCCACACCAGGCGGTGGTCGGTCACCGGGAAGGGGAAGACCCCGATGAGGCGGGAGAACAGCGGATCGGCCGACGTGGGCCAGAAGACACCCGTGCCGCGGATCGGCAGTCGCTCGCTGGGCAGGACGTAGTCGACCCGGAGGTTGCCCGGCCCCCTGCGGCTCAGCGCGTCGTCGAAGTCGGCGGTGTCCCGCTCCGCCGGGCCGCTGTGGGCCAGGTTGGCCTCCCCCTGCAGGCGGGCCTGCTCGACCGCTCCCGCCGAGGTGGGGCGCGGGTCCTGGATGCGCGGGTGGTCGAGGAGCTGCCGGATCGCGCCGTCGTAGGAGTCCCCGTCCTGGGGGTCGGCGTTCTGGTCGCCGGCGATCACGAAGTCCTGCCCGCGGCCGAGCCCGCCGGTCGTGCCCTCGTCGTCGTAGATGTACGCCGCGGTCCGGCCACCGCTGACGTAGTCGGCCCAGAAGCGGATCTCGTCGTGGTTGCGCCTGCCGTTGCGGTCCTCGGTGCCGTCGAAGCTGGGCGGCGTCGGGTGGGAGACGAGGAAGTGCACCGGCTTGCGCCCGGGGAGCTCGATCGGCACGTCCCAGTGCGACTTCGACGACAGCCGGAAGACGTCGAGCTCGGCGGGGGAGTACCAGTCCGCCGGCGCGGCCGTGGTCGGGTCGTCGGGGAGCACGGCGCCCGGCATGTCCTTCCAGAGGAAGTGCTGGAAGGTGCGGACGTCGTCGACCGCGATCGGGTACTTCGAGTAGACGACGAGCCCGTACTGGCCCGGGAACAGGCCGAACCCGAGTGAGTCGTCGCCACCGGCCTGGGTGCCGGGCGTGCCCACGGCGCCGTTGTTGTCGAGGTCGAAGCCGGACGGCACGCCCGTGTTGGACGGCGCGACGTAGTAGTAGGGGTAGTCCACGGGCGCCGCACCGTGCTGGCCGACCGCGAGGTAGTTGTCCCGGAACAGCTCGGCCGCCTCGCCGTCGGGGGCGTAGTCGAACTCGTTGACCAGGATGACGTCCGCGTCGGCGCGCTGGATCGTCTCCGCGGCGCCGGACGCCTGCGCGTTGCCCGGCGTGGACAGGTCCTTGACCAGCTGTCCGTCGAGGCTGCGGTTGAGCGAGGCGTTGAAGGTGGCGAAGCGGACCTGCGCCGGACGGTCGGGCTTGCCGGACGGCTCGGCGGTGCTCGACCGGCCTGGCCCGGCGACGGCGGGGGAGGTCAGGGCGGGCGCGCCGAGTCCGGCGACCGCGAGGGCTGCGACGGCTACGAGGGCGAGGCGGGTGGGCCGAGAGTGCATGGGGTGCTGCCTTCCGAGTGGGGACCGCCAACGTACGACGGGCCGGGCGCGAGGCGGAAGGCCGGCGAGGTGGGGTTCGGCGAGGGGTCACCGCACGTTCACCCGGGGCGGCGGCGCGGGACCGAGCCCTGACATGCTGACGCCGTGATCCCCAGCCCGCGGCGTACGGCCATGCTCCTCGTCGGGTGCGTCGTGCTGGGGCTCGGCGTCGCCGTGCTGCTGACGGCCGACCTGGGCTCGGACGGCTACTCGACCTTCGTCAACGGCCTGGCCATCACGACCGGCGTCGAGTTCTGGATCGTGAACCTGGTCGTCGGTGTCGTGCTGGTGGCGCTGGCGGCGCTGCGGAAGGTCTACCCGGGCGTGGGCACCGTGGTGCAGGTCGTCCTGGTCGGCGTGACCGTCTCGGTGGTGCTGGGGCTGCTCACGACGCCGGAGGCGCTGGGGTGGCGGATCGTCCTCCTGGCGGCGGCGTTCCCCGTCCTGGCGCTCGGCATCGCCCTCTACCTCGGCAGCCACACCGGCGCCGGTCCGGCGGAGGCGGCAGCCCTCGCGTGGGACCCGCCAGTGCCGTTCCGGTGGAGCTACAGCGTGGTGCAGGGCGGGGGAGCGCTCGCGGGGTGGTTGCTCGGGGCGACCGTCGGCGTCGGCACGCTCGCGGTGATCCTGCTCCTCGGTCCTGCGGTGGACCTCGCCGCGCGCCTCCTGTCGCTGGACCTGCACCAGCAGACGGATCCGCAGGAGCAACGCGCGACCCAGGGCGGCAGCTGACGGCCGCGGGACCGCAGCGCACTGCGCAAGGGCTGCGGTCCCGCGACCGGACGGGGATCAGGCGGTGAGCTCGGCGTGCTCGCCGCGTCCCGATCCCGACTGCTGGATCTCGATCTTGCGGGGCTTGGCCTTCTCCGCGACCGGGACGACCAGGCGCAGCACGCCGTCGGTGTACGCCGCCTCGATGCGATCGAGGTCGAGGTTGTCGCCCAGCACGAGCTGACGGCTGAAGGCACCGCGCGGGCGCTCGGAGGCCAGCGGCTCCCAGTCGCCGTTGCGGGCCACCCGCTCGGCACGCACGGTCAGGACGTTGCGCTCGACGTCGAGGTCGATGCTGTCGGTGCTGACGCCGGGCAGGTCGAACTCGATGACGAAGCGGTCGCCCTCGCGCCACGCGTCCATCGGCATGACCGCGGGACGGTTGGTCGTGCCCATCAGCTGCTGGGTGAGCCGGTCGAGGTCACGGAACGGGTCGGTGGTTCGAAGCAACATCGTCTCCTCCTGGTCTGCTGGGTGGACCCCGGAAGGGCGAGGCCCACGACCTGTATTGATGGTTACAGGTTTTTTATACTCGGGACATGAGGCAGGATCAAGTCGTCCGCCTGAGAAGCTCATGAGATCCCGGAGGTGTCCCGTGCCCGACAGCGACGACGGCGTCTACGCGATCTCGGTGGCCGCCTCGATGGTGTCCATGGAGATCCAGAACCTCCGTGTCTACGAGCGCCGGGGACTGCTGACGCCCGACCGCACGGCCGGGGGCAACCGGCTCTACAGCGAGGAGGACGTCGTCCGGCTCGAGCGGATCCGTGACCTGCTGGCCGACGGCCTCAACCTCGTCGGCATCGCACGCGTCCTCGAGCTCGAGGACGAGGTCGACCGGCTGCGAGCCCGTCTGGACGAGGAGCCGGAGGAGTCCTCAGCCTGACGCCGGACGGCTCGTCAGCACCCGCACGGCGAAGTCGGTCGTGAAGTCGTTGTCGAGGAAGCCGACGACCTTGGTGACCCGGTCGAGGTCGAGGGGCAGGAGTCCGCGCGATCCGGGGACGTCGGGGGTCAGGCCGAGGTCGAGGTCGTCACGCCCGGACATCATCTGGACGTTGAACTCGTAGCGCTCACGCGCTCCCGGTGCCGACAGGCGTCGTACGACGGTGGCGCCCACGCGGCGCCCACCGGTCTCGACCGACCAGTCGTCCAGGGCGTCGAGGAGGGCGGCCCCGTCGTTGTGGTCGATGTCCGCCCAGGCCGCGTCCATCGACCCGGCGACGTCGAGCAGGATCGCCGCGGTCTTCTCGCCGATGCCCTGCACGCCGGGGAGGTTGTCGCTGCTGTCGCCGCGCAGCGCGGCGAAGGCGAGGTAGTTGGCCGGGCGCACGCCGTACATGTTGAACAGGCTCGCCGGGTTGAGCATCGGGGAGCCGTGGATGCCCCCGTCGATGAGCCGCAGCACCCGCGTGTGGTGGCTGATGTGGGCGAAGGCGTCCCGGTCGGAGGTGATGATCACGCAGTCCCAGCCGTTGGCCGTCGCCCACGTGGCACCGGAGGCGTTCACGTCGTCCGCCTCGAGGCCCGGAGGGGTGAGGGTGGCGAGCCCCAGTGCGTCGAGCAGGGCGGCGGCGCGGTCGAGCTGGTCGACGAGCTCGGGGTCCTTCTCCGCGCGGCCGGCCTTGTAGTCGGGGTAGAGGTCGCGGCGTACCGACCCGGACCGGTCGTCGATCCCGAAGATGACCGCGTCGGGGGCGAAGGAGTCGATGGACTCGAGGATCTGCCGCAGCATCCCGTGCAGGGCCCAGATCGGGCGGCCCTGGCGGTCGCGCAGCCCGGTGTGCGACCGCGCGTGGTGGTTGCGGTGCAGCAGCGACGGCGCGTCGACGACGAGCAGCAGCCGGCGGGTGCGGGTGTTCGGTGTCATGGCGATCGGCGACAGCCTAGGCGAGCCTCGTAGGGTCGGGGGAAGCGAGCCGAGCCCGACGCACCGAGGAGACGCCTTGATCTTCATCACCGCCAAGTTCCCGATCAAGCCCGAGCACGCCGACGACTGGCCACGGCTGTCCCGCGCCTTCACCGAGGCCACCCGCGCGGAGGATGGCTGCCTGTGGTTCGAGTGGTCGCGCAGCCTCGAGGACCCGAACGAGTACGTCCTGGTCGAGGCGTTCCGCGACGGTGACGCCGGCGGCGCGCACGTCGGCTCCGACCACTTCCGGGCAGCGCAGGCCGAGCTCCCGCAGTACCTCGCCCGCACCCCCGACATCGTCAGCACCGAGGTCGACCAGGACGGCTGGAACGAGCTCGGCGAGATGAAGGTCGGCTGAGTCTCAGGCGCCGAGCTCGTCGAGGTAGTGCGCGAAGCCACCGGGTGCGCGGCCGGTGCGCCGCCCCGAGGTGACCACCGGTACGGAGCCGGTCGCGACCGTCGGCACCCCGGCGCGCCGCATCTCCTCCACCAGCAGCACGTCCTCGTGGGTGTGCAGCGGCGCGAACCCGCCCACCGAACGGTAGGCGTCGAGGGCGAACCCGAGGTTGGCGCCGTGCACGTGGTCGTGGCCGTCGGCGGTGGTGTGCCGCTGGTGCCACGCCGAGAGGGCGGCGGGGGACAGGTCGCCGGGCCGGGGCACCACCGTGCCGACGACCAGCCCGATGCCGTCGGCCGCCCAGCCGGTCTGCGCCGTCAGCCAGTGCGGCGGGACCACGCTGTCGGCGTCGGTGCTCGCCACCCACAGCGACCGGCTGCCGACGGTCTTCGCCCACTCCGCGGCCGCCTCGACGCCCTCCGACCGGGCGACACCCACGCAACCCGCGTCGGTGGTGAGCACCGAGACGCCCTCGCGTCCGGCCACCACCTCGGCCGACCCGTCGCGGCACGCGTCGAGCACCACGACCACGCGCGTGGGCACCCGTGGGTGCGTCGCGTGGACCGCGGCGACGGCGCGCGCGACGGAGTCGAGGCAGGCGGGCAGCAGGGTCTCCTCGTCACGTGCCGGGACCACGACCGCGACGGCGTCGGGCATCACGACGTCGGGCATCACGACGGCCGTCCCAGCACGTGGAGGAGGAAGTCGGGCTCCTGGTGCTCGACCAGCACCGGGGCGCCGGCGGCCAGGAACGCGTCGTGCACGGCCGGTCCGGCGAGCGGCCAGCCCACCGGCTGGTGGCGCCAGTGGCACAGCAGGAGGTGCCCGTCGTCGCGCAGGGACTCGAGGCACAGCCGGACGAGCTCGGCGAGGCGGGCCGGGCTGAGGAAGTAGCCCACCTCGGAGACGGAGACGAGGTCGTAGCGGCCGTGCGGCCACTCGTCCGGAACGCGCGCGAGGCGGAGCTCGAGTCCCGCCGTGGTCGACGTACGACGACGGGCGAGGTCGAGCGCAGTCGGGCTGCTGTCGACGGCGAGCAGGCGGTCGCACCGGGCGGCGAGGTCAACGGCGAGCGCCCCGACCGAACAGCCGACCTCGAGGGCCGAGGCGTAGTGCTCCCTCGGCAGGCTCGCCAGCGTGAGCGCTCGCTTGCGGCGCTCATAGTGCGAGTCGACGTCCCACGGGTCCTCGCGGTCCTGGTGGACCCGGTCGAGCACGTCGTCGTCCGGGTCGGGAGAGCCGGTGAGGAACACCTCCAGGTCGCGGTCGACGTGCGCCAGCAGGTCGGATCCGAGGAGGACCTCGTCACCGGGCGCGTCCGAGAGCGGCCGCACCTGGCTGTCATGGGCGGCGACGGCGGCGCGCTTCGCCTCGACGCCGGCACCGTCCAGCGGGAAACGCCCGACGAGCGCGGCGGGCAGGTCCTCCGGCTGCCCCCAGTGCCAGAGCCAGACGGGGTACTCCCACAGCTCCGCGTCGGTGCGGTGCGCGGCCGTGGCGGCCGCCCGGCCCACGGCCTCGTGGTCGGGGTGGCCGTCGCCCCGCCAGGGAGCACAGAGCAGGACGTCGGCGCCGTCGGTCCCGATGGTGGCCACGAGCGCCGCCACCACCTCCTCCTCGTGGGCGGCGACGGCGCCGTCGGGCAGGTCGAGGCAGGTGACGTGCGCGCCGGGCGCGAGCAGGTCGGTGGCCCGGCGCAGCTCGTCGCGCCGCACTCGTGCGAGCCGCGCGGGCGGGTGCGTGGGGGAGTCCGGGTGCGACGCCTCCCCGGCGGTGGCCGTGACGACCTCGACGTGGCGACCGGAGCGGGCGGCGGTGTGCAGCAGGCCGCCGGCGCCCAGCGTCTCGTCATCCGGGTGGGCGCCCACGACGACCACCCGTCCCCGCGCAAGGGGCAGCTCGAGGGGCGGTGCGCTCGCCAGGGTCGGCGTCCAGGCCGCGGCCGGCGTGCCGGGTCGGTCGTGGCGGAAGCGTGGCGTCGTCACCAGTCGGACGCCCGGTCGTCGACGACCTGCCGGCCGAGCGAGGCCTGGTCGCGCTCGGCGTGCCACTGGCGCAGGTAGAGTTCGAGGTCGGCCACGCGCCGGGCGTGCTCCTCCTCGGTCGCCAGGGGGCCGGGCCCCAACCCGTGCGCCGTGCGGCGCAGGACCTCCTCGCAGGTGGTGGCGACGATCTCACGCACGCGGAGGGCCGCCCGCCAACCGGGCGCTCCCGAGAGTTCTCCGGCGTCGAGCGCGGTGGCTGCCTGGTCGAGCACGCTGCGTGCGGCGTGGATCGCGGCGTCGACGGCACCGAGGTGCAGGAGCGCCACCTGGTCGGGATCGCGCGACGACGAGGCCGCGGCCAGTCGCCTCGCGACCCCCACCGCGCCGCCGAACCAGACGGCGGCGACGCCGATGGCACCCCAGGCGAAGCCGGGTCGGTCGAGGTACCACCCGGGTGCCCCGACGGGACGCGCATCGACGCCGACGAGGTCGAGGGGTCCGGAGTCGACCGCCGCGAGCCCACGCGCGACCCAGGTGCCGGGGACGGCCGTGACACCGGGATGGTCGAGGTCGACGGCGAAGAGCTGCCTCTCCTCGCCCACCCGCGCGCTGACCAGGGCGTGGTCGAGGACGCCGCCCAGTGAGCACCAGTGCTTGCGCCCGTCCAGCACGTACGACTCACCGTGCGCCGTGGCGCGCAGGGGCTCCCCCGGCCCCTCGGCGGCGAACACGCCCCAGGTGCCGCTGCCGGGCTGCTCGCCGGCCTGCTCGAGGATGGCCTGGGCGTCCACGTGCGGCTCCAGCACGCGCGCGACCGTCAGGTCCGCCGCCGCGATGCTGGCCAGGGCGGACCACAGGTACGCGGTGCTCCCGCCTCCCGGACGCGGAAGCTCGGAGCCGTGGTCGCGGGCGAGGGCCAGCGCGGCCGTCACGTCGCCTGCGGCCTCCCGGGCCAGCGCCGTCAGGTCGGCCAGCCGTCGTTCCTGCTCGAGGATCGTCCCACCGATGCGGACCGGGCGGACCGTCGCTCCGGGTCCGCTCGCGTGCTCGCTCGTCATGTGTCCCTTCGGTCGGCCCGCTCGGGGCGCGCGATGCCGGGCGCCGGTGCGGGCGCCCCTGGGCAGCGTAGGAGCCGCCCCGGCGCGGGTGGGACCTCCCAAAGGGCTGGTGGAGTGGCGGCGTCACGTCCCTCCCTTTCCACAGGTTCACTCGCGGCAGATCCGGTGTCGGTGATCGAGCGTACAATCGAACACATGAGCGAAGCGCTAGCGGAGCGGATG
>Ga0164308_10001684_pt1 | contig 11773 bp, 9 predicted proteins | sample Whisoiple_246_MG_FD_109983 | JGI IMG/M metagenome (GOLD analysis project Ga0164308, IMG submission 109983) | Soil microbial communities amended with fresh organic matter from upstate New York, USA - Whitman soil sample_246_MG | ecosystem: Environmental > Terrestrial > Soil > Unclassified >... | reverse complement strand
TTATTGTCGAAATTATGAGTAATCAGATAGGAAGCAATAAAATAAATGGAAAAATATTTATCCTCATATCTGGACTTGTATGCAAAAAATAGTCAGAAAATAGATGGATTATTTTTTATATGTTTAGTTTGCCATAGTTGCCATTTGATACCCACCCTGAGGTCGTAACAACTTCCTAAAATAGTCAAAAGAACTGGTGTATGGATAAATGGTCTTAAATTCCACCAGTAGCAGCAAACTTTCCTAGTGATAGTAAAGCGTTACTACTAAAATTATACTATATCTAGGGGTGCTATTGCTGGAAATAAGGATTTGACAGTTATCACATGATTCTTTCGCAGTGTGTTAGTAGATATGAATAGATGACTGTCCTATTAAACCCCTTGTTATACTAAAGGATTGACTGGATTATCCGCTTGTCTATAAATTTATGCATGGAATGCTTCTACGATTGGATCCTCATTGACACTAGACTATTACTCATGTTATTTTTACTCATATATGATAATCAAGTAATGGAATTCCAAATTAATCACGTTCATGCTCGCAACCAACGCAAATACAGTAGCGCTTCATAGTTTTCAGATCATTTGTTTACATGACAACCGCTATCTAGAATCTCGCATGTACTCGTCGCGCCGCCTCAACCACGACTCGGTCTCATTGCGCCCCTTGGGTGCCCGGTCGAGCCACTGGTACATCCCCCAGAGCACGTCGAGGCCTCGCGCATAGGCTGAGTAAGTGTGGTAGATGACGCCGTCGGAGAGCGCGAACGCGCTCATGCCCGGTGCCTCGCGGGTGTAAATAGGGACATCGGTACCGGTCATGGCAGCGAACACTTTTGGCGTCAGCGCCAAATCATCTTGACGTCGGTCTTGACGGCCCTCTGAATCGGCTTCCGAACCTGAGGTTATGCCACCCTTGTGATAGTTATAGTACAGGTTGCCGGAGCGCTGCTGCTCCTCTGTGAACGACGTGTTGAAGTCATAGTTAAAGTCGCTGTCCAGTGACGACGCCCACATGAATGTCCAGCCCATGCGGCGCTTGTAGGCCTGAAGCGAGGCGATCGGGGCGCGTGAGACTGCAATCATCGTGACGTCGTGGTGCTCAAGGTGCACGGCAAAGCCATTGAAGCCGTCAGCGATCGCAGAGCATGCCGGGCAGCCGCCAGTGTACTCAGGGCCAAACATGAAGTGATATACAAGGAGCTGCGAGCGTCCTCTGAACAGATCGGCAAGGGATGCCATGCCCTCGTCGGTCTCGAAACGGTACTCCTTATCGATTCGAACCCACGGTAGGTTCTGCCGCCACTGCGCCAGTTCGTCGTTATGCCGCGTCAGCGCCTTCTCGGCCTTGAGCAGCTCCAGCCTGGCCGCAAGCCACTCTTCACGCGTTCCGATCTTGTGGTCAGTCATTGTTTCTCTCCTTCTTGCTGCCAAAAAAGCCCTTCTTTTCTGTAATTACCACGAGGCGCTGCGAAACGAGGCCGTTTACCACCATCTCCATGAGGGTCTTGTCAAGCCTCGTGACCTTGGCTATCTTGCCTACCGACTTCGTCCCCCTTCGAATTACGTCAAGCATCATTAAGTGGTTCGAGCTATCGTTCATACATGGCATGACATTATTTTAATAAACACAGCATTTAAGTTATTTGCTAGACTGAGTCCTGTGATAGTGCAGCGTCCTGTAGAGAACTATCATGGTCGCGGCGTTCAATATCCTGCCTGAGGATCAGCTTTTTAACCTTTTTTGCGCGCACAAACTCCAGTCTGATATCTAGACGATATTCGTAAGATTGTGCTATTTCCATTTCCTCCTTGGTATCTCCAAGAGCAAAGTACATTAGGATGTTCTAAGCAATTCCTGTGCTATTTCAGTCTCAATCATTGACTGTACTAACAGAGTTGCAACTTTATTCGCCTATCTTCAATTTGTATTTGTATTTATGCATTACCAAGGTTACAATATGCGATCTACTCTTTTGTGAAGGTTATGTTTACGTATTTGATGGATTGACATGAAAAAGGTCCCTTTAAGAAAAAGATAATTCATTAATTAATTCATCTAGAACATATGAAATGCTCATCTCTAAAACAGCCATATGCAGATCTTTTGGTATCAGGAAAAAGATCATAGAATTGAGAAATTGGAACACCAAACTTACAGGAAAATTCTTGATACATGCTTCAAAAATATCGATAATGGAAGATCGGAATCCTTAGGTATCGATTACAAGAAACTTGTGCAAGGAGCGATAATAGGAAGTGCAATTCTGTATGACATCAAACAATATAAAAAGAAAACTGAGCGTGAAAAAGGATAGAAATAAGCATTATGCAGATATAAAAAATTTGGTTCCTGCAAATATGGATTTATGATAAAGAATTCACATAGACTTCGAAGTTGAGTATACTGTTAGATCGTAGGTAAATCATCTATAATTTGGTCTATTCCTACTATCACGAAATTTACCAATCAATCTTTCTTTATTTTTGAGATTATAGGCATTAACTTGAGATATTAGATGAATAGCAAATTCTTTTCACCACCATTTGAACCTGTAGAAACCATATAAACGGCTGATTTACCAGAGTATTTCTATAAAGTGGAGGACAGCGAGTCTTCTAGACGTACTCTAATAGTCATGGTGGTTTTGGATTCAACTGTAGAAGAACTTTACTTTTGCAGTTGCTTCTGCAGAGAGGTCATAATAGCTTAACATTTTAAGTATTTAGTCAGGATGGAGTAATATATAAGCAAAAGATTCCATTTAGATACGTTTGGGAAGGAGTAATCACGCCAATTGTAGATTATGCATTAACCAGGACAAACGATTAGACCCTAAACGCAAAGCGTTAATTATTAGGCATGGAAGGATATTTAGCTGTCAGAGCTGTTGCTTTTGATCATTGTATAGCTACATGCATATTAAATGCTGATGTTTTTAGTAGTTACTATGCTTCCATATCAGGCTTTCCTAAATCCTTACCAATTGCAATAGAGCGGTAATTCAAAAATTGTTAATACACTGCTTTACAATTGATGGAATCTGATCTAAATGTAAGGTTTAACAAGAGATATGGAAGGTGGACAGCTGGAGTTAATACACCGTTTAAACTCTACAAAAGTCCAAAATTACACTATAAATATTATACAAACATTAAATGTCAGACACTAGTCCTTGGAGCTGATAAAACGATCTATCAGGATCGGATTCTGATACTACTAAATCGTCATCCCCATCAGGGTTTGATCTTGCATCATCACATACTGGACATCATCAGCATACAACGTCACACAAAAGATCCGATCACAAATCATGCGATCCTACTTTAACAACATTTTCAACCTTTTTGGATATTGTCTTCTCGCCTTAGAAGACTTTGCATACACAAATACACATAGTGGGTCTTCCTTTATTACTTCTATCTTTACTTGTTAGGGATAGCGAATTTGACTACATATTAATAAAGCGTGCGATAATAAAGGAACAACTTTTTTTAAATTCATTATCGACGATGGCGCTATGAATGTAGTAACAGAACAATGGGTGGGGACACAAGATATTGTAAGATGTCTAACAGGAATATCTCGATATTATGATCAGTGGGAGACCCATTACAATTCAGTTGTGCCTTATAGCCTCAAAGGTCCAAATCTTGAATGCGATACTCATTTTGACAGTATCCTTATTAGATACGCTCTCTCACATGAGATAGAAAGGTATGAAAGATCGATGAATCTCCGTCAATTAGTTGGTCTTAATAGAAATTGGCATATTGGAACGAGACAAGAAAAAGACAAGATATTCGAAGAAGTTATAGGATATGATGATATAAAAAAGGTATTCAGGATGGCTCTAAAGTCAGATGAGCCAATCCATGTATTGTTGGTCGGTGCACCAGCTAGTGCGAAGACAATCTTCCTTGAAGCACTGATGCATAAGTTGGGTGATAAGCAAGCCTACTTTGCTATTGGAAGTAGTAGTACGAAAGCAGGAGTAGTCAATATGCTATTCATGAAAGAGCCAAAGTATCTGATGGTCGATGAAATCGACAAAATGTCTGCAAGTGACCAGGCAAGCCTGCTTGGTCTGATGGCAACGGGTGAGATGGTAGAGACTAAGATAAATAAAACTAGAAGCATTAAACTGAAGACATGGGTATTTGCCACCGCTAATACAACAACAAGATTATCGAAACCATTACTCACAAGATTCATGGTGTTTAGTCTTAAACCGTATACATACGAAGATTTCGAAGAAGTAACCGTCCATGTTTTAGGAAGACGATACAACGTAAAGATGGACTTGGCTATTGTAATTGCCAGTGCAGTATGGCACAAAATGGGTACACCAAACATAAGGCAATGTTTAAAGATCGCAAAGATGACTAAGAAAAAGGAAGACGTTGAATGGCTTATCGATACTATGGGGAAGTATCAAGATAGGGGAGAGGATTGGAACGAGTAAGGTTACAGTAAGAATCCAACAAGAATTTTAATTGGATTCATATAGGGATCTTGGCAACGATGGCAACAAATTGGGAACACCGAAGACACCAAAGATAGATGAACTAGATATAGCATCAGATTAAACATAAGTCATTATCTTTGATCGGTAAAACTGGGCCTGATTATATTGAAGCTGGAGTTGTCCTTGGAACGGTGGGTCTTCGTTAATTGCAGATAAGACCAATGCTCCGACTGAAGTAAGATTGTCGGCCTCCATAATATGTTAAATGAACAAGGTTCGAAGTAGTCAAAGAAGAAAAATCTGGTGTGTTTACAAAGCGATAAAAAGTACCGTAAATTTTTTGGCATAGCCATAGCGGCCGTGTTATATTATGTCCAGACAACCAAATCAAATGGCGTCCATCAATATCCGCAGTGGTTGAGACTTTGTCCCCACCATTGGACTAAAGTATGTTGACTACCTAACAATATGCTTCAGTTTATTAATTATTCTTATAGTCGTGTAGATATCTCACTGTGGTGAGTGTAAATCCAAACACTGGTAGAAGACTACAATCAGGTCTATCAATTCCAGCCCTTCACCAGTTTCTATTAATTCACCACTTTTACTAGGTATGTGACTAGACCAATTTCTTTTATCAGGTTTATCATTGTGCATGAATCTTGTATTTATGACTCGTTAACTCCTTCTTGCTATCAAATAGGACATTACAATTATACATTTAGACTCAAAATCACTTGGATAGGTGAATCGCTTTTCTCGATTTGGAGGGATCAGGGCATATTAACAAAGTTTTAAGCTAACCCTATCCATAAACAAAATTAATAAATCTCATCTATCTTTTGTCCTCTCTTTTCTTTACTACACCACGGCAGTATCGGAAAGGTTCCAGCGACGCTATTGGCCTATCGAATTAGGAGTCTCTAATATACTAATCTGGTTTAGTTATTGTACCCCAATGTTATCTTTAGAAGCCACGATTTAGCCTCAACTAAGAGAGATGATAATAACTAGAAGATCATGACGCTTCTAAATAATCCTAATTTACAGTATTTGGCGCGCCTCATGATAGATATGGCTTCTATTATTATTGTCCATATACTCAGTCTATAGATTGATCTCTCAATCCAGAAAACTCCTTTAATATGATATATTTCATAACGTTAATAGACGACACTCTTTTCCGATATGACTATAGCTGACTTCAAAATCAGATATTGTTCGATTGATAGAATTTACCATGTGATAGAATTAAATACATGTTCACTTCGACTAATGTGCTACTACCTATAAATTTGTAGAGTCAACAGTTTTGTTTGATAATCAATTCATTATAGGCCTTCATGGTTAGAGCTCACAATTCTTATATGCTATCCACAGTCAAGTTTATGAGACAAAATATGGCAGATTCAGTAGAAAACTGGGAATCACTAGTTCAAAAAACTGTCAGATCAAGTGAAGGAAACTTAATAGGAAATGTTGATGCAGTGGATGAAAATTCTATATTGGTGTCCACAGAAGGCGGAAGAACAAGATACAAGATACCAAAACATATTGTTCAGGGTTTTGATGGTCATCAAGTATCACTCAATGTACAGAAGACAGAGCTTGAAAGATTCAAGGGAGCCGAAACTGAAGGCTTTAGAGAAGTAAAGTAAAATAATGGTAAGAGCAGTAGCCTCCGCCTACTAGCTAATGGACTAATCATTATTTCTTTCATTATATACAAATAATAGTATTGAGAATTTTCAAACTCATGTCTCAATCGTCTGTAGACATATCTTATTATCCTACCCGGCCTGGGCAATCCATTATCCGATAATATTGAGTTTTTTGGACTCAAATATATCAATCTACACATACGCATTATTTTATGCTAGTCTTTTGCCCATTTTTTCATTCAGATTAACAAATGGCTGACTGATTCAACTAATTCTTGTCCCTTATTGGCTAATCTATTTTACTTTGGGCGGGATCTCATTGTATGCTTGTCTTTCTAGAATTCCCCTTTCAAGTTCCTTTAGCCTTTTCGCTAATGTTTGCTAAAGCCCACTTTCAGTGTGTTCTTGAATTTTAGATATCTTACAGGTATGGTAGTGTAACATAATGGGATTAGAATTTCAAGAGTTCCTTTTTTGTAATTATTTTACATAGTTTAGTAGTCTTTCATAGGCGTATCTGCATTATATCATTAAAATCATAATTTTGAATATCTTCAACAAGTGGTAACTCTGTTCTTGTTTTCCCCCCTGTAAATAAAGCAGCAGAATTTAAGCAGAGTCGAAGTTAATGTTATTACACCAAAGATCGCAATCAGAGAATATATGAATAAAGGCAATAATATACAAGATAAGGAAGAAGGAAGAAAAGTCAAACAGTTGAACCAAGAAATCATGTTAGTTTTTGAGAAACATGCTGCGCCCTTCGGACATGCCTCAGCATCGTTACTTAGCGTATTATATTTTATTTCAGAAAGGTATGGAAAGTCCCATCCAGAGAACAGAAAGATACTTTCGGATTATTTTAGAACAGAGTTTGACAAATTTTTGAAGAAACTTGCTGAACAACAGCAATAATACTCCACCGGCCACTACAAAAGATGAGTTTTTTTCGTAATTCTCTATTGTGCTTTTCCAAATTAGCTTGTTCTAGCATGTTATTGTATGATTTAAAATAACGACATCACCAATTGTCGTCATGGTAAATGCTGCAATAGTAGATAGAGAAGAAATACTAAATTTTATATGTTAAAGTTTTTATTTATTAAAGTGTAAACTTTTCCTAGCGAATTTCGTCATATAATTATTCTGCAGATTTACTGTGTCATTTAATAGTAAAGCCATAACACATAGGACTTGGTTACAACCAGCACACACTTATTACACATTCAGGAAAATGTTGGATTTTGTCAGAAGTAACATGGAATGATATTAAAGTGCCGCAAACTGAAAGAGCATCTGGTAACATGAAACAACTAGTCTATCAGACTTCTAAAATGGAGTTTAGGAATGAGGTAGTCAAGCAGTAACAGTAGAATCTATGTCACTATGCATAACTTCGGTTTATACATACGAAAGTTTACTAGTTTCAGATTTCTAACATAATTCTACCATCTCTTTCTTTAGCAAACAATGCCTGCAATGCCTCTTTTGTTTCATCTAGCTTAAACTTTTTCCATACTCTGATCTTCAGTTCTTTAGACATGTCTATGATTTCCCTGAAATCACTTCTAGTTCCGCCAGTAGATCCTATCAACTTGACTTGTCTTGAATATAATGATTGAACGTTTAACTTAACATCTGCACCTGTTAGTCCTCCAAATGTCACTAACCTTCCATTCGCACCAACAGATTCAAAGCTACTCTCCCATGTCCCAATTCCCAACGAATTTAGAACTACATCAGCCATCTTTCCATTAGTAATCTTTTTTACTTCTTCTATTACCTTGTCATATTCATTGATAATATAATCAGCACCAAAATCCTTTACCCAGCCGTCCTTAGAAACAGCTATGACCTTTGCTCCCATTCTGTTAGCAAACTGAACTGCCATAATTCCTGTGTTTCCCGAAGCACCAAATACAAGCAAGAATTCATTCACTTTAAGTGCTGCTTCTTTAAGCGCATGATATGGTGTTATGGTGGTTACAGGCAGACTTGCTGCAATTTCCCATCCTATATTATTTGGTATTTTAAACACATTTTTCTCTGGAATAGCAACATATTCTGCAAACCCTCCATTAGTCATAACACCAATTATCCCACCGCTTCTGCATAACATTTCGTATCCATCAAGACACATATCGCATACGCCATCAAATACTCTAGCGTAAACTACAACTCTATCACCTTGTGTCAAGCTCGATACATGTTTTCCAGTCTCTTCTACCACTCCGGCTATTTCAGCTCCTGGTATGTGTGGTATTGGCTTAATCTCTCGCGCACCAGATATTGCAAAATGATCTATTGGATTTATACCGGCCATCTTAACTTTTACAAGCACATCATGCTCTGTTATTTTTGGTTCTTCGGTGTCTTGTTTTATCCTTAGATTTTCTAAACCGGGTTTTTCGAAAATGGCAGCTTTCATCCATTCAAGATGATTTTAGTTTTATATAATCATTTTTTAAGGCATATTACTTGTAATTGGTGTTCTGGTGAGGACATAATATGAAGTGGGCATGAATATGGATCAAAAGAGGGTTTGTTGGCTAAGAAACAAGATCCAAGGGATATTTATAAAAGGAACAATAATCAGTATGAGATATCAACTGCTTTGCAGAGCCAAAGAAGAGAACATGAATATTAATCTAGCAATAGTAGCAGCAAATAATCATTATGCAGGATTTGGTTCTGGAACTGTTAACACTTTTAGAAAAGTGTTGGATTTGTCAGAAGTGACATGGTATAATGTTAAAGTGCCCCAGAGAGAAACAGTATCTGATAACACAAAACAAACTAGTCTATCAGATTTTTTGAAGAATGATGGATTAATAGATTAATAGATTAATTAACTTGTGCATGTATTTCAGTCATCCAAGACCTATCAAATAACTTTTAGACTATGTAACCTGCCTTTGCATTTATTTATTTATTTATACTTATCATCAAAATTTTGTATACATCGGTTAGACATTTAGGTAATGCTAGATACTTTCTTTAGTTTACCTCGTAACTCTGCTTGCATCCATAGAGTCTCAAATATCGAAGCATACGATAAGACTGTTGATTCGCTGTTTGAATAAGTTGCCAATCCAAGCACTTCCAAAGCAGAATCATATTCATCATAATCATAAACATCCTTAGTCTTTACTTCTACTGTCAAGCATAGTTCCCTATCTGCTATTGCACTTATGATTTTATTTTGCTGTTGTTTATCTAAATTTTGAATTTCTACTAGATCAGAGCTACTTCCTGTTCCTGATAGTTCTCTTTCTATTTTTTCAATTTCAGAGTTATCGACCAGAAGTCTAAGCTTTACTCCACGATTTGTTGCATCTCTTAATAGTTGCAGTAAGTATTCTTGTTCATACTGATATAATCTCTTGTCAGCTGTAGTTGTTTTGGATGGAAACGTTATCAGTATCTCTTCGTTTGCTGATTTTATTAAATTATCAATGATTTTTTGTGTCTCGTATGGATCTTGTATAGTTTCCATAAATTCTCTTTTCAGACCTTGTTCGATTTCCTTTATCCTATGTTTTACAGGTATTGCTTTCTTCCAAAGCATATCAAAAAAATATTGTTGTTGATCTACAACTGCCTTAACTGTGCTTATTATTAATTGAGGTGGTGGTGCTGATTTAACACTTTTTGCACCAGCATGGTATACTCTCCCATCAGCAACCCCAAAATTCCCTTTGACTTCATCTAAGTGTCTTACCTCACCAATCTTCATTAGTTCTTTACAGTATTGGAGATTATCTTTCGTAATTTCTGAAATGAACCTTAATCTTACACCTCTATTCTTCATATCGATGTATGCCTCTGTCACAGGATGATTAGGAATAATAAATATCGAAGGACTATTGACGTCTATACAACCATCCAACGTGAATTTTATAGTATGGCAATATTCTACCACTCTTGTAATAATTTCGTTTGGATCATACAACACCTCTGTCGTTTCAGGTAAAGTAGGAGAGGAAGAATTAGTTTCATTCAAGAGAAATTGTTTTCATGTTTTTCCTTATGTAATTATTAAATAATGTGGAACATAGTTCATCCTTGATTGTTGATAATACTAAAGTATATACTTACTTTAATAAGGAAAGCATTTTGTCAGGAGCATTTAAGTCTGTTAAAGTATCCTTATTACTAATTTGATCATATATCATATGAATTCGTTTTGATCAACTTATCGAGTAAGAACATAACATGTATGCAAATGCAAATGTGCTAATAAAATCTTAATTCTTCCAATTCTATCTTATCTTTAAGATTCATAATGTAATCCACAATTTTATCCCTGTTACATTTCTGTAATTGATCAAATCGAAAAGTATCCTCGAATATCTCTTTATCAGAGAATATGTATCAAGTCCCTGTTCCAACACCATATCAAACATTTCTCGATTTGTTAACGCTTGATAAAGATCTTGTTTATCTTTGATTTGAGTAGAGGAAGTATTTTTCTAGCTATGGCCAAAGAAATTTCTACTGCAAAAGTCATGTTAGCCAACTCAAACAGATCTTCAACATCAAACTCTATATCTGATACTTTTCCTTGCTTATAATCATAGGGGCATTCAAATCTATTTACTACGGAGCAAGGATATTGTATAATATTTCTTTGGCTCTTATCCTTAACTTCTAATCCTTTCGCAACTAATCTATTAATCCCTATGAATATTGGGTCGTTCCCGCTAGGACTTAATAAGCAATAAAAACACGTTGCTTTACCATAATTTGGATTTCTTTTATGCTCCATTAAATCCAAATAATCAGAATACCATTTTCTTGTCTGGTCATTGCTATCTTTTAGTTCATCCTCTGTTAAAAATGTCTGAAACTCATCGAAATCATCAGGGAAGTATTGTAGAGCAGAAGGTGTTCCTCTAAGTCGAATCTAATCGTTTAATGGAATTATTTCTTTGCCTCTACAATGATTTGGATAATTACCGTCACCATTCAAAGAATCAAATATTTCAATCCTTTTAGATAGATCATCGATTGATTTGTCTAGATTCAATATTTTGTAGTCTCTCCTCTAATGACATTATATGGATAATTGATGGACCTTCCTTAAACAATGCAAATATAGATTCATTACATTCTTTTATGACTTTTAGAGCTAAAAGCTTGTCTCTTGGTGTTAAATTATTGCTATTATTCCGTCCTTTAAATACCTCCCTGCCCTTTCATCTTACCTCTTCTATTCCATCAATACACTGCTTGTAGTAATATGTCAAGTCGGATTTTGCTAAATCGAATACAAATCGTTGTGATAGTTCCTTCAACATTTTGATGTCTCTACTAATAGTTGATTGGTTCACGTTTAGTTCTTGCGCTATTTCAGTTTCTGTCATTGACTGTGCTAACAGAATTGCATTTTTCTGCGTCTGTCTTCAATTTTGAATTTATGCGTTACCAAGATTACTTTACGAATTATTCTAATCACGTTCTAAGCCTTAGGTTTTGTGCATAAATTTTTGAGAAAGCTTGGATATGGCTGTCCGTCCATCTACAAGTACGATGGCTGATCCATCTATCGTAACTCTATATCTAGCATCATGAATGCGATAAGTTTTCTAGTAAAAATATATCTCAAGCAAGTATGAAAGACTTAACTTTTAGATTC
>Ga0164308_10001682_pt1 | contig 11779 bp, 12 predicted proteins | sample Whisoiple_246_MG_FD_109983 | JGI IMG/M metagenome (GOLD analysis project Ga0164308, IMG submission 109983) | Soil microbial communities amended with fresh organic matter from upstate New York, USA - Whitman soil sample_246_MG | ecosystem: Environmental > Terrestrial > Soil > Unclassified >... | reverse complement strand
CAGCCGGGCCTCAACGTGGAACGGGAGCACCGGCGCAGACCCTGATGGAGCCTGAAGGTAAGGCACCATCAGGGTGAAATTGACAGCGACGGCGTGCGCGCCGGCGGAGAGTTCCTGCGGGACCGCCAGGACAAGCCTGTCCTGGATGAACCACCAGCCGGACTCGGCCCGCAAGGCCTCGGCAGGCACGCGCCTGGCACCGAGCACCACCGAGACCCGGCCCGCCGCAACCGGCACTCCCTCCACCTCCACAGCCAGGCCGGCCACACTTGAGAGCGGCATCGAACGGATCCACGGCAAACCAAGCCGAAGCTCGAAACCACCGGGAACGGCGGTCAGCGCATCGTTACGCAAAGCGGTTTCCAATCCAACACCCTTCCTTTATCCTGAAACTGACACAAGTTTGTCAGTTAAGTGCATAAAAGGAAAGGGAGCCATGGCGAACGAAATTCCCGGCGGCTGGACCCTCTGCGCCAGCTCATTCAACTGGGTGCCCGATATCGTGGCCGCCCGGCGAACGGCCAGCGACATCGTTTCCGGCATTGCGGACTCGGTGCGGACGGTGGAGCTCGAACCGGGGCTCGTGTGGCGGTCCTTTCCCGCTCCGCAGGACGATGAGGTGGACGCCCTCCGGGAATCCCTGGCCGCGAAAGGGGCCCGCATCAGCATTGTCGGAGCGAGCCTGGACGACTTCACCTCCCCCGGCACAAGACGGTCCCAGGAGGAGCGGCTGGACTTCCTGGTGCCCCAACTGCACGCTGCGCATCGGGTGGGAGCCCACGGAGTGCGCCTGCCGATCGGCCAGGCGGGGCCAGAGCTGCTCACCCTGCTGCAGCCGCTGCTGCACCGGCTGGACCTGGTGTTGTACGAGGAAATCCAAGGGCGGCAGGCTCCGGGGAGCCCCGGCGTCGACCCTGCACTGGAGGCGATCGCCGCGCTGGCGGATGACCACGTGCGGGTGCTCGTGGACATCAGCATGCTCATGCCCGCCCTTCCCCCCACCTACCTCGGGGAACTTCGCCGAGGCGGCATTCCCGCGGACCTCCTGGCACGGCTGGAACACGACTGGCTGGATCCCGCCACCCTCGACGCCGTCACGGCCCTGCTCCGGTCGGGGCAGGTGCCGCCGCGGATCCACACCCTCTACATGAACCTGTTGATCCGTTTCGGCCGCAGCCAAGCAGGAGACCTGCAGGGCATCATGCCCCTGGTGGGGGCCTTCCACCTGAAGTTCTGGGACCTGCACGACGACGGCGGGCGGGTTTCGCAGCCGCTGCGGGACGTTGCCGCCCTGCTCAGCCGGAGCAGCTTCACCGGCACGCTGACCAGCGAGTGGGGCGGCCACGAGTGGCTGCAGGACGATCCCACCGAGATGACGCAGCGTCACCTGGCCCTGGCGGAGGCAGCCCTTTCCACGGGTGGTTGAGCCTGGGAACACAACACAACGGCCGGCCCGGAAGCTTCCGGGCCGGCCGTTGTGTTGGCGGTGCTATTTGGTGCTGAAGGCGGCGTCGAACGCGGCCGCAGATGGCTCGTAGCCGGAAAGCCTGCGGACAAACTCAAGCGCTTCGGGAGCGCCGTCCAACCGGTCCATGCCTGCGTCCTCCCATTCCACTGAGAGCGGTCCGCGGTAGCCGATCGAATTGAGCATCCGGAACGCGTCCTCCCAGGGCACATCGCCGTGGCCGGTGGAGATGAAATCCCAGCCGCGGCGCGGGTCGGCCCACGGCAGGTGGGACGACAGCCGGCCGTTGCGTCCGTTGACCAGCCGCTTCTTCGTGTCCTTGCAGTGCACGTGGTAAATGCGGTCCTGGAAGTCCCACAGGAATCCCACGGGATCAATGTCCTGCCAGACCATGTGGCTCGGGTCCCAGTTCAACCCGAAGGCCTCGCGGTGCCCGATCGCCTCCAGGGTGCGCCGGGTGGTCCAGTAGTCGTAGGCAATCTCGGACGGGTGCACCTCATGGGCAAACCGGACGCCCACCTCGTCAAAAACGTCGAGGATCGGGTTCCACCGGTCGGCAAAGTCCTGGTAGCCGGCGTCGACCATCTTCTCCGTGGCCGGCGGGAACATGGCAACGTACTTCCAGATGGACGATCCCGTAAAGCCCGTCACCGTCTTCACGCCTAGCTTCGCAGCCAGCCTTGCGGTGTTCTTCAATTCCTCCGCGGCGCGCCGGCGGACGCCCTCCGGATCGCCGTCGCCCCACACCACGTCCGGAAGGATGCCCCGGTGCCGTTCGTCGATCGGGTCATCGCACACTGCCTGGCCCTTGAGATGGTTGGAAATGGTCCACACCTTCAGGCCGTTGCGTTCGAGGATGTCCAGCTTGCCCTGCACGTAGGCGTCGTCATCCCAGCGCCACGGATCCAGGTGGTCACCCCAGCAGGCGATCTCCAGTCCGTCGTAGCCCCACTCGCCGGCGAGGCGGGCCACTTCTTCGAAGGGCAGGTCGGCCCACTGGCCGGTGAACAAAGTGATCGGTCGTGCCACGGATGTCTCCTCCCTATACTGCCGGGGCGGGTACGCCGGCGGCGACCCGTGTCCAGGCGGAATCATTGTCGGAACTGCGTTCAACTGCCTCCAGTACCTGCTGCACCTGCAGCCCGTCGGCGAAGGTCGGTTGCGGGTGGGCACCGTTGGCGATGCCCTCCACCAGGTCCTTCACCTGGTGCGAGAACCCGTGCTCGTAGCCGAGCATGTGGCCGGCGGGCCACCACCCGGACAGGTACGGGTGCTCCGGCTCGGTGACCAGGATCTTCCGGAACCCTTGGCGGTCCGGGGAAGCAGTCCGGTCGTAGAACTGGACGCTGTTGAGGTCTTCGAGGTCGAAGGCGAGGGCCCCCTTGTCCCCGGAAACCTCGATCTGAAGCGCGTTCTTCCTGCCGGTCGCGAACCTGGATGCCTCGAAGGAGGCCAGGGCGCCGGATTCGAAGCGGCCGGTGAAAATGGCGATGTCATCCACCGTTACCTTGCCGAATCCCGCACCCGCGGTTCCGGACAGCCCCGCACCCGATTCGAGCAGCGGCCGTTCCTTCACGATCGTCTCGATCACGCCGGAGACCGTGCGGAGGGTGAGGCCCGTGACGAACTGGGCGAGGTCGATGGCGTGGGCTCCGATGTCGCCCAGCGCACCTGATCCGGCGTGTTCCTTCTGCAGGCGCCACGCGAGCGGCATGTCCGGGTCAACCAGCCAGTCCTGCCGGTAGGAGGCCCGGACCTGGCGGACTGTTCCCACCGCACCTTCGGCAATGAGATTGCGCATGAGGGTTACCGCGGGGACGCGGCGGTAGGTGAACCCCACCATCGCACGAAGGCCGCGGGCGGCGGCCCTTTCCGCAGCTTCGGCCATTGCTTCGGCTTCGGCCACGGTGTTGGCCAGCGGCTTCTCGCACAGGACGTGCTTTCCCGTCTCCAGTGCAGCAATGGCGATCTCGGCGTGGGAGTCGCCCGGGGTGACAATGTCGACGACGTCGATGTCTTCCCGCGCGATCACGTCGCGCCAGTCGGTGGCCGCCTCAGCCCACCCCCACTTCCGCGCCGCCTCATTCACCGCTTGGGCGTTCCGGCCGACAATGACCGCCATGTCCGGCTCGGCGGGAAGGTCGAACACCCGCGGAGCCGTGCGCCAGCCCTGGGAATGCGCGGCGCCCATGAACCCGTACCCGATCATGGCCACGCGCAGGGTGGTCATGCCAGCACAACCTTTCGGTCCACGGCCACCCGGTTCCCCACGTACCGCATTGGAGCGATCTGCATGTAGAGGAGGCGGAGGGTCAGGATGACCTCGACGTCGATTTCCTCGCCGGCGTCGGGAACACGGTCCAGCGGGATGATGATGTCCGGCTTGTCAGCCACGAACCACAGGGTGTCCCACTGCTCCGGGAGCTCCGCGATGGAGTACGACTGGCCCTGCAGCTCGAACCGGAGGGATTCCTTGGAGATTTCCACGCCGTTGACGGTTGCCGCGACGTCGTCCACGGCGGACAGCCACAGGCTCCGGTACCACGGGAGTTGCACCGCAACGGAGATGCCTTCCGGGTGCCGGCGGACGTCGGCGTCCTGGAAAAGGGAGTTATGGGTTGCCATGATTAGTCCTTACTCAAAGGTCTCGACGAAAGTCTGGTGGGGTGCAGGCGGCTGCGGTTCCAGCGTCTGCCGGGCCGACGGATTGTAGGGGTGGTATTCGCTCGGGACCGGCTGGTCCGCGGGCGGCATGAAGACGGGCTTTCCGTCGTCACCGAAGTACATGAGGTCCAGGGCGAAAGCGTGCTGGTTCTTCTCGGCAAAGCTGATCCAGTTTTCCTCGAAGGGTGCCCGGAGCAACTCGTAGCAGCGGAACTTCCAGATCTTCCATTCACCGTCTTGGCGCAGGAAGTCCACCGCGTATTTGCACCAGACCCAGTGGGCCCAGACTTTCTTGCCCTGGACTTCGCCCGGCGAGTACATGTAGTCGGGGCTCTCCTTGGCCACGTCCGGGTCGGTCAGGCCGGACTCGTTGCCGGTCATGATCCAGACGCCCTTGGCGGTCTTGCCGTCGGCCGCCACCTCGATGACCGGAGTGGTGGTGTAGTGCAGGATCAGCTTGCCGACGGGTTTGGGGCGGCCCTGGTGGTACCGGATCACGCTGTCGTAGTCCGTGTACTGCCCGGCGTTCGTGTACCGGGCACGCACCCCCGGCGTGCCCGGCTTGACCCAGAGCGGGATGATTTGCTCATCCTCAAACGCGTTGTGAAGGTACATGTAGCGGTTGAACAGGTTCTCGATGTCCCCCCGGTCGTTGGCCCGGCGCGCCAACCGGAGCGCTTCGCCAAGCTCGGCGCGGAGCCGCTCCACCTCGGCGGTGAGGTCGGTGTCGATCGCAGGCATTGATTTCTCCTTAGGCGGGAACCACTGATTCTTCGATGGCCTTGCGCATGAGGGCGTGCTGCTTCTTGACGAGCTCGATGGGGTCGGATTCGCCGAGGTCGGCAAAGGCGTGGCCCTCCCACTCGCTGGACAGGAAGCCCTGGTAGCCGCCCTTGACGAACTGGCGCACAATCCTCGGAATGTCCATGGCGGGCTCGTTGCCGTTCTCGTCAATGTCATAGAACTTGGCATGGACGTGGAACATCTGCGGCATGATGTCCAGCCATTCCTCCGGGGGAACCAGTCCGTGCATGTTGAAGGCCAGCCGGGTGAAGGGACCGAGCTGCGCCGGATCGAAGTTGTTCTCCCGCAGGTAGTCCTCAAACTCCTGGTTGCGTTCCTGCATGGCCAGTGGCTTGCGCCAGATGTCCTGCATGACGGCGAAGTGTTCCTGCGGCAGGCCCATCTGGGTCAGCGTGCGGAACAGGGTGGGAGAGAGGCTGTGCATGGTGGAGCTGAAGTCAGCGGTGAAACCCAGCCGGTCGCTGTCCAGCTCGGCGTACATCTCCCGGATCTGCAGGATCTTCGGATCGTTGGGGCCCTGCGGGGCGTGGATTTCGTAGCCCAGCTTCTGGTCGTACTTTTCGGCCAGGGGAAGAAGCCGCCGCAGCAGTTCCTTGCCGGCGGACCGGATCACGATCTTGTTGAAGCCGAGCGTGTTGGCGGTCTTGAGCTGCCTGGCGAAAAAGTCGAATTCCTCGTCCGGCGTCATGTCCCGGTCCTTGCGCCGGCCCATGTCCAGGTTCGTGCCGACGGCGCTCGGGGTGAGGCCGTAGCGGTCCATGCTGTCGCGCCACAGTTTCACGAAGTCGTCATCCACGTCGGGATAGGTGCGCAGCATTTGCGCGATGTTGAATTCGACGCCGGGACCGAGGCCTTCGTCGGCGACGGCCTTGATCAGGGTTTCGGGGGTGTACAGCCCGGCCGCGAATTCGGAGGTGAGTGAGTAAAGGGTGATGCCAAGCTCGATGCCGGAGCCTGCGATTCCTTCTGACATGTTCTGTGATCCCTTCGGTGTCAGCCGCGGACGGGCTGGGCGAGGTGGCTGTTGAGGATGCGTCGCGCTTCGGCGGCGTCGGTGACCATGGCCGAGCCGGCGTCGGCAGCGGCGGAGCGCTGGACGGCCTGCTCTCCGCGGATGATGTCGAACGGGTCCTGCCAGTTGTTCCAGTGCCAGCCTTCGTATTCGCTGGAGATCGCACCGGAGTAGCCGTTCTCCACCAGCTGGCGGACCAGCCCGCGTACCGGAACGGACGGCTCTTCGCCGTTCTCGTCGATGCCGAAGAACTTTCCGTGGACGTGCCGGACCCACGGCATGATTTCCAGCCAGGTGTCCAGCGGCGCGGGGCCGAAGAGGCCGGTTCCATTGATGGCGAAGTCGATGCCAAGGTCCGGGCGGCCGTTGCGTGCGGCCAGGCCGATAAAGGCGCCGAACCGCTCGCCGTGGACTTTCTGGGTGTTGGGCGGTCCTTCCGCGTAGAAACCGTTCCACAGGTCCACCACCTGCTGGAGCAGGTCCTCGGACGCTCCGCGGCGGCGGTAGGCCTCCAACAGCGAAGGGGCGAAGCCGGTGACGGTGGCGCCCCAGTCTGCGGTGAACCCCAGGAGCGGGGAGTCGAGCTTCTCGTAGCGGTCGCGCAGCGCAAGGACGCGTTCGTGTGCCCCGTGCTGGTCGGCGTGGACCTCCAGCGCCAGCGTGACGCCGTACTTTTCTGCGACGGGAAGGAGGCTCTCCATGGCATCGGGTGTCAGGGAGATTTGAACCCGGGCGATCGGGAAGCCGAGCCGGGCTGCCACTTCGATCTGCTTGCGCATGTATTCGACCAGTTCATCGTGGTTCATGAGCCGGTCGCGGCGGATTCCGGTGTCAACGTTGACGGCGAGCGAGGTGGGCACCAGGTCCACCTCCGCCACAAGGTCCCGGAACTGCCCCACGAAATTGTCATCGACGTGGTCGGGGAAGCCGCGCAGGCTGGAGAAGCCAATGACTTCGAGCCCGGGTCCAAAGCCCTCGGCCGCCACTTTGCGGATCAGGCCGTCGAGATCGTACTGCCGGCCGTGGAAGGCGCGGGTGAAGCTGTAGAGGGTGACGCCCTGGATGGGCGTGCCAAGGCTGGTCATCGTTGTGCCACCTTCATGGTCTTGGTGTCGTGCTCTTCGATGTGCAGCACGCCGTGGTCGGTGATGATGTACGGAATGTAGAGCTTCAGGTCCACCCGCACCTCGTGCCCTGCCTTGGAAGGATCGACGGGAAGGTCCCCGGACAGGACGGCGGAGTCCAGCGGGAACCACCATTCGCCGGTCTGGTCCACGAGCTCCCCGAAGCTGAACGTGCGGTTGTTCATGGTCCAGCGCAGCGATTCCTCCGGTGCGGCAACACCGTCAATGGTGAGGGCGGCCCCGGCGATGCATGAACCGGGGAGGGCCCGGTACCAGGGAATGCGGACCTCGACGGCGGCGCGGCCGTCCTGGCTGGTAAGTGTTCCTTGCTCGATTATGCGGTCGGCGATCATCGAGACCTCCTTGTCTGCGGCATGCCTTGCCGGCATCGGAATAGCGGCAACGTGCGCTTATTCATTATTTAGTCATTCTATTGTCTGAATCAGACATAAGTAAAGCATCGGCGAGTTCCGCCGCAATTTTCCCTGCGCCGCGGACAGCGAGCGCCACCGATGTCAGGGTGGGGTTGCACGCTGTGGCGGTGGGAATCACGCCGTTGCCGGCCACGAAGAGGCCGGGGACCTGCCAGACCTCGCTGTCCGGAGAACACACGCTTCCGCCGTCGTCGTACTGTCCCATCCGCGTGGTGCCCTGGTAGTGCAGCGAGGCACCCGGCGGGAGGACGAACGGCCGCTCATCAATCGGCTCTCCCACGGCCCTGCCGAGCCGCACAATCTCCTCCTTGGCCCGCTCAAGCACCTCCCGGTCCTTGTCGGTCAGGCTGTAGTGGATGCGCAGGGCAGGCATCCCATAGCTGTCCACGGCGGTGTCGTCGAAGGCGACCCTGTCGTCCCGCTGGAGGTCCTTGGCGCAGAACAGCCCCAGCCCCACAATCGATCCGGGAACGACCGGGTCGTCGTCGGCCAGGGGGATGGGTGAAGCATCCAACTGCATGATCTGGCCATGGAAGGGCATCTCATCCGTGTACGGCACCCAGGTCACTCCGCTTTGCTCACTGAGGGCTCCGTCCGCGCTGGACTGCCCCTCCTCGGCACTGACGCCGCGCAGCCGGGTGGCGAACACCACCTGGGCCTGGTCATTGAGGTACCGGCCCAAGGCATCCGGCCGGATCCCGGAAGCCCACAACAGTTGGGGGGTGCGCAGGGCGTCACCGCCCACCACCACATAGCGCGCGGCAATGCGGTGCGTTCCGCCACCGCGGCGGTCTTCCACCTCGACTCCGGCGGCGCGGCCGCCCTCCACCAGGACACGACGGACCAGGGACTCGTCGAACAGGTCGAACCGCTGGTTTTCCCGGGTGGCAGGACCCATTACGACGTCGGATCCGGACCACACGAGGCGGCCGTCGCCTCGCCGGTGCACGGCGAGGGGCATGGGCTGGACGCGGAAGGCCGGGCTGCGGCCGTCGTCGACGGCGGCCGCGAGCCGATCGTGGACGAGGCCGGAGAACGGTGCCGCTTCAAAGGCCGAAGTGGTGACGCCGAGGAGGCGGTCGGCTTCGTCCAGCAGCTGGTCCAGGTCAGGCAGGAAAGCGATGCGCTCCTTTCCGCCGGGGCGCGGGCACGCGGCGGTCCAGTGGGCGGCCATGCCGCCCACGTTGCTGGACATTGCCGCGACGGGCATGCCGTCCTCGCCCGGGAAGGCGTAGCCGTCCTGCAGCAGATACGTTCCGGGGCGGGCGCGCCGTTCGCCGCTCTTCACGGCGCCGGGCGAGTTGACCGTCTCGGCCCCGGCGCCGGGGCCTTCCGAAGCCCGTTGGGCGGCTGCACGGCGGGCCTCATCCTCGATGTTCTTGACGTGGGCGCCCGGTGGAAAACTGACCGTGGGCCCCACCTCGAACATGGCGATGCTGGCTCCAGGGGCCCGCTCACTGAGGATGCGGGCGTACGCGGATGCGGTGGGCCCGCTGCCCACGATGGCTACATCGACGGCGGCGGGGTAGCGGCTGCTGCTCACCGTCCTGCCGCCAGTTCCTGGATGCGCCGGACAGACTTGGCGGATTCAATCGTGGGGTAGTACTCAAGCCCGATGGGGCCGGTGTATCCGCTGTCCTGGAGGTCGGTGAGCCTGGCGGCCCAGTCGATGGAACCCGATCCGGGTTCGCCGCGGCCCGGCGCGTCGGCAATCTGGACGTACTTGACCAGCCGGCCCGCGTTGGCGAGCTCTGCCACCACGTCCTCCCCTTCCACTGTTGAGTGGTAGAGGTCGTAGAGGACGCCGAAGTTGGGCGAGTCCACTCCCCTGGCGACATACACGGCCTCGGAGGTCCGGTCCAGCAACGCCCCGGGGTGGTCCACCCGGATGTTGACCGGCTCCAGGACAAGGGTGATCCCGGAACCTTCGATGTGGGCAACGCCCTTGGTGAAGATCTCAATGAGTTCATCGAGCTGGTCCTGCCGCTTGCGGCCGCCGAAGCCGGTGCCGCTGCCCACCACGATCCGCGGGCAGCCCAGTTCCTGTGCCACCTTTACGCCGGCATCGAGGCCCTCGTAGAAGGGCTCGTGGTTCTTTGGCGGAATCATGAACTGCATCCGGGGCTCGGCCAGCTGCGCGGTGAGCTGGACGCCGGTTTCCTGCAGCGCCTCCTTGAGGGCGGGAATGTCCTTGCCGGTGGGACCCCACATTTCCACGGCATCGAAGCCTGCCGCCGCGGCCGCGCGTACGCGGTCTGCGGCGCTGTCGCCTGCTTCGGAGAACAAAAGGTCGATATTGGGTGCGAGCTGGAACATGGCAGTCTCCTGGAATTCTTGGAAATGGGGTGGCTAAAACATGGGGTGGTCGTGCACCGGGTGGTCCGGGACGGGCTGGAGCACGTCCCAGTGCTCCACGATGCGCCCGGCTTCGAGGCGGTAGATATCTGCGACGGCGGCGGCGGGACGCCCGGGTCCTGATGCACGGACGTGCACCATGGCCAGGTCTCCGTCAACGAGGATCCGCTGGACCTCGAAGCGCGAGTCCGGCGAGCCGTCGAACTTCGGCGTGAGCATCCGGATGGCGGCCTCCGGACCGTCCGGGATGGTGGGATTGTGTTGCTTGTATTCATCGGCAACAAGGAACCCGAAGGCTTCCCGTACCCGTTTTTGGGTGTAGAAGATCTCCACGAAGCGTTCAAACGCCTCGCGGTTGCCGGCCATGCGGATCAGCCTTTGAGTCCGCCGGAGAAGCCCTGGATGAAGCGCTTTTGCGCGAACAGGAACAACGCCAGGATGGGAATCATGGACACGATGACGATCGCGAAGATGGAATTCCACTTCGAGACCAGCGAACCGATGAAGTAGTACATGGCTACCGGGAGCGTCTGGTTGGCGGATCCGCCGAGGAAGATCAGCGAGGTGAAGAAGTCGTTCCATACGATCAGTCCGGCGAAGATGGTGACCGTTCCGGTAGCCGGGGCCATCATGGGAAACACCACCTTGGAGAAGACCTGGGTCTTGCTGGCGCCGTCGATCGTGGCGGCTTCCTCGTAGTCCGTTCCGAGGCCCCGGAAGAAGTTTGAGTACAGGAAGATCGAGAGCGGCAGCAGCATCCCGGTATACAGGACGATCAGGCCCCAGGCCGATCCGGTGAGACCCAGGCCACGGGCGCCCATGTACAGCGGCACCGCGCCCAGCTGGCCCGGAAGGATGATGGCTACCAGGAAGAGGTAGTACGCCGCCTTGCTCCACCTGCGGGTGCTGCGGGAAATAACGTAGCCGGTAATGGACCCCAGTGCGATCAACCCCAGGATGCTCCCGGTGGTGATGATGAGGCTGTTGACCAGTCCGGCCATGACGTTGGAATTGCCGGTTGCCGTGAGGACCTTCACGAAGTTGCCAAAGTCCGGATTGCCGGGAAGCGCCAGGGCGGAGGTGGTGTACATTTCGCTGTCCGGCTTCAGCGCCGTGGTCACCAGGAAGTAGAACGGGGCGAGGAAGACCAGGGCCAGGGCCCACAGCCCGATTTCGCGGATCAGGGTGAATTTCGTGTAGCGGAACATGGGTTAGTCCTCAGGATTCGATCGCGTCAGCCGCTGCTGGATCACGGCGAAGACCAGGATGATGAAGGCGAGCACCAGGGCCAGGGCAGCGCCGCCGCCGAAGTTGCCCAGCGCGAATGCCTGCTTGTACACCTGGGTGGCCAGCGTTTCCGTGGCCCCTGCCGGGCCGCCGCCGGTAAGTGCCATGATGGGGTCGAAGACCCGGAGGCCCTGGACAATGCCTAGTGTTGTGGCGATTGCGACGGCGGGACGGATCGCCGGCAGGGTGACGTTCCGGAAGCGCTGCCACAAGTTGGCGCCGTCGATTGCCGCGGCTTCTTCGACCTCCACCGCAACACCGGTGAGTCCGGCCATGAAGATCACCATGGCGAACCCGGTGGAGGACCACACGAGGACCACCAGGACTGTCCAGATGGCCCATTGCGGATCGGCGAGCCAGGGCTTCGCCAGTTGACCGAGGCCCGCCGCTTTCAGCAGGACGTTGATGGGACCGTTGAAATCGAAGATGTACTTCCAGATGTAGGCGGTGGCGAGGGGGCTGAGGACCACCGGCATGAAGAATAGCGTGCGGAGGATGTAGCGCGTCTTCACCACACGGTTGAGTCCCAGCGCAATGATCAGCCCGGCGACGTTGCCCAGCAGTACCGATCCGAACGCGAGGAACAGTGTGTTGGAGAGGGCGCCGACCTTGGTGGGGTCCTTGAAGATTGCCT
>Ga0164308_10001680_pt1 | contig 11796 bp, 7 predicted proteins | sample Whisoiple_246_MG_FD_109983 | JGI IMG/M metagenome (GOLD analysis project Ga0164308, IMG submission 109983) | Soil microbial communities amended with fresh organic matter from upstate New York, USA - Whitman soil sample_246_MG | ecosystem: Environmental > Terrestrial > Soil > Unclassified >... | reverse complement strand
TGTCGGCACTCGCAGAGCGAGGTGGGGCGACCCGAGGCGAGCCTTTCATCGAGCGCCGATGCGCAGACCAGCTTTCGCAATCTCCGCGCGGCGTGGTTTGCCGGCAGCACTAGCGAGCGGCGCAAGCTCGAGCCGGATTTGCGCCGCTTTTTGCAGCGCTTCCCGAACGAGGAGCCGAGCGATATGGTCCGCGTGCTGCTCGCCTTCGACTGCGTGAGTCGCGGCTCGCTGCAGGAAGCGCGCGTGCTGATCGCGCAAGTACGCGTGTCGGTCGGCGCGGTGCACGACTTTTCGCGCGTCGCGGAGGCGTACGCGTTGATCCGCGAGAGCAAGCCCGATGCGGCTTGGAGCGTGCTGGAGCCGCTTGCAGGCAAAATCGTCGACAGTGACGAACGGCTCTTGTTCAGCGAGCTGCGCGTGCGCGCGGCCTCCGCGGCCCGTCAATATACGCACGCGGTGCAAGCCGCCGAAGAGCTCTTGAGTGAAGCGCCGAGTGACGGCCGCGCGTCACTCGAAGATCTCGTGCGCGAGCAGTTCCAACCGGCAGGAAAGAGCGATCTCGTCGATGCGCTGGAGAGTCTCGAGCGCACGAAGGGGGACGAGAGTCAAAATACGCCTGCCCGCGAATGGCTGCGCAAGCTACTGCGCGAGCGGCTGGTCGCCATCGCGTTGCGTGAAAAAGACGCGGCCCTCGCGCGCAGCTTGCTCGATACCGCGCCCGCCGCGCTGCGCGCCGGGGCTACCGGTTCTGCCTTGGTCGGCATCGCGAGTGGCATCCAGAGCCGGCCTTTGATCTCGGGGCGCGCGATCGGGGTCGCATTGTCACTGGGCAACGCCGACGTGCGTCGTCGCTCCGCGAGTCTGGCTGCGGGCCTCGCGCGCGGCCTTCGCCCGTTACCGGGGACGCCCGCGGGAGACACGGTGCACCTGATCACTCAAGACGATGGCGGCAACAGCTCGGGTACGCTCGAAGCGTTGCGCGAACTCGCGGCCGAAGGCGCCGCGATCTTGGTGGCGGGCCTCGACGGTGCATCGGCAGACGTCGCGGTGCATTTCGCGGAAGAAAACGCGATCCCGGTGCTGCTCGTGCAGCCGCCGGAAACTTGGGCTGGCCCGCTCTCGAGCGCGTTCGTCCTCGGCGAGAGCCCGAGTGACGAGCAGGCCGCGATCGACGCCGAGCTATCGCGCCGCGGCCTGCAGCGCATCGCGCGAGTCGGACGTCTGGGCGAGTCGTGCGAGGGGATCGCGGAAGCCGCGGGCGGCCCACGCTTCGCCGTTCAGCAATGGCGAAAGAACCGCGTCTCGGCGGTGCTGGTGCTGGGCTCCGCCGCCTGCGCGAGTGACGTCGCGCGCGATTTGCGCAGCACACCGGGATTTACGCCCGAGTTCGCGCTGGGGCTGGAGGCGGCTGAGTTCGTCTACGAAGGCGACGCGCCGCGAGCGCGCTTCGCGCTCGGAGCCGGCAGTTTTCCGAGCCCGACGCGCGCGGGTTCCGATGGCAACCCCGCCCTGCCTGCACTCGATTGGTACGAGGCGTTGGGTCACGATGCGGCCCTGCTTGCCAAGGGGGCTCTCGAAGGTTTCCCGGAGGGCCGAGTCGACGAAGAACGCGCCGTGCACGAGCTGCATGTGCGCGCTCAGCGGGCTTTGGCCACCGTTCAGGCGCCGCTTTGGACCAGCGAAGCGCGCGGTTTTTCTCAAGGACAAACGCTGAGCCGCACGCTTACGATAGTCTCCCCCCCGAAAGCCAAGTCGCCGTGACGTCATCGGAACTGAAATACGATCTGCCCACGCGTCGTTCGACGCAAAAGCTCGCGCAATCGCTCGCGCCCTCACTCGCCGCGAGCGATCTCGTGGTCCTGACCGGCCCGCTCGGCTCGGGCAAGACTTTCTTCGTGCGAGCGCTGTGCCGCGCGCTCGGTCTGCCGAGCACGCTGCGCGTGACCAGCCCTACCTTCACACTCGTGCAAGAGTACGAAACCGCCCCACCACTCGCGCACGCGGATTTGTATCGACTGACTGGGCCGGAGCAATTGCGTGAGCTCGGTCTCGACGCCCAACGTGACGACGGACGAATCCTGCTCGTGGAGTGGGGCGCGCCGTACGTCGAGCAACTGGGCGGTGATGCGCTGCTGATGACGTTCGCGCTCGATCCGCGGCGAGTCGTCGTATCTGCGACCGGCCGTCGTTCGCGCGCCATCGTCGCCGAACTCGCTACCAAAGGTTGACCGTGGCCAACGACGCAGCCGAGCTCCGTGACGCCGAAAAGCCGCTGTGGGTCGCCCTCAGTAAGCCGCTGATCTCGGTGCTCGAGATGGTAGGTTCGGTGATTCAACTGACCTCTGAGTCGGTGGTTTGGCTGATTCGGCCGCCGTATCGCATCGGGCAGCTGCTCAACGCGATGGAGTTCATTGGCGTGGGCTCGGTGTTCATCGTGGCGCTCACCGGCGTGTTCAGCGGCATGGTGCTGGCCCTGCAGACCACGTACAGCTTACGAAGCTTCGGCGCAGAAGGCGTGGTAGGCCAAGTCGTCGCAGTCTCGCTCACTCGCGAGATCGCTCCCGTGTTTGCCGCGCTGATGGTCGCTGCGCGCGCTGGCAGCGCCATGGCAGCGGAGCTGGGCAACATGCGCATCACCGAGCAAATCGACGCGCTCGTGACCATGGCCGTGAGTCCGGTGCAATACTTGCTCTCTCCGCGCTTGCTGGCGGCGGTGCTCACCGTGCCGCTCTTGTGCGTTCTGTACACCTGCGTCGGCATGGCCGGCGCTTGGCTGGTCGCGGTGAAGTGGCTGGGCGTGGACCCGGGCGTGTTCATCGTGAACATCGAGCGCCACCTGCTGCCGAGTGACTACTTCATGGGGCTGATCAAAGCCGCCGTGTTCGGCTTCTTGATCGCCGCGATTTCCTGCACCCGCGGCTTCTACGCTTCGGGCGGCGCGCGCGGCGTGGGCGAGGCGACCACGCAGGCCGTCGTGCACAGCGCGGTCTCGATCCTGATCGCCAATTACCTGCTCACCTCGCTGCTGCTCGGCAACAACGGCTGAGCCGCAGCGCGTGCAGGCCGCGTTCAGTCGACGTGACCGACGTTCGCCGAGTCGTTCGAAGCCGCAGCCACCTCGCGCGTGATGATGCCTTTCACTTGTTCCAACGAGTGAATTGCCTCTTCCGGCGCCAATGAATCGCGCGCGTGCTTCTTGCCGTGCTTGCCCGCGGTCGGACCCTCGTTGATCGCGGCCATGAACGCTTCCATGCGTTCGGGTTCGCCATTGCCATTCACGTCCACGATCATGAACTTACCCGCGCCTTGTCCGAGATCATTGCGGAAGTCGAACAGCGCGCCGACCACGGTCAAGGCGCCGCCCTGCACGCGTTTGCCGTACTTCTTGAGGGCCAGCGCGACCTGATTGTGGACGTTCGCGATCACGGCGTCGGCCCAGACCTGATTGTCGTTCTTGCCCGCCGTTGGGCGCGGGATCTGCAGGTTCTTGAGCCGCGCCTGCATCGACTTGCTCAGCTTGGAAGTATCCCCGCTCGCAGCCTTCACCGCGCCGCAGCCGGTGTGGCCGATGATCAGCAAGAGCGGCGTTTGCAAGTGCTCCACGCCGTACTCGATCGAGCCTTCATCACCCGCAAGGGTATTGCCAAAGTTGCGTACCGTGTAGTCGTCGTTCTCGCTGGTCTCGTCCCAGGCCTGCGGCTGCACTCGTGAGTCGGAGCAGGTAATCACCGTCGCGCGCGGGAGCTCGGCGTCCGCGAAGGCCGAAAAAAACTTCGGGCCATGCTCCATGTAGGTCTTGTTGTCTTCGAACGACTCTTTCAAGAACGCGCGTGTGAGCGCGAGTGGCTCGCCCTTCGACGTCTCCCAGGCAAACGGCACGATGTACTTTTGGGGCGACTCGTCTGCCTTCTCGGCCTTCTCGTCGCCCTTGCCGTCGTCGCTGTTCGCCTTTGCCTCCGCGCGGCCCTTGCCCTCTTTCGCCTTGTGCGCACGAGGCTCCTTCTCGGGGGTGACGGCCGCCGCCGGCTGCTTACAGGCCGAGGCCAGAAGCAGCAAAATTGCCGAGATTTCGAACAGACGCGAGCGGCCCATGCTGGGACAGAACGGACGAATGGGTAAAGACTTGAGCGGTCACGAAATCCTCACCCAGGGAGCAAAGAAGTGAGCGTTTGGTGACGATTGGACTACACTCCTCGGCTCGCCGTGCCGGGAGACTCCAAATTCACCCGCGATCCAGCCGCGCTCACCGTGCCGCTGGTCGCTTCTAGCCGTTTCGCGCGTTTGCAGCGCTTCATTCTTCCGCGACGGTTGCTCGCGCCGCTGCTGCTACTCGTACCCACCCTGGTCGTGCTCGGCATGGACCTCTCGCGCCGCAGCGCGCGCCTCGAGGGCCTCGACTCCTGGCACAAGGGTTGTTACCTCGCTTCTCTGATCGAGGGCGCGCTCGTCTGGGCGGTGTTGCTGCACGCAGCCTCGCGCCGCCGCGGTGCGTTGCGCTGGGTTGCCGCCACACTGTTCGTGCTCGGCTTCACCTTTGCGGTGGGCGGCCAAACCTATTTCTACAGTCAGTACAACGCGTACCTGAACCTCGACGTGTCGCTGTTCGCGTCGAACTTCAAGGATAGCGTCGTCAATCAGCTGCTGGCCGACTTTGGCAACTACCTGCGCGCGAAACTGCCGCCGTTGTGCGTCGCCTTGACCCTGGTTTGGCTTGCGCGTCGCTGGCTCAGAGCACCGCGATTGCGCGCGCGCATCACCGGCTTCCTCGCGCCGGCAATGGTCGTTGCCAGCTTCGTGATCCCCGCGCAGCACCGGCATTTGCAGGCCGCGCCGCCTGACGTGCTGTACTTGAACGCGGTGGGCGGCTTGCTGGCCACGCAGTTCGGCTTGAGCGAACAGTCCAACCAAATGCGCCCGCGTGCGCGGGAGTCACTGCCGGTGCCCCCCTTGCACCCAGCGCAAACGCCCAAGCGCAACGTGCTGTTCGTGATCTTGGAGAGCGTGCGCGCGGACGCCACCTGCGTCGAATACGAGCCCGGCTGCCGCCGCACCGAAGCCACCAATCAGCTCTTCCCCAATCGCTTTGCGTTCCCGCAAATGCGCTCGATGGACTCCACCACCGCGGTCTCTCTGGCGGTGCTCTGGTCCGGTCTCAGTCCCGTCGAGTCGCGCGACCACCTGCACACCTGGCCGCTGATCTTCGACTACGCGCACGCCGCGGGTTTCGACACCGCCTTTTGGACCAGCCAAAATATGCTGTTCGGCAACGCGCGGCTGTGGGTCAAGAACCTGGGCGTGAGCAAGTTCTTCAGCGCAACCGATCTCGAGCCCACCGCCGATCTCGATATGGGCGCGCCTGAAGGGCTCCTCGCCGATCGCGTCATCGCCGAGTTCGACACGCTGCGCGAGCCGTTCATGGCCGTGGTGCAGCTGTCCAACGTACACTACCCGTATTACTTGGAGCCGAGCGGCCCTCAGCCGTTTCAGCCTTCGACCACGAGCAAAGCGCCGGAGGACAACCCGTACTTCAAAAACTTCTACCAGAACGCGGTCTACCAACAAGACCAACACCTGGCGAAGATGCTGAGCTACGTGCGCTCGACGGAAGCCGGCAAGCACACGGTGATCGTCTACACTAGTGATCACGCGGAGGCCTTCCGCGAACACAACCAGATGGGCCACACCTTCAGCATCTTCGACGAAGAGATCCACGTGCCCGCCTGGATCGACGCGCCCGCTGGCACGCTCACGCAGCAAGAGGCGCAGACGCTGCGCGACAAGCAGAGCGACTACGTGTTCCACGTCGACATTGCGCCGACGATCTTGGACCTGATGGGCGTGAATCTCGACCCCGCCATCGCGCAGTACCAAACGCGCATGCCCGGCCACAGCTTGCTTCGCCCCGCACTCAGCGCCGAGCCGCTCTTGATGAGCAACTGCACCGGCGTGTGGAGCTGCGCCTTCGAGAATTGGGGCATCATGCAAAAAAACATGAAGCTCGAGTCACGCGCTTGGGACAGCGGCTGGCGCTGCCACGACCTTTCCAAGGATCCCTTCGAGCTCAAGAACCTCGACCTGAGCGAGTGCGGCGAGCTGGTGAAGCTCGCCGAGGAAGCCTACGGGCGCTTGCCCGGTCAGGGCGTGCCGAAGAAGTAGCTCGATTGCGGCCGCCCGCGCCTCGCTGGCTTGGCCGCTCCCGAGCTCTGGGTCGCTCCTGATGGGGCGCTCGCGGTCCAGCAGCGCACCTCGGAGTGCGAGCGGTGCCGCTCATGGTTCGGCTCGCGCAGCGCGGCTCAGCTCAGCGCAAGCATGCGATCGATTGGCACTTGGGCGCGGGCGCGGAGCTCTTCCGGCATTTCCAAGCGCGGCTCGAGATCGCGCAAAGCGAGGTACACCTTTTCGGGCGTGTTGAGGCGCATGAAGGGGCACTCGTTGCAGGCGCAGTTGGCGAGCGGCGGCGCGGGGATCAGCGTCTTGCCCGGGGCGCGCTTTTGCATTTGGTGCAAAATGCCCGCTTCGGTCACGACGATGAATTCGCGCGCGTTGTCGTTTTCGACGTAGCGGAGCAGCGCTGCGGTGGAGCCGATGAAGTCGGCACGATCGAGCAGCGGCTCTTCGCACTCGGGGTGCGCGATCACTTTGGCTTCGGGGTGCGCGACGCGGATGTCTTCGAGCTTTCGCAGGCTGAAGGTCTCGTGCACGATGCAGCTGCCCTGCCAAAGCACGAGATCGTCCCGCCCCGTCTGTTTGGCGACCCAGCGGCCCAGGTTTTTATCGGGCGCGAATAGGATTTTTTGGTCGCGCGGCAGTGAATTGACGATCTTCACCGCGTTGCTGGAGGTGACGATGTAATCACTCTCTGCCTTCACCGCGGCCGAACAATTGATGTAACTGACCACCACCGAGCCGGGGTGCCGCGCTTTCCAAGCCTTGAAGCGGTCGACGGGGCACCCGTCCGACAGCGAGCAACCCGCTTTCATGTCGGGAACCAGCACGATCCGCTCGGGGTTCAAGATCTTGGCGGTCTCGGCCATGAAGTGAACGCCGGCGAACAAAATCACGTCGGCGGTCGTCTTCTGGGCAGCTTGGGCGAGCTGCAGCGAGTCACCGATGACGTCTGCGAGATCTTGGATTTCACTTTCTTGGTAGTAATGAGCCAAGATCACGGCGTTACGTTCGCGCTTCAACCGACGAATTTCTTCGTCCAAGTCGAGCGTGGAAAGATCGGGCGTGAGGCTCTGAGCGGGCGAGGCCATCGGGTTCATCCGTTATAAGTCGCGAGCGAGCGCTCCGCCAGCCACGTAGCCGCGCCGGGCAGGCGTGGCCGCAGTGATGGGGCGCTTGGGGCTGGGCAGCCCACGACGCCGCGCTGCGTTGCCAATGCGCGCCCGTTCCAGGGGGCGCCCCCCAACAAATTCAGACCGTCGGCTTTGCGCGATCGACTTTGGGTACGGCTTGCGCGAACCGTTCGGCGAAGACCTCTGCCGAGGCCGCCTTGGACAGATCGAGCTCGAAGTCCGGCACGCTCTTGGGCTGCAATTTCGTGAGCAGCTCGGCGGCTTCACGCTTGGCCAAACCGACTTCGGCGAGCGCGGCTGCGTCCAGGCTGGCGCCGTCGCGTGCGCGCAGCGTCTCACCCTCGGCAGTGACGAGCTGGCGCAGGGCGTCGAGCTCCATGCGGCTCACGCGATCGCCGCACACGTCGTAGTCGATCCAAGCTTCGTAGCTGAGCGGTGCGACGCGCTTGAGCATGCCGGCCATCACTCGGCCGTACTCTTGGATTTCCCATTGAGCGTGGTGATCGACGCGCAACTTCAAGAAGTGCAAGAGATTGTGCAGGTCGATCTTCCAATACCACTGGGTGTACGTGGAGAGCGGCAGATCGATGCGCGCGAGCTCGCGCGCCATGTCTTCGAGCGTCATCCACTCGTAGGCTTCACGGCTCTTTTCGCGAATTTCGTTCCAGCGCGCCACTGCCTCGGCGTATTTCGCGCTCTCGACCGCGGTGCCGCTGCGGCCTTGGTTGTTCTTTTTGCTCTGCGTTTGCAGCTGATCTTCACTCGGGGTGTAGAAGAGCATGGGCATCAGGGAGTAGCGGCCGCTGTACTCGTTCACGTTCGCCGAGCGATGCCGGATCCACTGACGTGCGATGAACATGGGCATCGAGCAATGGAACTTGAATTCGATCATCTCGCTCGGCGTGGTGTGCATGTGCCGACGCAGGTAACGGAGCAGACCGCGCGTTTGGCTGGTCTGGCGCGTGCCGTAGCCGTAGCTCACGCGCGCCGCGCGCTCGATGCATTCATCGGTGCCCATGTAGTCGACCAGGGACACGAAGCCGTGGTCCAGCACTGGGAAGTACAGGCCGAGGATTTCTTCGGCCGAGGGCGAGGTGGGGCGCCGCGTTTCGCTCATTTGGGCTTACCACTACGCGGGTGACCGCCGAGGCGCTACGCTAAAAACAATGGCGGTCGACGCGCGGAATTTCTGGCTCAGAACCAGTGCTTTTGTCGGTGCGGCAGCAGCGCTCGCCTCCGCCTGCAGCGGTGCCGCGGCGCGCGTGCCAGCAGCTACGGCCGCACCAGCAGCGCTCGCCGGACCGAGCGCACTGTCGACTCAGCCGACACCTGCGACGGCAGCAGCGGACGCGCCCGGTCCGCGTCTCTTTCCGCCGCTCGAAGGCTCGGCAGTCAGCGTCGTCGGTGAAGACAAGGACGGCAGTCGACGGATCGTCAGCTACGGCTTGCGCGTGCTGGCGCGACCGGACGGGGCGATCGAGCTCGCTCGTGAATACCTGCCTGCCGCGCGCAGCGTGCGTGCGCTCGAGCTGCCCGCGCGGCTCGGCGGCGGATTCTTGTTTTACGTGCAATCTTCCAGCGCCACCTTGTTCTTTCGTGCGCGCACGTTCACTGGCGATCTCGAGCCGTTTGCGCGTTTGGATTTCGAGGCCGAACAGGTGATCGCGGGTTTCGATCGCCTGTACGTGGTCGCGCACCACCCCGAGCGAATCGTCGCGCTCGACTCCGAACACGGCACGGCGCAAAGCCTGGGCAGTTTGCCGGCCTCGCCGAGCTACGGGAAGATGGCTTTCGTCGACGGCTGGTTCGGCGCGCTGATCGTGCCCTTGCGGGGCGCGTTGGTCAGCTTCGATGCCGGCGTTTCGTGGCACCCGCTGGGCGTGACGCCCACGAGCATCGAAGTTCAAGACGGCGCGTTGCGCTTGACTGGGCCGGAAGGCATCCTCGATTTGGATCATAGCGGCACGTTCACACGCCGCGCAGAGCCCAATGGCCCGCCGCGGGAGAACGCCGTCGCGCAGGCTTTGCGCAGCGCTGGCGCAGCGCCGGGTGAAGGCCGCGCCCGGCCCGGTCGTGAGCTGCTCAAGCTCGCGGTATTGCGCGGTTTTCGCGCCGCGGACGGATCGCTCCTGGTCGCTAACTCCGGAGAGTTATTGAAGATCCGCGACAGCGACGGCAAGTTGCTGGAGAGCGATGAGCATGCCTATCCGGGCGGGGGAGAGTGCACGGCCGTTCGCTATGGTTCCAGCTCCGGCTTCGTTTGCAACGACGGTCCGAATCAAACCGCGCTGTACGCTTTCGAGGCGCCGCTGCGGATGCGGCGCGTGCGTACGTTTCGGGGCGCGCGCTACGTCGCCGCGAGCGGGAATGGCTCGCTGGTGATTCGGGGTTCGTGCGCCGAGCCCAACCCGGATCTGCCGGGGAGCTATTGCATCGCCCGAAAATCCGGCGAATTTAGCGAGATCCGCGTGCGCGGGGATCTGGGCGCCGAACGCGTGGTCGCGCTCGCCGACGGCCGCGTGGCGGTGATCGTTCCGCCTCGGCTCGGCGCGGCGGGTTTCTTGTCGTTGATCGATGCGCAGGGCAGCGAACAGCGAGTGCCGCTCAAGCTGCCGTCGTTGGGCCCCGTTGCGCTGCTCGAAAAGGGACTTTGGCTCGACGGCTTCGTGGAACAGCCGAAGTCCGACACGTCGAGCAATCCGTCGCTCACCTCGGCGTCACCGCCGTCAGCGGCCTCGGCAACGCCGTCACCCAGCGCGCTCAACGAGGGCACCGTGCTCGCGGGATGGGTCGTGGGAAACGAGCCGTTCGCCGGCGTGCGTGTCGCGCTCGACGGCAGCGTGACCGTAGGCCGCCCCGAAAACGGCATCGATCGCGCCTTACTCTCCGCAAGCCGGGCGCTGCTAGTGGGCCGAACTGGGCGCACGCGCGAGAGCACGGATGGCGGCTTCGAGTGGACGGACGTCGAGCTACCCTCCGAATTCGACCCTGGTCGTGAGCTGCGTGACGACGCGCGGCTCCAAGGTTGCTCCGAGCTCGGCTGCGCGTTTGCCGGCTTCGTCCGCGTGGGGTTTCGCTCGCGCAACGCGGCACCGCGCCTGCGCATCGCGAATTTACCCGACTCGACGCGGCTCTTGCAGCCCGGCGGCAGCCGTTGGGCGCTGCGCTGTGAGGCGACCGGTGAGAGCAGTGAGCCAGCGCTGCCCCCCGTCTCTCGCGCGCGCATCAGCAGCCGCTCGGACGACGCCGTGGCGCCCTCCTGGGCCCCTTTCTTGGAGCTCCCGCCGCCCGCGCTGGGAAGCGGCGAAATCGGCTACGACGTGGGGCCGAGCGACGGTGAGGGCGGGGCATTCCGCGCCTACGTTTGGGGCGAGCGCGGCGCGGACTGGGCACGTGCCGGTCACTTTCAGTTGCGCCTTTTCGACCGCTTTCAAGTTCGGCGCGGGGTATTCCAAAGTGCCGTTACCCGCAGCCCATGGGCCGATGCCGCTGCTGCAGCCGAGACCTTTGGCTTCGACGCTTCCGGCAACCCAGTGTCGTGGCGAGCCGTGTTGGACCCGAACCAACGCGCGGCTGCAGTGCTCGCGAGTGCGCGGGGCTTGCTGGATCTCCTATTGTTCGAAGAGGGGAAAACTGTGGTCCGCATTCCGAACGCTGGCCGCCTGGGTTTCAATTTTGGAATGCTCAGCGGCGTGGCAAAATTAGCCGACGCTTGGTACCTGGCCTCGTTCAACGAAAATCACGGCTTCATGTTGTCGAGGATGGTAGCGGGTCGCGTCGAGCGCCTCGCCGAGTATCCGGATCCCGGACACGAAATTGCCTCGGCGACCTTGGTGCGCGGCGTGCGTAGCGAAGAGCTCGGGATTTGGGTGATGGGGCGCGGTTGGTTCCTCTATCCAATCGACCCCGTGAGCCACGCACTCCAAGCGCCGCTGTCTGCGAGCCCCGCCGAGCTCTCGGTCATGCCGCCGCCGTGTGTCTCGGATGCAGACGGTTTTTTGCTCACCGGAGCGCCTGCGTTGGAGCCGAATTTGCGCCTTTCCCCGGCGGGTGAAGGGCTCGGCCCACGGCGGATCGCGGCGCAATTCCTGTGGTCGGCGCGCGGCCTCTGCACGCGCGCGCTGGCCGCCGAGAGTGATGGGCAACCGGGCCGCATTGCTGGCAATGCTGCCGTAACACGGGCTGTCGGTGTGCCGCTGACAGTCACCGATCGCCGTTCTTCAGGGCGCCGTTGGGGCTACGTTTGCGCACCCTAACGCACGCTGGTGCATGTCGACACGAGTCGTGGATCTTGGGAAACACGGCTGCGGTATTTCAGTTTTGAAATGTTGCTTTCTGCAACGAACACGCACGCGTTTTCATGCACGAAGAACAAACGTTTTTCGCTCAGGAGGTTTGCGTTTCGAGTTCTTGGCTGCTAGATACCACTCGTCCGCGTAGAGCGAGGCTGTCCCCCCCCGGCCCCTTTGCGCGGACACTATTTTTTTGTCAGCGCTTG
>Ga0164308_10001679_pt1 | contig 11799 bp, 9 predicted proteins | sample Whisoiple_246_MG_FD_109983 | JGI IMG/M metagenome (GOLD analysis project Ga0164308, IMG submission 109983) | Soil microbial communities amended with fresh organic matter from upstate New York, USA - Whitman soil sample_246_MG | ecosystem: Environmental > Terrestrial > Soil > Unclassified >... | reverse complement strand
CCTCCGCGTGATGAAGGCGATCTCCGACGAGGGGAGCTTCACCGGCGCCGCCTTGTCCTTGGGCTACTCGCAGCCTGCGATCTCCCAGATGGTGCGGCGGCTCGAGCAGCGCACCGGCACCGTCCTCGTCGAGCGCTACGGCCGCCAGGTCCGACTCACCGAGGCCGGGCAGGTACTGGCCCGCCATGCCGTCGGCGTCCTCGCCGCCCTCGACGCCGCCGAGGAGGAGATCACCGCCATCGCCGGCCTGCGCGCCGGACGCGTCCGCCTCCAGGCCTTCCCCAGCTCGTCGGCGACGCTCGTGCCCAAGACGCTCGCCATCCTCAAATCCAAGCACCCCGACATCACCGTCACCTTCAGCGAGGCCGAGCCGCCCGAGTCGCTCGCGGCCCTGCGCAACGGCGACTGCGACGTCGCGGTCGCCTTCGCCTACGAGGGCGCCGACCTCGGCGAGCTCGAGGAGGACCTCTCGCTGCTCGTCACCCGGCGCCTCATGGACGACGAGGTGCGCCTCGTCGTGCCCGGCGACCACGCCCACGCGGGTGACACGTCGGCCACCCTCACCGACTTCTCCGGCGACGACTGGATCGCCGGCTGTCCCCGCTGCCGTGGCCACCTGCTCTCCCTCGCCGACCACGCCGGGTTCCGCCCGAACGTCGCCTTCGAGACGGAGGACTACGTCGCCCAGCTCGGCCTCGTCACCGCCGGACTCGGCGTGGCCCTCGTGCCCGACCTCATCCTCAACGCCGCCAAGCACGACGAGGTCGCGACGCTGCCGCTCTCCCCCGCCTCGCGCCGGCAGATCCTCGCTGTCACGACGCCCGACCTCCAGCGCGTGCCCGCGGTCGCGGCCGCCCTCGACGCCCTGTGCGAGGCCGCCGGCGCCGACCCCGGCCTGTCGACCGCCGAGCTCGTGGGCGCCGCGCGCCGCTGACGCGTCGCCCCCAAGGGCGACGTCGTCGACCCGACGACACGTCGTCGGCCCGCGCGGGTGCCGGAACGTCGGCACAATGGCGTCATGACCCGGGTCGCGCTCGCCGCCACCGGACCCGCTGCGCTCCGCGCGGGCCTCGAGGTGGCTGCGGACGGCGGCACCGCGGTCGACGCGGCCCTGGCCGCCGCGCTCGCGGCGATGAGCACCGAGCCCGGCATCGTCAGCCTCATGGGCGGCGCCTACGTCAACGTGTGGCCGGCCGGCGGCGACCCGGTCGTCGTCGACGGGAACGTCGAGATGCCCGGGCGTGGCCTCGACCCCTCCGCCTTCGGCCGCGGCATCCGCACCATCCGCACCGACTACGGCGGAGGCGTGTCGATGGGAGCCGGTCACGGCTCGGTGGCCAACTCCGGTGCGGTTCCGGCGATCGAGCTGGCGAGCGAGCGCTGGGGTGCCCTCCCGTGGCGCCGCCTCATCGAGCCGTCGATCCGCGCGTGCCGCGAGGGCTACCCCATCGGGGCCTCGGCCGCCCTCTACCTCGGCGTCGTCCACGACAGCCTCTTCGGAGAGGACGCCGAGGCCCACGCCCTCGTCACCGGCTCCGACGGCGGGGCACTCCGAGCCGGCGAGACCTCCACCAACCCCGACCTCGCCGAGATCCTGGAGCTGCTCGCCGCCCAGGGCGCCGCGCTGCTGTCGACGGGCGCCGTCGGGCGCGTCCTCGTCGAGGACATGGCGGCCCACGGCGGGCTCGTCACCGAAGCCGACCTGCTCGCCTACGCGGCCATCGCCCGCCGACCGACGATGCGACGCGTCGGCGACTGGAGCGTGGCCCTCAACCCGCCCCCGTCGGTCGGGGGCCCGATGCTCGCCGTCATGCTCGGCGAGCTCGCCCACCACCAGGCGTGGACCTGGACCGAGGTCATCGAGATCCAGCGCCGCGTGCTCGCCTACCGGATCAGCGTCCACGACCACTCGCACGACCTCGACGCCGACGGCCACGCGCTTCTCGCCGCCGCCGAACGGCACGGGCTCGCAGGCCTGCCCACGTCCGCCTCCACCGCACACGTCTCGGCCGTCGACGAGTACGGGAACGCCTGCGCCGTCACGATGTCCGCCGGCTACGGCGCCGGCATGGTCGTGCCCGGCACCGGCATCCTGCTCAACAACGCCCTCGGCGAACCCGAGCTCAACCGGCTGGGCGTGCACGCCGTGGAACCGGGCACGAGGCTCGCCTCGAACATGGCGCCGACGACGGCACGTGGGGCGACCGGTGGAGCCCTCGCCGTCGGCTCCCCCGGCGCCGACCGCATCACGACGGCCCTGATGCAGGTGCTCGGGCAGACGCTTCTGCACCACGAGCCGCTCCAGTCGGCCATCGACGAACCTCGCCTGCACGTCCGCTTCACCGACGACGGCACCCCCCGCGTCGAGCACGAGCCGTCCGCGGCCATCGCCGCCGCCGTCAGGGAGTCCGGGCTGCCGTCGCACACCTACCCGGGCGTGCACATGTACTTCGGCGGCGTGGGTGCGGCCCTGCTCGGGCCCGACGGGCTCGTCGCCGCCGGCGACGCGCGACGGGAGGCCGCCGTCGGGGTATCCCCTTGAGGCGGCTCCCATCCGGACGGGCGCCCGCGCCGAACCGCACCCGACACCCGCGCACCGTGACCGGACGACCGCCGACGGCGGCGCACCGGACCGCCCCTGACGAGAGGCCGACCCGATGACGACGACCGACGACCGCCCCACCTCCCACACGGTCGGCGCCGCGACCGCCTCGGGCACGCCTGCCGTCGGAGTCGCCGCACGCCTCGCCGACGTGGTGGCCCCTCTCTTCGGCGGTGCCCTGCCCGTGCGGTTGCGCGCGTGGGACGGCAGCCTCGCCGGCCCCACCGACGCCCCGACCGTCGTGCTGCGCGACCCGGCCGCCCTGCGCCGGCTTGTGCGCCACCCCGGGGAGCTCGGGCTCGCGCAGGCGTACGTCAGCGGCGAGCTCGACGTCGAGGGCGACCTGCTCGACGGCTTCCGGCGGGTCTGGGCCCGCGCGCGCGAGCTCGGCGCCGGCCCTCTCGGCCCCGCGACGCTCGCCACCGTGGCACCGCGCGCCATCCGCACGGCGCTCGACCTCGGCGTCGTGGGCCTGCCGCCGGAGCCGCCGGCGTCACAGGCGCGGCTGCGCGGGCGGCTGCACACCAAAGCGCGCGACCGCAGCGCCATCGAGCACCACTACAACCTGAGCAACGAGTTCTACTCCCTCATCCTCGACCCGCACATGGCCTACTCCTGCGGGTACTGGACGAGCACCGACCCGGGGTACACGGTCGAGGACGCCCAGCGCGACAAGCTCGACCTCGTCTGCCGCAAGCTCGGCATCGAGCCCGGCGGCCGACACCTCGACATCGGCTGCGGCTGGGGCTCGCTGTCGCTGCACGCCGCCGAGCACTACGGCGCCAGGGTCGTCGGCGTGACGATCTCCAGCGAGCAGAAGGCGTTCATCGACGAGCGGATCCGCGAGCGGGGCCTCGGCGACCGCGTCGAGATCCGGCTCCAGGACTACCGCGAGGTGCCCGACGGGCCGTTCGACACGGTGTCCTCGATCGAGATGGGCGAGCACGTCGGCAAGGAGAACTACCCGACGTTCACGTCGCAGATCCACCGGCTGCTGCGTCCGGGCGGCCGGGCACTCATTCAGCAGATGTCGCGCACGACCCGGCCCGGCGGCGGCCCCTTCATCGAGGCGTTCATCGCCCCCGACATGCACATGCGCCCGGTCGGCGAGACCGTCGACCTCATCGAGCAGGCCGGGCTCGAGGTGCGCGACGTCCACGCCCTGCGCGAGCACTACGTGTGGACCGTCAACGCCTGGTACGACACGTTCGAGGCCAACTGGGACCGCGTCGTCGAGATGGTCGGCGAGGAGGTCGGACGCGTGTGGCGGCTCTACCTCGTCGGCGGCGCCCTCGCCTTCGAGGAGGGCCGCATGGGCGTCGACCAGATCCTCTCGGTCAGGCCGACGGCCGACGGCCGTAGCGGACTCCCGCCGGTGCGGTCATGGTGACGATGCTCGGGCTCACGGCCCTGACGGTCGTCGTCATCCTCGGCATCACCTTCGCCGTGGCGCTGCGCGTCGGCAAGCAGGCCGTCATCGACGTGACGTGGGGCCTCGGCTTCGTCGCCATCGCCCTGACGGCGTTCCTGACGACCGACGGCCAGGGCGACGGGCTGCGCCGGTGGCTCGCCCTCCTGCTCACGGCGGTCTGGGGCCTGCGTCTCGCCGCGCACATCTTCAGCCGGTCGCGCGGCAAGGGCGAGGACCCCCGCTACGAGGCGATGATGAAGCGCGCCAAGGGCAACCGGAACGCGTACGCGCTGCTGCACATCTACCTGCCGCAGGGCGTCATCATGTGGTTCGTGTCCCTGCCCGTCCAGGTCGCCATGGTCGTCGAGGGCGGGCTCGGCTGGGTGCTGTGGCTCGGGGTGCTCGTGTGGGCGGTCGGGTTCTTCTTCGAGTCGGTCGGCGACCTCCAGCTGACGCGTTTCCGGTCCGACCCCGCGAACCGGGGCACGGTCCTCGACACCGGCCTGTGGCGCTACACGCGCCACCCCAACTACTTCGGCGACGCGTGCGTGTGGACGGGCCTGTGGCTCGTCGCCGCGAGCGCGTGGCCGGGTGTGCTCACCGTGCTCTCGCCCGCGGCCGTGGTGTGGAACCTCTATGCCGGGACGGGAAAGAAGCTGCTGGAGAAGGACATCGGCGACCGCCGTCCTCAGTACGCCGACTACGTGCGGCGCACGAGCGGCTTCTTCCCGTGGCCGCCGAAGAAGGCGGAGAGCTGAGCGCGACCGGCAGGATGGGGGGCATGCGCCCCGACCTCGCCGCCGCCCTCGACCTCAGCCCCCACCCCGAGGGCGGGTGGTACCGGCAGACGTGGGCCTCTCCCGAGGTGGTGACTCTCGCCGACGGGCGGGTGCGCCCGACGGCGACGCTGATCCACTTCCTGCTGCCGGCGGGTGAGTCGTCGGCCTGGCACCGGGTGGCCTCGGACGAGGTCTGGCTCGCGCACACCGGCCGTGTCGTCCTCGAGCTCGGCGGCTCCGGGCCTGCGCCCGCAGCGCAGGGCTGCGTCGTCGTCGGCACCGACGTCGACGCGGGCGAGGTCGCGCAGGCCGTCGTGCCGGCCGACGCCTGGCAGCGGACGCGTCCGGGGTCCGAGGACGCGCTCGTCAGCTGTCTCGTGTCGCCCGGCTTCGACTTCGCCGACTTCGAGCTCGCCGATCCGGAAAGCGACACCGGAGGCGACGCGGACTGATCCGCTCACCGGTGGACCGCCCGGACGTCACCGGGGCCGTCGGTGACGACGGCGACGTCACCCTCGAGGTCGGTGCGGTGCACCTCGAAACCGCGGGCGTCGAGGGCGCGCAGCGTCGCCGGCGCCGGGTGGCCGTAGTCGTTACCAGCACCGACGCTGATGAGCGCGATCCGCCCGGTCACGGCGTCGAGAAGCCGGTCGTCGCGGTTCGAGGACCCGTGGTGGGCCACCTTGAGCACGTCGACGCGGCCCCACCGGCCGGGGTCGAGAGCGGCCTCGTGCACGACGGCGGCCGCCGCCTCGCGCTCGACGTCGCCCGCGAACAGGACGGTGACGCCGCGCACGTGCAGGGTCATCACGACCGACGCGTTGTTCGGCACCGACCCGGCGTCGATGCGTCGGGCCGGCCACCACACCTCTGCCGTCACCGGTCCGACGGCCAGGCGGTCGCCCGCGCGGAGCGTGCCGAGCCGCGCCCCGGCGCCCCGGGCGAGCCGGCCCACCCGGTCGGCCTCGTCGGCGGGATCGGCGACCCACGAGGTGCGCACCTCGGCGACCGGACGGTCCAGCACGCCGGCGAACCCGTCGACGTGGTCGGCGTGGAAGTGCGTCAGCACGACGAGGTCGACGGCGCGCACCCCGAGGCGGTCGAGGCAGCCGCGCATGAGGTCGGGGTCGGGCCCGGTGTCGACGACGACGGCGTGCCCGTCCCCGGCGTCGACGACCAGGCCGTCACCCTGGCCGACGTCGCACGCGACGACGACCCAGCCCGGGGGCGGCCACGACAGCACGCTCGTCGGGGTGGCCCCGCCGGCCACGACCACGACGACGGCCACGGCCGCGAGCGGACGGTGCCGGCCGCGGTGCCAGGCCCACGGCCCGACGACGATCAGCGCGACCGACAGCACGGCGAGGAGCACCGCCGCCGGCCCGGAGTCGCTCCACGGCACCGACCCGCCCGGGAGCCCGTCGCACCACCGGGCCACGGCGGCGACCCCCTGGGCCGGGACGGCGGCGACCCATGCGAGCACCGCCGCCGCCGGGACCCAGACGGTGGCGGCGACGGCGACCACGACGCCGACGATCGTCGTGGGTGCGACGAGAGGGGCGGCGAGGAGGTTGGCGAGCACCCCGACGACGGAGACGCTGCCCTGCAGCGGCGCGACGAGCGGGGCGCACACGACCTGCGCCGCGATCGGCACGGCGACGACGGGCCCGAGCGGGGCCAGGCGTCGTGGCAGCACGGCCGCGATGCGTTCACCCCACGGCCGCGCGAGCACGAGCAGCCCGAGGGTGGCCACGGCGGACAGCGCGAAGCCGAACGACCGCGACAGCCACGGGTCCCACACGAGCAGGGCGGCCACGGCGCCGGCGAGGGCCGGGACTCCGGCCCGGCGCCGGGAGGTCGACAGGGCGAGCAGGCCGACGCAGCCCATGACGGCGGCGCGCACGACGCTCGGCTCCGGTCGCGCCAGTGCCACGAAGCCGACGAGCAGCGTGAGCGCGACGAGCGGGCGCCAGCGTCGGGGCACACGCACGACGCCGCAGAAGGCCAGGGCCGCCGCGAGCACCAGCGTGACGTTGGTCCCCGACACCGCGGACAGGTGGCTCAGACCGGTGGCCTGCATAGCGTCAGTGAGCTCGGCCGGCGTGCGCGACGTGTCGCCGACGACGAGGGCGGGCACGAGACCACGGGCGTCCGCCCACACCGCGCCCGTCGCGTCACGGAAGCGTTCCCGCACGTGGTCGGCGGCCTCGACGAGAGCACCGGGGCCCTCCCGGACCCGCGGTTCGCCGGCGACGGAGACGACCGCGACGACGTCGTCGACGGGTCGGGACGGTGACAGCCGGCCGACGACGACGAGCTCGTCGCGCCACCCGACGCCGGCCCACGCGGCGCCGCGGCCGATGAGCAGGACAGGCGTCGACACCGCCGTGGTGCGACCGCGGCCGGTGACCTGCTCGGCGTCGAGCCTCACGACCCAGAGGGGCGGACCGGCGCGCTCGGGCGCGGAGAGGTCAGGACCGATCGGCCGGGGGTCGGCGGCCGTCCGGCCGACGAGCGTCACGACGGCCTGCTCGTCGGCCAGCTCTCCCACCGGACCTGCCGACCGCACCGCGCGGTGGCCCGCGGCGGCGCAGAGCAGGAGCGCGAGCACGGCGAGCGTCGCCGCGGCCAGCCGTGCGACAGGCCCCACCCGCCCGGCTCGCCCAACTGGTCCGGGTGGCCCAGCGCGCCCGGGCGTCGACGCCCGCGCGGCGACGAGAAGACCGATCGCGGCGACAAGGACCGAGAGCGCCGCGACGACGACCACCGCCTCCGGAGCGGTCAGCCCCCAGAACGCGACGACCGGCCACGCGACCACGACGGGCACGAGGAGGCGCACATCGAGCAGCCCGGCCGTCCGGGGACCTCGGTGGCGCGCCGCCGTCCCTCGCGAACCGCCCCCGGTCACAGCGTCACCTTGGGCCGCAGCTGCGCCATGAGCTTGTCGCCGATCCCGCTCACCTCGCCGAGCTCGTCGACGGAGGTGAAGCGACCGTGCTCGGTGCGCCAGTCGAGGATGCGCTGGGCGAGCACCGGGCCGACGCCGGGCAGCGTGTCGAGCGCGGCGACGTCGGCGGTGTTGAGACTCACGAGGGCGCCGGGAGCACCGGCTCCCCCACCGGCGGCCGCCCCGGACGGGCCGGACGCTCCGGCGCCCGCGGCGGGCACCACCTCACCGGGCTTCGGCACGTGCACCTGCTCGCCGTCGACGACGAGCCGAGCGAGGTTGAGGGCCGACAGGTCGGCACCGCGGCGGGCGCCTCCCGCGGCCTCGATCGCGTCGGCCACGCGCGAGCCCGCCGGCAGGCGCACCAACCCCGGGCGGTTGACCTGCCCGACGACGTGCACGACGAGCCGGGCCGCGCCCGACGTGGTCGGGCGCGGCCCGGCGGTCGAGGCGGTCGCGGCGGTCGGCGGCGAGGTGCCGGTGGCGGCGACGACCGACACGCCGCGCCCGGGCGCGTCCACCGGTCCGGCGGCCGACCGCTCGGCCCAGAGCACGCGCACGACGAAGGCACACCCGACGGCGACGACGAGCGCCAGCAGCGACACGACGGCGGTCGTCGACACGCTCCGCCGCCCCGACCTCACGTCGTCGGGCACCGTGAGCAGCCCCGGCCGACGCGCCCGGCGCAGGTCGGCGTCGAGGCGACGCGTCTGCTCGTCGGCCTCCGACCCGTCCGACCCGTCCAACCCCTCGAGCACGTCGCCCAGGCCCACGCGCTCGAGCCCGTCACGGACCCGGCTCCGGGCCGCGTCGTCGACGTCACCACCGAGGTCCTCCTGCTCACCGGGCGGCTCGGGCACCCAGCCGGCCGTGGCGCGTCCATCGGCGAGGATCGCGGCCACGCGGCGCAGGTCGGTGGGACGGCGCGGTCGTCGAGGCATGCCGGCACGCTAGGAAGGCCGAGCCCCCCGCGTCCTGCCCCCGAGCGCGGGCTGGGGACGACGCACCTGCCCGCCGGGGGGATGTGGACGAACCGCGAACCGGTCGACGACCCACGAGACGAGACACCGGGCGCGCCGATTCCCGCGGCACCGGCGCCGTGGTCCAGACTGCTCCAATGGCCCGGCACATCATGACCCTGACCTGCGAGGACCGACCCGGCATCGTCGCGGCCGTCTCCGCGGCGCTGCTCGCCGTCGACGCGAACATCGTCGAGAACCAGCAGTACTCCGACGAGGACACCAACCTCTTCTTCATGCGCACGGTCTTCGACGCCGACGTCTCCGACGTCGAGCGCGTCCTCGACACCATCCGCGAGAGCCCGGCCGTCGTGTCCCAGCACCTGGCGGTCCGCCCCGAGGACGAGCACTGCCGCACCGTCATCCTCGTCAGCAAGTTCGACCACTGCCTCCTGGACCTGCTGCACCGGTGGAAGTCCGGCGACCTGCCCATCGACATCGTCGGCGTCGTGTCCAACCACGAGGACTGCCGCGGTCTCGTCGAGTACTACGGCCTGCCGTTCACCGTCATCCCCGTCACCCCCGACACCAAGGCCGACGCCGAGGCCGAGCTGCTCCGCATCGTCGACACGGGGGACGTCGGCCTCGTCGTGCTGGCCCGCTACATGCAGATCCTCAGCGACGGCCTGTGCCGCGCGCTCGAGGGCCGCGCCATCAACATCCACCACTCGTTCCTGCCCGGCTTCAAGGGCGCCAAGCCCTACCACCAGGCCCACGACCGCGGCGTCAAGCTCATCGGCGCCTCGGCGCACTACGTCACGGCCGACCTCGACGAGGGCCCGATCATCGAGCAGGACGTCGTCCGGGTGACGCACGCGGAGTCGCCCCAGCGGCTCGTCGCGATCGGTCGCGACGTCGAGCGACGCGTCCTGTCGCGGGCCGTGCGCGACCACGCGGAGTCGCGCGTCTTCCTCTCCGGACGCCGCACCATCGTCTTCTGACGCGTTCTGACGCGGCGCCGGAGTCAGGGCGTCAGTCGGGCTGCCGTTCCTGCTCCGGCTCGTCGGGGTCGGGCGCCATCCGGCGCTGTCGCCACCAGCCGATGACGTTGTTCTGGTGGCGCCACAGCACGAGCAGCCCGATCGCCGTGAGCCACCAGCCGGTCCACGCGTCACCGGGCGCGTGCCCGGTCCACACGAGCACCGCGACGACGAGCATCGACAGCGCCCCGAAGATCGACCCGGCCGCCACCCAGCGGGTCAGCGCCACGGCGACGACGAAGACCACCACGACGATGAGCGCCACCCACGGGTGCACGCCCAGCACCGCCCCGAGCGTCGTGGCCACGCCCTTGCCCCCGCGTCCGCGCAGGAACGGCGACCAGATGTGCCCGAGCACCGCGGCGATGCCGACGGCGTACGCGGCGTGGGCCCCGAAGAGGTGGCCCGCGACGAGCGTCGGCACCAGGCCCTTGAGCACGTCGAGAACCCCGACGAGCACGCCCCACTTGCGGCCCAACACGCGTCCGGCGTTCGTGGCGCCGGGGTTGCCCGACCCGGACGTCGAGAGGTCCTTGCCAAGCAGCCGCGCGACGCCGGTCGCGGGGTTGAGCGAGCCGACGAGGAAGGCCGCGAGGACCAGGCCGGCCCAGGCGAGCACGGAACCGGCGGTCACGGCCGGGTGCCCTCCTCGGCCTCGGGGAGGGGCTCGCCCGGTCGGGGCGACACGGCGATGGCGACGGTCCCCGGCCCGACGTGCGCCCCGACGACCGCGCCGAGCTCGACGACGAGCACCTGCGGCGAGCCCGGGACCTGGGCCCGCAGGTGCTCGGCGATCTGGTCGGCGCGTTCGGCGGCGTCGAGGTGGTGCACCGCGAGGTCGACGGCGAGGCCGCAGGACCGGACGTGCTCGAGCACCATCGCCTCGATCCGGGCGACGGCGCGCGTCGACGTGCGGACCTTCTCGACGGGAACGATGCGCCCGCCGCGCACCGCGAGGATCGGCTTGATCGCGAGCGCCGAGCCGAGCAGCGCCGACGCGGCGCCGATCCGGCCGCCGCGGCGCAGGTGCTCGAGGGTGTCGACGTAGAAGAGGACGCCCGAGGGCCCGAGCCGGGCCCGGACCGCCGCCGCCACCTCGGAGGCGTCGGCACCGGCCCGAGCGCGCTCGGCCCCCGTCACGACGGCGAAGCCCATGGCCATGCCGATGGTCTCGCTGTCGACGACCTCCACCGGCACGGGCGCCTCGGCCGCGGCGATCCGGGCCGCCTCGAGGGTGCCCGACATCTGCGAGGACAGGTGCACCGACACGATGGCGTCGGCTCCCTCGGCGGCCAGTCGCTCGTAGGTGTCGGCGAAGACCTGCGGCGTGGGGCGCGACGTCGTGACGATGGTGTACTCGCGCAGCGCGGCCGCGACCTCCTGGGAGGTGATGTCCTGACCCTCCACGTGGTCACGGCCGCCGACGACGACGTGCAGGGGCACGACCTCGATGCCGTGCCGCTCGACGTCGGCGGCCGGCAGGTAGGCCGTCGAGTCGGTGACGATGCGGGTGGTCACTGCTCGCTCCTTCCGCCGGGTCGAGGTGGCGCGAGGTGGTCCCAACGTACCGGCACCGGACGCGTCCGTCGGGGACGCGTCCGGTGCCCTGGGTCGGGCGCTTCGCCCGGACGCGTCAGGCCGGGACGACGTTGACGAGCTTGGGTGCGCGCACGATGACGGTGCGCACGCCGTTCTCGATGGCTGCCTGGACCTTCGGCCGGGCCAGGACGAGCTCGCGCAGGGCGTCCTCGGTGATGTCGGGGCTCACCTCGACGCGGTCGCGCACCTTGCCCTTGACCTGCACGACGCAGGTGACCTGCTCCTGCACGATCTTGCCCGGGTCGCTCTCGGGGAACGCCGCGAAGGCGACGCCCCCGGTGTGCCCGAGGCGCGCCCACATCTCCTCGGCGATGTGCGGCGCGATCGGCGAAACCATGAGCACGAGCGCCTCGACGACCTCACGCGGGGCCACCTCGAGCTTCGTCACCGCGTTGTTCAGCTCGATGAGCTTGGCGATGGCAGTGTTGAAGCGCAGGCCCTCGAAGTCCTCGCGGACGCCGG
>Ga0164308_10001678_pt1 | contig 11802 bp, 10 predicted proteins | sample Whisoiple_246_MG_FD_109983 | JGI IMG/M metagenome (GOLD analysis project Ga0164308, IMG submission 109983) | Soil microbial communities amended with fresh organic matter from upstate New York, USA - Whitman soil sample_246_MG | ecosystem: Environmental > Terrestrial > Soil > Unclassified >... | reverse complement strand
CGAGGTGGAGGGCGACATCCGTTCCCCCGAACCGGAGTTCGGCCACGGCACGTTCGTCAGTGGGCGCATCCTGTACAACGCACCGAGGTCAACGGTCTCCATGCGGCGCGGCCTGCTGCCGCGCGACGCCGACGGTGAGTTCGAGGACCGGACCGTCGCGGCGGCGATCACCTCGCTGGCCGACGAAGGCGTGAAGCTGATCAACCTGTCCTTCGTCGGCGATGACGACGAGGACGACCCGCCGACCGAGATCCGCGACGCGATGGCATGCGCGGTGATCGAGCACAACGTGGTGTTCGTCGTGGCCGCCGGCAACAACTTCGACGTCGCCCATCGCTATCCTGCCGAGTTCGCCACGGATGCGGAGTTCGGCGGACACGTCCTGGCGGTCGCCGACCGGAGCACGTGGTCCGGCGAACCGTCCTGGGTCGCCGCGTTCGCCGACGGACAGCGCCGGCTCGGGCCACTGGCAGCCGTCGGCTTGTTCGGTGTGCCCGCGTTCGCCTGGGCCCGATGGTCGGGTTCGTCCTTCGCCGCCGCCACCGTGACCGGCATGCTCGCCGCGGGGGCTGCGCGGCTCGCCGACCAGGGCAGCCGACAACCGGTGGTCGATGCCGCTGCCCAGGCCGGCCTGCTCGGACCTCGCGATCACGCACCGCTGGAGATCGTCGGCGTCGACGACCCGATCGATCCCTCCACCGGCGGCCGCGGTTGAGCACCGGCGAGGTACCCGAAGCGGGTCAACCCACGCTGACCGAATTGGTCGACCGGGCCCGCGCCGGTGACGCCGCCGCCTGGAACGCGGTGGTCGATCGTTTCGCCTCCCTGCTGTGGTCCGTCTGCCGTCGGCACCGGTTGTCCGACCCCGACGCCGAGGACGTCTGCGCCACCGTGTGGCTTCGACTGGTCGAACGTCTCGACTCGATCCGCACGGTCGAGGCGCTGCCCGGCTGGTTGGCCACGACCACAGCGAGGGAGTGTCTCGCGGTGATCCGGCACCGCAAGCGCCAAGTCCCGACGGACGCAGCCGACGTCGAGCGTCCCGACGGCTCCCCGGAGATGGCCGCCGGCCTGGTGGCCGCAGAGGAGTCGTCAGCCTTGCGATTGGCTTTCGCCGAGTTGCCCGACCGCTGCCGGCGTCTGCTGGCCCTGCTGTTCACCGACCCCCCGCCGGCATACAGCGAGGTCAGCGCCTCCATGGCGATGCCGATCGGGGCGATTGGGCCAACCCGGCAGCGATGTCTGGATCGGCTCCGCCGATCCCCCTTCCTGGCCCGCCTCCGGTCCGGTGAGCTGCGCGGACCCGGAGAGGTGTTGGCATGACCGCGCGCCGGCGAGCGATCCATCAGCGCTCCGTGAGGCAACCCCACCGAGGGCAAGCCAGAGGGAGGTCGGGTCATGAGTCGTGAGGAATGGGACGACGACGCGGCGTTGCTGGCCGATCTGGGCCGCGCCCTTGACGAGGACGCCGTGACCCCGGACCGGGTCGGCGAGTTGGGCCGGGCCGCGTTCGGGTGGCGCACCGTCGATGCCGAGTGGGTGGAGCTGACGGCCGAGGAGCCCGCGGGTGAGCTGGTCCGCGCAGCGGGGGGTCCGGTCCTTTCGACGTTCACGGGATCGGGGGTGAGCATCGAAACCGAGCGAGACGGCGACGTGCTGCGCGGGCAGTTGGTACCGCCAGGACCCGGCCAGGCGGAGGTGGTCGGCGGATCGGGGGTGGCCCTGTCGGTGGATCTGTCGGATGACGGCTACTTCGTGGTCCGCGGTCTGCCGCCGACGTCGATCCGGTTGCGGATCCGGTCGGCCGACGGCGGGTTCGTCACACCCTGGTTCGGCCTCGACGACTGAGGTCAGGCCTTTTCTCGCAACAACTTTCGGACCGCCCGCTCCACCGTGGGGGTATAGGCAACACTGACCAACTCGTCCCCGCTGCCCGGTACTCCGTCGCGTCGCACCCTGGCCACTGCCGGTCGGACGGTCGCGTCGTTCTCGAATGCGTCGATCACCCGCGGGTCTATGTAGGACCCTCGACACACCGCTGGAGTGTTGCCCAGCACATCGGAGACCTGGGCCACGGCTGCGCGCTCCGCGCGGACCCGAGCCGCCCGGCTCCAGCCCTTGTCCGGCGGCGAGGCGGCCTGATCGGACAACGCGACGGCGGCCAGCACGGTGCCGTGCCAGGTTCGGAAGTCCTTGGCGGAGAAGTCGGTTCCCAGCGTCTCCTTCAGGTAGCCGTTGATGGCCGCGCTGCCCACCAGCCGCCAGGTTCGGCCGTCTCGGTAGGACAGCAACTCTGGATTGCCGCCGCGCCGGCGCAGCAGCACGTCGATGCTGCGGGAGAGTCGCGGGTCGTCGATCCGCTCGACCCGGCGCAGCCCCGATTTGGCGGTGTAGTCGAAGACCAACGCACCGCGTTCGCGCCGCACCTGATCACGACGCAGCGTTGCCAGCCCGAAGCTGCCGTTGGTCTGGGCGTACACCTCACCGCCGACCCGGAAGTGACCGCGGTCCAACAGGCTGAACGCGGTGGCCAGCGCGCGTTCCTCGGGCATTCCGTCCAGCGCGAGCTGCTCTTCCACCTCACGACGCGCGGCCGGCAGCCTGGCCGCGAACTCGGCGACCCTGGCGAACTTACGGCGATGTCGGCTCGTGGTCCAGTCCTCGTGATAGAGATACTGCCGGCGTCCGGCGTCGTCGGTACCGACGGCCTGGATGTGCCCATTGGGCCATGGCGCGATCCAGACGTCCCGCCAGGCGGGGGGAATGACCAGGGACTCGATCCGCCGGCGCGTGGCCTCGTCCACCGGGTCGCCATCCACGTCCAGGAACTGCCACCCTCGGCCGCGACGGCGTCGGGTGAGACCCGGACGTTCCGGCGCGGATCTGCGTAACCGGGTCATGCACACCCCTTCGGAGCCGGCAGGACAGACCTGCGCGCACGTTCTGCGCGAGTTCGTGCCCGTCACCGGCCCGTCGCAAGCCTGGGAGCACCGCCAACGACTAGCTTTCCAGTGGTGCGGCTCCTAGCCCTGGCCAGGCGGAATCCCTCCGCCCTCCTGTTGATCGTGCAACTGATCGGTCTGTTGCTGTATCCCGCCATGCAGGGCCGGATCTGGGGCCAGCTGTTCCTCGAGGTCTTTTCCATCATCGTGCTCGCGCTGGCGGTCTTTCTGGTGCGCGCCACCCCGGGGCTGACCTGGGTCAGCGTGACCCTCGGCCTCCCCGCGGTGCTGCTCTCGTTCGTCGCGACCGTGACCGGCACCACGGCTTTGGACGTCTACTCCGCCCCGCTGCACGCGATGTTCTACTTCTATGCCGCGTACAGCCTGCTGATGTACACCCTGGCCGACACGAAGGTGACCTCGGACGAGCTGTTCGCGACCGGAGCGACGTTCACCCTGGTCGCCTGGGGTTTCGCCTACACCTACCAGTTCGTGCAGGCGGCGAGCACCGGCGCGTTCGTCGCTGCGCAGAACCCGGAGGATCCGCGAACCTGGATGGAATTGCTGTACCTCTCGTTCACCACGCTGACCAGCACCGGGCTTTCCGACGTCATGCCGATCACGGCCTGGGCCCGGTCCGCAGTGATGTTCGAGCAGTTGGCCGGCGTCGCCTACCTCGCGATGGTGGTGTCCAGGTTGGTCGCCCTGCGGGTGGCCAGAACGAAGGTGGAACCGCACGACGAGCGGACAACCGATGCGGTCGCCGGGGCTGCCGGTGTCATCGTCGGACCCACCACCTCGCCGGTCGACCCTGCGGGCGATGCACGCCCCGGGTCTGTCGGTGACCGCTCGTAGGGTGGACGGCATCATGGATGAGAAGAATTTGGCCCGCATCGCTGCGCTGCTGCGCAAGGCCGAGGGCACCGACAACGAGCACGAAGCTGACGCCTACCTGCAGGCCGCGCAGCGGCTGGCCACGCTGGCGTCGGTCGACCTGGCGGTGGCTCGCGCTCACGGCGCGGAACGGGAGAAGCGCGCCACCCCGATCATGCGCGAGGTGCTGATCGGCGAGGCCGGAAAGCGCGGGCTGCGCACGTTCGCCTCGTTGTTCCTGGCCATCGCTCATGCCAACAACCTGACCTGCGACATCACCAGGGACTCCAGCAAAGTGTTCGCCTACGGCTTCGACGCCGACATCGACGCGACCGAGCGGCTCTATTCATCGCTGGTGGTGCAGATGGTCAAGGCCTCGGATGCATTCATCAAATCCGGGTCGTTCGCCGCCGAGCGGGTCTGGCGGGAGGTCAGAGTTCCGGATCATCGCCGGCCGGGCGTCACCCGACGCGGCTACGAGGAGCGGCCGGTGCACGCCACCACCGCCCGGATCAACTTCCAGCTGGCCTTCGCGGCCCGGATCGGCCGCAGGCTGGCGCAGACGAAGCTGCAGGCCGAACAGGTCGCGGTGGCCCAGGACCGCAGCACCGGTACCGAGATCGCGCTGCGGGCACGCGAACTGGAGCTCACCGAGCACTATCGCGCGCACTCGACCGCGCGGGGCAGTTGGGCCGCCGGCCGGGCGCAGGCCGGCCAGTCGGAACTGTCCCGACGGGCCGGTGACCGGGCCGGCCGCACCGCTCGGCTCGCTCCGCAGGAAGCGATCGGCGGTTCGGGGCCGGCGCTGACCGGCGGATGACGGTGGCGGCCAGTTCGAGCTCGGCGGGGGCCGGCGCCGGCGTTCCCCGTGATGCCCAACGGGCCAAGGTGTACGCGGCAGAAAACCTGGTGTTGGCCATGCTGGATCGAGCTGCTCGAGTCCCGGTTGTCCAGGTTGCCGGCTCGACCATATCGCTGCCGGTCGAGCGTCGGTTCGCCAGCGTGGAGTCGGTGCAGAGCTATCTGGACGCCGTGCTCGAGTTGGGCTGGGTCCGGGTCCGTTGGCCGGATGTCGGTCCGGTGCTCGTCCGCCGTCGGAAGAGTGCTGATCGCGCGCAGTACAGCCGGGACGGCCCGACCGGCCCGACTATCGCCGTGCCGACCCATGTGGCCGGGAACGCGTGGGCGCTGCGCGAACTGGTCGTGTTGCACGAACTCGCGCACCATCTGACCGACCCGTCGGCGGCGGCCCACGGGCCGGAGTTCGTCGGCATTCTGCTGGACCTGGTTGACCGCTTGGTCGGAGCCGAGGCAGCGTTCCTCCTGCGGGTGCGGCTCGCCGACGAAGGCGCGAAAGCCGGGTGACTTCGGCTCCTCTCACATGGTCCGCGAATCGGGTGCACGCACTCGCCGGGCTGCGGATGGTGGACGCATCCATGCCGAGGGTGATCACCGGCAACCTGAACGCGCCGGTGCTGATGATGGCCGAGACGATCTACGACGACATCCGCGGCCGCGATGCGCTCACACCGTCCACCGCCGAGGTCTGTCGCAGGCCCGGATGATCGCTGGTGTCCCGCCGCGCCCGCACCGGGCTCGGCGCGCCGGCGTCGGTCCGATCGACCAGGATGGGTATCAGTCGGCGGCGCGGGTGCTCTGTTCGGGGTAGGCCGCCCGGCCCTCAGCGCAATTCGGGAGGATCTCATGCCCTCGTCCGCTTCCGGCCGGCGCCGCGCCCCCGCCCGCTCGACGGGCCGGTCGGCCGCGCGTGCTGCCGTCGCCCAATCGTTGCCCGAGTTTCTTGCCACGGCAGGTACTCTCACCATCGACGATCGTAAGCTCGTCGTCGACCAGGCGCTGATCCTGCTCGAACAGAACTATGCGCATCTCCCGCTGAAGATGGCCATGCACGCGGTGAACCCGGTGCAGCGGCTGCGGGTACTGCGGACCAGGCTGGACCACCAGGTCGACTCGGCACTGGATCCGGAATGGCAGTTCCACGCCGAGATGTCGTCCATCTTCCATTCCGTCCGTGACCTGCACACCAACTATCTGCTGCCGGCACCGTTCGCCGGCAAGATCGCCTACCTTCCGTTCGCCGTGGAGAAGGCCAACGACCAGGGTGTCGATCGCTATCTGATCACCCGGATCGCCACCGAGTGGTCGGCCGATCACGTCGAACCTGGTGTCGAGGTGACGCATTGGAACGGCACCCCGATCGCCACCGCGGTAGCGATCAACGGCGCGTTGTTCGCCGGCAGCAACCAGGCGGCGAACCTGGCCAGGGGGCTCGAGTCGCTGACCATCCGGCCGCTGGTCATCCAGCTGCCACCGGTCGAGGACTGGGTCACCGTCAGCTTTGTCGGCCTGGACGGGGTGGCACGGGAACTGCGGGAGAGCTGGCGGGTGGTGGAGAACCTGCCGCCGATGACCGACCCCAACGAAATGTCCGCCGCGGCCGCGGCGATGGGTGTCGACCTGGACTCCGACGAGAAGAGCCGGGCGAACAAGCTGCTGTTCGTCCCCGACGTGGTCAGGGCCGAAGGTGGTACGTCGTCGGCCCAGTTGCGCCGGCCGACCGCGGTCGGCGATGCCGACCTGCCGACCACCATGCCGGGGGTGTTCCGGGCCCGGTCGGTCATCACATCCGCCGGCACGTTCGGTCACCTGCGGATCTTCACTTTCTCCGTGCAGGACGGGGTGGCGTTCCGTGACGAGTTCGTCCGGCTGGCGGCAGCGTTGCCGCAGAACGGTCTGATCGTCGACGTACGGGACAACGGCGGCGGGCTGATCTACGCCTCAGAGTTCACCCTGCAGACGATGACCCCGCGGCCGATCGCCCCGGAACCCGTGCAGTTCCTGGCCACCCCGCTGAACCTGCGGATCTGCAAGCGGCACCAGGACAATCCGGCCGGCATCGATCTCGGGCCTTGGTTCGGCTCACTGGACCAGGCGCTGGAGACCGGTTCGTCGTTCTCCGCGGCCCGGCCGATCTCCCCGCTCGACGGCGCGAATGACCTCGGTCAGACCTACCACGGGCCGGTGGTGCTGGTCACCGACGCGCGGTGCTATTCGGCGACAGACATTTTCGCCGCCGGGTTCGCGGATCACCGGATCGGGCCGATCCTGGGCGTGGACGACAACACCGGAGCCGGCGGTGCGAATGTCTGGACCCAGGGGCTGCTCAAGCAACTGCTGGAGGTCCCGACTCCGGTCGACCCGGACTCGCCGTACCGAACGTTGCCGGCCGGGGTGAACATGCGGGTGGCCATCCGGCGGACCACCAGGGTCGGAGATCTCTCGGGGACCCCGGTGGAGGACCTCGGCGTCCTGCCCGACGCGGTGCACCGGCTCACCACCGACGACCTGTTGCACGGCAACGTCGACCTGCTGGAAGCGGCCGGGGCGATCCTCGCCGCGCTGCCGGTCCGGCGGTTGCAGATCGCCGTCACTCGATCCGGCGCCGCAGCCACCGCCGTGTACGACACCGACGGGGTCGACCGGCTCGACCTGTACCTGGACGGCCGCCCGCTGCTGAGCGAGGGCGTGGACGCCGCCGGCGCGCTGACCGTCGAGCTGACCGACGTCGCCGAGGGCCAGCGGCTCCGCACGGAGGGGTTCGCCTCCGGCGAGTTGGTCGCCGCCCGACAGGTCGTGCTCTGAGCCGGCGCCGGCGAGCACCGCGAGCACCAGGACCAGAAGCGCGACCAACACGCGCTGGGTCAAGCCGCTGACAGCGGCGAGGCCGGCCAGGTCGGGCAGCAGCGCGGGAAACACCGCGGGCAGGAAACCGAGCAGGAACAACGTCCCGGCGCCCGCTGCTGCGAGCACCAGGATGCGCAGCCGGTTGGCCGTACGCGGCTCCAGGGTCCGCACCGGCCGGACCAGCAGGGCCGCCGCGAGCAGCGGCAGCACCAGCAGCAGCACCGAGGTGTACCGGTGCACTTCACCGCGCCAGGTGACGTGGGCCAGCCCCGTGGGGTCGGCGGGAAACAGTGCGGCCGCAAGCGCGGCGACTCCCCCGACGACCATCAGTCGGGAAGCCCCCCTGGCGCGGCGCATCCGGTATCGGTGCAGCACCCGCGCCGTACCGAGCATGGCCAGGCCGAGCAGTCCCAGACCGACCGGGAACAGCCACCCGCCGGGCGCGTGCACGTAGGTGCTCAGCGGGTCGTGCAGCGGATTCCGCCAGGGCAGCGCGGTCAGCTGCAACTGGACGATCACCAGGCTCGCGGCGACCAGCAGGTAGCCCACTCGGCGGCCCGGCCGCGGACGCATCAGCGCAGCGGCCACAGATGGGCGCGGAATGAGCGAGGCCGGCAGGGCCGGAGCAAGCAGGACCATGCTGATCAATCTCGTCCTCGATGGGCCACCGGCCCATCCGGGTAACACCCGGAACGGTGGGCGTAGCACCCCTACTCGGACCCGGGGGTCAACCCCCGGTCATGACCGGAACGGTCGCGCCGACCCAGCACCTCCCGGCCCACCGATCGCGCCGCACGCGTGGTATCCGGCCGATCACCGGACCCGGATCAGGCCCTCCTGGACCACGGTGGCCAACAGTCGACCGTCCGCGGCGAAGAACGATCCGGTGCCCAGACCCCTGGCACCGGAGGCACTCGGCGATTCGCTGTCGTAGAGGATCCAGTCATCGACCCGGATCGGTCGGTGGAACCACATCGCGTGATCGAGCGATGCCATCTGGATACGGTCGAAGCCGGCCGCGAGGCCATGGGTGACCAGCACCGATTCCAGCAGCGTCAGGTCGGACAGGTACGCGAGCAGGCATACGTGCAGCAGGTCATCGTCCGGCACGTCGCCGTCCGCCCGGAACCAGACCTGGGTGCGTGCACCGGGTTTCGGCCCGGACAACCGGGACTGCCACGGAGGGTCGGTGACGTAGCGGATGTCGAACGGCCGGGGCACCCTGGCGAACACGTTGAGCTGGTCGCGCACCGGGCCGATCCGCTCGGCGAAGGTCGGCAGGGCCTCCGGGTCCGGCACCTCCGGCATCGGCAGGCCGTGGTCGACACCGGCCTCGTCGATCTGGAACGACGCCGACATGGCGAAGATGGCGTTGCCGCGCTGGATGGCTGTCACCCGCCGCGTGGTGAAGGATCGGCCGTCGCGGATCCGGTCCACTTCGAAGACGATCGGGATACGCGGGTCGCCCGGCCGGATGAAATAGGCATGCAGAGAGTGCACCCGGCGGTCGTCCGGCACCGTTCGACCCAGGGCGATCAACGCCTGCGCGGCCACCTGTCCGCCGAACACCCGCACCGGCGAGATCTCCGGCGAGACTCCGCGAAAGAGGTTCTCCTCCAACCGCTCCAGGTCGAGCAGACCGATCAGGCTGTCCAACGCCGGCTGACCGCGCAACACGCCGTCGGAGTCGAGGTCCTGCTCGTCCATCAGCCCCTCCGCCCGGCGAGCATCAGTTCAGGTCGTCCTCGCCCAATCGGTGCACCCGGATCAGGTTGGTCGATCCCGAGGTGTTGGGCGGTGACCCGGCGACGATCACCACGGTGTCGCCACTGTGGAACCCGGGGATCTGCATGATGGCCGAGTCGACCAGTCGGACCATCGCGTCGGTCGAGTCGACCAGCGGCACCAGGAAGACCTGCGTCCCCCAGGTCAACGACAACTGGTTGACCGTGGCCTCGAGCGGGGTGAACGCCAACAGGGGCAGGCGGGTATGCAGCCTGGCCAACCGGCGGACCGTGTCGCCGGTCTGGGTGAACGCAACCAATGCCTTGGCCTCGAGCCGCTCACCGATGTCGCGGGCCGCGTACGACAGCACACCGCGCTTCGTGCGGGGCACGTGGGTCAGCGGCGGCACGACCACCGATTCGGTCTCGACGGCCTCGATGATCCGGGCCATGGTGCGAACTGCCACGATCGGATACTTGCCGACCGAGGTCTCGCCGGACAGCATGACCGCGTCGGCGCCGTCGAGCACTGCGTTGGCCACGTCGGAGGCCTCGGCCCTGGTAGGGCGCGAATGCTCGATCATCGAATCCAACATCTGGGTGGCCACGATCACCGGCTTGGCGTTCTCCCGGGCCAGCTGCACCGAACGCTTCTGCACCAGCGGCACCTGCTCCAATGGCATCTCGACACCGAGATCGCCTCGGGCCACCATGATCCCGTCGAAGGCGAGGACGACGGCCTCGAGATTGGCGATCGCCTCCGGCTTCTCCAGTTTGGCGATCACCGGCACCCGCGGAGCGCCCACCTCGTCCATCACGTTGTGCACCAGGTCGATGTCAGATGGCGACCGGACGAACGACAGCGCGATGAAGTCGACGCCCAGCGACAGCGCGAACTTCAGGTCGGCGATGTCCTTCTCACTCATGGCGGGCACCGACACATTCATGCCAGGGAGCGAGATGCCCTTGTTGTTGGAGACCTCGCCGCCCTCGGTCACGGTGCACACGACGTTGTTGGCCCTGACCTCGGTCACCACCAGCCCGACCTTGCCGTCGTCGATCAGCAGTCGGTCGCCGGGTCGGGCGTCGTTCGCCAGCCCGGTGTAGGTGGTCGAGACCCGGTCGTGGCTACCGACCACGTCCTCGACGGTGATGGTGACCGTCTCACCGTTGGCCCACTCGACCGGTCCGTCGGCGAACCGGCCCAGCCGGATCTTGGGACCCTGCAGGTCACCCAGGATGCCGACCGGCTTCCCGAGCTTTTCGGCGACGGCTCGGACCCGGCGGTAGACCACCTCGTGGTCGGCGTGGTCGCCGTGGGAGAAGTTCATCCGCGCGACGTTCATGCCGGCTTCGATCAGTGCGGTCAACTGCTCCTCGGCGTACGTTGCAGGCCCGAGGGTGCAGACGATCTTCGCGCGGCGATCCATGGTTGGTGAGCCTACCCGGCTTCTTGAACGATTCGGTGGCCCGGGTCACGCCGCCCGCCACCCGAGGTGACTGCGCCGACACCGTCCTCGCGAGGATCAACTTCTGCCCTTCCGTGACAGGAGTGACAGCAGCGAACAACTTCATCCTCGTCTTGGAAGTTGATCCTCGCCACGGTGGTGGCGGGGGTCACCGCACAGGGGGGGCGGGGGTCAGCGGAGGGCGAGGGCGTGCGGCTCGAGCGGGTCGGGCAGGGCTGTGCTTCCGGTCAGGTAGGCGTCCACCCCGGCAGCGGCCGAGCGACCCTCGGCGATCGCCCACACGATCAGCGACTGGCCACGGCCGGCATCGCCGGCGACGAACACGCCGGGCACCGTGGTCATGTAGTCCTCGTCCCGCACGATCGTCCCGCGGGGGCCGACGGCGACCCCGAGTCCGTCGAGGAGACCGGGACGTTCCGGGCCGACGAAACCGAGCGCGAGCAGAACCAGGTCGGCTTCGAGATGCACCTCGGTGCCATGGTCGGGGACGAACCCGCCGGGGATCCGCTTGCCTGACACCAGGTGCAAGCCGGTGACGTGCCCGTCCGAGCCCTCGAACGAGGTGGAGTTGACGCCGAAGATCCGCTCGCCGCCCTCCTCGTGCGCGGCCGAGATCCGCAGCATGAGCGGGTAGGTCGGCCACGGCGTGGACGGGTCGCGGGTCGGCGGCGGCTGGCCGTGGATGTCCAGTTGGGTGACCGACGCGGCCTGCTGACGGAGGGCCGTGCCGTAACAGTCGGCCCCGGTGTCACCGCCGCCGACGATCACCACCCGCTTGCCAGCGGCGTCGATCTCGGTCCGTTCCAGCGTGCCCTCGACGACCTTGTTGGCCTGGACCAGGAAGTCCATGGCCAGGTGCACGCCGTTCAACTCCCGACCCGGCAGGTCGAGTTCGCGGGCAACCGTCGAACCGGTGGCGAGCACGATGGCGTCGAATCCGCCCCGCAGGTCCTCGACCGACAGGTCGACGCCCACCTGGCAATGCGTGATGAATCGGACACCCTCGGCGGCGAGCTGACCGAGCCGGGCTTCCAGCACCGTGCGGTCCATCTTGAACTCGGGGATGCCGTAGCGCATCAACCCACCGAT
>Ga0164308_10001677_pt1 | contig 11802 bp, 10 predicted proteins | sample Whisoiple_246_MG_FD_109983 | JGI IMG/M metagenome (GOLD analysis project Ga0164308, IMG submission 109983) | Soil microbial communities amended with fresh organic matter from upstate New York, USA - Whitman soil sample_246_MG | ecosystem: Environmental > Terrestrial > Soil > Unclassified >... | reverse complement strand
GCGAGCTGCTCGTAATGGTCGGGCAGCATCCCGGTGGCCAGAAACTCACTCATGACTGCTTCGCTTCCTCATTCGCTGTTATTCGGGCCAGCGGTTGGCCCACCTTGACCTGGTCGCCGACGGCGACGAGGAGTTCCACCACACCGGCGACCGGTGCGGTGAGCGCGTGCTCCATCTTCATCGCCTCGACCGCGACGACGACGGCGCCCGCGTCGACATCGGTGCCGTCCTCCACTCCCACCGCGACAACGGATCCCGGCATGGGGCTGACGAGTTCAGCGTCGCCGGTGTGCTCGTCGTCGGGTCGAACCGGCGCCTCACGTACCTCGTCGACCATTGCGGTGAGCCCTGCCCGTGCCAGCCAGATCTGGCCGTCTGTCGCGGCGACGAGGTAGTCGGTACGCAGCCCATCGAGCGTCACCACCAGCCGGTCGCCGTCGAGACTCACTGTGAGGGTGCGCGGATCACCGTCTTCGACCACAGCGGTCGCCGCCTGCGGCCTTCCTGTCAGGTACACGTGATCGGTGCGCGCACCTGCGTGCAAACGGGCGACGGTCGGACCGTGCTGTCCAATACGCCAGCCCGACGGCACCTCCCACAGGTTGCCTTCCGGCACCGGCCAGCTGCGTACCCACTTGTATGCCGCGGCTGCGATCAGCTCGTCGTCGCCCGGCTGCAGCGGCGCGAAATCCCCTGTCCTGCGGTCTAACAGCCCGGTGTCGAGCCGACCCGCCACGACATCGGGGTCGGCCAGCAGGAAGCGCAGGAACTCGACGTTCGTCGTCACCCCCAAGACGGCGGTGCCGGCCAGTGCACGATCCAGCGCGCGCAGCGCCGCCGGTCGATCGGCGGCGTGCGCGACGATCTTGGCCAGCATCGGGTCGTAGTCGCTGCCGACGACCGTGCCTGCCCTGAGCCCGCTGTCGACGCGCACGCCCGGGCCATCGGGCTCGGTGAGATCAAGCACCGTGCCACCGGTCGGCAGGAAGCCGCTCGCGGGATCCTCGGCGTAGACGCGTGCTTCGATGGCGTGCCCGGTCATGGTGATGTCGTCCTGCGCGACTGGCAGCTTCTCGCCCGCGGCGACCCGCACCTGCAATTCGACCAGGTCGATGCCGGTGACCATTTCGGTGACCGGATGCTCCACCTGCAGACGGGTGTTCATCTCCATAAAGAAGAACTCGTCGGGCCGGTCGGCAGACACGATGAACTCGACAGTGCCCGCTCCGGTGTAGTCAACGCTGCGCGCGGTATCGCAGGCAGCAGCGCCGATGCGCGCTCGCGTCGCGGCGTCCAAAAGGGGCGACGGCGCCTCCTCGATCACCTTCTGGTGGCGTCGCTGAAGGCTGCATTCTCGTTCGCCGAGGTGGACGACGTTGCCGTAGCCGTCGGCGAGTACCTGGACCTCGATGTGGCGGGGGCTCAACACGAATCGCTCGAGGAACAGCGTGTCGTCGCCGAATGCCGCGCCGGCCTCGCGTCGCGCACTGACCAGAGCGGCCGCCAACTCCGACGGATCGTGCACGACCCGCATGCCCTTGCCGCCGCCGCCGGCCGACGGCTTCACCAGCACCGGATAGCCGATGTCGCCCGCCGCCGCGACCAGGTCTTCGTCGGTGAGGCCGGGCCGTGCGATGCCCGGCACGACCGGTACGCCGAACGCCGACACCGTCGTCTTGGCGGCGATCTTGTCGCCCATGGTCTGAATCGCCTTGACAGGCGGTCCAATGAACACGACGCCCGCCGTCTCCAGCGCAGCGGCGAATTCGGCGTTCTCCGAGAGGAACCCGTAACCCGGATGGACCGCCTGGGCGCCGGTGCGGCGGGCAGCGTCGACGACCGCGCCGATGTTGAGGTAGCTCTGCCGCGCGGGAGCGGGCCCGATACCGACAGCGACGTCTGCCTCGGCGACATGGCGAGCGTCGGCGTCCGCGTCACTGAACACGGCGACCGAGCGGATGCCCATCTGGCGCAGCGTGCGGATCACCCGCACGGCGATCTCGCCGCGGTTGGCCACCAAGACAGTGTTGAAGGTCACCACATCACATCCGGAAAACGCCATAGGAGACCGGCTCGACCGGCGCCTGGCCCACCACTGAAAGTGCCAGCCCGAGAACGGTTCTGGTGTCAGCGGGGTCAATGACGCCGTCGTCCCACAGGCGCGCGGTCGAATAGTAGGGGTTGCCCTGGCTTTCGTATTGCGCGCGGATCGGCGCCTTGAACTCCTCCTCCTGCTCGGGTGTCATCTCGCCGCGGACGGTGGCCAGCACCGAAGCAGCCTGTTCACCACCCATCACCGAGATCCTGGCATTCGGCCACATCCACAGGAAGCGGGGCGAATACGCACGCCCGCACATCGAGTAGTTACCCGCGCCGTAGGAACCGCCGATGACGACGGTGAGCTTCGGTACCCGCGCACACGCAACGGCGGTCACCATCTTGGCTCCGTGTTTGGCGATGCCGCCTGCCTCGTAGTCGCGGCCGACCATGAAGCCCGAGATGTTCTGCAGGAACAGAAGCGGCACCATCCGTTTGTCGCACAACTCGATGAAATGCGCACCCTTCAAGGCTGATTCGGAGAACAGCACACCGTTGTTGGCGATGATGCCGACCGGATGGCCGTGAATACGAGCGAACCCCGTGACCAGCGTCGACCCGTATTCGGCCTTGAACTCGGCGAATTCACCGCCGTCGACGACTCGTGTGATCACCTCGTGTACGTCGTAGGGCACCCGCGCGTCCGCGGGAACGATGTCGTAGAGCTCACTCTGGTCGGCCACCGCGTCGACGGTCGGCGCGAGGTTCCACGGCGGATCGAGTCGCGGCCCGAGCGTCGAGACGATACGTCGCACGATCCTCAGCGCGTCGCGGTCGTCATGGGCCAGATGGTCGGTCACGCCGGAAGTCTTCGAGTGCAGGTCACCGCCGCCGAGGTCTTCGGCTGTCACCACTTCGCCGGTCGCCGCCTTCACCAACGGCGGCCCACCTAAGAAAATCGTGCCCTGGTTGCGGACAATGACCGCTTCGTCGCTCATCGCGGGTACGTACGCGCCGCCCGCGGTGCACGAGCCAAGCACCGCGGCGATCTGGGGGATGCCGTCGGCGCTCATCGTCGCCTGGTTGTAGAAGATGCGGCCGAAGTGGTCGCGGTCGGGGAAAACCTCATCCTGTCGGGGCAGGAACGCGCCGCCCGAGTCGACGAGATAGATGCAGGGCAGCCGGTTCTGGCGGGCGATTTCCTGGGCGCGCAAATGCTTTTTGACCGTAATCGGGTAGTAGGTGCCACCTTTGACGGTCGCGTCGTTGGCGACGATCATGCACTCGCGCCCAGCCACCCGGCCGATCCCGACGATGATGCCTGCGCCGGGGCACTCGTCGTCGTACATACCGTCGGCGGCAAGGGCCGACACTTCGAGCAGCGGGCTGCCGGGGTCGAGAAGCCCGTCCACCCGATCCCTCGGCAGCAGCTTGCCGCGGCTGACGTGGCGTTCGCGGGATTTGGCCGACCCACCGAGCGCGGCAGCGGCCATTTTCTCCCGCAATTGCGCGACGAGCTGCAGATGTTGCTCGCGGCTGGACTGCAACGTCGCTGTCATCGGCACTGCCCGTCTCGGTTGAGTTAATGACGACTAACTCGTAGGATGTTAGTGACGATTAACCGAAATGTCCACCAGCGCGATGGGGGTAAGACCTTGTCCCTCCCTGCTTCCGGGTCCGCTTCCGCGCCGTCTCGAACCAGCCGCAGCAAGGCGAAGTCCGACCGCCGCGACAAGCTGATCGCGGCGGCGGAACGGCTGGTCGCCGAGCGAGGCTTTCTCGCTGTGCGACTCGAGGACATCGGTGCCGCCGCAGGTGTCAGCGGGCCCGCGATCTACCGGCACTTCCCCAACAAGGAAGCGCTTCTGGTCGAACTGCTGGTGGGTATCAGTACCCGGCTGCTGGCAGGGGCGAATGCCGTTGTCGCCGAAGCCCCCGATGGTGCGACCGCGCTGGACGGACTGATCGACTTCCACCTCGACTTCGCGCTCGGCGAGTCCGACTTGATCCGCATCCAGGACCGCGATCTGGAATATCTGCCCGAGCGTGCGAAGCGTCAGGTCCGCAAGGCCCAGAGGCAGTACGTGGAGGTGTGGGTGGACGTTCTCCTCCGACTGAACCGCGCCGCTGATGATGTCGGCGCGCGACTGATGGCGCACGCCGTCTTCGGCCTGTTGAACTCAACGCCGCACAGCGTCCGGCCGGGGACAGCCAAATCGGCCGGCCAAGGAACAGTTTCCGGGTCGCGAGCGATCTTGAGAAAGATGACGATCGCGGCCCTGTCCTCGGCCGGCCGAAGCGGCGTCTAGGCGCTAGTCAGCGCTAATACCAGACTTTTCGACCACCAACAGCGCGGCCGGTGGCTCCGAGAATCCAGAACACGGCGCCGATAACGATCAGCACGACGCCGATGTAGGTCAGCACCGAGATACCGAAAAGGATCCCCAATATCAGGAGGATCACTCCAAGGACGATCATCGCTCACTCCATTCGATCAGATGACTTCTTAACAGCCCGTTGACTACTGGCTGGGCTCAGGCAGTTTGACGTTGCAATCCGCCACCTTTGGGTTCGCGCCCGCGTAGTTCAACGGCCCGGCTACGACCGTTAACGCGATGGTTCCCGCCGTAGCGCAATTGTTTGCGTCGGTCTTGAAGTAATCCCTCTGGTAGGCCGCCACTACACCGATCAGCAACCAAACCAAGACAATTACGCCGAGAATTCCGCCACCACGCATGCTGGCCTCCTCCTGTTGAGCGCCGCTTTGGCGCAGGAGAGTTTTACCCAAGGGACAATTCCAGTAAACGCGTCAATTTGATCTTGAATCGTTCAGGAGTTCGGGCACGACGCAAACGCCGTGGTGAGCCACTCACCCATCGCCTTGACCAGTACGGTTCGATTCTCGCGCTTGTCGATCTCGTGACCGTCGTCGTCGAACAGCAGTTGCTCGACGGTGCGGCCCAATATCCGCAAAGCGTCGTACATCTGTTGCGACTCGCTCGGCGGGACGTTGGTGTCGTTGAGTCCGTGCACCAGCAGCAGCGGGGCGGTCAACGCGTGCGCGCGGAGCAAAGGGGACAGCTGGTCGAGCAGTTCCCGGTCGCTCACCGGGTGGCCGTACTTGGAATACGCTGCCGCTGCGATCCACGGCTCGGTGTTGCGGTACCACGTGTTCAGATCGCTCATCCCGCAGATGCTGATGCCTGCCGCGAACAGCTGCGGATGAAATGTCAGCGCCGCCTGGGTCAGGTATCCGCCGTAGGACCAGCCGCAGCAGGCTATGCGGTCGGCGGGCGCCAGGCCGCGGTGGGCCAGAAACAATGCCGCGTCGGCGACGTCGTCGATGGCCGCGAAGCGCCGCTCCCGGTCGTCGGCATGCATGAACGACCGACCGAATCCCCCTGATCCGCGGACATTTGGCAGAAAGACCGTGATGCCCGCTTCCAGAAGCGGCGGGAAGAACTCGTTGTACCCGGGCCTGCCCTGTCCCTCGGGCCCGCCGTGCAGAAACATCATCGCCCCGATCGGGTCGACCCCGTCCGGCGGACGGAACAGCCAGCCGGTGAACGTCAACCCGTCGCGGGCGGTAATCGTCTCGAGCGTCGGCGGCGCTGACAGCGGCCCGCTGCTCGGCTCGCGGTCGATGCGCTCCCACTCCCTGGTACGCGGCTCGACGAGTTCCACGGTGCGCGGCTTGTCCGGGCTCTCGACCGTCATCGCCACCATGGAGCCGCCTGCGCTGATGGTCAGTTCGGAGGCCACCATGCCGGGTAGCGGGATCGGCTCGTGCAAGGTGTAGTCGGCGTATTCGAGTATCTGTAACTCACTGGCGCCGTTGATGTTCCATAGCAGTGCCACCGTCGACAGGTCGTCGCTGACCACGAATTCGTCGAGTTCATATCCGGGGCGTTCGGCAACGACCTGGTAGGAGACCCCGTCGGCGGTCGTCGTCACCTCGAGGAGGCGGGCGTGGTCCGCGCCGTTCTCACTACGGATCAGGGCACGCACGTAGCCTTGCGTGGTGTTCGGCCCGTAGACGTGAGCGGGCTGATACAGCTCGAACGTCTCCCCCTCAAGGCCGGACCGCAGACGCCGCGGGTGTCTATCGTCGAGGATGACGCCGGTGTCGGTCGTCGACCCCGGATCGTATGGCAGCAGCGCGATTTCAGTCAGCCCGCGCAGCATGATCAAATCTCGGTAGCCGCGCGGGCCGACGCGCACCAGTACGGCTCCCGCCCAGGCGTCGACGAGCCGGCCGCCCGACCGCCGATCGAGGATCGTCGTGGTGCCGTCGGCGGGGTCGATCAGACAGGAACTACCGACGCCGTCTTCGCCGGTGAGAATCGCGGCGACTTGTGTACCGTCCCAACCGATGAGCTCGGCGGTGCCCTCCGGCAAGCCTGGGAGCCACATATCGATTCGCCTGGCGGCGCGGTCATCAGGATCGGTGGTGACGACCCATATCTGGCTGCGGGTGCCGCCCTCAGGAGCGACTTCGCAAGCCAGCCAATGCCCGTCGGCAGAGTGGATGACGCGGTTGACCGGGCCCTCCACGGGCAACTCGACGTCTCGTGATGAACTCGCGCGCCAGCCGCGAAGGAAACGTTGAACCGCCCGCGGGTACCCGCCCTCGTCGACGAGGTGCGCGAACGCTGTCGCGTCCGGCGACAGCGACGCGCCGTAGTTCGTGCGCACCGTCTGCGTCATCGATATCAGCTTGCCACGGGCCGGGTTCTAAGCAACCTGCTTATCCGCTGGCCGAGGGCCACCGGTCGTCACGCAGGTACCCTTCAGCCATGAGGTGGGTATGACGAATACACCACGAGGCGAAGGCCCCGAGCCGATACAACCGTCGGGCTATACCTATCCCGCATATCCCGATCCGGCGTATTCAGGCCAGCCCCCGTATCCACCCGCCTACCAGGCACCGCAGGGGCCTGATCCCACCCGGCAACTGCCGCCATACGGCTACGACCAGTACGCGACCGGCCAGTACGCGACCGGCCAGTACGGCTACGCCCCGTACACGACGGGCCAATACGGCACCGGGCAGTATGGCCAGCCGTATCCTCCCGGCGAGCCGCCGGAGGGCCCGGACAAGCCCAGGTCGCCGCGGTGGCTGTGGGTGGCGGCCGCGGTCGCGGTGTTCCTCGTCGTCGGCCTGGTGATCGCGCTCGTCGTCGCCAACAGCTCGAAGCAGGACACGGTCGTTGCGCCGCCGCCGATGCCGGAGCCCTCGACCTCGACCTCGACCTCTCGAACGCCTTCGCCGACGACGTCGCTGCGGCCGCTTCCCCCGGTCGTCCCGGTTCCGACGCCGAGCGCCACCCCGCCCAGCGAGTCGGCGAGCCCGGGCGCGACCGAGTCGGTGCTGTATGAAGTCACCGGAACCGGCAGGGCCATCAACATCACCTACGTCGACACCGGCAGCGTGCTGCAGACGGAGTTCAACGTCCTGTTGCCGTGGCGTCGACAAGCTGACTTGCCAACTCCTGCAGAGGATTCCGCGAGCCTGACGATCATCAACGCTGGCAGCCAGGTGTCCTGCTCGGTGACGGTCAACGGCCTCCAGGTTCAGTCGAACACCGGCAACGGCCTGACGATCTGCACCGCCGTCCGCTAGCGCGCCGGAACCCGGTGCGGCGCGTGAACCAGCGCCATCATCACCATTCCCGCGGCCAGTACCAGCACCAGACCACCGATCCCTGCCCGCACCGTGCCGAACCAGTCGATGCACACCGAGATCAGGAACGGAGCGAGGAAAGACACCGCACGCCCGGTCGTCGTGTAGAGACCGAACGTGACGCCTTCCTTTCCCTCGGTCGACATCCGCAGCATCAGGGTTCGCGCCGACGACTGTGTCGGCCCGACGAACAGGCACAGCAGTAGTCCGCAGACCCAGAAGCCGAGCGGGCCCGACAGCGACCAGAGCACCAGCGAGATCGCGATCATCGATGCCAACGACCCGAGGATCACCGGCTTGGATCCGATCCGGTCGTCGACGAGACCGCCGACAAAGGCACCGAGGGCGGCGATGACGCTCGCGCTCACACCGAACAACAGCACGTTCGCACTCGATATCCCGTAGGCGCTGACGCCGAGGACGGCGCCGAACGAAAACACTCCGGTCAGGCCGTCGCGAAACACCGCGCTGGCGAACAGGTAGTAGACGATGTTGTGGTCGCGGCGCCATTCGCCGACGATCTCGCGCCACAGCTTGCGGTAGGCGCCGACGAGGCCGACGCCCTCCCCCGCGTCGGCGGGCTCACGCGGCGGCGCGGGCACCGCGACGAAGATGGGCAGCGCGAACAACGCGAACCACACGGCGGCGAGCAGCATGGCCGCCCGCACATTCTGGCCGTCGGCGGCGGGGATGCCGAGCAGTCCCCGGGCATCGCCGTCGCCCGCAATGACGCCGACATAGACGATCAGCAACAGCATGACACTGCCGGAATAGCCCATGCCGGAACCGAATCCGGAGATACGTCCCGACGTCTCAGGCGTCGCGAGCTGGCGCATCATCGCGTTGTAGGGCACTGTCGAGAGCTCGGCGCACGCGGCGGTGCCGCCAAGCAGAATCAGGCCGAGCCACAGATAGTGGTAGTCGTCGCGGACCAAGCTCATCGATGCGGTGAGCACCATCACGGCCGCGCTCAGCAACGCGAGCACACCACGGCGCCGCCACGGCGCATCGACCCAGACGCCGGTGAGTGGTGCCAGCACCGCCACCACCAGACCGGCGGCGGCCAATGCCCGAAACAGCCAACTCTGCGGTGTCGTCCCTCCGGGAAGGTCATCGCCGACCGTGCTCGTCAGGTAGACCGAGAAGACGAAGGTGGTGACGATCGCGTTCACACCCGTCGCGCCGACGTCCCACAGTCCCCAAGCCAGGACCTGCGACCGCCGTGCGGGTTGCCCAGGCGGCCGCGTTTGCATCACGGTCGCCCACGATATAGTCCGGCCCATGCCTGTACCCGCACCCAGCCCGGATGCCCGCGCAGTCGTCACAGGTGCTTCGCAGAACATCGGCGAGGCGCTGGCCATCGAACTCGCCGCTCGAGGGCATCACCTGATCATCACGGCTAGACGCGAGGACGTACTGAGAACGCTGGCCGATCGGATCACCGAGAAGTACGGCGTCGTCGTCGAGGTGCGCCCCGTCGACCTCGCCGATCCGGCCGAGCGCACCAAGCTTGCGGAGGAGGTGGCCGGCCGTGACATCTCGATTCTGTGCGCCAACGCCGGAACTGCGACGTTCGGGCCCGTCGCCAAGTTGGACCCAGCCGACGAGAAGGCGCAGGTTCAACTGAATGTGCTCGGCGTGCACGACCTCGTCCTTGCCGTTCTGCCCGGCATGGTCGCACGCGGAGCAGGCGGGATCCTCATTTCCGGTTCGGCGGCGGGCAATTCGCCGATTCCGAACAACGCGACGTATGCGGCCACCAAGGCGTTCGTCAACACATTCAGCGAGTCGCTGCGCGGCGAACTCAAGCGTGCCGGCGTGAATGTGACGGTTTTGGCGCCCGGCCCGGTCCGCGAGACCTTGCCCGTCGAGCACGAGCAGTCGTTGGTGGAGAAGCTGATTCCGGACTTCCTGTGGATCTCGACCGAGTACACCGCGAAGCTGTCCCTGGATGCATTGGAGCGCAACAAGATGCGCGTCGTGCCCGGCGTCACGTCCAAGGCGATGTCGGTGGCAAGCGGCTACGCTCCCCGCGCGATCGTCAGCCCGATCGTCGGCGCGGTCTACAAAAAGCTCGGCGGCGACTAACTTCTCCATCGCGAAACGACATTCCAGCAGACGTTCACTCGCAATTTCTCTGCTGGAATGTCGTTTCGCTGGTGTTGACTAGCGGCGGCGGCGGCCGGTGCCGAAGATGCTGCGGGTGATCTCGCGACCGATGACCGTGCCCGCCGAACGCATCGCGCTCTTGAACGCCGGGCTACTCATCATCTTGTCGAACATGCCGGGCTCGACAGACTTCCTGGCCGTCACCGTGCCTTCGGCACTGGCCTCACCGCTCGGTTGCGGCGGCACATAGACCGGCGGCGGCAGCGACGGGTCGTTGGCTGTCTGCGGCTGCTGCTCTGGCGGTGCGAGTCGCGCGTTCAGTCGTTCGTAGGCCGAGTCGCCGTCGATCGTTTGGCCGTACTCGGCCTGCAGCGGGCTGGCCTGTGCGGCAGCCTTGATCGCGTCGGGACCGATGGTGTCCATCAGCGAACGCGGTGCGCGCATCCGCGTCCACGCCACCGGCGTCGGCGCACCCTTTTCCGAAAGCACCGTCACGATCGCCTCGCCGATACCCAGCGATGTCAATGCCGATTCGAGGTCGTAGACAGTGGTTTTCGGGTATGTGCGGACGGTCTTGGAGAGTGCCTTCTGGTCGTCGGGAGTGAACGCGCGCAGCGCGTGCTGGATACGGGCACCGAGCTGACTGAGCACATTGTTGGGCACGTCGGTGGGCAGCTGTGTGCAGAAGAAGACACCCACGCCCTTGGACCGGATCAGCTTCACAGTCTGCTCGACCTGCTCGAGGAACGCCTTGGACGCGTCTGTGAACAGCAGATGCGCCTCGTCGAAGAAGAACACCAGCTTCGGCTTGTCGACATCACCGATCTCGGGCAGCGTGGTGAAGAGATCGGCAAGCACCCACATCAGGAACGTCGAGAACATCACCGGCCTGGCTGCCTGGTCACCGAGCTCGAGCAGGCTGATGATTCCACGGCCCTGCGGGTCGAGGCGCAGCAGGTCTTTTGGCTCCAGTTCGGGCTCGCCGAAGAAGGTGTCCGCGCCCTCAGCCTCGAGGTTGACCAGTGCGCGCAGGATGACGCCCGCCGTCGTCGGCGACACCGCTCCGAGGTTCTTCAGCTCTGGCTTGCCATCATCGCTGGTGAGAAATTGGATGACCGCACGCAAGTCCTTCAGGTCCAGCAGCGACAGCCCCTTCTGGTCGGCCCAGTGAAAGATCAGACCTAGCGTCGACTCCTGAGTAGCGTTGAGGTCCAACACCTTTGATAGCAAAATCGGCCCGAAGCTGGAGATGGTGGCGCGGACGGGCACACCGACCCCCGATGTTCCCAACGACAGGAATTCGACGGGGAAAGCGGTAGGCGTCCAGTCGTCGCCGGTGTCCTTGGCGCGCTGCGTTGTCTTGTCGCTTGTCTCGCCTTGTCGGGACAGCCCGGAGAGGTCGCCCTTGACGTCGGCCATCATCACCGGAACGCCTGCGGCGGAGAGCTGCTCGGCGAGCACCTGCAGCGTCTTTGTCTTGCCGGTGCCGGTCGCACCCGCGACGAGGCCGTGGCGGTTGACCGTGGCGAGTGGAATGCGCACTTGCGCAGTCGGATCTACGGTGCCGTCAACGACGACAGTGCCCAGTTCAAGCGCCTGACCCTCGACTGCGTATCCGGCGGCGATCTGCTGGGCAGGTGAAGCGGTCGACTCGGTCGTCATGGACCGAACAGTACTGTGCCAACACCACCGCGGTGGGTGTGGTGGGCCAGTCGGTGGGTGTGGGCCTAGTGTTGATTGCTGTGCGTGACGAACTCGTGTGGATCGACTGTGAGATGACCGGCCTGGACCTGAAATCCGACCGGCTGATTGAAATCGCGGTCCTGGTGACCGATGCCGACCTCAACATCCTGGGCGAAGGACTCGACGTCGTCATCCACGCGCCCGACGAGGCACTGTCGGGCATGATCGAGGTGGTCACCCAGATGCACGACCGATCGGGGCTCACCGAGGAGGTGCGGGCATCGACGGTC
>Ga0164308_10001676_pt1 | contig 11805 bp, 11 predicted proteins | sample Whisoiple_246_MG_FD_109983 | JGI IMG/M metagenome (GOLD analysis project Ga0164308, IMG submission 109983) | Soil microbial communities amended with fresh organic matter from upstate New York, USA - Whitman soil sample_246_MG | ecosystem: Environmental > Terrestrial > Soil > Unclassified >... | reverse complement strand
CCGGCTCGCTCATCCGCAATCGTCCCGAAACCAATCATTAGGAATCTTGCAATGTCTCGAATACATCTCAGATCTCACACTCTGTTATTGTGGCTCTCGCTGTCGGCCGCGGCCGCCGCGGCGCTCGTCAGCGTGGGCTGCTCCTCCAGCGATGAACCGGGCCCGGCCGGCAGTGCGGGCAGCGGCGACGGCCATGGCGGCGGCGCAACCGGCAAGGCGGGCAGCGCCGCCAGTGAAGCCGGAGAGGCGGCCGTGGGCGGCGAACCCGGCGAGCCGGACGGCATGGGGGACGGGGGTGGACGCACGGACATCCCGAGCGGCGGCACCGGCGGCACCGGCGCTACGGGCGGAAGCATCGCGGGCGGTACGAACGGAGGTGACGCGGGCCAGACCGGAGAAGGCGGCGCCGGCGGCGCTCCGGACGCGGTGGACCCCGAAGTTGCGGCCGCGCAGGCACGCGCGATCGCCCTGATCAATGGCTTGGAAATGACCCGAAGGTGCACTTCTTGCCACGACGTCAGCTATCAAGGTTCCGGGTTTTATCCGAACATTACGCCCGACATCGACACCGGCATCGGCTCCTGGAGTGCGGAAGAGATCAAGGCCGCAATTCACGACGGCAAGGACAACGACGGCAAGACGCTGTGCGCGACGATGGAGCGCTACCCGTTCAACGACGCGCAGCTCGCGGATCTGGCCACCTATTTGCAACATCTTCCGCCGATCAAAAAGAAGATCAGCGCGAAGTGCCCCTCTTTGCCCTAGCGGCGCGGCACGCTGGGCTGCACGAGCGCGCGATGCAGCCCAGCGCTCCCGGGTACGTCGGCGTCGCGACGGGATCACGTACGTCGGCGTTGCGAGGGGATCGGGAGCGGCAGGAGTCGGGGCTCGCGCACGTGGATCGCGCCGCGCCGATCGTTTCCCGCGTTCGGAGGTGCGCGCACCCAGCGCGCTGAGTCCGACACCTGATCCGTACCTTAGACAACGCGCAAGTAGCTCAAACTGCACGACTTTTGCAGAGTCGCGCGGCGTTTGGCGAGCGTGTCCAAAAAAGCACTGCCGACTGCCGGATTAACAGCAGTGACATTGGCGAAACAAAGGGCGGCGCATCCTCAGACAGTCGCGGCGTGATGAGCTCCGCGACACTTGGTCAGCCTGAACCGGGACGACTCGGTTCGCGACGGGCATATGCCGGGACGACTCGGCGCTTTCAACCGGCGGAGTATCCACCGATCACTGGAAGATGCAACTCGTGAGCCTAGGTGTGGATCGAGCCACAGCCGCAGAGCGTCTCAAGCTGATGATTTCCGGAGCTATCGCTGGCTCGAGCCACGATCAGCGTCCGACTTGAACGCGACTGCAGCGCAGCCTGCCGTATCTCCGAGTTGCGGCAATTCGTCTACGAACAGCGCACAAGTCTCAGCGTTCCAAGCAGCCGACCACCAGCTGGGTGCAAGAGGCTCGAGCTTTCGAGCGGGCCTTGCCTCGTCTGGTGCGCGCGGCGGCTCGAAAATTATCCCTCATTCGACATTTCGATTCGACCCGTGGCAACCATTGGCATCTTGACTTAAAAGACTGGTACATCCCGATCTAAATGTCTTGGCCATTGGGGAAGCCAACGAAAGGACCCCCCGACATGACCGCGAAGAAGCCTGGAAAAGGAAACAAGGCGGCCCGGCGCCTCCCGCCCAAAGCGGGCCGCAGCAAGCTCATCACGCTTGCGGCGAAGAAGGCCAAGCGCAAGACTCAGCCCAAGATCGCACGCAAGGGTCGCAGACCCGCCGCATTGGAGATTCAGCTACGCAAGACCGTCGCCGAGCTCGGATTGACGGAGGCTCGCAAGATTTTCGCCTCCGTCGAAGCCGCTTTCGGCCAACACGCGCAGCTCTGATCAGCAGCAAGCCTCGGCAACGCGCGGGCTTTGCTTCACACGGACGTTCACACGACCATGAGCACAGCGCACGACGCGAGCCGGGGCAAGAATTTCGCGCAGCGCCTCGAGTCTCGACCTGACTCGATATCTCGATCCCCACGTCTCTGATTCACAAACCTATTTGTTAGATTCAGTAGCCGAAGCATGCTCGAAATGAATTCGCAATGATTGCCGCCCAATCCTCGCCGCGTAAGCCCTCACAAATTAGGCCCAGATGATTATTTCCCAGCGAATCCCAGCATACCTACTCCTGCTCGCGTCGACATTTACTGCCTGTAGCAAGTCAACGCCGCCGCCCGCCGCGGAAAAACCGTCGACGTCGACCGCAGCGGTCGCGAGCGCGGCGGCCTCGGCCCCTGCCCCCACGCCGGCGCCGACCGGGCCCACCCTGAAGATCGCCTACAGTGACTGGCCGGGCTGGGTAGCCTGGGAAGTGGCCATCCAAAAAGGCTGGTTCAAGGAAGCCGGCGTCAATGTCGAGTTCAAGTGGTTCGACTACGTCCCTTCGATGGACGCTTTCACCGCCGGCAAGGTCGATGCGGTCGCGGTCACCAATGGTGACGCGCTGGTCACCGGCAACGGCGGCGGTAAGAGCGTGTGCATCGTCGCCAACGACTACAGCGATGGCAACGACATGATCGTTGCCAAGCCCGGCATCAAGTCGATGACGGACTTGAAGGGCAAGAAGGTCGGCGTTGAAGTCGGCTTCGTGGACCACCTGCTCTTGCTGAACGCGCTCAAAGCCAACAAAATGACGGAGAAGGACGTCAAGATCGTCAACGTCAAGACCGACGACACCCCGAATGCGCTCAAATCCGGTACGGTCGACGCGATCGGCGCCTGGCAGCCGAACAGCGGCGCCGCGCTCAAAGAGTTGCCCGGCTCGACCCCGATCTACACCAGCGCTGACGTGAAGGGTCTGATCTACGACCACCTGTGCGTCAGCCCTCGCAGCTTGTCGGAAAATCGCGCGGAGTGGCTCAAAGTGGTGAAGGTCTGGTTCCGGGTTGCAGATTTCATCGCGGACCCCGCGAACCTGGACGAGGCGGCCAAGATCATGAGTGCGCGCGTGGGCCTGACTCCCGACGTGTACAAGGGCCTGATGAAAGGCACTCACCTCTTGAACGCAGCCGAGAACCTCAAACACTACGCCAAGGGCGAGGGGTTCGAGTCCATCTACGGCTCGAGCAAGATAGTCGACGACTTCAACGTCAAGAATGGGGTGTACAAGACGCCGCTCAAAGTCGAGGAATACTTCGATCCGAGCTTGGTCGAAGAAGCCTCCAAGGCCAAGTGACCGACCTGAGCTAGCGCGGCCCCTCAAAACGCTCGAGACGCGCTCGGGCCGGAGCAGACTTAGCGTGCCCTCGAGGCCTCACCCCTCTCGAGGGCACGACCCTTTTGTGGAGCGTGCGTCGGAGTGGCTCGAGTCGGAGGCTGCCGAGCATGGGCGCTCGCGAGCCTGCGTCGCACCTCGCAGCGCGTGTTGTTCTCGGTGCGGTCAGGAACCCGCTCCCCTCGCAGTCCGCATCACTCGCCCGGGCAAGAGGGCGGGGCCGCCGGACCGAATTCAGTAGGGCGGGCGCGTCCCCCCGACGCCTTCAGCGACCGGCGAAGGTCTCTTCGACCTCTTCCAAAATTTGGCGAGCGCGCGAAAGGCCAATCTGTGCAATCGCCGCGCGCAGTTGCGCTTCCGCGTTGTCAGCTGGGTTGCCGTTACGCCATTTGGCAACTGGCTTTTGCGCCAGCCGCGCGCGGCTGCCGCGAAGCGCGGCGTTGGAGGCACTCCGAATGTTGTAGACCAGGCCTGTCGTGAGCTTCAGCCCGCGCTTTTCGGCCATGGCCACGACCTCGGCCGCCGGGATCGAAGGATCCAAAGACCTCACGAATTCACTCTTCGCTCCAAACCTAGGCTTGCCATGTTTGTCTGAGGCCATGAGGACTCTTTTAGGCGCTGGTGGCTTGGCGAGTAAAGTTCGCGGTCCGTGGCCCAGATTGCGGAGCAGGGTCGGTGCGGCGCTCGGGTCGGTCATACGCGTCTCTTTCCAGTGGGATAGTGAGATCTAACAAAGGGTGATGATTGCCGCACGCGCGGCAATTTGCCGGTTTTCCTAAGCGTTTCGCCCAAATGTGTCGGAAAGTTACCCTTTGCCTGACGAACTGATCGGGGCATCTAATCATTCCCCGAAACCAAGCCTAACGAACCCGGCTAGCTTGCGAACAGCAAGTTACACAGGAATGAGCCAACGTTCCAGGGTTAAGTGAGTGTACAGGTCACGGCACCGTGCTTTCTGGCCTGGTTAGGCCGCGCCTACCCCGACGGCAAGAAGGCAGTGGCAACCTACTCGAGCCCCGGCGGGCTTCGCCGGGCTCAGTGAGGAACGCTGGAGCGGAGTCCTCGAGACCGCTCGGAACCCCTGCCGGTGACAGAAGGGGAAGCTCCGGCTCGCAATGCCTTCAAAGGGTGTCCCACGAGTTGTTCATCTCTCGAGAAAATGCTGGTTGGAAGAACGGCGCCTTTTGCACTGCGCTGAACCGCGCGGGCTCGATGAACAGACTCGTGCACGAGATGAAGGACTGGCCTGACTTGAAGCCGTAAAACGGGAGTTCCAGGTAACCCTGCTGCTGGAGCAGTTGCGCGCCGCGGCGGTACCAGTCCGCGTTGTCGAGCACGATCGCCATGGGCCTTTCTGGAGCGCTGACGCGGCTCAGAAACTGATTCAGGAACGCCGTACGCTTTCCGGCGAAGTCGACCAACAACCAACTCTCACCGCGGTAATCGATTTGGCCACTCTCCAGCTGCTCCAACGGCACCAACGACAGCTCGACGTTGCTGGCAACGTTGCGCGCCACCGCAGCGTGCCACTCCGGGTTGGTCTCGAACGATCGGATCTTTGCGAAGCGTTTCGACAGCCAAATCGTAGAAAAGCCGGCGCCGAGTTCGATCAGGGATTGGCCCTGCAGGTCGAGGTGCTCGAGGTAGTCCAAGAACGGCCAAGTCAACAGTGGCTGGGCGGCCTCCGGCGTGGGTGGCACGCCTGATTCGCCTTGGAAGAACTCACGCTGGCGCAGCACTGACACGCCAAAACCCAGCTGGACACCGAAGTCATTCAGTTTGACGACGCCTTCACGAGCGAGCAGTTCTTTCGGAGCCTGGGTCGGATTCAAGCGCGCGTAGTAGCGAATCATGGTTGGGAGGTCGCCTTTCTGCGCAGGAACCTGGCACGATTTCGAACCCGTATGGAAGTGGCCGCGCGCGAAGATCGCGGAGCTGCTCCAGATTCCCAAGCTGGATGTAGCGCCCGATCACCACACGAACTCCGCGTGGGGCCAACGTAGTGCCAAGAACGCTTGCGCGAATTGTCCGCTTCTCGGCGCGTCCGCGCAATCGCCCTTGCGAGCGCGCGGCTCGCTGACCGGTCGGGACGCGATAATCGCGGCGCTGCGGTTTCCAGCTCGTACCGAAGAACGGAGGCAAAGCGCATCAGACTCAGAATTCGTGACCGGCATGCGCCACTCACGACAGAGGCGGAGAAGCGCGCGAAAATGGGCAAAAAATCGGCAACTACCCTGGGATTGGCGGCGGATGCGAGGGAGTCGCGGTGCTCGTGCGCCAAAAACACACTCCAGCGTACAAAACGCAGAGTACATGTTTCGAAAACGTTAACCAGTGCCGTTAGGATTGAGAACGTGGAGACTGAGTGAAAACGCCGACCGCTCCAGGCATCCCGAACATGGGTCCGAGCAACGCCCAACGCGGGCTGATGGACACGATCGTTCAGGGGTCCTTGGTCGAGCTGTTCCAATCCTGCGGCGTGGCCGTGGCACCTCAGCCTCGCGGGCGGCTGGACCTCTCGCAACTCAAAATCCCAGAAATTTCAGCGGCGATCAACTTCACTTTGGCGCAGTCGGTCAAGTCCACGCCCTGCGCCGGTCGACTCACGCTTTCGGTTCCCGAAGCGCTATTTCCACTGATGAAGGCCGAGTCGACCAGGCGACCGCAGCAGCTCGATTGGGTGCGTGAGCTCACCAATCAACTGGCGGCACGCATCAAGCACCGGCTATTGCCGTTCGGCGCAGCCATGCAGCCGCTGTTGCCCAGCCTGATTACACGCGACGCGCTGGAGGCGCAGCGCGCTCGTTTCTCGGCCATGCGCATCTATCTGGGGCGCACGCTGCGCGGGGACGTATTGGTGACATTGGACGGCATTATCGATGAGTCTCGCCTGGTGTATTCCGGCCCCGCCGATGTTGGCAACGCCGGTGACGTGATCATTTTCTGAGCTGATAAACGTTGGAAAAAAGCGGGACATCGTGCCCGTTGTCGTGGAGGAACAGTGAAAAAGGTACTCGTAGTCGATGACTCTGAAACCATCAGGCAGCATGTCGCCGAGGCGCTCACGCGCGTCGGCTTTCAAGTGATCGAGGCGAGCGATGGGGCGGCCGGTTTGCAGCGCACTGAGCAGCATGATTTTGCGATGATCATCTTGGACGTGAACATGCCGTTGCTGAACGGCCTGGAAATGCTGGAACGTCTCAAGCAGCAGCCGAAGACGGCGGGCATCCCAGTATTGATGCTGACCACCGAAGCACAACGCTCGATGATCGACCGAGCGCGGCAAAACGGCGCCAAGGCCTGGCTGATCAAGCCGATAAAGGTCGAGAGCCTGGTCAGCACGGTAAACAAGGTTTTGCTACAGCAAGGAGCTAGCTAGTGTTCTTGGAAGACGATCAACTCGCCTCACAGATCGCAGATTTGACCGGGGACTGCTGCATCGAGCTGTTCGCGGCCTACGGCGTAGCGCTGAACTCGAATGCCGCTGCGGAATTCATCGTCTCCGACGAGGTGCTGTTGTCCGGCGTGATTGGCTTCGTCGGGCCGACGCTGCGCGGCACCTGCCTGCTGGTCGGTAACCGCTCCCCGATTGAGTTGTCCAGCCCACAGAAGGCGCACACGCGCGACTGGGTCGGAGAACTCACCAACCAGCTGGTGGGACGGCTCAAGCGCAAATTCTTGGGGTTCGGCCTGGAGGTTGCTCTGACCACGCCCGTGGTGCTGAGCGGCCTGCATCTGCGCCCAATGCCGCGCGGCAAACTCTCCCCACGGGTCTTCAGCACCGATTCGGGTTCGATCATGATTTGGGTAGAGGTGGAAGCCGAACCCGGGTTCGAATTGGGTCCCGCGATCTCCGACTCGACCAGCGCCGAAGGGGACGTGCTGATGTTCTGAGTGAGCGCGGCCCAGCGAACGTCGCGCCTCGCGGCTTCGCTGGACTCCGGCTGTCCCACAGCCGCGCACAGCACTCCTCCCCGCGTCTTTATTCCTCCGAGCCCCAGAACCACGCCAAAGCACCAGGATGTCCGAGAAGTTCGTGCGACGCCTTATTGGTTATCCACTCTTTGCCGTGTTGAATGGCACGTTGGAAGAGGCGGTGCGTCCTCGCGGAGTGACCACGGCATGACTGATGGAGGAACCTTGTCACGCACTGCTGTCCTGGGAGCCGCGCTCGGCATGTCCCTGTTGGCGAGCAGAACCTCGCACGCCCAGGCCCCCAAGCTCTTGGTCTACTTACACGTGTCATTGAAGCAGCGCGCGTTTCAGAGCTTGTTGCAGAGTGCCCTCCCCGGTGTCGACGTCACCGCTGTCGGGCGCATTTCCGACTTCGATCGCGCGATGGGCGACGCGCCCGATGCGGTGCTGACCTTGCCTCTGGTGCTCTCTGCAAAGAAGTTGCAGGTGCAGCTACAAGGTCAACGCGCCGGCTCTGGTGAAGAGAAGTATGCGCTGGTCGCGGCGGATCTCGCGCCGGACCCGACGCGCGTCAAGACCGTGGGCGCGCTGGACGTACTCGGTCGTGATGGCACCAACCAGTTCGTCACTCGCATGCTCGGGGGTTCACCCAAAGTCGAGCGCGTCACGAAAGTCGAAGATCTCCTGCCGCTATTGCAGATGCAACGCGTGGACGCGATCCTCATCCCCCAGCGCCTGCTCAACGACGTCAAGTCCGCGAGCCGCATCAACCTGGTACCGCGGGAGCTGGTGAAGCAAATCGGTCTACCCGCCGTTGCTTCGCTCGGCTCGGCGGGCCCAAGCATCAGTGCGGGGGTCGCCAAGCTTCCGCAGGGCTTGTCGCAGACCATGGGAGTCGACGCATGGCACTGAATCGCCGTCAGTTCATGCTGGGTCTGCCCCTCGGCTGCGCCCTGCTCCCCGGTTGCGCGAGCGGCCCAGTTTCGCCCACGAATCATTACTATTCGGAGATCGGGCAAACCCGGAACGCGAGCGCCAAAGAGACGATCTTGGTGTGCATGCCGGAGACGCCCCAAACCCTGGAGGTTTGGTCGGGTCTGCGCGATGAACTGGCAAAGAACTACAACCTGGTCGCGCTCCGGGTCGAAGATCGCGCTGCGCGCTCGGTCATCGAGGAGGGCATTCGGCGCCATCAGCCCGCGACCATCGTACTGATGAACAACCCGACGGTCGCGGCTTACAACGACTATCAGCACAACGCCAAGAACAAGACCTTCCCCCCGGTCGTGATCGTCATGACCTCGTTTCTGGACGCGGGTAGAATGCAAGTCAGCGGTGCGACTGGCATCAGCTATGAAGTGCCGCTGATTACCGTGGTGACCAACCTGCGCAAGCTGATCGATCGCCCGATCGAGCGTATCGGTGTCATTCATCGACCGGAGCTGGGCGGGTTCGTCGCTCGCCAAGCTGCGCTCGCCGAGCGCGAGCAAATCGGCGTGGTGCGCGAAGTCGTGGGCTCCACGCCGAACGCTTCGGAGCTGAAGCGTGCTCTGCGGCGTCTCAAAGAACGAGCAGGCGCGGTCTGGGTGTTGAACGACGACCACCTACTGAGCCCGAAGCTGATCGCCGAGGCCTGGCTGCCCGGGCTCAACGAGCGCCCCTGGTCACCGACCATCGTGGGCGCGGCATCACTGGTCTCCCCGCTGCAATCATTTGGTACGTTCGCGGTCCTGCCGGACCACGCGGCGCTGGGCGCACAAGCGGCCAGCCTGGTCTTCGATATCGCCGACAACGGCTGGGCGCTGCCCGACGACACCCAGACTCAGCTGCCGGTGTCGACGACGACGACCTTGGATTTGGCTCAAGTGCGTGAGCGCTTCACCCTGCGCGGCGACGCCCTTCGGCAAGTCGATCGAGTCTTGGATCGCTAGGCATGGCCGAACCCACGATCTCCAAAGCGCCCCCGGCGCCCGGCGGCTCGCTGCGGAACAAGTTCATCCGCACGATGCTGATCGTTTCGAGCATCATCGGTGGGGTGACCTTGGCGATCGTGCTGTTCTTGAGCGCACGCACCTCGGCGCAACATTTGCGTGCCATCGAAGCCAGCATCGAGGAGGGCATCACCAGCAAAGGCAAGGTGCTGACCGAGAATCACGCTCTGGCTCTGCACGGCATGATCTTGGACAACGCGTTCCTCGACATGCAGACCCTGCTTGCCCGCGCGGTCAGCCAAGATCCGGATTTGGTTTACGGCTTGTTCGTCAATTCCGATGGCGACGCGCTGGCGTATCAGACACGCGGCGCCCAGAGCGGCGCTGAAGTCGCTCCGGAAAAGGATGCTTGGCGCGCGCTGGGGCTCGAGCAAAAGGAACTCGTGCCACGCAAGGAAACCATCCGCCGCGCCTGGCGCTTGGGCCAAGAGGTGGTTGAGGTCTCTGAACCGGTGCTCGGCGAAGATCACGAAATTCTCGGCACGATTCGCTATGGTCTGTCCACTCGACGCATGCACCAAGCGCTGAGCGTAGCGGCGGCCGAGTCCAAGTCACAGCAAATCAATTCCATCGCGCTGATCGGGGCGACGGTCAGCCTGGCTACGCTGCTCGGAATCTTGCTCAGCCGCGTTCAAGCCGTTCGTATCACGCAGCCGGTACAAGCGCTGACCCAAGCTGCGATCGACCTGGCCGGCGGAGAACGCAGCGTCCGCGTCTCGATCAACTCCGGCGATGAGCTGCAGGTGCTCGGCTACTCTTTCAATCGCATGGTGGAGGAGCTTTCCCACTCCTACCGTGAGTTGGAAGAAATGAATCGAACCTTGGAGCACAAGGTCGAAGAGCGAACGCTGGCCCTCGCAGGGCGCAATCGTGACATGCGTCTGGTGCTCGACAACGTCGACCAAGGCTTCCTGACGCTGTCGATGGACGGAGTCATGGCCAGCGAACGCTCGGCGGTGTTGGATCGCTGGTTCGGTACCGGTCCGGCGCGGACTTTCTGGGATTACCTGCTCGGCACGTCCCCGGACTTTGCCCTAGGCTTCGAACTCGGCTGGGATCAGCTGGTGGCGGACGTGCTGCCGTACGAAGTGGCACTCGAGCAACTACCGGCGCGCTTGAACGCCAATGGTTCGTCCTTCAGCTTCCGTTACCTGCCCTTGGTCAAGGACGACCGTTTGGAAGGCGTGCTCGTCGTCGTGGCCGACATCACCGATCGCTTGCAGCGCGAACGCGAAGAAGCCGAGCTCACCGAGATGATGGAGGCCTTCCGTCGCTTGATGTTGGATCGCACGGGCTTCCTGGCCTTCGCCAACGAAGCTACGTCGATGGTCCAGCTGGTGTGCGGCGCGAGCGCGACTGACGGTCACGTTTTGCGCAGCACGCTGCACACGCTCAAGGGTAATTCCGCGCAGATGGGGCTCAAGGTCGTCGCGCACCTGTGTCACCAGCTCGAAGACGAACTGGCCACCGGCGACGGCATGAAGTCGCAAGAACTGCTGGAAAAGCGCTGGCATGCGTTGACCGAGCACGTCAAGCAACTGATCGGCGATGGCGCTCGGAACACACTCGAGGTCAGTGCCAGCGACTACGGCGCATTGGTCAACACCTTGTCGCGGGAAGGCAAGTCCGCGGCCTTGGCCGAGCTCTTGGCCTGGAAGCTAGAGCCCGCCGCGCGAGCACTCGGACGCTTGGCGGAGCAGGCGCGTGCCCTCGCCGTTCGCTTGGGCAAGGGTGACCTCGAGGTCGAGGTGCAGGCGGGCAACGTGCGTCTGGATCCAGAAGTCTACGGACCATTGTTTTCGGACCTCGTGCACCTAGTGCGCAACGCCATCGATCACGGAATCGAAGCCCCGGAAGAACGCAGCGCGCACGGCAAACCCGAAGTCGGCAAGATGAGCCTCAAGGTTCAGACTCGTGACAACCGAATCTCGTTCGAAGTCAGCGACGACGGTCGGGGCATCGATTGGAGCGCCATCGCGCGCTTGGGCGCGTCGCTCGGCTTGCCGAGCCGTACGCCGGCGGAGCGCTTGGCCATCCTCTGTCGCCAGGGCGTCACCACACGCAGTGATGTCAGTGAGACCTCCGGGCGCGGCGTCGGAATGTCGGCCATCAAGCAGCGCGTCGACGCCATGCACGGTCGACTCGAGGTCGAATCCAGCCCGAACGGCACCAAGTGGTCGATTGTCTTGCCTTGGACAGCAGAGCTGTCGGAGCAGCAAATTCTACGTTCCGTGGCGCGGACCGCTGCCCGCTAGCTTTCGCGAGTGCGACCACGTAGGCCGCGCGAGAAATTCACGCCTCCGCCCCCTCGGGCGTACGAGTTCCGGCGATTGGCACGAGCAAGCTGACTCGCGCTCCAACCTCTGGGTTGCCGATCGACAGATCGCCGCCGAATCGCGAGGCGATGCGCCGCGCCATGCACAACCCGAGGCCGAGATGGCCGGGCTTGGTGCTCTCGAACCGCTCCAGACAACGGACCGGATTGCTGATGCCGGGACCGGCGTCGCTCACGGTGATGATGCACTGGTCGTCCTCGCGCGCGGCGGTGATACCCACGCTGCCGGAGCCCAGCGCTTCACCGGCGTTTTCCAATAGACAACGCAGCGCGAAGGCCAGCATCTCGAGGTCTG
>Ga0164308_10001673_pt1 | contig 11813 bp, 6 predicted proteins | sample Whisoiple_246_MG_FD_109983 | JGI IMG/M metagenome (GOLD analysis project Ga0164308, IMG submission 109983) | Soil microbial communities amended with fresh organic matter from upstate New York, USA - Whitman soil sample_246_MG | ecosystem: Environmental > Terrestrial > Soil > Unclassified >... | reverse complement strand
GGGGCTTGTCGCTGGTACTCATGACCTGCTCCAACCATACGCGAGGCCTCACGGAGAGGCCGCGCGCCGTTCCACGACATGGACGGACGGCGCCGCCGCCGGAGACGCTCAGGCGCACTCCCGTGGCCGGAGTCCGACGTCGAGGGCGTGCCGCAGCAGCCGCCCCAGCCCGTCCTCGGGCTCCAGCTCGAGCGCACGGTCGACCGCGACCCCGGCCCGCGCACCGTCGCCGCACCACCACGCCATCGAGGCGAAGAGCGACAGGACGGGAACCGCATGATCCGCCGGCGTGAGTCGGCAGACCTGCTCGAGGCGGGACAGGACGAGTCGTGGCGTCGCAGCCTCGTCCCACTCCTCCCAGCCGCTCGGGTCGTTGCCGTCTCCGAGCCACGACTCGGGAGGCGCGTCGGGCGCTGCGGCGAGGCCGGCCCGAAGGTCGCGCGAGCGCGGTGCGTCCCGGTCAACCGACGCCTCGAGCGCCGCCAGGGTCCCCACGGCGTCCAGCTCGTCCAGCACCCGTCGTGCCTCGAAGACGTCGCGCGGCAGCTCGCCATCGTCCTCGTAGTCGTCCTCGTGGTCGTCCTCGTGGTCGTCTTCGTGGTCGTCTTCGTCGGTGTCCTCGTCGTCCGTGTCGTCGTCGTGCCGGTCCGACGACGGCGGCCCCGCAGCCAGCAGCTGCAACAGCGCTCGGAGCGCATCGGAGTCGCCCTCCTCGAGGCGCTCCTGCACGGCCGTCCCCGACCCCTCCGAAGTGTCGGGGTCGCCCGGGTCCGCGCGCGATCCCGGGGAGCGACCGGGCTCGGCGCCGTCGGGCGTCGGGACGGCGGCCGTCTCGTGATCGCCCGCGGCCGGGGCGAGCCGGAGGTCAGGACCGAGCAGCACCCCGAGGAGGGCTGCGAGGTCGTCGGACAGGAAGTCGGCCGAGGCAATCCCGGGGCAGAGCCAGGCCAGCAGGGCGTCATGGAAGCGCGGGTCACGCAGCGGACCGACGAGGGACGGGAGCCAGTGCTCGACGCCGTACCCCTCGATCTCGCCGTGCAGCACCCCTCCCCAGGCCACGAGGGAGTCGTGGACGAGGAACTGGCGGGCCGTCGGGTCGCCGCCGTCGAGGACCCCGAGCGCCGCGCCGGGTCGGCGCCCCCGTCCCGCCGGTCGACGGCGCCGACCCCGGTCGGGCTTCCGGTCCGTCCGGCTCGCCCGGGCCGGCGTCCTGCTGAGGGAGCCACCGGCTGCGACATAGCGGCGCTGCCAGTCGTCGATCGCGGCGGCAGCGAGGTCGTGCCGGGGCTCCGTGGGGGCGAGCGGCTCGACGAGCCTCGCCAGCCCCTCTCGGTCCGCCAGGACGGAGTGCCCGAGCGCCACGTAGCTCGCCACGGCCGGCACGTCCGCCTGCTCCGGGAGGAGCCAGCCCTCCGAGGGGCAGCAGTCGCACCCGACCGAGCGCCAGCGCCCCTCGAGGACCGCGAGCCGCTCCCGGACGACGACCCTGTGGTCCTCGACGCCCGTGGCGAGCGCCTCGAGCAGGGCCAGCGATTCGTCGCGCACCTGCTCGAAACCCACGAGGGCCACCGACGACGGGGAACCCTGGAGCAGGGTCGGCACCGTCTGGGCGGCGGCCTCGGCGGCCAGGGTCTCGTCGACGAGATCGAGCCGCGCGACGAGCCCGAGCCGCTTGCCGTGGAAGCACACCACGACGACGCTGCGCTCCGGCTGGAAGCCCAGGTGGAAGGGGATGATGGTCAGCAGCTCGGCCGGCCCGGACAGTGAGATCTTCGGCATGTCCCGAGCCTCGCGGCACGCACCGGGGACCGGCAGACCCCGATCGGCTCCCTGTGGACCGAGGGCCTTTCGTGTCAGGGGGTGTGGATCGCGGACCCAGCGGCAGGGTTCACGTCACGCAGCACGCCGCAGCAGTACGCCGTGTCGCCGAGTGGGCTGGGCTCAGCGCTCGAGGCGCTTGCGCACCGACTCGAGGACGTAGTCGGTCGCAGCCTGGCGTGTCCCTTCCGGAAGTCGCGCCCGGTCGTCCCGACCCCGCCCGGGGTCACCGCTGGCGGACCTGCCCCTGACACGCGTGACGCGGCTGACGATGCGGCGGGGTGCAGCAGCCCCGGTGCTGTCACGGTCGCGGCGCAGTCCGTCCTCGGCACCTCCGGCCCACGCCTCGGTCGCCGGATCGCCCGGCACCGCGATCGGCTCACCCTGCACCGTCGTGCGCGACGCCTCGGTCGCCCGCTCGCCACCCGGCTCCCAGCTCGCAGAGCCACGCCGGGGCCGCTGCCGGTGCAGACCCTGACCGACCTCCCACGCGATGAAGCGCTCGGTCTCCTCGAAGAAGGCCTTGACCGCCCAGGAGATGACGACGGCGTCGTCGGCCGCGCCGATGACCGGTAGGACCGCCTCGGGCAGCAGGTCCACGGGCGAGGCGACGTAGGCGACCGCCCCTGCGACGAGCCCGAGCCGCTTGAGGGTCGTGCCGGCATACGTCCCGTCCACGGTGGCGCGTACGAGGCGCGGCACGGCCTGCAGCCGCTCCGGCAGGCTGGGCGCGCCGGGTCGCGTCGAGGCGCGCACGACCGACGCGACGGTCGCGGCCATCTTGATCCGGGATGCGGGCTTCATGCCCGGCCCAACGAACGGGTGACGCGTGCGATTCCCCGGCCCGGACGGCGATGCGCAACGGTGATCTGCGTGTCCCTCACGGTGAGGCCTGCCCAGCCGGTCGCTCAGCGACCGAAGGTCTCGACGGGAGGGAACTCCTTGGCCGCCTGCTTGCCGATGCGGCCCAGCATGTAGACGTCGATCGCGGCGCCGATCAGGCCTCCGACGACGGGCACGAGGCGCCCGAGCCGGGCGAAGGTCCCCTGCCCGATGCGCCCGAGCAGGCGGAAACCGACCGCCTTGTTGAGGACCATGAGCGCCGGGGCGGGCAGCCGGTCGAACGCGACGGACGACAGCTTCCCACCGCCGGCCTGCAGACCGGCCTTCTTGAGGAGGTCGTCGCTGTCGGCGCCCGCGAGGGTCAGCAGGACCGCGGAGCGGATCTCGGGCTGGTCGATGTCGTAGCCGCGCACCTTGGCCGTCGCCGCCGTCATGCGGGTGGCCAGCAGGTAGAACTCGAGCACGTTGGCCGGCAGCGAGAGCGGCATCGTGAAGAAGCCGCCCAGACCGGTGGCGAAGCCGCCGATCGCGCCGAGCTGCCGGTGGTCGCGCACGATGATCCGCAGGGCCTGGTCGCGGTCTCCCCGGGCGTGCTTGAGCGCGTTGGCGGCGACCTCGTGGGCCGGGTCGAACGGTCCCTTGCCGTCGATCCCGACGTCGAGGAGACGCTCGACGAGTCGGGTCGCGGCTCCCGAAAGACCTCCCTCGGCCGGCAGGGCAGCCCGCTCCAGCGCGCCGGCGTCCTTCGCCGTGCGCAGCTTCACCGCGGTCGCGTCCGATGCCTCGACGGTCTCGTCCCTGCCGTAACCCAAGATGCCCACCGGCTCCACCCCTTCGTCCGTCGTCCCTGTGTGGCGGCTGTCGATTCGCCGCCGACGCCACCGTATGCCGCCCGGGTCGCTCGTGGCACCCTCGTACCCAGTCGAGCCGACCGGGGACCGCGGGAGACGACGACGCCCCGCTCTCGTAGGGTCGCTCCCATGGGTGAGAGGCACGCAGACGGCGCGACGATCCTCGGCGTCCCGCTGGCCGACCTCCGGCGCGACCGCACGTCGGTCAAGTGGGGACGCTACGGGCCCGACGTCATCCCGATGTGGATCGCCGAGATGGACTGCGCGCCGTGCCCCGCGGTCGTGGACGCCGTGAGCGCCGCCGTGGCCCGGGGCGACACGGGCTACGCCCTGACGCAGGAGTATGCCGCCGAGATCGCCGCGTTCGCCGCCGACGAGTGGGGCTGGGGCTTCGACCACGACAGCACGACACGCGTCGCCGACGTGCTGACCGGCGTGACCCACCTGCTCGGGCTCCTCACCGACCCCGGTGGCCCGGTGGTCGTCAGCCCGCCCGTCTACAACGCCTTCTACGAGGTCATCGAGGCGTGCGGGCGACGGGTCGTCGAGGCCCCGCTCGGTCCGGACCACCGGCTCGACCTCGACCGCCTCGCCGACGTCTTCGCCGAGGTGACCGCTCACGGCGACCGCGCGGCATACCTGCTCTCCAACCCGCACAACCCGACCGGCTCGGTGCACACCCCCGACGAGCTGGCGGCCCTCGCCCGGGTCGCCGACGAGCGCGGCGTCCGGGTCGTCTCCGACGAGATCCACGGTCCGCTCGTGCTGCCGACGAGCACCTTCACGCCCTACCTCGCCGTCGCGGGTGCCGAGCGCGGCATCACCGTGACGTCGGCCTCCAAGGCGTGGAACCTCGCAGGGCTCAAGGCCGCGATCATCGTCCCCGGGGCCGACGCCGCCGACGACGTGCGCCGCCTCCACCCCTGGGTCACGTTCGGCGCGAGCCACCTGGGTGTCATCGCGCAGACCGCTGCCTTCCGCGAGGGGCGCGAGTGGGTGCACCGCCTCGTCCGCGAGCTCGACTCCAACCGGCGGCTGCTCGCCGAGCTCGTCGCAGCGCAGCTGCCCGGCGCCCGTCTCGTCGTGCCGGAGGCGACCTATCTCGCATGGCTCGACCTCTCCGGGCTGGGCCTCGGCGACGACCCGACCGGGGAGGTGCTGCGCCGCGCCCGCGTCGCGCTCTCCCCCGGTCCGATCTTCGGCTCCGGCGGCGCGGGGCACGCGAGGCTCAACTACGCGACCTCCCCCGACATCCTCCGCGAGGCCATCGAGCGGATCGCGGGTTGCCTTGACTGACAAGGCTTCCGGTCCACCGCTCGTCGCGCTCGTGGTCGGCCCCCGAGGGGCGTATGCCGTCGGGCCGGATGTCGACGAGGCGTGGCCGCTCGGCGACGTGGTGCGCCGGTTCGTCGACACGACGACGCGGCTCGGTCCGCGCTGGGTCGTGTGGTCGGCCGCCTCGACCCTGCGGCCCGTCGTCGGCGCCGGTGTCGACGTCTCCCGCACGTGGGACCTCGCCGAGGCCCACCGCATCGTCCACGGCGGCTGGTGGGCGACGCCCGGTCATGTCGTGGCCGGGTGCCGCGGGCTCGACGAGGCCGACGTGCCCGCGCCACGCGCGCCGCGGCTGAGCGGCTTCGACGGCGACCTCTTCGACGTCGCTGCCGGCGAGGACGTGTCCCTGCTGACCGCCGCCGGCCACCTCCGCGCCGATGCTCTGGCGTGGGCGACCGACGACGCCCGTCTGCGCGAGCTGGCCGTCCTGGCGCTCGAGTGCTGCACCGCGCAGCGCGAGGCACTCGCCCGCCTCGGCGGCGACCACGTCGGCCGGCTCGAACGCACCGTGTGGTCCGAGTCCGCCGCGGCCGTGCTCTGCCTCGAGCTCGAGCGCGACGGGCTCCCCGTCGACCGGCCCGCCGCCGAGGACCTCATCGCGGCGTCCGCCGGGGCGCGACCCGACGACGACGCCGACGCGGCGCGCATCAGGGCAGAGCGCGATGCGGTCGTGCTTCGCCACGCCCCCGGCCGGGAGCGCACCGACCTGCGCAACCCGGGCCAGGTGCGCGACCTGCTCCTCTCGGTCGGTGTCGACGTGCCCAACACGCGCGCCTGGGTGCTCGAGCCGTACCGGCACACCCATCCCCTCGTCGACGCGCTGCTCCGGTGGCGCAAGGACGAGCGGATCGCGACGACCTACGGCTACCGCTGGCTCGACGACCACGTCGGCGCCGACGACCGGCTCCGCGGCGGCTGGACCGCCTGCGACGGGGCGGCCGGGCGCATGACCGCGCAGAACGGTCTGCACAACCTCCCCGCACCCCTGCGTCCAGCGATCTGCGCGGCACCGGGCCACGTCTTCGTCCGCGCCGACCTCGGCCAGATCGAGCCGCGCGTCCTCGCCGTCGTCAGCGCCGACCGGGCGTTCGCCGAGGCCACCCGCGCCGACGACCTCTACGCACCTGTCGCCGCCAAGCTCGGCGCCGACCGGCCCCGGGCCAAGGTGGCCGTGCTCGCAGCGATGTACGGCCAGCGCTCGGGTGCGGCGGGCGAGGCCCTCAAGGACCTCGAGCGCGCCTACCCCGTGGCCATGAGCCTGCTCGACCGGGCCTACGCCGACGGGGTCGCCCGCCGTCCGGTGCGCACGTGGGGTGGACGGCTCATCCGCTTCGGCGGGGTGCCGGTGCCCGCGCTCGAGCCGGGCGCGCCCGAGCCGTCGGGCAGCGCCGAGTTCTCGGCGACGGGCGCGGACGGGGCGCGGGGCCGCTACGCGCGCAACGCGATCATCCAGGGCTCGGCGGCCGAGCTCTTCAAGGCGTGGGCGGCGACGGTGCGCCACGCGGTGCGCCCGCTCGGCGGGCAGATCGTGCTGTGCCTGCACGACGAGCTGCTCGTCCACGTGCCCGAGCAGCACGCCGCGGCCGCGGCGGCCGCCGTCGAAGGCACGCTGACGAGCGCGGCGCGCACGTGGGCCGGCACCGACGAGGTCCGGTTCGTCGCCGACACCTCGATCGTCCGCCGCTGGAGCGAAGCCAAGGCCTGACCCGAGGCAGCCGAGCCGAACACGAGCGAGCGGGGCGCGGGGGGAGCGGCATCGGCGGCGGCCGACGGCATACGGGAGCAGGGGACACGAAGGCGGGCCCGACCAGGTGGTCGGACCCGCCTTTCGTCAGAAGGCCTCAGGTGCGGTCGTCGCCCTGGTCCTCGTCGGTGACGTCCTTGAGGAACGCCTCGAACTCGGCGCCGATCTCGTCGGCCGTCGGGAGGTCCGAGAGGTCGGTGGCGAGCAGGTTGCGCTGCTGGCGACCCTCGAGGAACGTGTCGTACTGCTGCTCGAGCGCGTGCACCACAGCGGAGATCTCGTCGGACTCCTCCATCTGCCGGGTGATCTCGGCCCGGTTGAGCCCGGCGGTCGCGGCGAGCTCGCGCAGGTCGAGGTCGAGCCCCGTCGCAGCGCGCACCCGCTCGAGGCCGAGCACGGCGGCGTCGGCGAACTCGCTCTGACCGAGGTAGTGCGGCACGTGGACGGCGAAACCGATGGCGTCGAGCCCTGCCTCGCCGAGCCGCAGCTCGAGCAGCGACGAGAAGCTCGCCGGCACCTGGACCGTGCCGAACGCCGGGTCGTTGCCGGTCACGAGGCGCGGGTTGGTGCCGTGCGCGGTCACGCCGAGCGGTCGGGTGTGCGGGACGGCCATGGGGATGCCGTGGACGCTCACGGTGAGGTCGACGCCGAACGCCTTGACGAGCATCGTGGTCGCCTCGACCATGCGGTTCCACTGGTAGTCGGGCTCGGGGCCGACGAGGAGCAGGAAGGGCACACCCTCCTTGTCGACGACGCGGTGCAGCAGCAGGCTCGGGTCGTCATAGCTGCTCCAGTGGTCGCGGTCGAAGACCATGACGGGCCGACGGCCGCGGTAGTCCAGCAGCTGGTCGACGTCGAAGGAGGCGATGACGCGCGACTCGTGCGTCTCGAGGATGTGGTCGGCCATGAGTCGCTGGGTGTGGCCGGCGTCGATGAATCCGCCGAGGGCGACCACGAGCACCGACGCCTGCAGCTGCTGGAGCTGGCTCGGTGAGGTGTCGCTCTCGAACTGGAAGAGCTCGGTCGGGTCCTGCACGGGTCTGGCCTTTCGTCGTACGGGGTCTTTCGTGCAACGCTCCCCTGCATCCCATGATTCCCCATGTCCGGGCGCGGCAGCGGTCAGGCGTCCACCTTGGCGATCGCCTTGAGGATGCGCTGCGGCGAGACGCTGTATGCCGTCCCGACCGTCTGCGCGAAGAGCGAGACCCGCAGCTCCTCGATCATCCAGCCGATGTCGACGACGTCGGCGGCGCCGCGCTGGGCGGGCCGCAGGGTGTCGAGCAGGTCGGCGTACCGGCCCTCGACGAGGTCGACCTGCTCGAGCGCCTGGGCGTCGCGGGCCAGGTTGGCCGGCGCCTTGTCGAGGCGGTGCGTGATCCCCCGAAGGTAGCGATCGAGGTCGGGCAGACGGCGCAGCCCGGTGTCGGCGACGAAGCCGGGGCGCACCAGCTCTCCCAGCTGGGCCCGGACGTCGGCGAGCATCGGTCGGATGGCCGGGCTGCTCGACCGGTCGAGCTCGGCGAGCCGGTTCGTCAGGGCGAGGTGCTTGGCGAGGATCGGCTCGACGAGCCCGACGACCTGCACGACCTTGGCGGTCGTGTGGGTGCGCACGGCCGACAGGGCCCACTCGAAGTCCTCGCGGGTGCGCACCGTGTGGTCCGACCTGTCGGTGACGGCGTCGTCGCGGATCGCGTCGATGGCCGCGGCGAGGCAGTCGTCGAGCAGGGCCGGGACACTGCCGTGCGGGTTGTGGCCGAGCGCGAGCTTCTGGGTGTTCGTCAGGCGGGCGAGGATCTGCTTCCACGGCGGCGAGATGCCGAGCAGGAGGAGTCGCCGGACCCCGAGGCGGTGCTCGGCGTCGGCCTCAGCACGCGTCGGGAGCACCCGGAGGTCGACGGCCGAGCCGGTGTCGACGAGGGCCGGGTAGCCGTGGACGCCCTGCGCGCTCTCGAACGACTCGGCCACGCCTGCGTCGGGGAACGACGTGAGGTCCGCGCGCTCGAGTCCGGAGCCGGCGCGGCTGACCTGCCGGCGCAGCTGCGGCGCAGCGATGTCACGGACCGCCTCGAGGTCCTTGCCGGTGGCGACGGGTCGGCCGTCGGCGCCGTCGACGCTGAAGGTGACCTGCAGATGCGGCGGGATGCGCTCGACGTCGAAGTCCGCGGGGGTGACGGCGACGCCCGCCCGGCGCCGCAGCACGGTCGCGAGCGTGACGAGGAGCGGTCCCGACATCGGGTCGAGCTCGGGCAGGACGGCGCGGGCGTGGTCGGGCGCCGGAACGAGGTTGCGGCGGATCCCCTTGGGAAGGCTGCGGATCAGCGCGGTGACGAGCTCCTCGCGGAAGCCCGGGACCTGCCAGTCGAAGCCGTCGGGTGTCACCTGGTTGAGGCGCTCGACCGGGATGTGCACGGTCACGCCGTCCTGTGCCGATCCCGGCTCGAACTGGTAGGTCACCGACAGGACGTTCTCGCCCTGGGTCCAGGTCGTCGGGTGGTCCTCGTCGGCGATGCTGCCCGCACTCTCGCGCAGGAGCAGCTCCTCGGTGAAGGTCAGCAGGTCCGGCGTCTGACGCCGTGCCTTCTTCCACCACGTGTCGAAGTGACGTCCCGAGACGACGTCGGCGGGAATCCGCTTGTCGTAGAACGCGATCAACGTGCTGTCGTCGACGACGATGTCGCGGCGCCGGGTGCGGGCCTCGAGCTCGCCGAGGCGTTCGACGAGGGCGGCGTTCTCGCGCAGGAAGGCGTGCTCGGTGTGCCAGTCGCCCTCGACGAGGGCGTGCCGGATGAAGAGGTCGCGCGCGAGCTCGGGGTCGATGCGGCCGAGGCCGACGACGCGGCCGACGACGAGCGGCACGCCGTAGAGCGTGACGCGCTCGGTCGCGACGGCGGAGCCACGCTTGCCCGACCACCGTGGCTCGGAGTACTGCCGCTTCACGAGGTGCTCGCCGAGCTGCTCGGCCCACACGGGGTCGATGCGGGCGTTGACGCGCGCCCACAGGCGGCTCGTCTCGACGAGCTCCTCGGCCATGACGAACTGGGGTTGCTTGCGGAAGAGCGCCGAACCGGGACTGATGCCGAAGCGCGTGCCGCGCGCCCCGGCATACTCCCGCTTCTGCTCGTCCCGGACACCGACGTGCGAGAGGAGTCCGGCGAGCAGCGACTGGTGGATCGCGTCGACGTCGAGCTCGCCCTGGGAAACATGGGTGCTCCCGCGGACCAGGTCGAGACCGGCCTGCTTGGCGGCCTGCTTGACCTGGCTGTGGAGGTCCTGCCACTCGCGGATGCGCAGGTAGTGGAGGAACTCTGCCTTGCACATCCGCCGGAAGGCGCTGCTGCTCAGCTCGTGCTGCTGCTCCTTGAGGTAGGCCCAGAGGTTGAGCCACGTGACGAAGTCGCTCGTCTCGTCGGCGAAGCGCTTGTGCGACGCGTTGGCGAGCTCCTGCTTGTCCTGCGGTCGCTCGCGCGGGTCCTGGATCGACAGGGCCGCGACGATGACGAGCACCTCGCGCAGGACACCGCGCTTGTCGGCCTCGATGACCATGCGCGCGTGACGCGGGTCGATCGGCAGCGTGGCGATGGTGCGGCCGTATGCCGTCAGGCGTCGTCCCGGACGTCGCCTCCCCCGCGCCGGGGCGGGCTCGTCGTCCTCGGGAGCGAAGGCCTGGAGCTCCTCGAGGAGCCGGACGCCGTCGGTGATCTGGCGGCTGTCCGGCGGGTCGACGAAGGGGAAGCGTGCGATGTCGCCGAGCCCGAGACTCGTCATCTGGAGGACGACCGAGGCGAGGTTGGTGCGCAGGATCTCGGGGTCGGTGAACTCGGGGCGGCTGTCGTAGTCGTCCTCGGAGTAGAGGCGGATCGCGATGCCGTCGGAGACGCGCCCGCAGCGACCCGACCGCTGGTTGGCCGACGCCTGGCTGACCGGTTCGATGGGCAGGCGCTGGACCTTGGTGCGCTGGCTGTAGCGGCTGATGCGCGCCGTGCCGGTGTCGATGACGTAGCGGATGCCCGGGACGGTGAGCGAGGTCTCGGCGACGTTGGTGGCCAGCACGATCCGGCGGCCGGTGTGCGGCGAGAAGACGCGGTGCTGCTCGGCGGCCGAGAGCCGTCCGTAGAGCGGGACGATCTCGGTGACGGGCAGCTTCATGCCGCTGAGCGCGTCGGCGGCGTCGCGGATCTCTCGCTCGCCGGAGAAGAAGACGAGGATGTCGCTGCTCGTGCCTGCGTGCCGCTCGGTCCACAGCTCCTCGACCGCCTCGCAGACGCCGGTCACCATGTCGCGCTCCTCAGCCTCGGGGCGGTCGGGGTCGACGAGCGGGCGGTAGCGGATCTCGACGGGGAAGGTGCGGCCCGAGACCTCGATGATCGGGGCAGGCTCGCCCGTGGCCGGGTCGGCGAAGTGCTCGGCGAAGCGCTGGGGGTCGATGGTCGCCGAGGTGATGATCACCTTGAGGTCGGGGCGCCGGGGCAGCAGCTGCCTGAGGTAGCCGAGGATGAAGTCGATGTTGAGGCTGCGCTCGTGGGCCTCGTCGATGATGATCGTGTCGTAGCGGCGCAGCTCGCGGTCCCGCTGCATCTCGGCGAGCAGGATGCCGTCGGTCATGACCTTGACGAGGGTGTCTCGGCTGCTCTGGTCGGTGAAGCGCACCTGGTAGCCGACAGCGGTGCCGAGGTCGACGGCGAGCTCCTCGGAGAGCCGCTCGGCGACGGCGCGCGCCGCGATACGACGCGGTTGGGTGTGCCCGATGACGCCGTCGAGGCCGCGACCGAGCTCGAGGCAGATCTTCGGGATCTGGGTCGTCTTGCCCGACCCCGTCTCACCGGCGATGACGACGACCTGGTGGTCCCGGATCGCCGCCGCGATGTCGTCGCGACGCTCGACGACGGGCAGGTGCTCGGGATAGGTGATGGGCGGAACCGTCGCCGCCCGGGCGGCGCGGCGGGCCTCCCGCTGCTCGGGCGTCAGGGTGCGACCGCCCTGACGTCGCGCAGTCGCGGTGCGGCCGTGGTCGCGCCGGTCACGCTCCGTGGCCCCGGCGCGCTGGGCCGGCCGGTCCGAGCGGCCCCGGGCGGCCGCGGGCGTCGAGGGAGCCGAGGAGGCCGGTGGCTCGGTGGAGGCCGAGGAAGCCGAGGAAGCCGAGGAGGCCGAGGAGGCCGAGGAGGCGGGGGCCGAGGGTGTCTGGGCCGGAGGCTGCTGGGCGGCCGCCGGACGTCGACGCCCGC
>Ga0164308_10001671_pt1 | contig 11825 bp, 11 predicted proteins | sample Whisoiple_246_MG_FD_109983 | JGI IMG/M metagenome (GOLD analysis project Ga0164308, IMG submission 109983) | Soil microbial communities amended with fresh organic matter from upstate New York, USA - Whitman soil sample_246_MG | ecosystem: Environmental > Terrestrial > Soil > Unclassified >... | reverse complement strand
GGCGTCGGCGCCGAGCTCGTCGGCCAGCGCCTGCCCGGCCTCCTTGGCCACGTCGGCGATGACGACCTTCGCGCCCTCCGCCACGAACGACCGCACGATCGCGGCGCCCTGCCCCTGTGCGCCGCCGGTGACGATGGCGACCTTGCCTGCGAGCCGGGACATCAGACGGTCAGCTTCATGATCGAGTCGGCGGCGAAGCCGACGGCCGGGTCACGGTCGGTGAAGTAGCCGCCGAGCTGCTTGTCGAGGTCGTCGGCGGTCCAGAGCGATCCGGACTTGTCGAAGCGCTCCTCGACGGTCGGCGGCGCGACCAGCGCGACCATCCCGCCGTACACGACGAAGACCTGGCCGGTGATCCGCGCGGCCGCGTCGGAGGCGAGGTAGGCGACCACCGGGGCGACGTGCTCGGGCGAGTACGGGTCGACGTCCATACCGGACTCGTCGGCGCCGAAGACGTCGGCGGTCATGGCGGTCCGGGCGCGCGGGCAGATCGCGTTGGCACGGACGCCGGAGCTCGCCATCGCCCGCGCCGTCGACACGGTCAGCGCGGCGATGCCGGCCTTGGCGGCGCCGTAGTTGGCCTGTCCCGGAGGCCCGGAGAGGAACGCCTCGGAGGCGGTGTTGACCACGCTCGCGTTGACCGGGGCCCCGGTCGCCTTCGACTGCGCCCGCCAGTACGCCGCGGCGTTGCGGGAGAGCAGGAAGTGGCCGCGCAGGTGGATGTGGATCACCTGGTCCCACTCCTCGTCGCTCATGTTGAAGAGCATCCGGTCGCGGGTGACGCCGGCGTTGTTGACCACCACGTCGAGGCGGCCGAAGCCGTCGACCGCGGCCGCGACCATGGCGTCGGCGGTCGCCCGCTCCCCGACGTCGCCGGGCACGATGCTCGCCTCGCCGCCGCGGCTGCGGATCTCCTCGGCGGTGCCGTCGGCGCCGCCGGGCAGGTCGTTGAGGACGACGCGGGCGCCGGCGTCCACCAGGGCCAGCGCCTCGGCGCGCCCGAGACCGGCGCCGGCCCCGGTCACGATCGCGACCCGGCCGTCGAGAGAGGTGCTCACGTGGTTCAGTCCTCCAGGTTCATTCGGACAGGGAGATGGCGGCGCGCGGGCAGGCCGCGACGGCGCGCTGGACGGCGTCGATGTTCTCGGGCGTCGTCTGGTCGGTGCGCAGCTGCAGGAAGTCGTCGTCGTCGAGCTCGAAGACCTCCGGGGCGAACCCCTCGCACAGCCCGTTGGACTCGCACAGGTCGAAGTCGATCTTGATCTTCATGGGTCAGCTCCCTTCGCTGGAGTGTCCGGGGAAAACGTGGGCGCTGGGGTCGATGACGACCGCCGCGTTGTTGATGGCCGTCGCGGCCTCGCCGAAGCCGACGGCGATCAGCCGGACCTTGCCGGGGTACTCCGTGATGTCGCCGGCGGCGAAGACCCGAGCCAGGTTGGTGCGCATCGACGAGTCGACGACGACGTGCCGCTTCTGCACCTCGACGCCCCACTGCTGGATCGGGCCGAGGTCGGCGATGAAGCCCAGCGCGGCGACGATCGCCTGCGCGGGCCGGGTGGTGACCTCGCCGTCGACGGTGATCTCGACCGACTCGACCGTGCCGTTGCCCCGGATCGCGGAGACCTCTGCCTTGGTCACGATCTGGACGCTCGAGGCGCGGACCTGCTCGACCGTTCGCGCGTGCGCGCGGAACGCGTCGCGCCGGTGGACGAGCGTCACTGACTGCGCGACCGGCTCGAGGTGCAGCGCCCAGTCGAACGCGCTGTCGCCACCGCCGACGATGACCACGTCCTTGCCGGCGTACGGCTGGAAGCTCGGCACGAAGAACTCCAGGCCGCGCCCCAGCCAGTCGTCGCCGGCCGGCAGCGGGCGCGGGCTGAACTTGCCGATGCCGGCCGTGATCAGCACCGCCTTGGCGCGCACCTCGGTGCCGTCGTCGAGGCCGACCGTCACGCCGTCGGCGTCCTCGGTCAGCGTCGACGCGGTGCGCGAGAGCAGGTACGTCGGGTGCGCGGTGTTGGCCTGGTCGACGAGCCCTTCGACGAGGTCTCGACCCTTGACGGTCGGGAAGCCCGCGACGTCGAGGATCTGCTTCTCGGGGTACATCGCGGTGATCTGGCCGCCCAGCTCGGGCAGCGAGTCGACGACCGCGACACGCATCCCGCGGAAGCCGGCGTAGTAGGTCGCGAACAGCCCGGTCGGGCCGGCGCCGATCACGAGGAGGTCGGTCTCGACGGGGTTCTCTGAAGTGGGAGCCACGCGGCGATCCTTCTCCTCTCACGGGGTCAGCTCAACTATAACCTGTTCTAGTTTCGCCCGAGGCTACACCGGAGCACTACTTCGTCTCGATGTCGGAGACCAGCCAACCGTGGTCCGTGCGGACCACGGTCACGAGCGCGCGGTACTGCGCGTACGCCGTCTGCGGCTTGCCGTCCTCGACCTTCTCGACGTACTGGTTGAGGAAGAGCAGCGCCTGCACCTGCTGGGGCGACGCCTGCGCGACGCCCTGGGCGACCGCCTTGACCTGGAGCTTGGTGCGCTTCGCGATGAACTCGTCGCGGATGCCGTCGGCGGTCTCGCGGTACTCCTTCGCGAACGCGTCGGTCATCTTCGTGCTCGCCTGGTCGACCTGCTTGTCGTAGTCGGTGTACGTCGTGGACAGGATCTCCTCGGTCGCGCGGGCCGCCGCCTCGACGGCTGCGCGGTGACTGAGCTCGCCGGTCACCACGGGCCGCTCCGCGGAGACCGCGGGCTTCGGGTCCCAGGTCAGGTAGACGACCTCGGCCGTGCCGAGCAGCGCGAGCAGGCCCACCAGCCCGACGAGCACCCAGGTCAGCCGACCGCTGCGGGGGCTCGGGACGGGCGCCGGGGCCTCGTCGTCGGCGCCGGGCTCCTCGAGCGGCTCCACCGGGTCGACGGGCCCGACCTGCTCGCCGGGCTCCACCTGCTCGCCGGGCTCCACCGGGTCGCCGGGCTCCACCGGGTCGCTGGGCTCCACCGGGCCGACCGGCTCGCCGGCGCGCTGCCCGGCGAGCTTGCGGGGCCGGCCGCCGGCCGGGCGGGAGCTGGGCCTGCGGGGTGTGCTCATCCGACGAACTCCACGTTCGAGGTCTTCCAGTCGTCGCCCTCGCGCACCAGGTCGACCTTGATCCGGAACTGCCGGGCGACGGGCTTGTTGTCGGTCTGGGTGTTGGACACGGTGCCGGTGGTCGCGACGATCACGGTCGCGCTGTCCTTGTCGGCGTCGACGACCCCGGCCCACAGCACCTTGCCGTCCATCACCGACTTCGCCCGGGTGAGGATCTGCACCACGTCCTTGGTGCTGGTGTCGTACTGCTTGGCGAAGTCGCCGGTGGCACCGGCCGCCACGGCGTCGATGCTCTTCTGGGCGTCGCGGTAGTCGATGTTGACGAACGCCTCGATCTCCTGCCGCGCGGCGGCGAGCACGTCGCCGTACCGCTCCTGGTCGGCCGTGGCCTGCTCGCGGTCCTGGTGCTCGCGCGCGACGTAGACGGCGCCGACGACCACGCCGACCAGCAGCACGACGGCCAGCACGCCCAGGGCGAGGTTCAGCCCGCGGCGCCCCTTCGGGCCGATCACCTGCTCGTCACCGGCCCCACCAGCAGCCACTTCCACGCATCCCCTCCCAGGATCGACAGGTCGCCCGGATCGACGTACCGCACGGGCTTGCCCCGGCGGTCGACGGCCCCGCCGACGATCCCCGTGCCGGGGTCGTACGCCGAACGGTAGACCCGTCCGGGTGAGGGGCTGCCCGACGCGCCGGGCGCGTGGTTGGAGCCGCGCATCGCGAAGGGCGGACCAGAGGTGCACTTCGCGGGGTAGATCGGCGCGTCGCCGAGGTCGCTCGGCTGGCGCCACTCGCGACGCGGCTTGTAGCCCTGCGTGCAGGGCGGCTGCCGGTAGTCGAGCTGGAGGTTGACGTGGCCGTAGCCGTCGCCGGGCGTGCCCGTGAAGCCCGTCGCGATCGTGGTCGGGTAGGTGACCAGCAGCTGCTCGACGCCGTCGAGGTGGGAGACGACGACCTGGTTGACGCTGACCGCGCTGCCGAGCAGCACCGGAAGGGTCGGCGCGAGGTCCTCCAGCAGACCGTCGAGCTCGCGCGCGGTGGCCGGCGTGCCGTCGAGCACCTTCTCGAGGTCGCCGTCGCTCTCGGCGAGGGCACCGGTCAGGGTGTGCAGGTCGGCGGCGAGCGCCCGGATGTTGTCGCCCTGCTCCTGCTGGGTGGCGAGCACCTGCTGGCCGTGGTCGAGCAGCTGGATGGTCTCCTCGGTGTGCGCGGACGCCTCGCGGACGAACCGGCTCCCCTGGTCGAGCAGCCGCTGCAGCGGCACCCCGGTGTCGGTGAACATCGTGCCCAGCTCGCGGACGACGGTCTGCAGGCTCTTCTGGTCGACCGAGCGGACGAACTGGTCGAGCTCGACGAGCAGGTCCGCCTCGTCGACGGGCAGCGACTTCATCGTGCCGTGCAGCACGTCGCCGGACTCGGCGTAGGGACCGCCGTCGCCGTCGGGCTCGAAGTCGAGGTACTGCTCACCGACGGCGGAGAGGTTGTGCACGTACATGGGTGCGTCGACCGGCAGCCGGGTGCCGTCCTTGAGCGCGAGGTCGAGCGAGATCCCCTCCTCGGTCGCCGTCATCCGGCTGACCCGGCCGATCTTCACCCCGCGGTAGGTGACCTCGCTGCCCTCGAAGAGGCCGCCCGAGCTGGGCAGCGTCGCGTGCACCGTGAGGCCGCGGCCGAGAACGCGGTCGACCAGGCCGAGGTAGGAGCCGGCGATGTAGACGATGCCGACGGCGCTGAGCACGAGGAACGCGCCGATCCGGATCCGGATGCCCGAGCTCATGCGCCACCTCCGTAGAGCGTGGCCGCGCTGGGCGCGGCACCCTGCGGGGTCGAGCCTCCGATGAGGCCGCCGATCAGCCCCCCGAGGCCGCCCCCGAGCGGGAGGCCGGGGATCTCCGGCAGGCCTGGCACGATCGGAGTGGACGGGTCGCCGCTGCCGGGGCCGCCGCCGGGCAGCCCGAGCAGGCCGAGGAGGTACTGCAGCGCCCCCTGGAGGTCGACCCCGTCGCCCTCTCCTGGGAGCGCGTTGACGATCGCGCAGACCGGGTTGGCCTGGTACGCCGGCTTGCGGCACTCCTGCTTCAGGTTGCGGAAGAGCCGCAGGCTGTCGAGCACGCCGAGGCAGGCGGCGCTGCGGAGGTCGCCGCTCTCCAGGCACTTCTGCACCTGCGGCAGCAGCGTGGCGGGGTCCGGCAGGATCGGCGGGATGCCGCCGCCGTCGCGCCCGTTGGGGAGGATGTTCTCGAGGTTGATGTCGGCGCGGATCGAGGTGTTGGCGTAGTCGCCCTTGACGATGTCGCCGGCCTCCTTGGGGAACGGGAAGCTCACCAGCAGGTTGAGACCCGGTGCGAGCGAGTCGCCGGCCTCGTTGAGCCGCGACAGGATCGGCTGGAGGTGGTCGAGGGACTTCAGGAGGTCGTCCTTGCTGGCCCCGATGACGCGGGTGCCGACCCGGCCGAGCTTGTCCAGCGAGCCGAGCATCGCGATCAGCTCGTCGTGCTGCGCGGCGAGCACCTCGATCGCCGGGCCCGTGAGGTCGAGCGCGTCGGTGATCGTCTGCTTCTCCTTGTTGAGCGTCGCGGTCAGGTGCGCGATCGACTCCATCGCCCGGATGATGTCGGCCTTCTGGTCGTCGATCGTGCCGACGACGTCCGCGAGCGAGCCGAGCAGGTGGCGCAACCGACCGGTGCGCCCGTCCATGACCTGGTTGAGCTCGTGGGTGATCGTGCCGAGCTGGGCGACGCCGCCGCCGCTAAGCAGGTAGGACAGGGCGCCGAGCACCTCCTCGACCTCCGGGTTGCGGCCGGTGTCGGCGAGGTCGATCCGGTCGCCGTCGGCGAGCCGCCCGGTCGGCTCGACCCCGTTGGGTGCCTCGAGCGCGACGTACTTCTCCCCCAGCAGGCTGACCTGCCGGATGTCCGCGACCGCGTTGTCGGGCAGCACGACCTCGTCCTTGATCCGCAGGGTGAGCCGGGCGTGCCAGCCGATCCGCTCCACGTCGGTCACCTCGCCGACGGTGACGTCGTCGACCATCACCGGCGACTTGGGCACCACGTTGAGGATGTCGGCGAAGTCGGCGGTCACCTCGAAGGATTTGTCCGCGTCGACGGGCGAGCCCGGCAGTGGCAGGTCGTAGGCACCGTCGAACTGGCAGCCGCTCGCACCCACGCTCAGCGCGGTCAGCAGCACGGCGGCGGAGACCAGGCGATTCACGAGCCGCCCCCCATCAAGGCGTCCAGCGAGCCGCCGGGCGCCGTACGGTTGGCGCCCGCGCCCGGAAGGGCGGGGCTCTTCGGGGTGGCCGGCGGGATCGTCGGCAGCTGGTCCTCGACGGGCTCGAGCAGCTGCTTGAACAGCCGGCAGGCGAGGTCGGCGCTGCCGGCAGGGAGCCGCGCCTGCTGCACGATCGAGCAGAGGAAGCCGTCGGCGTCCCACACGTTGCCGCTGATGCCGATGCGTGACCCGATGGTGCCGGTCTGGGTGTTGAAGGCCAGGCCGAGGTTGCCGATCGCCGTCGGCGCGACCCGCAGCGCGGTGTCGAGGCTCGACTTCTCCGAGTTGATCGTCTGCATCACCCGGGTCAGCTTCTCGACGTCGGTGACGAGCGCCGTGCGGTTGGCCTTCACGAAGCCACGCACCGTGCCGACCGCGTCGGCGACGGCGGCGAGCGCCTGCTGGATCTCCGTGCGCTCGCCGGAGAGCTGCGAGGAGACGCCGGCGAGGTCCGTGACGAACGCGCGCACGTAGCGGTCGTTCTGCGCGAGCGTCGTCGTCAGCTGCGCGAGCTGGGTCACGGTGTCGAAGAGCGGCCCGCTGCCCTCGCCGAAGGTCTGCGCGGCCGCGGCGAGCTCGGTGAGCATCTGGTTGCCCAGCGCACCCTTGCCGTCGAGCGCGTGCGAGCCCGCCTCCAGCACGTGGTCGAGGGTCCCGTCCTTGTTGACGCCGTTGGGGCCGAGCGCGACCGACAGGTCACGGAGGCCGGCGTAGATCCGGTCCAGCTCGACCGGGACGCCGGTGTCCGGCAGCGGGATGTCGGCGCCGTCGGCCATCACCCGGTCGCCCTTGTCGTACGCCGGGGTGAGCTGGACGAACCGGTCCGCGACCAGGGTCGGGGTCACGATGACCGCCTTGGCGTCGGCGGGCACGTCGTACCGGGCGTCGTAGGTCATCTCGACCCGCACCGAGTTGCCCTCGGGCACGACGGTGGTGACCCGGCCGACGTTGACGCCGAGGATCCGCACGTCGGAGCCCTGGTAGATGCTGACCGCACGCGGGAAGTGCGCGGTGACGCTCTTGACCTGGGCGTCGTCGCGGACGGCGAAGACCCAGACGGCGGCGCCGAGCAGCAGCGCCAGCACCACGCCGAGGACGCGGCCGACGGTGGTGTCGAGGCGAGCGGGCAGGGCCATGTCAGTCCTCCAGCCCCGTCGGCAGGAACTCGCCGGTCGGGATGGCCAGCAGGTTGACGGCGTACGCGTCGAACCACGGCCCGGTGCCGATGATGTTGCTGAGGATGTCGACGTACGGCCCGAGGGCGTGGAGCGTCGCCTTCAGCTCCTTCTCCTTGCTGTTGAGCAGCGAGAGCAGGTCGTCGACCTTCGCGAGCGCGGGGCCGATCTGGGCCTTGTTGTCGGCAGCGACGCCGCGGAGCTGCCGGGCCAGGTCGCGGGCGTTGACCAGCAGCAGGTGCACGGCCTCCTTGCGCTGCCGCACCTCCTGGAAGACCAGGTCGCTGTTCTTCATCAGCGACACGAGGTCGTCGCTGCGGTCCGCAAGCACCTTGCTCACGCTCTGCGCGCTCTTCAGGAGCGCCTGCACCTGCTCGTCGCGCGAGGCGACCGCGTGCGAGAGCCGGGCGATGCCGCGGAAGCTCTGCTCGATCTCAGGAGCCGCCTGGTTGGTCGTGTCGGCCACGACGTCGAGCGCCTTGGCCAGCTGGCCGGTGTCGATGCGCTCGGTGGTCGTCGTCAGGTCGCTGAAGACGCCGACGATGTCGTACGCCGCCTCGGTGCGGGCGGTCGGGATCACGTCGTCGGCCGACATCTCGCCCGCGCCGGCGGGCTCGACGTCGAGGTACTTCTCGCCGAGCAGGTTGAGCACCTCGACCGAGGCTCGGCTCTCGTTGCCGAGCTCCACGCCGTTGTCGACGTCGAAGGTGACGAGGACGGTGCTGCTGTCGACCAGGGAGATGCTCTGGACGCGCCCGACCCGGATCCCGCCCACCTGCACCATGTTGCCGACGCGCAGGCCGCTGGCGTCGGTGAACTCGGCGCGGTAGGAGCTGCCCCGGAAGCCGGGGAACTTCCCGAGGTTGAACGCGGCGACCATGATCAGCGCCATCACCACGAGCGTGATCGCGCCGAGGCGCATCACCCGGGCGTCGCTGTACTTCCGCGAGCTGCTCATTCGGTGGCCTTCGCACCGTTGCAGCGCGGTGCGCTGGAGCGGAAGTCCAGGTGGTTGAGCTCGTCCATCAGCACCTTCACGCCGGGCAGCTCACCGAGACTCAGCGGCAGCGTGATCCGGCCGCTGAAGCCGCAGACGTAGTAGTTGTACCAGCTGCCGTAGGTGCCGGTCCGGGTCTGGTCGCTCATCGACTCCGGCAGCCGGTCGAGCATCTCGATGACCTGCGCCTTGGACTCCTTCTTGGTCAGCAGCGCGGCCAGCTCCTTCAGCTTCGCGATGTCGGACTTCAGCAGCGGGCGGCCCTGACGGACCAGGTCGGCGACCACCACGGTCAGGTCGGAGATGTGCTGGAGCGACGCGCCGATCGTCCTGCGGTCGCGGGCCAGGTCGGTCATCCAGTCCTTGAGCCCGACGACGAGGTCGTTGAGCTCCCGGTGCCGGCTGTCGACCGTCGTGAGCGTGGTCGTCAGGTTGCCGACGACCTCGCCGATCAGCTTGTCTCGGTCGGCGAGCGTGTTGGTGAGCGACGCCGTCTTCTGGAGCAGGCCTTGGACGGTGCCGCCCTCGCCCTGCAGCACCTGCACGAGGTTGAGGCTCAGGTCGTTGATCTGCTGGGGGTTCAACGCCTGGAAGAGCGGCTGGAAGCCGTTGAAGAGCGTCGTCAGGTCGAGCGCCGGCCTGGTCCGCTGGATCGGGATCGTCGCTCCGGACCTGAGGGTGGCGGCGTCCTTGTCGCTGCCCTGCTCGAGCGCGAGGTAGCGGTCACCGACCAGGTTGAGGAACCGGATCTCGGCCGTCGACGCGGTCGTCAGCGGCAGGTCGGCCTGCACCCGGAAGGTCACCAGCGCCTGGGTGCGGTCGTGGTGCTCGACCTTCTTGACCTCGCCGACGCTCACGCCGGCGACCCGCACGTCGTCGCCCTTCTGGAGCATCGAGGCGGTCGAGAACACCGCCTGGTAGGTCGTGCCGGCGCCGAAGCCGACGTTGCCCATGATCGCGGCGAGCAACCCGGTCACCAGCAGCGAGACGACCGTGAAGACCGCGAGCTTGATGCCGGCCGCGATCGTCGTCGCGTTGCGGCTCATCGCGCCGCTCCTCGGACCAGCGGCCCGTACATGAGCGACCCGAACGCGCCGTAGCGGTCGGCCCGCCCGCCGGTGCGCTCCGCCAGCAGCGCGTTGACGACCTGCTGCTCGGCCGGGCTGCCGGAGTAGTCGGCGCCGACCCGGTTGAGGCCGAGGTAGTCGGGGACCAGCGCGGTCGGCGGGTGCTCGTCGATGTCGCTGCCCTGGTCGAGCGGGTGCGGCGGCGCGGGCACCTCGGGGTTCGGCAGCCCGAGGCACCAGGGGCCGTGGCCGACCTCGCCGTACGTCGGTCGGTCGCGCTCGTCGTACGCGCGGTACTGCGGCGTCCCGATCTCGAGGTACTGCTTGACCTGGTTGCCCTCGAAGGTCTTGGCCAGCCGCGGTGCGTACTTCGCGGCGCCCTGCAGCAGGCACGGGAACTCGGGCGAGTAGACGGCGAGCAGCTTGAGCATCGGCTCGGTCACCTGACCGACCTTGATCAGGTGGGTCTCGTTGTCGGAGAGCACCTCGGTCGAGGTGTCGGCCAGCCCGCCGAGGTCGGCGAAGAACGTGCCGATCTGCTTCTTGTCGTCCACCACGGTCTGCGCGGTGGTCGTGACGTTCCTCAGCGTGGCGAGCAGGTCGGGCGCGGCCAGGTCGTAGGTGTCGGCGACGTCCGCGAGCTTGACCAGGTCCTCGCGCAGCGTCGGCAGGTGGCCGCTGATCTCGCCCAGGTAGGTGTCGAGCTCGTCCATCGTCTCGCCGAGCTGCTCGCCGCGGCCGCCCAGCGCCCGGGACAGCGCGTTGAGCGTGGCGTTGAGGTCGGCCGGCCGGACGGCGCGCAGCAGCGGGAAGAGCTCGGCGAGGATCCGGCTCAGCTCGACGTTGGTGTCGACCCGGCTCGCGGGGATGACGGCGCCGTCGGCGATCGCGGTGGGCGACGGGTCGTCCGGCGTGACCAGCGAGATGAACTTCTGCCCGAAGAGCGTGGTCGGCAGGATCTCGACCGAGACGTTGTCGGGGACCTGCTCGGCCTCGGTCGGGTCGAGCGCGACCGTGATGACGGCCTGCTTGCCGTCCTGGTCGATGCCGCGGACCTGCCCGACGAGCGCGCCGTGGAGCCGCACGTCGCCGAACTTCGCGAGCTGGAGCCCGGCCCGGTCGGCCTTGATCGTGATCGTCGTGGTGCGCTGGAACGTCTTGTTGTAGATGGCGATCGACAACGCGATCAGCAGCGCGATCGCGGTCAGGAAGGCGACTCCGGCGACCAGCAGCCGGCGGTGCTCCCGCGGGCTGTCGTGGTAGACGTTCACCAGCATCGCGGCCGCCTACCCCGTGATCCGGACGGTCGTCGTGGACCCCCAGATCGCGAAGCTGAGGAAGAAGTCCGCGACCACGATCGTGACGATGCTGGTGCGGATCGCCCGGCCCACCGCCATGCCGACCCCGGCCGGTCCGCCGGAGGCGGTGTAGCCGTAGTAGCAGTGGATGAGGATCACCGCCGTCGCCAGGAACAGCAGCTTGAAGAACGACCAGAGCATGTCGATGGGCGGCAGGAACTGCAGGAAGTAGTGGTCGTAGGTGCCCGGCGACTGCCCGTAGATGAGCGTGGTGATCAGCCGCGGCGAGAGGTACGACGCGCACAGCGCCACGATGTAGAGCGGGATCACCGCCACGAACGCCGCGATCATCCGGGTCGTCACGAGGAACGGCAGCGACGGGATGCCCATCACCTCGAGCGCGTCGATCTCCTCGGAGATCCGCATCGCGCCCAGCCGCGCGGTGTAGCCGCAGCCGACGGTCGCGGCGAGCGCGATCGCCGACACCAGCGGTGCGACCTCGCGGGTGTTGAAGTAGGCCGAGATGAACGCGCTGAACTTCGCGACGCCGATCTGGCTCAGGGACGCGTAGCCCTGGATGCCGACCTCGGTGCCCGCGAAGAACGCGAGGAACGCGATCACGCCGACCGTCCCGGCGATCACCGTCAGGCCGCCCGCGCCGAACGTGACCTCGGCCAGGGTGTTGACGATCTCGCGCGGGTAGCGCTTGATCGCCCGCGGGGTCCACGCCAGCGCCTTGACGTAGAACATCAGCTGGTCGCCGTAGTGCTCCAGGGAGTCGCGACGCCCCTGGATGATCGAGCTGCCGAGCGAATCCAACGCCTTGAAGCCCTGCAGGCCGACGACGACGCCGACCGAGCCGGACATGAATACGATGACACCGATGGTGCCGCCGATGACAGCCAGCGCACCACTGCCGAAGGTCACCTC
>Ga0164308_10001670_pt1 | contig 11826 bp, 10 predicted proteins | sample Whisoiple_246_MG_FD_109983 | JGI IMG/M metagenome (GOLD analysis project Ga0164308, IMG submission 109983) | Soil microbial communities amended with fresh organic matter from upstate New York, USA - Whitman soil sample_246_MG | ecosystem: Environmental > Terrestrial > Soil > Unclassified >... | reverse complement strand
TGGGCCAGGGCCGAGGTGTTGCGGAACAGCGTGCGGATCTCCTCGCGCCGCTTGGCCAGCTCGACCATGAGCGCGTCGGCGTCGCGGATCAGCGTGCCGACCTGCTCGTTGCGGCTCTTGAGCAGCCCCGTGACGCGGTTGGCGCGCTGGAGCAGGGCGGAGAGCTGCTCGTCGCGGCTCGCGACGGTGCGCGAGAGGCGCGACAGGCCATCGAGCGTCGACCGGACGTACTTCGGGCTGTCGCGGAACTCCGTCGCCATGACCGTCAGCGACTTCGCGAGCTGGTCGGTGTCGATGCGCTCGGTCGTCGTCGTGAGGTCCTGGAAGGCGTTGATGACGTCGTAGGAGCTGACGGTGCGCGACGTCGGGATCTGCGCCCCGGCGTCGAGCTGTCCGCTGCCCTCGGGGTCGAGGGCGACGTACTTCTCCCCGAGCAGCGTCTTCATCCGGATCGAGGCGCCGGTGAGCGAGCCGAGCTCGACGGCGTCGTCGGTGACGACGAAGTCGACGCGCACGTGCGAGCCCTCGAGGTCGACGCCGGTGACCTTGCCGACCTTGACGCCGGCAAGGCGGACGTCGTCGTCGGGACGGATGCCGCCGGCCTCGGTGAAGGCCGCGCTGTAGCCGGTGCCGCCGCCGATGATCGGCAGGTTGGAGGCGTTGAAGGCGAGGTAGAGCATGAGGGCGATGACGACGAGCCCGGCGATGCCGATCGGCACCGGGTTGCGCTCGCGGAAGGGGACACTGCGCGATCTCATGGCTGGCACCTCGCGGCCGCGACGTCGTACGACGGGGTGACGCCCGGCAGGATCGGGGTCTTCGTGTCGAAGCGGCACAGGTAGAAGTTGAACCACGAGCCATAGGTCGCGGTGCGGGTCAGCGTCTCGATGCGCTTGGGCGCCGTGGAGATGAAGTCCTCGAACTGCTTGACGTTCGTCGGCTTGTTGAGCGTCGTCGACAGGGCCCGCAGCTGGGCGACGTCGTCCTTGATGAGCGGACGGGTCGTGACGAGCAGGTCGGCCGTCTCGGCGGACAGGTCGTTGATCCCGGTCAGGGTGCGCCCGATCGTCTCGCGGTCGGCGGCGAGGCCGCTGGTGAACCGCTGCAGCTGGTCGATGAGGTCGAGCAGCTGCTGGTCGTGGGCGTCGACGGTGCCGAGGACGGCGTTGAGGTTGTCGATGGTGCGCCCGATGACGGCGTCGCGGTCGGCGAGCGTCGAAGTCAGGCTCGCGGTCTTGGCCAGGAGCGCGTTGATGTTGCCGCCCTCGCCCTGCAGGGTGTCGACGAGGAGCCCGGACAGCTCGTTGACGTCCTTGGGCGACAGCGCCGCGAAGAGCGGCTTGAAGCCGTTGAAGAGGACCGTGAGGTCGAGCGCGGGGTGGGTGCGGGCGAGCGGGATCGTCGCGCCGTCGGCGAGCGGGGCCGGCGAACCGGTGCCCTGGGTCAGCGCGAGGTAGCGCTGGCCGACGAGGTTGCGGTACTTGACGGTGACCTCGGTGCCCTGCGTCAGCACCGAGCTCTTGAGCACCGTGAAGTCGATCTGGGCGACCGACTGCCCCGTTCCCGGCGCCTTCCCCACGTGGACGCCGGAGACCTCCCCGACGCGCACGCCGGCGATGCGCACGTCCTGCCCCTCGACGACGCCCGTCGCGTCGGTGACCATGGCGGTGTAGGAGGCCTTGGAACCGAACTGGATGTTGGCGATCGTCATGGCGAGGGCCCCGGTGGCGGCGAGCGTCACGAGAGCGAAGACGACGAGCTTGACGAGCGATCCCTTCCACTTCATCGGGTGCTCACCACCGTTCCGCGCATGAGCGGGCCTGCGAGCAGCGTCTGGATGCCGCTGGGGCTCGCGTCGCCGGAGTCGTCACGGGCCAGCAGCGCCGCGACGAGCCGCTGCTCGTCGGTGGTGCCGGCCGACCCCGAGTCGGACGCGCCCGCCCCGCCGAGCAGCGCCTGCGGGATCGCGCTGAACGGCGTGCCGCTGCCCGCGGGCTGCGTGCCGTCGTCGAAGTGGTGGCCCTTGAAGGGGTTCGACTGGGAGCCCGCCGGACTCGGCAGGCCGTAGCAGTTCGGGCCGCGCTTCTCCTGCCACCTCGGCTCCTCGCCCGGCTTGTAGGCCTCTCGCGGCGGCACGACCTCGAGCGTGATGTGGAAGACGCCGCCGGAGAAGGCCTGGTTGACGCGCGGCAGCCAGTTGACGAGCCCCGAGGCCATGCAGGGGTAGATCGGCGAGTACTCCGACAGCAGCTGCAGCGTCGGCCGGGACACGCGTCCGACCTGGATGATGCGGTCACCGTTGTCGCGCAGGAAGCCGGCCGTCGTGTTGGCGAACCCGGCCGTGCCGACGAGGAAGGCGGCCAGCTGTTGGTCCTTCTCGACGATGGTGCGGTTGGTGACCCGCAGCGACTCGGTGAGCCGGAAGAGGTCGGGGCTGACGTCGGCGTAGAGGTTGCTGACGTCGGCGAGCAGGCTGATGTCGTCCTGGATGACGGGCATCTGGGGGTTGATCGCCTTGAGGTAGCGGTCGAGCAGCTGGAGGTTGTTGCCGATGCGCTCGCCGCGTCCGTCGAGCGTCGTCGACAGGGCGTTGAGGGTGGTGGCGAGCTTGGCCGGCTGGACGGTGCGCAGCAGCGGGTAGAGGTCGTCGAGGACGCTCTCGAGCTCGATGCCGACGGTGCTGCGGTCCTGGGTGATGACGTCGCCGGCCTGCAGGTGCTTCGCGCTCGGCGCGGCGACGGTGACGAGGTCGACGTAGCGCTCGCCGAAGAGGGTCTTCTGCAGGAGGCGGGCGTTGACGTTCTCGGGGATCTTGTCGACCTGGTCGGGCTGGAGGGCCAGCTCGAGCCGGGCGCCGTCGGGGGTGGCCGACACGCTGCGGACCTCGCCGACGAGCAGGCCGCGCAGCTTGACGTCGCTGCTCTCCTGCAGCTGGCTGCCGAGCCGGTTGGTCTCGAGGGTGACCATGACGACCGGGGTGAACCGCTTCTGGAACGTGGCCACCGACAGGGCGACGAGCAGCGCGACGACGAGGAGGAAGACGAGGCCGTAGGCCTTTTGCCCCAGTCGCTTTCGCGTGTGCTGGGTGAGCGGTCCCGGCGTCGAGTCGGTGCTGACGTCGGTGACGCGCTGGGGCACGGTGGCGGTCATCCGGCGATCCTCACGCTCGTCGTCGCGCCCCAGATCGCGAGGGACAGGAAGAAGTCGACGATGTTGATGGCCACGATCGAGGTGCGCACCGCCTTGCCGACGGCGACGCCGACCCCGGCCGGGCCGCCGGAGGCCGTGTAGCCGTAGTAGCAGTGGATGAGGATGATGACGACCGCGAACACCATGACCTTGCCGAAGGACCAGAAGACGTCGCCGGGCGGCAGGAACAGGTGGAAGTAGTGGTCGTAGGTGCCCTCGCTCTGGCCGAAGTACGACGTCGAGATGAACCGCGTGGCGGCGTAGGAGCTGAGCAGTCCGAGCACGTAGAGCGGGACGACGGCCACGAACCCGGCGATCATGCGCGTCGTCACGAGGAACGGCAGCGACGGGATGCCCATGACCTCGAGCGCGTCGACCTCCTCGGAGATGCGCATCGCGCCGAGCTGGGCGGTGAAGCCGCACCCGACCGTGGCCGCGAGCGCGAGTCCGGCCACGAGCGGGGCGATCTCGCGGGTGTTGAGGTAGGCGGAGAAGAAGCCGGTGAAGGCACCGGTGCCGAGCTGGTCGAGCGAGGAGTAGCCCTGCAGGCCGACCTCGGTGCCGGTGAAGAAGGCGAGGAAGGCGATGACGCCGACCGTGCCGCCGATGACCGACAGCGCGCCCGTGCCGAGCGAGACCTCGGCGAGGAGGCGCACGACCTCCTTCTTGTAGCGGCGCAGGGTGCGACCGCTCCAGGCGAGCGAGCGCACGTAGAAGCGCATCTGCTCGCCGAGCGACTCGAGGGAGCGCGACGGGGCGCTCGCGAGGCGCAGGGCCTTGGCGGCGGCCGGGCCGACCGGACGCCGGCGCTCGGCGCGCGACCGCGGGGGGCGGCCGGACGGCGTCGGGGTGGGATTGGTCGTCGTGGTCATCGGGGCCTCAGATCTTCTGCGGGACGACCTGGAAGTACACGGCCGTGATGACGAAGTTGACGACGAACAGGAGCATGAAGGTGATGACGACGCTCTGGTTGACGGCATCGCCCACGCCCTTGGGACCGCCGCCGGCGTTGAGGCCCTTGTAGGCGGCCACGATCGCGGCGATCGCCCCGAAGATCAGCGCCTTGATCTCGGCAGTCCAGAGGTCGGGCAGCTGGGCCAGGGCCGTGAAGCTCGCGATGTAGGCGCCCGGCGTTCCGCCCTGGACGATGACGTTGAAGACGTAGCCGCCGACGACGCCGACAACCGACACGAGCCCGTTGAGCAGCAGTGCCACGAGCATCGAGGCGAGCACGCGCGGCACGACGAGACGCTGGATCGGGCTGATGCCGAGCACCTCCATCGCGTCGATCTCCTCGCGGATCTTGCGCGAGCCGAGGTCGGCGCAGATCGCCGAGCCGCCGGCGCCGGCGATGAGCAGCGCGGTGACGATCGGGCTGGCCTCGCGCAGCACGGCGAGGACGCTCGCCGCACCGGTGTAGGACTGCGCGCCGAGCTGGCGGGTCAGCGTGCCGAGCTGGAGGGCGATGACGGCCCCGAACGGGATCGACACGAGGGCGGTCGGCAGGATCGTGACGCTGGCGATGAACCACGCCTGCTGGATGAACTCCTTGACCTGGAACGGGCGACGCGGCAGGGCACGGAAGACGTCGAGGGCGAGCGCGAAGAGCGAGCCCGACTGCCGGAGGGCGCCGGTGAGCGGTGCGGCCATCTCAGCCCACCCCGTCCAGGGCGGCGGCGGGCGCCGCGTGGGCCGGGGCGCCGCTCGGTGCAGGGGGCGCGGGCGGCGCCGCGGCGCGGACCCCGGGCACCCCCGCCCGGTGGGACTCGAACGACCCGGGCGGAGGGGTGACGCCGTTGGCCCGGCACCACTCGCCCGCCGGGCGCTCGGCGCGCCGCTGCGAGCCGTCGCTCGTGCCGAGCTGGAGGGCGATGGGCGGCAGCGGGGGCAGCTCCTGACCGGACTCCGCGGCCAGCTCGTCGGCGTCCTTCTCCTCCGACATGCCGATCGGGCCGACGGTCTGGGCGTTGAGGAACTGGCGCACGACCGGCTCCTCCGAGGACAGGAGCATCTCGCGGGGGCCGAACATCGCCAGGTGCCGGTGGTAGAGCAGTCCGATGTTGTCGGGCACGGTGCGTGCGGTGTTGATGTCGTGCGTGACGATGAGGAACGTGGCGTCGATCTGCGCGTTGAGGTCGATGAAGAGCTGGTTGATGTACGACGTGCGCACCGGGTCCAGGCCGGAGTCGGGCTCGTCGATGAGGAGGATCTCGGGGTCGAGCACGAGCGCGCGGGCCAGACCGGCGCGCTTGCGCATGCCGCCGGAGATCTCGCCCGGGAGCTTGCCCTCGGCGCCGGAGAGCCCGACGAGGTCCATCTTCTCGGTGACGATCCGCCGGATGTCCGACTCGCTCTTCTTCGTGTGCTCGCGCAGCGGGAAGGCGACGTTGTCGTAGAGGTTCATCGACCCGAACAGCGCGCCGTCCTGGAAGAGGACGCCGAAGAGCTTGCGGACCTCGTAGAGGTCGTGCTCGCGCAGCCGCGTGAGGTCCTGGCCGTTGATGACGATCGACCCGGCGTCGGGCTTGAGCAGCCCGACGAGCGTCTTGAGGAACACTGACTTCCCGGTGCCGGAGGGGCCCAGCATCACCGAGATCTCCCCCGCAGGGAGCGTCAGCGTCACGTCCTTCCAGATCGTCTGGGACCCGAAGGTCTTCGTCAGACCGCTGACCGCGATCTCCACACCCATGTGGCACCTACTCGTTCTCGACCGTCTCGACTCGGTTGACTGGGAAACGAGCAGTCGCGGGCGAAGTTACGCGCGAGTTCGCGTCGGACCACCATCTGGCGTGGTCGGGCCCTAACCTTGGGGAACGCTGTGTGGCGCCGGCTGCACTCGGACCGCGACGAGGAGGCGGGATGCGGGCACGACTGCGGTCCTCGCAGGTCACGCCCGGCGCGTTCGTGGAGGTCCAGGGCCGGCCACGCCTCGTGCTCGGCACCCTGCGCTTCACCAGCGAGGAGCGCCGCTGGGAGGAGCACTGCGTCGAGGGCGAACGCGTCGGCACCCGCGAATGGGTCGCCATCCGGCCGCGCCTGCGCGAGACCGTCGTGGAGTGGACGACCCGCCACGACCTCGTCGCCGAGCCCGACCTCGACGGGGTCAGCCTCGACGGGCGCGACTGGATCCTCGACGAGGCCGGCACCGCGACCTACACCGCGACCGGCGACACGGGGACCGGCCCGGAGGGCACGTGCGACTTCGTCGAGTACACGAGCGGCTCGGACGCCGTCCTCGTGTTCGAGAGCTTCGACGGCGGCGTGTGGGAGCTGAGCACCGGCCGACGGGTCGACCCCGACGCCGTCATCGCCTACCACGACGTGCCGGGCTGACCCACCCGCGGCGGACCTCAGTCGTGCCTAGCGGTGACCTCGTGGCTCGCGGTGTCGCCCTCGACGCGCAGCGACACCGACGCGACGCGTCCGGCCGGACCGAGGCCGGCGAGGCCCGCGAGGGCCGCGTTGACGTGCTCGAACGTCTCGGGCGTCGGCACCGGCGCCTGGCCGTCTGCGTTGCCCGACAGGCCCGTCAACCGGTGGTCGGTCCCGACCGTGATCGTCGCGGCGAGGCGCTCGACGTCGGTGCCTCGGGCGGCCACGACGCCGGCGTGCAGGGTGCGGGCCACGTCGTCGAGCACCGCCTCGACGCGCTCAGCGGCGTGGTCCGGCCCCGGTGACGCCGCGGCGTCGGGCCCGGGTGACGCCGGGCCGTCCGCGGTCGCGACGGTCGGAGCCGACGCGCTCGGCGCGGACGCGCTGGCAGCGGGAGCGTCCGGGGCAGCCGCCGCGGCTGCATCGGGGTCGGCGTCCGCCGGACGCGGGAGGTGGCCCTCACTGAGGAAGCCCACGGCGGCGAACTCGATCTTGCCGAAGTCGACGACGGCGTCGCGGGCCAGCGAGTTGTCGATGACGTAGGCGAGGTTGACGGCGAGGTCCTTCATCCCGGGGTGCAGCTGCTGGCCGACGAACCGGGCACAGAGCAGGAGCGCGTGGACCCGCACCATCTGCCGTCCGCGGCGGTCCTGGACGCGCTGCTCCGGCTCGACACGGCCGAGGTCGAAGCCGTCCTTGGGGTAGAAGTGGACCGGCCGCTCGAGGACGAGCAGCGAGTAGTCCGGGCGGTCCGACCCGGGCATCAGACGGTAGAGCTCGCCGTTGAGCGGCAGCTGCCACTCGAGCTCGGGTGGGGCGACGTCGAAGCCGGCGACGCTGACGAGCGGCCCGTAGCGCCCGGTCGGCGAGGCCACCGACGGCCCGGTCGCAGCCGGAGCCGGAGCGGTCGGAGCCGCGGCAGCGGGCACACCGGGCGCACTGGGGTGAGGCGGGACGGCAGGCGTCGAGGCCGTTGTCGGCTCACCGGGCGTCGGCGCACCGGGCATCGGCGCGTCCCCCGTGCCGCCCGCGTCGTCGGTGGACCCCTTGGCGCGCGACAGCCATCCCATGCGGGTCAACCTACCCGCAGCCGCCCGATCGGGCGTGGCGCGGGCAGGGCGTCGCGTCGTTACGGTGGGACGGTGACGACACTGAGCAGAGACGCTCCCGGCCTCGATGATCTCGCGGACCTGACCGACGCCCTGCCGCCGGGCGCCGTGCTCACCGGGTCCGACAGCGTCGCGGCCTACCGCTTCGACTACACCGCCGACCCCGACGCCGGCACGCCCCTCGCGGTGGTGCGGGCCACGAGCGCGGCCGACGTCCAGACCACCGTCCGGTGGGCGGCCGGGCACAGCGTGCCACTCGTGCCGCGCGGAGCCGGCAGCGGGCTGTCCGGCGGCTCGAACGCCGTCGACGGGTGCGTCGTGCTCAGCCTCGAGCAGATGCGCGCCATCGCCGTCGACCCGGCCACGCGCACCGCCGTCGTCGAGCCCGGCGCCCTCAACGCCGAGGTGAAGCGTGCCGCCGCCGAGCACGGCCTCTGGTACCCGCCCGACCCGTCCTCGTTCGAGATCTGCTCGATCGGCGGCAACGTCGCAACGAACGCCGGCGGCCTGTGCTGCGTCAAGTACGGCGTCACGACCGACTACGTCCTCGGCCTCGACGTCGTCCTCGCCGACGGCACGCTCGTGCGCCTCGGCGGCGAGCGCATCAAGGACAGCGCGGGGCTGTCCCTCGTCAAGCTCTTCGTCGGCAGCGAGGGGACGCTCGGTGTCGTCACCCGGGCGACGCTGCGGCTCGTGCCGGCCCAGGCCCCGCCGGCGACGCTCGTGGCCACGTTCGACGACGTCGCCGACGCCGCGCGGGCCGTCGTGGCCATCGGCGGCCGTCTGCGTGCCTCGATGATGGAGCTGATGGACCACGCGTCGATCAACGCCGTCGAGGACTACCGCGCCATGGGACTGGACCGCGACGCCGGCGCGCTGCTGGTGGCGCAGTCTGACGCGCCCGGCGAGGCTCGCGGCGCGGAGATCGCGCTCATGGAGCAGCTCTGCACCCGGAACGGGTCCCGCGAGTGCTTCACGACCACCGACCCCGACGAGGGCGAGCTGTTCGTGGCCGCCCGCCGGGCCGCGATCGTCGCGATCGAGCGCCGGGGCACCCTGATGCTCGAGGACGTCGGCGTGCCGGTGCCGCGCCTGCCCGAGCTGCTCACCGGCATCGCCGAGATCGCCCGGCACCGCGGCGTCGAGATCCCCGTCGTCGCGCACGCCGGCGACGGCAACACCCATCCGGTCATCGTCCACCCGCCCGGCGACGAGGACGCCCGCGAGCGCGCGGCCATCGCCTTCCGCGAGGTCATGACCCTCGCGATCGGGCTCGGCGGCACCATCACCGGCGAGCACGGCGTCGGGCGGCTCAAGCGTGCCGCCCTGCCCGAGCAGCTGGGCCCCGACGTCATGGCCCTGACCCACCGCATCAAGACCGCCCTCGACCCGCAGGGCATCCTCAACCCGGGAGCCGGATTCTGATGACGACCGACCAGACCACCGCCACTGCCACCACCACTGCGCCGACCACGACGAGCCGGCCCATCGCCGAGCGCCACCTCTTCGGCCCGGGGCCGTGCAACCCATACCCCGAGGCGACGCTGGCGCTCGCCGCTCCCCTGCTCGGGCACCTCGACCCCGACTTCCTCGCCGTCATGGACGAGACGTGCGACCTGCTCCGCTACGTCTGGGGCACCGAGAACCGGCGCACCCTCCCCCTGTCTGCCACGGGCTCGGCCGGCATGGAGGCCGCTTTCGTCAACACGGTGCACCCGGGCGACGTCGTCGTCGTGGCCGTCAACGGCCTCTTCGGCGAGCGCATGGTCGACGTCGCCGGACGCCACGGCGCCGAGGTCGTGCGCGTCGACCACGAGTGGGGCACCCCGGTCGACGTCGAGCGCGTCCTCGCCGCGCACCCCTCCCCCGCGATCATCGCCGCCGTCCACGCCGAGACCTCCACCGGCGTCCGGTCCGACATCGCGGCCCTCGGCGCCGGAAAGGGTGACGCCCTGCTGCTCGTCGACGCCGTGACCAGCATCGGCGGCATCGAGCTCCGCGCCGACGAGTGGGGCATCGACATCGGCTACGCCGGCACCCAGAAGTGCCTCGGCGTCGCTCCCGGCCTCGCACCCTTCACCATCAGCGAGCGGGCCTTCGCCCGACGCGTCGACAAGCCGTCGTCGTGGTACCTCGACCTCGGCCTGCTCGGTGGCTACGTCGGGGAGGCGGAGGGCAAGGGCCAGCGCACCTACCACCACACGGCGCCCACCGCGATGGTCGCGAGCCTGCACGCCGGGCTGCGCCGCATCGCCGACGAGGGCCTCGAGAAGGTCTGGGACCGGCACGCCGAGGCAGGACGCCTCCTGCAGGGTGGCCTCGAGGCCATGGGCCTGACGCTGTTCGCCCAGGAGGGTTCGCGCCTGCCCGAGCTGACGACGGTGCGCGTGCCCGACGGCGTCGACTCGGCCGCCGTGCGCCGCTACCTGCTCGAGCGGCACGACCTCGAGATCGGCTCGGGCGCAGGCCAGTTCGCCGCGACGGTGTGGCGCATCGGTCTCATGGGCCACAACGCCCGCCCCGACCGCGTCGCCCTCGTCCTGGCCGCCCTGGAGGACGCCCTCGCCAACGCCGGCTGACCGGTCATCCCGGGAGGCCCCAGAGGGGGATCAAGCCCTTCTGAAGGTCGGCGATCTCCCCGAGGCCGACGTCGAGCACCGAGTGTCGCGAGCCGGTCGGCCGGGTCGCGAACACGGCACGACCGGCGGGCGTCACGACCAGCAGCTGACCTTTCGTCGTCAGAGCCGCGTGGGAGCCCCGGACGTGGGTGTTCGACTGCCACGCCAGGGTGGAGTTGTGGCGGTACACGAGGTTGCCGTCGGTCTGCATGCTCAGCGAGTCACGGACGCCGAAGACCTCGACGTTGCGGTCGCTGGTCAGCTTCGAGTTGCTCGCGAGGACCGAGTTGGCGGGCAGGGTCGAGCGCCCCGTGCCGGACTGCCACACGAGTCGGCCGGCGGCATCGAGGAGCGTGAGGTTGCCCCCGGAGGTGAGCACGAGCCGGCTGACACCCCGGTTCGCCGTGCCGGAGTGCCACAGCAGGGTCCCGTTCGACCGGCGGAAGGCGAGGTCGCCGTTGCAGTGCAGGGCGAGGTAGCTGCGGTCGGTGGCGTACGTGGGTGCGTGGGGGTTGGTGCGGGTCCAGGTGATGGAGACGTATCCGGTCTCGCGCTCGCCGGGGAATACGACGTCCTGGGTGAGCTGCAGGTAGTCGGGGAAGACGGCGAGCACGTACCCGTCGTTGAACAGCCGGTCGTCGGGGGTCAGGGCCCGGATGTTGTGGCAGGCCTGCAGGACGGAGCCCGGCGCCGGAGCTGCCGTGGTGGCGGCTGCGGCGAAGGACGCCGACGCCGCCGACGCGGGAGTGGCCACGGCGGCTGCCAGCGAGGCGGCCATCACGGCGGCTGCGGCGGCGAGGAATCGGCGGAGAGCGGACGACATGCGGGTGAACCCCCTGTGGTTCAGCGGTGGTGAGGACGAAGTGCTCGCGCGACGCGTCGCGACGGCACGAACGATGACGGCGGGCCCGGGCCCGCGAGGCTCAGGACACGCCGGAGGACCAGATGGTCGTCACGGTCGGTGACCACTGCGAGATCCAGAACTGCTCGACGTAGAGCGCCGAGTAGCTCGAACCCGTGTTGCGGCTGCTCCACAGCACCCGACCGTCGGGGGCCACGACCAGGAGCTGCCCCCGCGTGGTGAGGGCCGCGTGCGAGCCTGCCGTCGCGGTCCGGGTCTGCCAGCGGACGGTCGAGCCGACGCGGTAGACGAGGTTGCCGTCGGTCTGCATGTTGAGCGAACGCGCCGGGGCGCCCTGCTGGTCGGCCCACCCGGACACGAGACGGTGGTTGCTCGGCAGGACCGAGTTCGAGGGCAGGATGGCGCTGCCCGAACCGCTCTGCCAGACGACCCTGCCCCCCGCGGTCGTCATGACGAGGTTGCCGCCGCTCGTCACGGACAGGGCGACGGCACCGCGGTTGGCCGTGTTCGAGTGCCACAGCAACGCTCCGTCGGAGTGCCGCAGGGCGAGGTCGCCGTTGCAGTAGAACGCGAGCAGCGTGGCGTCGTTGTTTGCCTGATGGAAGCCCTGGGGGTCGTCGCGGAACCACGTACCGGTCGAGGTGTAGTCACGTCCCTGGGGGCCGTTGACCCACGC
>Ga0164308_10001669_pt1 | contig 11835 bp, 7 predicted proteins | sample Whisoiple_246_MG_FD_109983 | JGI IMG/M metagenome (GOLD analysis project Ga0164308, IMG submission 109983) | Soil microbial communities amended with fresh organic matter from upstate New York, USA - Whitman soil sample_246_MG | ecosystem: Environmental > Terrestrial > Soil > Unclassified >... | reverse complement strand
GCGTAGGGTGCTGGGAAACCGCGCACGGATGGTTGCGGGGAAAGCGGAGAGGGGACAGCGCGTGACGGTCAACATGACCAAGGGTCAGGCCATCAGCCTGCAGAAGGGCGACGGAGGGACCCTGACCGCGGTGCGGATGGGGCTGGGCTGGCAGGCGGCGCCGCGCCGTGGTCTGTTCGGTTCGCGTACACGGGAGATCGACCTCGACGCATCGGCGGTGCTCTTCGCCGACAAGCAGCCGGTCGACGTGGTCTTCTTCCGTCACCTCGTCAGCGACGACGGATCGGTCAAGCACACCGGGGACAACCTGGTCGGCGGCGCCGGTTCCGGCGGCGACGACGAGGCGATCCTCGTCGACCTGCAGCGGGTGCCGGTCCACATCGACCAGATCGTCTTCACGGTGAACTCCTTCACCGGCCAGACGTTCCAGGAGGTGCAGAACGCCTTCTGCCGCATCGTCGACGAGACCAACGGCCAGGAGCTGGCCCGCTACACGCTGGACGGCGGCGGTCAGTACACGGCGCAGATCATGGCGAAGGTGCACCGCGTGGGCGGTGGATGGCAGATGACGGCCCTGGGCAACCCGGCCAACGGCCGGACCTTCCAGGACCTGATGCCGGCGATCCTGCCGCACCTGTAGGCACCGCACGGGCAGCAGCCGGCCCGACAACGCGTACGAGCAGCTCCCGGAGGCACCCGCCGCCGGGAGCTGCGGCCGTGGCAGGGCACCACCGCACGGCAGGGCACCACACCGAACGTCGAGGGGACAGGGCGATGACGGCCGAGCTGGTCCGGGGGCAGAACCACACCTTGCCCCAGACCCGTCTGGAGATCAGGGTGTCGGCGGGCTCACCCGTCGTGGCCGGGGCCACGCTCGGGGACGAGCGGGGCACGGTCCGCGGCGCCGAGTGGATCGCCCACCCCGCCTCGCACCGGGTGCCCGGACTGGAGGTGTCCCGGCAGGCGGCGGCCGACCACCGGCTGGCCGTGGACCTGGACGCGCTGCCCGGCGAGGTGCACCGCGTCACCGTGGTCCTGGCCCTGCCCGTGGGAGCCGGAAGGCCGGTCAGTTTCGGCGCGGTCGCCGCGCCGTTCGTCGCCGTCACCGGACTCGACGGCACCGAGATAGCCACGTTCACCCTCACCGGACTGGACACCGAGTCGGCCGTGTCCGCCCTGGAGCTCTACCGCCGCCAGGGCGCCTGGAAGGTGCGCGCCGTCGGCCAGGGGTACGCCGCCGGGCTCGCGGGGCTGTTCGCCGACCAGGGGGTCGCGGAGGCGGCGGAGACCGCCGCCGCCATCCAGGAGGCCGTCGCCTCCGGGCTCGCCCGTTCCGTGACACCGCCGCCCAGGACCACCGAGGGGGAGCGGGTACGCCACCCCGCGGGCCCGGCCGCCGCGGGGGCGCAGGCCCCGGCGCCGCCCGTCCCCGAGGCGCAGCCCGCGGAGCCGCTGGGCGACCCCGCGAGCGCGCGTACGGAGGCTCCCGGCGGGGGCCCCATCGACTACGCGCACCCCCGGCGCCAGACCTCGGCGCCGCCCCCGCCGCCTCCGACGGCACCACCCGCGGCACCCGGGCAGCCCGCGCGGCCCGTCGCAGGCGACGCCACCGGCTGGTCCATGGACGAGCGTCTCTACAACCAGATCTGGGGCATGTTCGAGGACCTCGCCCGCGCTGTCGCCGCATACCGCAGCGCTGTCGACTTCGCCGAGTCCCGGATGGACCAGGAGCTGGACCGGGCCCTGTCCGACCCGCGCAATCGCATCGGCGGTGCGGGTGACCGCGCCCGCGAGGCGGCCCGGGCCAAGCGTGACGAGCTCACCGGGCGGGCACGTGAGGCGCTGGAGCGTGATCTCGCCCAGCTCGCCGCCGAGTCCGCCGTCGTGGAGCCCGCCCTGCCCGCGGCCTACGCGGGCTGGGACAACCCCGTCTGGCACGCCTACCGCGTCCCCATGGAGATCCCGATGGCTCTGCGCCTCGGAGACCTCCTGCTGGGCGAGGCCCCCGATCTACGCATTCCGCTGCTGGTGCGGCTTCCCCTGGAGCGCGGGATCTGGATCGACAGCGGGCGTACGGCGTCCGAGGCGGCCGCCTCGACCACCGGCGACCAGTTGCGCGGCCTGGCCGTGGAGACCGCGGTCACCCTGGCCGCGCGGCTGCTCGCGGTCTACCCGGCGGGCGAGTTCTCCGTGCACGTCGTCGACCCGGCGGGCTCCGCCGCGGGGCAGCTCTCGCCCCTGGTCGGATCCGGGGTCCTGGCCGGTCCGCCGGCGGCCGGGGCCGAAGGCGTGGCATCGGTCCTCGCCCACCTCACCCGGCGGGTCGACCTGGTGCAGATGGCGATCCGGGCCGGCGCCGCGGACGCGCTGCCCCCGGACCTCGACACGGGGGAGCACCTGCTGATCGTCAACGACTTCCCGCACGGATTCGACGACAGGGCCGTCACCCAGCTGCGCTATCTGGCCGACGAGGGGCCCTCGGTCGGGGTGCACCTGCTGATGGTGGCCGACCGGGAGGACGCCCGCGCCTACGGCCCCGTGCTCGACCCGCTGTGGCGTTCCCTGCTGCGGATCACCCCGGTGGCCGACGACCACCTCGCCGACCCCTGGGTGGGCCACGCGTGGACGTACGAGCCGCTGAGGACGCCGCAGGGCAGCCGGGTCCTGGAACAGGTCCTCGCGCTGGTGGCCGAGGCGCGGCGTGGAGGGCGCCGCTGAGGCGGGGTGACGGCGGATCACCCCTCCCGTCCGAGTCATCTGACCTGGCATTTTGATCATGACTTGGCGGGGACTTTACCGTTTCTTGGTGTTTCCTGTACTGTTCTTGGTGCGGAGGGGAGTACTCCCGATCGCGGCGTTCCCGTCAGTACGGACTGTGACCGGTCCCGGGGCGTCGGCCCGGCGCGCATCCCGCGCTCCCGGGTGGAAGAGACCTCCGGCAGCGACGACGCTGATCTATAGCCGTAGCGAACTGCCGGAGGCGCAGTGGACGTTTCATGGACTCTTTGGACGCTGACCATCCTCGGTCTCGTCGCCCTCATCTCCGTCGACTTCTTCATCGGGCGCAAGCCTCATGACGTGTCGACCAAGGAAGCCGGAATCTGGACCATCGTCTGGATCACCCTGGCCGTCCTCTTCGGGCTCGGCCTGCTGGTCTTCGGCGAGAGCCAGGCCTCGGGCGAGTTCTTCGCCGGCTTCATCACCGAGAAGTCGCTCAGCGTGGACAACCTCTTCGTCTTCGTCCTGATCATGGCGAAGTTCTCGGTGCCGTCCCACCTGCAGCAGCGGGTGCTGCTCATCGGTGTGCTGATCGCGCTGGTGCTGCGGGCGATCTTCATCGCGGCCGGCGCCGCGGTCATCGCCAACTTCTCGTGGGTCTTCTACATCTTCGGCGCGTTCCTGATCTACACCGCCTGGAAGCTGATCCAGGAGGCCCGGGCCGACGAGGAGGAGGACGACTTCGAGGAGAACCGTCTCCTCAAGTCGATCGAGCACCGCTTCGGTGTCGCCGACAAGTACCACGGCACCAAGCTCTTCATCCGGAACAACGGCAAGCGCGTCATGACCCCCCTGATGGTGGTCATGCTCGCCATCGGCACCACCGATGTGCTCTTCGCGCTGGACTCCATCCCGGCGATCTTCGGCCTGACCCAGGACCCGTACATCGTCTTCACCGCGAACGCCTTCGCCCTGATGGGCCTGCGTCAGCTGTACTTCCTCATCGGCGGTCTGCTGAAGAAGCTGGTCCACCTCAGCTACGGGCTCTCGGTGATCCTCGGGTTCATCGGCGTCAAGCTGGTGCTGCACGCCCTGCACGAGTCCGGGGTGCACGTCCCGGAGATCTCCATCCCGTTCTCCCTCACCGTCATCTGCGGCGTCCTGGTGATCACCACGATCACCAGCCTCATCGCCACCAGGAAGCAGGAAGCGGCGGAGAAGGACGCGGAGGGCCCGGAGACGGGCGGTCGGAAGGACGACAGCCGGAACGTCGGCGCGGAGAAGTAGCGCCGGACGGACACACCGACGGCCGGGGCCCCGAGGGGCGCCCGGCCGTCGGCCGTTTCAGGACGAGGTCACCAGCCCCGCTCGCGCCACCGGGGCAGCTGCGGGCGCTCGGCGCCGAGTGTGGTGTCGTGGCCGTGGCCGGGGTAGACCCACGTCTCGTCCGGCAGACGGTCGAAGAGCTTGGTCTCCACGTCGTGGAGCAGGCTCGCGAACGCCTCCGGGTCCTTGTGCGTGTTGCCCACGCCGCCGGGGAAGAGGCAGTCCCCCGTGAACAGGTGCGGGGCCCCGTGCGGGTCGTCGTAGACCAGCGCGACGGATCCCGGGGTGTGGCCGGTCAGATGCCTGGCGGTCAGCGTGACCTGCCCCACCCGGATCGTGCCGCCGTCCTCGACGAGCTCGTCGGTCGGGACCGGGATGCCCTCGGCGTCGTACCTCCCGGCATACGTCCGCGCCCCGGTGGCCGCCACCACCTCGGCGAGGGCCTGCCAGTGGTCGCCGTGCCGGTGCGTCGTGACGACGGAGGCGATGCCGTCCTCGCCGATCAGCCGCAGCAGGACCCCGGCCTCGGCGGCCGCGTCGATCAGGAGCTGCTCGCCGGTGGCCCGGCAGCGCAGCAGATACGCGTTGTTGTTCATCGGGCCGACGGCGACCTTGGAGATCATCAGATCCGTCAGCTCGTGCACATCGGCAGGTCCGCCGACCTTGACCGTTCCGCTGTACGTCATGTGACGCAGCCTATAGCGGGGGCAGCACGGGGAGACCGCCGCCGTCCACCGTCAGCGCGGAGCCGTCACGGCGCCCGCAGAGCCAGCCGAGGATGTCGGGGGCCGTCCCGCGGACGGTGACCGGAGCGCCGTCCGAGCCGCCGCCCGTGGTCCACAGCCGGCCGTCCTCGGTGACCGCCGTCGTGGGGACGACGTCGGGGTGTCCGGCGAACCGCTGCGCCAGGAAGTCGTTCTCCCGGATCACGAACTCCTCCGGCAGGGCCTCCAGCTCGTACCCCACGCCGAGGTCGACGTGGTGCAGCTCCACCTCGATCAGGCGGCGGAAGGGGATCCGGGACGCCGCATCCGTCACACCGTTGCGCAGGGTGACCGTGCGTTCCCGGTCGGCCGGTGCCTCCGCCGCGGCGAGGAAGGCCGCGGCGCTCGCCCGCAGGTCGGCGAGTTGCTCCGACAGGGGCCGGGAGGCATCACGCTCGATGTCGGCGTCCCGGGTTTCGCTGTTCGCGTACATCGGCCGCCCCTGGAGAACATTTACGAGGGCGTCGGCGTTACGTGACAGGTGGGCAAGAACATGGCCGCGGCTCCAGCCCGGCAGACGCGACGGCTCGGCAAGGAAGCCGTCGTCCATCTTGCCCGTGGCACCGAGCAGCCGATCGGTCGCTTCACGTACAGCTTCCAGGTCGCGCGCATGATCAGTCATGGGCCGAGCGTAGACCCCGCCACTCGTTCGGGTGATGGAGTCTCCGACCGACCGTAAATCGAATGCGCGTGCTATACGCTCGGAGTCGAAAGCTTCGTACATCGCTGTGGCGCCCCCCATACCCTGGGACAGGGGCTCAGTTCCCCCACTTCTCTCCAGAAAGGTGCGGACCGGCGTGGCCGACCGTCTCATCGTCCGTGGCGCGCGCGAGCACAACCTGAAGAACGTCTCGCTCGATCTCCCCCGTGACTCCCTCATCGTCTTCACCGGGCTCTCCGGATCGGGCAAGTCGTCGCTCGCGTTCGACACGATCTTCGCCGAGGGCCAGCGGCGCTACGTGGAATCGCTCTCCTCGTACGCCCGCCAGTTCCTCGGCCAGATGGACAAGCCGGACGTGGACTTCATCGAAGGCCTCTCGCCCGCCGTCTCCATCGACCAGAAGTCGACCTCGCGCAACCCGCGCTCGACGGTCGGCACCATCACCGAGGTCTACGACTACCTCCGGCTGCTCTTCGCCAGGATCGGCAAGCCGCACTGCCCCGAGTGCCACCGGCCGATCTCGCGCCAGTCGCCGCAGGCCATCGTGGACAAGGTCCTCGGGCTGCCCGAGGGCAGCCGCTTCCAGGTCCTCTCGCCGCTGGTGCGGGAGCGCAAGGGCGAGTTCGTCGACCTCTTCGGCGACCTCCAGACCAAGGGCTACAGCAGGGCCAGGGTCGACGGCGAGACCATCCAGCTGTCCGAGCCGCCCAAGCTGAAGAAGCAGGAGAAGCACACCATCGAGGTGGTCATCGACCGCCTCACGGTGAAGGACAGCGCCAAGCGCCGGCTGACCGACTCGGTCGAGACGGCCCTGGGCCTCTCCGGCGGCATGGTCGTGCTCGACTTCGTCGACCTCGAGGAGGACGACCCCGAGCGCGAGCGGATGTACTCCGAGCACCTCTACTGCCCGTACGACGACCTCTCCTTCGAGGAGCTCGAGCCCCGCTCCTTCTCCTTCAACAGCCCCTTCGGCGCCTGCCCCGACTGCACGGGCATCGGTACGCGCATGGAGGTCGACCCGGACCTGATCGTCCCGGACGAGGAGAAGTCCCTGGACGAGGGCGCGATCCACCCCTGGTCCCACGGCCACACCAAGGAGTACTTCGGGCGTCAGATCACCGCTCTGGCCGAGGCGCTCGGATTCCGCACGGACATCCCCTGGGCGGGACTGCCGCAGCGCGCCAAGAAGGCGCTGCTCCACGGCCACAAGATCCAGACCGAGGTCCGCTACCGCAACCGGTACGGGCGCGAGCGGGCCTACACCACCCCCCGTTTCGAGGGTGCGGTCCAGTACGTCAAGCGGCGTCACTCCGAGGCGGAGAGCGACTCCAGCAGGGAGCGCTTCGAGGGCTACATGCGCGAGGTGGCCTGCCCGACCTGTGAGGGCACCCGTCTCAAGCCGCTGGTCCTCGCGGTGACGGTGATGGAGAAGTCCATCGCCGAGGTCGCCGCGATGTCGATCAGCGAGTGCGCCGAGTTCCTCGGCCGCCTCAAGCTGAACGCCCGCGACAAGAAGATCGCCGAGCGGGTGCTCAAGGAGGTCAACGAGCGGCTGAAGTTCCTCGTCGACGTCGGCCTGGACTACCTCTCGCTGAACCGTGCCGCCGGCACCCTGTCCGGCGGCGAGGCGCAGCGCATCCGGCTCGCCACCCAGATCGGATCCGGTCTCGTCGGCGTGCTGTACGTCCTGGACGAGCCGTCGATCGGCCTGCACCAGCGCGACAACCACCGGCTGATCGAGACCCTGGTCCGGCTCAGGGACATGGGCAACACGCTCATCGTCGTCGAGCACGACGAGGACACCATCAAGGTCGCCGACTGGGTCGTCGACATCGGTCCCGGCGCGGGTGAGCACGGCGGCAAGGTCGTCCACTCCGGGTCGCTCAAGGAGCTGCTGGCCAACGAGGACTCCGTCACCGGCCAGTACCTCTCGGGCCGCAGGGCCATCGCGATGCCGGACGTCCGGCGTCCCGTCGACCCGAAGCGCCGGCTCACGGTGCACGGTGCCCGGGAGAACAACCTCCAGGACATCGACGTCTCCTTTCCGCTCGGCGTGCTCACGGCGGTCACCGGTGTCTCCGGCTCCGGGAAGTCGACCCTGGTCAACGACATCCTGTACACGCATCTCGCGCGTGAGCTCAACGGCGCCAAGTCGGTGCCCGGCCGGCACACCCGCGTGGACGGCGACGACCTCGTCGACAAGGTCGTGCACGTCGACCAGTCGCCGATCGGCCGCACGCCCCGCTCCAACCCGGCCACGTACACCGGAGTCTTCGACCACGTCCGCCGGCTGTTCGCCGAGACGATGGAGGCGAAGGTGCGCGGTTATCTGCCGGGCCGCTTCTCCTTCAACGTCAAGGGCGGCCGCTGCGAGAACTGCTCCGGCGACGGCACCATCAAGATCGAGATGAACTTCCTGCCCGACGTGTACGTCCCGTGCGAGGTCTGCCACGGTGCGCGCTACAACCGGGAGACGCTGGAGGTGCACTACAAGGGCAAGTCCATCGCCGAGGTGCTGGACATGCCGATCGAGGAAGGCCTGGAGTTCTTCGAGGCCGTCCCGACGATCGCGCGTCACCTGCGCACGCTCAACGAGGTGGGCCTCGGCTACGTCAGGCTCGGCCAGTCCGCGCCGACGCTCTCCGGCGGCGAGGCACAGCGGGTCAAGCTCGCCAGCGAGCTGCAGAAGCGCTCCACCGGCCGCACGGTCTACGTCCTGGACGAGCCGACGACGGGTCTGCACTTCGAGGACATCAGCAAGCTCATCTCGGTCCTCTCGGGTCTCGTCGACAAGGGCAACACGGTCATCGTCATCGAGCACAACCTCGATGTCGTCAAGACCGCCGACTGGGTCGTCGACATGGGTCCCGAGGGCGGCAGCGGCGGCGGCCTGGTCGTGGCCGAGGGCACCCCGGAGCACATCGCCTCGGTGCCGGCCAGCCACACCGGGAAGTTCCTCCAGGACATCCTGGGCGCGGACCGGATCGGTGAGGCCGCCGTGCCCGCCGCCCGGAAGGCCCGCAAGGCCCCCGCGAAGAAGGCCGTCGCCGCCAAGGCGGCCCCGGCCCGCAGGACGGCCACGGCCAGGACGGCCAAGAAGGCGGCTGCCGAGCAGCCCGCGGCGAAGAAGGCCGCCCGCGCGCGGAAGGCCTGACAGCTCGGTCCCGGGGCGGCATCCGTATTTCAGGGTGCCGTCCCGGCCCCGTACCTGCCTCCTTCGTGCGGTCGGCCCCGGCGACCAGGTCGCCCGACCGGAGAAGGCGCACTCCGGGCCCGGTCGAGGGGCCGTCGTTCTCCGCCGGTATCGTCGGGTCTGTCGCCCACGCCTTCGGCCCACGCCTTCGCCCGGACGGTGACGGCGGCTCTCTGTCCCCCCGACCCGTGGAGACCGCATGTCCGGCCTGCCCGCCGCCCGCCGTACCGTACTGAAGGGCGCCGCTCTCGCCGGTGCCGCCGGGCTGGGAGCCGCCGCCTGCTCCACCGACTCCAAGCTCGGCCACGCACAGACGCCCACGCCCACCGCGCCCGTGGAGCTCGGCGCCGCGGACGAGGTCCCGGTCGGCGGGGCGAAGCTCTACCGGGAGCAGCGGGTCGTGGTGAGCTGCCAGGCCGCCGGTCAGTACAAGGCCTTCAGCGCGCAGTGCACCCACGCCGGATGCCTCCTCGACAAGGTCGAGGGCAACGAGGGCAACTGCCCGTGCCACGGCAGCCGCTTCGACATGACCACGGGCAAGGCGCTGCAGGGCCCCGCGACGGTGCCCCTGCCCTCCGTCCCGCTGAAGCTCGAAGGCGGAAAGCTGGTCGCGGGCCCCGACGCCTGACCACCGCCGCCTGACCACCGCGGCCCGTGCACCGGCCGCACGGAATGTCACGCCCGCCGCACGGTCCGTCACACAGGCCGCCCGGCCCTTCAAGGGCCCCGGGGTTCCCGGAAATGCCGCTCTGTCACCGCCCGCAAGTAGGGTGTGAGACATGGCAGACCCCTCCAGCTACCGCCCCAAGCCGGGACAGATCCCCGACTCCCCGGGGGTCTACAAATTCCGCGACGAGCACCGCCGGGTGATCTACGTCGGGAAGGCCAAGAACCTGCGCCAGCGCCTGGCCAACTACTTCCAGGACCTGGCCGGCCTCCACCCGCGCACCCGGACGATGGTCACCACGGCCGCGTCCGTGGAATGGACCGTCGTCTCCACCGAGGTCGAGGCACTTCAGCTGGAGTACTCCTGGATCAAGGAGTTCGACCCGCGGTTCAACGTCAAGTACCGCGACGACAAGAGCTATCCCTACCTCGCGGTCACGCTCAACGAGGAGTTCCCGCGCGTCCAGGTCATGCGCGGCGCCAAGAAGAAGGGCGTGCGCTACTTCGGCCCGTACGGCCACGCCTGGGCGATCCGCGAGACCGTCGACCTGATGCTCAGGGTCTTCCCCGTGCGCACCTGCTCCGCCGGCGTCTTCAAGAACGCCGAGCGGACCGGCCGCCCCTGCCTCCTCGGTTACATCGGCAAGTGCTCCGCGCCCTGCGTCGGACGCGTCACCCCCGAGGAACACCGGGACCTCGCCGGGGACTTCTGCGACTTCATGGCGGGCCGCACCGGGACGTACATCCGGCGCCTCGAGAAGGACATGACGCAGGCGGCCGAGGACATGGAGTACGAGCGCGCGGCCCGGCTGCGCGACGACGCGGAGGCGCTGAGGCGCGCCATGGAGAAGAGCGCCGTCGTCCTCGCCGACGCCACGGACGCCGACCTGATCGCCGTCGCCGAGGACGAGCTCGAAGCCGCGGTCCAGATCTTCCACGTCCGCGGCGGACGCGTCCGCGGCCAGCGCGGCTGGGTCACGGACAAGGTCGAGGCCGTCGACACGGCGGGCCTGGTGGAACACGCGCTCCAGCAGCTGTACGGCGAGGAGTCGGGCGACTCCGTCCCCAAGGAGGTGCTGGTCCCGGCGCTGCCCGAGGATCCCGAAGCCGTGTCCCAGTGGCTCGCGGACCGCAGGGGGTCCCAGGTCAGCCTGCGTATCCCGCAGCGCGGGGACAAGAAGGACCTGATGGTCACGGTCCAGCGCAACGCCCAGCAGGCGCTGGGGCTGCACAAGACCAAGCGGGCGTCCGACCTCACGACGCGCTCCCGGGCCCTGGAGGAGATCGCCGAGGCGCTCGGTCTCGGCAGCGCTCCGCTGCGCGTCGAGTGTTTCGACATCTCGCACCTCCAGGGTGACGACGTGGTGGCGTCGATGGTGGTCTTCGAGGACGGTCTCGCGCGCAAGAGCGAGTACCGCCGCTTCCAGATCAAGGGATTCGAGGGCCAGGACGACGTCCGGTCCATGCACGAGGTCATCGGCCGCCGTTTCAGGCGCTACCTCCAGGAGAAGGAGCGGACGGGGGAGTGGGAGGACTCCCCGGCCCCCACCGGCCCCGTTCCCGCATCCGCCCCGTCCGTGCCCGGGACCGCGGAGCCCGGCTCCGCCCGCGAGGAACCACGGGACGAGCCCCGGGAGGACGACGGCCGTCCCAAGCGGTTCGCCTACCCGCCGCAGCTCGTCGTCGTCGACGGAGGGCAGCCCCAGGTCGCCGCGGCCAAGCGCGCCCTGGACGAGCTGGGCATCGACGACATCGCCGTCTGCGGTCTCGCCAAGCGCCTCGAAGAGGTCTGGCTGCCCGACGACGACGACCCGGTGGTCCTGCCCCGCTCCAGCGAGGGCCTCTACCTCCTCCAGCGCATCCGCGACGAGGCGCACCGCTTCGCCATCACCTATCAGCGGGCCAAGCGGGCCAAGCGCATCCGCAGCAGCCCCCTGGACGACGTGCCGGGTCTCGGTGACACCCGCAAGCAGGCGCTGATCAAGCATTTCGGCTCCGTCAAGAAGCTGCGGCAGGCGACAATCGACGAGATCTGCGAGGTGCCGGGGATAGGGCGCAGGACCGCCGAATCGGTGGCCGTCGCCTTCGCGGCGGCCGCCCCGGCCGCACCCGCCGTGAACACCGCCACAGGAGAGATCATCGAAGAGGACGACGGGGGCAGCAGGACATGACCCAGCACGCGCATGAACACCGGAACGACCGCGGCCGAGCAGACGGAGCAGAAGACGTGAGTACGGGAAGCACCAACGAGAAGGCCGAGGCCGCGACGCCCGCCATTCCCGAGCTGGTGATCATCTCCGGGATGTCCGGCGCCGGGCGCAGCACCGCCGCCAAGTGTCTGGAGGACCTCGGCTGGTTCGTCGTCGACAACCTGCCGCCCGCGCTGATCCCCACGATGGTGGAGCTCGGCGCCCGCTCCCAGGGAAACGTCGCCCGCATCGCCGTCGTCGTCGACGTCCGGGGCCGCCGCTTCTTCGACAACCTCAGGGAGTCCCTCGCGGACCTGG
>Ga0164308_10001668_pt1 | contig 11838 bp, 11 predicted proteins | sample Whisoiple_246_MG_FD_109983 | JGI IMG/M metagenome (GOLD analysis project Ga0164308, IMG submission 109983) | Soil microbial communities amended with fresh organic matter from upstate New York, USA - Whitman soil sample_246_MG | ecosystem: Environmental > Terrestrial > Soil > Unclassified >... | reverse complement strand
GCTGGGTGACAGTTCCACGAACTGCTCGCCGACGGCCGACCGGCTGTGCACCGCAGCCGATACGTCGGAAGGCACCGAGGTCGACGACTCCAGCTTCAGCACCGCTCGGACGCCGCCGGGGGTGACGTCGACCGACGTGACCCGGCCGATCTCGGATCCGCGGTAGGTCACGACGGACGACTGATACAGCCCTCCGGATGACGGCAGTTCGAGCGTCACGTTGTAGCGCCCTATCCCCAGCAGCGCGGGCACGTTTGCGAAGCCGAAAGCCATGACGCTGACGGCGATCACGGTGACTGTGGCCAGGATCGACAGCTGGATCCACACCGATCGAGGTAGTCGCACCATGTCAGTACGCTCCCCAGCGGTAGGGCGCGATCAGCGGGTTGCCCGCGGTGTACGGGCTTGGCATCTGACCGATCGTGCGACCCCATTGCATCTCGAGTTCGGTGAGGTCGCCCTCCCACCGCGTTCCCGTGAACAATCCGGCGTCCAACCGGCTCAGGGTCAGATCGATCACCAGGGTGATGTTGGCGAAGTCACCCCGGAACCAGTTGGGCACGGTGCTCTTGACCCACGGGTAGGTCGACAGGAAGTCCAGGCCCTTGGTCAGCGCCGGGCCGGCGTTGGCCAGTTCCCGCAGCACCGGCGCCATGTTGCGCAGGTTCGCCACAAACGATTCCTTGGTCTGGTTGACGGTGTCGGTGGCGATGGCGCTGAACTTGCCCAATGCATCGACGGCGTCCGCGATCTTCTGTCGCGAATCCGCCAACACAGCCAGTGCCTGCGGGATGGTGGTGAGGGCCTTGTCGACGGTCTTGTCGTTAGCCGCGACCTGACCGGCCAGCGCGTTGAGATTCTCTGTGGCCGTGATGATGTCGTCGGTCTGGCTGTTCAGCTGCGCGATGAACGTGTCCAGCTGGGTCAGCAGGCTGCGCAGGTCGGCCTCCCGGCCCTGCATGGCCTTGGCGAACGACTGGTTGATCTCCTGAAGCTGGCCAAGCCCGCCGCCGTTGAGCAGGATCGACACCGATGCCAGCGTCTGCTCTGTGGTCGGGTAGGTGCTGGCCGACGACAGCGGAATCACCGAGCCGTCCTTGAGTTCTCCTTCGGGCGCCTCCGTGGTGGGCGGGGCCAGTTCGATGTGCATGCCGCCGAGCAGGCTCGTGGTTCCGACCTTGGCGGTGCTGTTCGCGGGGAGATGCACATCGCCGTTGATGCGCATGGTCACCAGGGCGTGCCAGTCCTGCACCTCGATCTTGGTCACGTTGCCGACGTTGACGTCGGCGACCCGCACCCGGGTGTTCTGCTGGATGGTGACGACGTCGGGCAGTTGCGCCTGGACGGTGTACGCGCCATCGGTGTCGCCTTCGGTTCCCGGCAAGGCCAGCGAATTGAGCCCTCGCCATTCGCAACCGGGGATCGCTGACAGGCATACGACGGCGACTACCGCGGTGATCGAGCGCCTCATGGCGTTCCGCCAGGCGGCGGCGCATCGGTGGGTTCGGTTGCGGGAGCGACCATCAGGCCTTGCAGCCCCTGACTCGAGTCGGTGGGGGTTGCCTCCGGCGGCGGACCACCCAGTAGCGGCGCCTCAGCAGGCAACGCACCGGCCTGATCGACCGGCGGGCCGGTAGCCTCGGCGGGCGCGGCGGGCGGCAGGTGCGGGTTCAGCCGGTCCTCGCTGTAGGTGATCTCGTTCGGGCGTGCCGATGCCCCGACGAACGGGTTTACACCCAGCGGCGGGAAGTTGTACTGACGGTTCTTGATGATCGGGGCCAGGTACTGGACGCACAGCTTGGCCGATTGTTCGAAGCCTCTTCGCGACGCGGCCTGGATTGCGCTGCAGATGAATTGGACAGTGTTGGCGAAGTTGACCGGTGCCAGGATGCCGGTGACGGCGCTCTGCGCGGGTTGGTAGATATTCATGAAGTTCTGGAACACGGTCGGTGTGATGTGCAGTACCTGCTTGACGTCACCTCGGCTGTCGTTCAGCGCTGTGGTGATCGCGTTGAGGTGGTCGACGGTGGTGCCGAGCCCTTCGCGGTTCTCGGCGAGGAAGCCGCGAAGGTCGTTGACGGCGCCGTCGAGGCCCGCGGTCGCGTCCGCAATCTCGTTGGGCGAGTTCGACAACACCGTCGTCACATCGGCCAGGTTCGTGTTGAACGCGGCGAGCAGGTCGCTGCTGGACGACAGTGCCGTCACGAGCAGTTGGAGATTGCGCACCGTGCTGAAGATGTCTGTGCTGTGGTCGCCGAGCGCGGACACGGCGGCCGAAAGTTTGATCACGGTGTCCCGTGCGGTGTCACCGTTGCCGCGCAGGTTGTCGGCCGCCGAGTTGATGAACTCGCCGACTGCGCTGGGTCCGCCAGGTGTGGTGGGTTGCAGGGAGTCGGTGAGCTTCTCCAGTTGCTGACGGAAGTCGTCCCATTCGATCGGGACGGCGGTGCGGTCCTGCGGAATCGTCGCTCCCGCGGCGAGTTTCGCACCGCCGGAATATGCCGGGACCAACTGGATGGCTCGCGCCGTGACAAGCGACGGCGACAGTATCGCCGCCTTGGCGTCGGCAGGCACCGGGTACTGCGTGTCGACCGAGAAGGTGACTTTAGTGCGGTCGGGCTGCGGTTGAATCTCCTCGACCGTTCCGACGGCGACGCCCAGGATGCGCACCTCGTCGCCGGTGTAGAGGCCGTTGGCGTTGGCGAAGTACGCGGAGTAGACCTGCTCGCCGACTCTCTTCCACCATGGCGTCGCGACCACCGTGATGGCGACGGCAAGGATGACGACCAGGCTCGCAGCAGTCACTATCCGGACGATTCGTCTGCTCACCGCTGCCCCCTTTCGGCATCTGCCGGGTTGGCAGGCGGACCGCCTTCGGCGGCCGCGGGATTCGGCGGTGCGACGGTCGGCGGCGGCAGCTCACCGGCCGCAGGCCCGATGGCGGGCGGACCCGGTGGCGGACCGCCTGGCGGCGGCGCGGGCAGCGGCTCGCGGTAGGGGTAGCAGCCGGTGGGGCCCGGCAGCGGTAAGCCGGGCGGGCCGCACCCCGGATCGCCGGGGTTGCCGGTGATCGCGTCGGGCAGTGTGAGGTGTGGATCTCCGCCCTGACCGGTGCGCGGAAAGGGCATCGGCAGCGCCGGGGTGCCCGGCTGGCCCACACCGGGATCGACGAGGTCCGAGGGCAGCATCGTGTTGGGGTCGAGACCCAGGTCGGAGAAGGCGGCGTCGATGAACGGTTGGGAGAACTGTCCGGGAGCGAGGTTCACCAGGGATGCCTTGAAGAACGGTCCGGCCCCAAGCACCTCGCCGAACGACATGGCATACCGCCGAAGGAGATACAGCGTGCGCTGGAGTTCCTTCTTTCGGTTGTCCAGGATCTCGAGGACTCCGTTGAGTTTGTCCAGGGCGGGTTTGAGCTGCGTGCGGTTGTCGGCCACCAGCCCGGAGATCTGATGAGACACCGATGTCAGGTTGATCATCAGCGCGTCGACCGATTGACGTTGCGTCAGAACCTCTCCCAGCAGGAGGTTGGCGTCCACGACGAGCTTGGCGATCTGATCGCTGCGCTTGCCGAGCACCGCCGTCACGGTGTTCGCGTCGGCCAAAAGATTGCGCAACTGCGCGTCGCGGGTGTTGAGCGTGTCGGAGAACCGCGCCAGCCCTTCCAGAGCGGTCCTCAGCTCCGGCGGCGTTTCAGAGAAGGTGTCTGCCAATGTGCTGAGCGACTGCGACAGCTGGGTGGTGTCGAGACCGCTGATGGTTGTGGTCAGATCTCCGAGGGCGGTAGGTAGGTCGTAGGGCGATTTCGTCCGCTCCAGGGGAATGGTGCCTGCGAGCTCGCCGTCGCCGCGCGGCGTGATTTCGAGCATCTTGGTGCCGAGCACCGTTTCGGCCTTGATCGCCGCCTCGGTGCGGTCACCGAGCTCCACTCCGTTGCGAACGGTGAAGTCCACCAACACCTTCGCACCGTCCAGCCTAACGTCTGACACCCTGCCGACCGACATACCCGACACCCGCACGTCGCTGCCGGGCTTGATACCGCCGGCCTCGGCGAAGTACGCAGAGTAGTCGGACGTGCCTTTGACGAACGGGATCTTGTCGTAGGAGAACGCTGCGACGACTGCGGCGATCAGAACAGCGATTCCGACGAGGCCGACGGTGAACCGGTTGCGCTCGGCGAGGGGTTTCATGTTGGGCCGCTTGAACTTCGGGCGGTTCATTTCGGTGTGCACCGCCCCGTGTCCTGGCCCGCCAGCTTCACATACACCGGCTGGCCGCCCTTGCCGTTCACCTTCAGAACCGCGTCACACAGGTAGAAGCCGAAGTAGTCGCCATACAGCCCGTTGCGTGCCAGCACCTGGTATGCGTCGGGAAGTGTCTTGACCAGGTCGTCGACGTAATCGCGGTCGGCCATGATCTGACCCGAGACCCGGTCGGTCTGGTTGACGAACTCCTTGATCGGTTGACGCGCCTCGGTCAGGAGGTCTGTCACCGATTCCGCAGCCGCGTTGATGTAAGCCGTTCCGGTCGCGATCTCGCTCCTGCGGTCCGACAGGCCCGCAACGAGATCGGACAGCTTGTCGAGACCCTCGGCGAATTGGTCGTCCCGCTTGGCGAAGGTGGCGAGCACGGTGTTCAGATTCTTGATGACCTCGCCGATAAGCTGGTCGCGCCCTGCCAAAGTGGTTGTCAGCGCTGATGCCTGACTCAGCACGGAGGCGACGGTGCCGCCCTGTCCCTGGAATACCCGCAGCAGTTCGCCCGACAACGCGTTCACCTGATCGGGATCCAGCGCCCGGAAAAGAGGTCGGAAACCGCCGACAAGAGCATCGATGTCCAGCGCCGGCTCGGTTCGCTCGACCGGGATCGTCTGTCCCGGTTGTAGTTTGCGCACCGAGCCGGGCCCGTCTTCCAATGCCAGATAGCGGTCGCCGATCAGGTTCTCGTAGCGCACGGCCGCTTTGGTGCCCTCGGTGAGCATCAGACTCCTGTCGATCGCGAATTCGACGGTGACCGTGCCGTCCTTGTGTAGGGTCATGCTCCTGACCTTGCCGACCTCCACACCGGCGATCCGGACGAAGTTGCCGCCCTTGAGGCCAGACACGTTGGTGAACACCGCGTTGTAGGTGTTGGTCTCGTCGAATCGGAACTGACCGAACACCGTCACGAGAATGAAGGTGAAGACCAGGCAGAGTGCGGTGAACACACCGACCCGCGCGAGTGTGCGGACGTTGACGCCCCTCATGGTTGGCCCTCGGTTGGCGGCGGCGCACCCGGCGGCGGCGGATAGAGCGGCGTTCCGTCCGGGGCGAATTCCGGTGCGCCGAAGGCGGGTGCGCCGGGATAGGGCGGCAGCGGGCCGGGCGCCGGGCCACCGGGGTAGCGGATCCGGGGTGGCTCGGGGTTGGCCTTGGTGACGGGGAAGTAGTTGGCGATACCGGGGAAGCCGATACCCGGATTCGGCCTCACGTCGAGGCCCGTGCCGAAACCGGTGTCGGTGACGAGATACTTGACCGGGAAGTTCTTCAACGGGTCAGGCAGCGAGCCGCAGCTGGGTTTGCCGCCTGGCCCGCCGGTGGCGTTGACGATCGGCAGGTTGTCGGGATAGCGGTACGGGTCGTCGCCCATCAACAGCGCGGCGTCCATGACCACCGATTTCCCGTTGCCGCCGATGGCATCTCGGCCACCGTTTTCGAGGAACCACTGAGCGCCCTGGAACAGGCAGGTGTAGCTGGGCGAGTACTTCATCAGCAACTGCGTCGTCGGATCGAGAATGTTTATCGCGCGCACCAGGTTCGGCTGGTTGCCGCCGATCGTATTGATGCCTGCATTGGAGAAGCCGACCGCCGACAACAACAGGGTGTCGAGCGCTTGGGCGTTGTTGCTAATGGTCGCGCTGGTCGTCGAGAACGAATCCAGGATCGACACGATGTTGCTCGCCGCATCCGAATACACCTTCGTCGTCTGACCGAACAGCTGCCAGTCCTGGCGGACCGTTTCCATCCGCGGGTTCACCGCGAGCAGCACGTTGTTGGCGTCGGTGATCGCCTGACCGATGACCTCGCCCTTGCCGCGCACCGACTCGGCGACCGCGGACAGGATCGCGTTGAGCTTCGCCGGGTCGATGGACGCGACGACTCCCTGCAGGCTCTGGAACACCGTGTTGACCTCGACGGTGACGTTGCGCGAGTGCACCACCGAACCCGGCCTGAGCCGTTGGGGGCTGGCATTCGTCGGGACGATCAGGTCGACATACTTGGCGCCGAATGCCGTGCTGGACTTGATTTCCGCTTCGAGATTGCTCGGCAGGTATTTGAAGGGTTCGGGGTCGATCTTCAGGCTCAACTCGGACACCGCACCTGCGGCACCCGTCTGCGCTCCGATGCTCGTCACTTCGCCGACCTGGACACCACGCAACTTCACTTTCGCGCCGTCCTCCATCACAAGCCCCGACCTGTCGGACACCAGCGTGAGAGGTTCGTAGCGGTGGAACGTGCCGGAGTACAGCATCGCGGTGAGCGTGCTGATGGCGACGACCACAACCAGCAGAACCGGTGCCCACCAGATGGGGTCGATTCCGTCGCGTCGGGAGGAGTTGGTCATCGGCATGTCACCCCGACAGATGGAAATTGCCGGACTGCCCGTACACGGACAGTGTGATGGTCAACAGGATGAAGACGCCCGCGGTGATCGAAAGCCGTACTGCGCGGCCCACCGCTTCGCCGACACCGGCGGGGCCGCCGGTCACGGTATAGCCGTAATAGGTGTGAATCGCCATCACCGCGGCGGCCATCGCCACCGCCTCGATGAAGGACCACAACAGGTCCGTCGGCTGTAGGAACGTGTCGAAGTAGTGGTCGTAGACGCCTCGCGACTGCCCGTAGATGACCGTGGTGCCGAACCGGGTGGCCAGAAACGACATCAAAACGGCGACGGTGTAGATCGGGATGACCGCCACCACCCCTGCCACGATGCGGGTGGACGCAAGATAGGTGACCACCCGGATGCCCATCACATCGAGAGCGTCGATCTCCTCGTTGATGCGCATGGCGCCGATCTGGGCGGTGGCGCCTGCGCCGATGGTCGCCGCCAGTGCCACCCCCGCGGTCGCCGGTGCGATGAATCGGACGTTGAGAAACGCTCCCAGAAAACCGGTCAGGGCTTCGATGCCGACGTTCGACAATGTGTTGTAGCCCTGCACGGCGATCAACGCTCCGGTGGACAGCGTGAGGAAGCCGATGATGACGACCGTGCCGCCGATGACGGCCAGCGCCCCGGTTCCCATGCCCATGCCTGCGATCTGACGCAGCACCATGGTCGGGTAGCGGCGGATGGCGTCGGGAGTGTTCCACAACGCCTGGCCGTAGAAGGCCGTCTGCTCCCCCATCTTGCGGATGCGGCCGACGGCCTTCTCCACCACATGGTCGACGCGTGACTGGTCTGCTGTCTCCGAGGTCACGGTGCCACCTTCACCCCGAAGGCGGTCGCCAGGATGTTGATGAGGAACAGCGCCATGAACGCGAACACGACGGTCTCGTTGACGGCGGTGCCCACTGCCGTGGGGCCACCCCCGACGTGCAGACCCTTGTAGCACGCGATCAGCCCCGCAGAAAGGCCGAACAGCAGCGCCTTCACCAGCGAAACGATCACCTGCGGCAGGCCGGTCAGAATGGTCATCCCCGCGACGAACGCGCCCGGCGTGACGTGCTGGACGTAGACCACGAAGAAGTAGCTCCCGAAGAGCCCGACGACGGCGACAACGGAATAGAGCAGAAGCGCGACGAATGTCGCCGCGATGACCCGCGGCACGACCAGCGCCTGAATGGGGTTGACGCCGATCACCTTCATCGCGTCGATCTCCTCGCGAATCGTCCTGGCGCCGAGGTCCGCGCACATGGCAGTTGCGCCCGCGCCGGAGACGACGATGGCGGTCACCACGGGGCCCACCTGCGTGACGGAAGCCAGTGCCGCACCGGCGCCGGACAGATCACCGGCGCCGACCTCGATGAGCACGATGTTGAGGGTGAAGACGATCAGAACGGTGTAAGGAATCGACAGCACGATCGTGGGCACGATCGACACCCTGGCCACGAACCAGATCTGATCGATCAGCTCGCGCAGCGCGAACGGCCTGCGGAACACGGCGGCGAAGGTCTCCCCGGCGAGCACGACGAAGTCGCCCATCGCGAAGGCGGGCTTGGACCAGGCGATCGTCATGGTCGTGATCACCTTTCGCAAACGTTCGCCACGCTGGCGCGGACGATAGGTAGGGACAGTATTAGCTGTCAATGAGCGGCCATGGACAAACAATGACGTCAATTACCGGAATTCGCTGGTTGTCCCAACGCATTTGGTTTCGCTCAATCTGATCGAATCGTGATGATCTTTAGTCTTGAACATCGATTTACGGGGTGTCTGTAGGCTCGCTGTCCATGAGCGCTGATGTCGACCCCACCGTGCCGCCGAGCGGCACCGGATGCGTTGAATGCGATTCGGGAGGCGGTTGGTGGGTCCATCTGCGACGCTGTGCGGCCTGCGGCCACATCGGCTGCTGCGACGACTCTTTGGCGCGTCACGCTTCTGCGCACTGGCGGGAGTCCGGGCACCCGATCATTCGCTCGTTCGAGCCGGGCGAGGACTGGTTCTGGAACTTCCAGACGAACGAGTACTACGACGGTCCGCAACTCGCTGCGCCGGAAAGCCGCCCAAAGGATGAGACCGTCCCGGGCCCGCGAGGCCGGGTGCCCAGCGACTGGGCCGACCAGTTGCGTCGCCGCTGAGTGAAAGCCTCACTCAGCGGGTAGTCGGAGGCGGTGAACAAGGACAAGCCCGAGACGACCGTGTCCGACTCCGGCCCGAAAGGCGCCGACGACGACGTGGTGAGCGATCCCGCCAGGAGTGCGGGCGGCAGCGGTGACTGGTCGGACGAGGGCGGGGCCACGCCGAGCGGTCCGGCCGACCCCGGAGATCAGTCGCAGTAATCTACAGCGCCGCCGCCAGCTCCGACAATGTCTCGGCCGCAGAGTATTTCGGTGTCCAGCCCAGTTGGGATCTCGCCTTGCCGGTGTCCATGACCACCGATGTCCTGCCGGCGTGCAACCATTCGAGCGCCGACGGCACGAACGGCAGCCGGGCGAGTAGCTCGGACGTCGCCGTCATGGCGATTCGGGGAATGCGCAGCGGCCGCGCGCCGAGCGCATTCCCGACGTCGGACATCGACAGCAGCCCGTCGCCTGCGAGGTTGTAGGCTCCCGGCGGCGCGGAAGTCGTTGCGGCCAGGGCGATCGCGGAGGCGACGTCGTCGTGATGCACGAGTTGCAGCGGCGTGCCCGGGTCGGGGAACGGTGGTTTCAGCAGAGGCACGGCTTGGAACACTTTGCGGACCGCATCGGGAAGTCGGTTCCACGGCATCGCCTCGGCGAGCGCGGGTGCCTTCGGCCCTGCCACGATGCACGGCCGCAGGATGTAGACCTCCAGCGGTGTGCCCGCGGTGATCTCGGCGAGCGCCGCCTCGCAGGCCGCCTTCTGCTCGGAGTAGTAGTGCTCGGGTGAGCCGCGCGGCGGCACCTCTTCGGTGATCGGCACCGGATTGTCGGAGTGATAGCCATAGGCTGCGACCGACGATGTGTACACCAACCGCCTCGCGCGTGCAGAAGCCACTGTCGCCTCGAACACGTTGCGGGTGCCTGCCAAGTTGACCCGGGCGCTCTCGTCCCGCGAGCCCATGATGATGAAGGCAAGGTGCACGACGATGTCCGCGTCGGCGACCAGTGCGTCGACGGCGTCGCGGTCGAGGATGTCGCCCTGCCGGTATTCGGCCTTGGTCCAGCCGTGCGCAGCCGGGTCGAACGGCCTGCGGGCCATGCCGACGACGCGTTCCACTTCGGGGTGCTGCTCCAACGCGCTCACCGCTGATATGCCGATGTCGCCCGTGGGTCCCGTGACTGCAACTGTCCAGCCCATGTCCTGAGGGATGCCCGCTGCCGGTGCCCCGAAACACCCGAACTCAGCGCTCGGCGAGTGCCTGCTTGGCGGCGTTGTAGCCGGGAACGAAGGTGATGCCGGGCCCGCCGTGGCAGCCGGCGCTACCGAGGTACAGGCCGTCGATCGGGATCGGCTGGTCGATATAGCCTTTCGGGCCGGGACGGTTGGGGCCGATCTGCTCGGGATGGATCAGCCCGTGGCAGTAGTCGCCGCCGGGGGCACCGAACATCGTGGCCATGTGCTTGGGCGTGAACGTCGTGTGCCTGACGATGATGTCCTCGAAGTTCGGCGCCAGCTTGGTGATCTTGTCGATGACCCGCTGGCCCATCTCGACCTTCATATCGCCGTAGCTGGACTGGCTCTCCGCTCCACCATCTCCGCTCCTCGCGTCCGCGGGAGGGAACCACAGTGAGAATGCCGACGCGGCGTGCTTGCCCGGCGGCGCCAGGTCGGGGTCGTTGACCGACGGGATCTGCAACGCGATCGACGGATCGGCGGGAACGATGCCGCGCCTGCAGTCCTCCCACTGCTGCTGGAGTTCTTCGGGTGTGCTGAAAATGCCGATGTTGGATTGCATTTCGGGATCGTTGAGCACTTCGTAAGGCTCCGTGAATTCCGGTATCCCGTCCAGCGCGAAGTGCATCTGCAGGTAGCTGCCGCGGTGGTCGGACCGTGAGAAGCGCTCGCGGATGTCGGCGGGCACCGCGTTCGGATCGACAAGGCCGTTGATCGTGACGTCGGGCGCAATACCGGATATGACAATCGGCGCGGTGATCGTCTCGCCGCCCTCGAGGCGGACTCCGGCGACGCGGCCATCGGACACCAGGATCTCGTCGACCTTGCTGCGCAGCCGCAGTTCACCGCCGTTCGATACGAACAACTCCTGAAGGTGTGCGGTGAGGGCACCGATGCCGCCGCGTAGCTTCTTGACAAGCAACGCGTTCTCGTCGGGCACGGCGAACCCGTATGCCAGCGCCGCCGCGGTGCCGGGCGTCGCAGGGCCACGGTAGGTGGTGTTGCACGCCAGCAGCGACAACATGCCGCGCAGAGCGCCGTTCTTCTCCCTATCGGGCAGATAGCGGTCGATCACATCGGTGACCGATCCGAACAACATGTCGGTGATCGTCGAACGCTCGAATTCGTTTGTCGCACAGGCATACATCTCGTCGAGCGTCTTCGGTGGTTGGCCCGCCTCGAACCGCCCGAGCGCACGCGTCGGGGCCTGACACCACGCCATCAGACCGGCCATCCCGTTGACGGCCTCCGCGCCGTGCACCTCGTTGATGTGCGTCAGCAGCTTCATCGGGTCGGTGTAGTAGATGAGCGGTTCGTCGCCGACACCCCGCAGCGACACCGACATGACGTCGAGGTCGACCGTCGGCAGCGTGTCCAATCCGAGCTCGCGGCTCACGACGGCCGCTGTCGGAATCTGCACGGAGCCGGCGATCTCGAACTTGTATCCCTCGAAAAGCTCGACGGTGGAGGCCATTCCGCCCGCATACAGCTTGAAGTCCAGGCACAGCGTGCGCAGCCCGGCCTTCTGGAGCAGCGCGGCCGCAGTCAGTCCGTTGTGCCCCGCGCCGACGACGATCGCATCAAAATCCGCCATTGGCTGAGGCTGACACGGCGGCAAAGTTTTGTCAATAATGACGAAACTTCCGATCTACACCGCGTCGCCGAACCCCTTCTGCAGGGTCTGCAGCGCCTCCCGGGTCAACCGCGTCAACTCGGGCAGCGACCGGTCCTCCCCCAGCATCCAGACCTCCATCGCGCCGAACACCGCCGCCGCGATGCACCGCGCGACGACAGTGATCCGCATCCGGTCATCGGTGCCGGGCCTTGGCGGGTCGTCGC
>Ga0164308_10001667_pt1 | contig 11840 bp, 13 predicted proteins | sample Whisoiple_246_MG_FD_109983 | JGI IMG/M metagenome (GOLD analysis project Ga0164308, IMG submission 109983) | Soil microbial communities amended with fresh organic matter from upstate New York, USA - Whitman soil sample_246_MG | ecosystem: Environmental > Terrestrial > Soil > Unclassified >... | reverse complement strand
CTCTATCGGAGCCGAGCCGTTTCGTTAGTCGGACACAAGGGTTTTAAGCGCGTGACCGCTATCCTGCTCCGGGGCCGTTCGCCGCGAGCGGCCAAGAGCTTGGCACACGAGTTCGCCGCCCGCAGCTCCAGGTAATGCCATGCACCAGAGCGCACGAAAGTAGGCGGAGCCTCGTCAGCGCGGTTATTCGATCACCTCGTCGGCCTGCGCTAGCAGCAATTTGGGAACGGTGCGGCCGAGGGCCTTTGCTGTTTTTAAATTGACGGCTAAATCGAATTTGGTCGGCTGTTCGAATGGTAATTCCGCGGGGCTTGCGCCCCTTAGGATCCGACTCGCTAGGACTGCGACGCGTTCCAAGACTTCATCAGCATCCGGACCGTAGGACATTAAGCCGCCGTCACGGACTAAAGTGGACGATTCGAAAATAGCGGGCACCTTATTTGCCGCTGCGAACTCGAACACCGGCTTTCGATTGAGAACGGTGAGATAGTCGGTGACCATCAGAATCGCATCCGGCATATTGCGACTCATTCTCTCAAAGGCTTGACCGTAATCGTCGGGCTCGCGAACGCCCAACGGTTGAACCTCGATGCCCAGTGCTCGGGCACCAGCCTCCGCCGACCGGTAACGCAGAGTCATACCGAGGTTATCTGCATCCCACAGAATAGCGACCCGCCGCAGATCGGGCGCAAAAAGCTTAAGAAGCTCCAGCCGCTTGGGCGTCATTTCGGCCGATACATCGGAAATACCCGTAAGGGTGCCGCCTGGACGCGCTAAGCTGTCGACCAGGCCGGTGCCAATCGGATCACCTGCATCGTAACAAACCAGCGGCAGCGTGGTGCTCTGTTTGGCAGCAAGAGTCGCAGGATAACCGCGGGTTACAATGACATCGACCTTGCTCGCCGCAAGGTCGACTACGAGCTGAGGAAAGCGGTCATACCGCCCCTCTGCGCCACGAATCTCAAAACCTAGATTTTTACCCTCTATGAAATCGGTTTGGGCCAGCCCGCGAGCTAGGGCTAGCCTCAAGGGACTTTTCTCGCCCTCAGCCGCACCATTCACAAGTAAGCCGAGGCGATAGAACTTGGACGTGTTCTGTGCGAAGGCGGCAAGGGGCGCCGCGAGGGTAGAACCGGCAACTAGCATAATCAGCTCGCGCCTTCTCATTGGCGATCACCTCCTAGGTTGCTCGAAAGGTTAAACCATCCCGGAGGACAAGGCTACGTGCTGGCCAGCACTCCTCTGCCTGGCCTGCCGGCGCATTTGAAAGATGGCGACGCGGAGGGCTCTTGCGAGGAGGTAAATTGAGTGTTCTGCCGTTTGAAAATATGGAGATCATGAACTTATCGTGAGGTTCTTTGGGAAGGCACTCACAGCCAAAGGCAATTGATGCCGCAAACATGGCCACGCGTGGGAAGAACCACTGTCTGTGCATGCTATAGATCGGGTTGTGCCTGCAAGCTGAATGAACGACCGCTTTCAGGACCGGCTGTCTTGCTCGCGAATGACGTGCATGGGGCGCAAACCGGACGCCCTAACCTGGCCATTAGCCCGACCGGCAGCTTTGGGGCGTGGAAATGTGGAAGCGGACGTTCATCTCCGCTCTTCTACCGTCGGCAGGCCCGACTTCGTCCGACCTGGCACTTCACGGAAATCAACCCGGCTGCGCAGTACACAAAGATGGACGCCATCCCGTACCGCACGCGAGCCGGGGCTGTCTTTCATTCGATCACCTTGTCTGCTCGTGCAATTATCGAGTCTGGAAGGTTGATCTCCAAAGATTGCGCAGTTTTCATATTGACGGCCAGCTCAAAGTGACTCGGCCGTTCGATCGGCAAATCTCCCGGTCTGCTACCTTTCAAAATCTTCACCACGTACACGGCAATCCCGCGCATCGCATCCTCGATGTTTGGTCCGTACGTAAATAAAAGGCCGGCTTTTGCCCAATCTCCCCAGCTGCCCACAGCGGGAATCCGGGCCGTATTAATGAAGTCCGCTATCTGTTCCCGTTGCGTCAAGAGGAGCCTGCTCGATATAATAACTAGCGCTTCCGGACGCGCGGCGATCGCCGCCCTGAAGGCTCCATCGAAATCATTTGGCTGGCGAACTTCTAGGGATTGGAGCTGAATACCACGGGCGGCTGCCACCTTTTGCGTCTCCCGAAACTCAGGGTCGGCGTGATCGGGATTCCACAGAACTGCAACACGTGAAATTCCAGGCATGGCTTCCTTGAGAAGCTCCAAAAGTTTCCCGGCCAATTCGTCGTAGACCAGCGAAATCCCCGTAACGTTCGCGCCGGGGTGTTGGGTGCTGGCCACGAGCCCGCTTTGAATCGGATCGTTACTCACCATCACCACGATTGGAATCGATGCTGTTGCTTGTTTTGCGTGCGGAGCCACATCGCCGCCGTACGCGAAGATAACGTTCGGATTGAGCTCAACCAACTCAGCGGCCAAGCCTGCAAGCCGGTCGCGCTTTCCCTCCGCATATCGGTATTCGATCAAAAGCGTCTCTCCGTCGATATAACCGGCCGCCCTCAACCCTTCGATCAGGGGGCGATAGGATCGGTCTGAGGCGAATTGGAGAGCAAGATGCCAAGACGTGGAATTGTTCGGGTCTGTTCAGCAAAGGCACAACGGCGCCATGCTGCCACTACGCCGAGTCCCACAACAAAAGTTCGTCGTCGCATGTCTGGTCCCGCAGAAGAGGCGTCCGGACAGTCTGCCCGCCTACAGCCGTACCGAATTCCTGTCGCAGTAAACTCCGCCTCACAGCATCAAACACTATCCTGCGCCCCCCGCCCGAGTCTTGCAACAGAGGCAACACTTTCGGAAAAGTCGTCGTCCCGGGGACCGGTTCCGGGGATGGGCCGAATGGACGCCGGTGAGCGGTCCGCTTGGTCCTTGCCGCGCATTCAACCCGCTCAGACCCTGCAGCCTGGTCTTCGCGCCGGAGCCCGCAATCACCGTTTCTTTCGAATAACCTCACTCAGTGCATTTTCAGGTCAGTGCACTTGTCGTGATCTGCACTGTCGCTCGCTGCATCTTCGGGCAGCCACCTAGTCCGCATAGTGTATTGTGAGATCAACGCGTGGCGCCATTCACTCGATTATTTCGTCAGCGAACAGTAGGAATTCGCGAGGGATCACAAGCCCCAGTTCGTTCGCTGTCTTGAGGTTGAGTACGAGCTCTAACTGCGTCGGTTGCTCCACCGGCAGGTCGGCTGGGCTGGCCCCCTTGAGGATTTTGTCCACATACGCAGCGACCCGTCGAAACAGATTAGGCAAGCTCGCGCCGTAAGACATCAGGCCTCCATCCTCCACAAACTCCCTTGCGGCATACATTGCCGGAAGCCGGCTTTTTGCGGCCAATTCCACAATGCGTTTGTGCTCGCCATATAACATTGGGCTAGGCAACAGAATGACCGCATCGGCGTGTTCGCGAGTCATCGTAAAAAAAGCACCCTCCAGGTCGGCCGGGCTAAGGGCCGGTACCATTTGCAGCTGCAGTCCTAATGCATTGGTCGCAGCCTTGGTCTCGCTCAACATGCCTTCCGTTGTACGTCTTCCGTATGCAGCAGGATGCCAAAGTGCGGCGACGCGAGAGACTCCAGAAATGGCGTCCTTGAGCAGTCCCAAACGTTTAGCAATCAGTTCCGGGCCAATAAAGGTGGTGCCTGTAATATTCCCGCCTGGTCGGGCGAGGCTGACAACCAGTTCATCACCGACAGGATCGGCCATGCCGCCCACGACGATAGGGATCATGCTGGTTGCTTGTTTGGCAGCGCGAGCTGGTGACGTACTCATCACGACGATGACGTCGACCTTCAACCGAACTAGATCAAGGGCAAGTTCGGTAAACCGATCGGTATTCCAACCCCCGTAACGGCGCTCAATCGCAATATTCGCACCCTCGATGTAACCGAGGTCCCGCAGGCCTTCGTAAAACCCAACAGCCCCTGGCACATCGTTCGAGCCCGGATTCAATATGCCGATAAGCGGAAGCTTTCGCGTCTGCTGGGCGTTAGCAGAGAGCGGCCATGCAGCTACCACGCCGGCTAAAGTTATGAAGTCGCGCCGCCTCATTGCCAACCTCAGAGCCTCAGAGACATCGCATCTTAGCGCCAAACAGGGACGTTGATAGGACAAAAACCGGCCTCAAGGATATATTGCTGCCGGGCCGGGGCGATCTCCCATTCGGCGAAGCCGAGCCCGGACTCAGCAAAGTCGGAGGTCAGCTAGGAGGGGAGTGCCCGCTGCTAGAGTTTGTACCAGGCCGCCCGATCTCATTGATCACCTCGTCCGCTTGCGCTTGTACATTAAGCGGAACGGCGATGCCGAGCGCTTTGGCCGTCTTCAAATTGAGGTCGCCAGGCTCGTGCAGAGTTTTAAGGCGAGCCCGCCGCGAGGTAACCGATGCGTACCGCCCCGCCCGATTGGTGCGTCGAACCGGTGACCGGCCACACGAGACAAGCGCCGAGAAGTGGAAGGGCATCCCGCCGCCTCACTCGATCACCTCGTCGGCGCGCGATAGCAGCCCCGGCGATAGGTGGAGCCCCAGCGCTTTTGCTGTCCTGAGGTTGATTAGCAGCTCAAACTTAGTCGGCTGATAGATGGGAATGTCACCCGGTGCCGCCCCGCTGAGGACTTGATGCACGTCACTTGCCAAGCGCCTCAACAGCTCCGCAAGATCGACGGTATAGGCCATTAAGCCCCCGGCATCCACGTAGTCGCGGTAGGGGCACATAGTCGGCAAACGGTGCTTCTCTGCGAGTTGAACGATCAGTTCCCGGTGAGCGTAAAGGTCGCCTTCGCCACTGACCAATACTGCGTCTGTTCCCTCCTGCACCATTGCCAAAAAGACGCGCTCAAATTCCGAGCTAGTACCTGTGTTTGGGATCATCGAAATCAGTGAAATTCCGAGTCTGTCACTGGCATCGCGTAAAAATTGCCCAGAAGGCCCTTCCCACCCGTCGCGCATACCTAAAAAGGAAGCTTTGGTGGCCGTCGGAATAGCTTGCTTGAGCATCTCTAAGCGCTTCCACCAGATCTCAATCCCCGGATCCAGAGTGATCCCGGTGAGATTGCCGCCGGGTCGAGCAAGGTTAGTGACCACTCCCGCCTTCAACGGATCAATCATGAACGCAATAATGGGTATTGTGCTGGTGGCCTGTTTGAAAGCAATCACCACGGGGTTAGTTCCGGTAACGATCAAATCCGGATTGCGGCTCACAATTTGTCGCGTCAGATCGGCGTAGCGCTCATGATGCCCCTCGGCGGAATAGCGATCGATGATCAGGTTTTGTCCTTCGACGTACCCTAGGCGGCGAAGCTCCCCGAAAAACGCACGCCAGGCGCTACCTCCTCCGGTTTCCGTGAGGAGGGTCGTCGGGATCGCCGGATGGAAAATCGCTATTCGGGGCTGCGTCGCTCGCTGCTGCGCCTGCGTCGCGATCGGCCATGCGGCTGCCGTGCCCCCTAGCAGGGTGATTAATTTGCGACGATCCATCGGCTCCCCTGTGAGTCCCGCCTGCCCAATCCCAAGAACCTGGCGGTTTGTAACGGCCGGGTGAGTTATAGTGACACGCAATTGATCTCAAATTTTGCTCGGTGCCAATCTCCAATACGGTCCATTCCTCCCGGTTTCCGCAATGTCCATGCCCGGCATGATTTGGACGTGATTCCAGCGCCCCAATGGGAGTTTCGAGGTATGACCTAATGGATGGGCTGCAATCGAGCCATTCCTCCGAAGAAGCGCACGACTTCCGTGCTGATATCGCCGCGTCTTGGATGGTGCGGTCCGGACTGCGCTCAAGTGCCACCTGGCCCGCATCTGAGCTCCGGCTCGCTTGCTATTCGCTTCCTTCCCTGGCGGTGCGCAGGCTAGCGGCCAAGCGCACCCTGGCGTACCGCTCCGGAGGACAGCATCTAGGCAGGTCAGCGCCAACCGTTGGAACTTCGGTTTTAATAGCCTTCCCTAGACTGCGGCTCCCTGAGATTCTGACAACTCCCGAAACGCCTACTTTCGGGCGGGCAGCGAACCAGGAATTTGGATGCGCGCGCGGCTGGGTTTCCATCCTGAATAGTGTAAGCTAGGCCACAGACGAGGTATGGCTCTTGTGTTATTCTCCGCCTCTATCCGGACGTCTGAGAGGGGAGATTTATGCACAGGCGGGACTTACGGCGGCTCAATGAAGCTCCTGTTGCAGGTTGTGTAGAGTGGCTCATGTGACTGAATTAGCGGTGCACGGCGAGGAGGTAGCCCAGAGGTCTTACGGCGTATTCCGTTGGCCTCGAATGTCGCTCGCCATGAAGCTGGCGCTCGCCCTCGTTGGTCTTGTCAGCCTAGTGCTTGTGATAAACGGCATCGTGAGCATGTGGTTAGGGTATAACGAGGCGAAAGCGGTCGCTCTTCGTGTCCAGAACGAAAAAGCTCAGTCGGCCGCGGAGCGAGTAAACGGTTTCGTATCAGATATTGAAAATCAAATCGGTTGGACCACCCGCGCCGAATGGTCTCGCGTCGGGCTTGAGCAACAACGGTACGACTTTATTCGACTATTGAGGCAAGCGCCCGCGATTACTGAGATTTCCTATTTAGACAGAATTGGCAAGGAGCAACTGAAGCTATCACGTTTAGAACCCGATGCTATCGGGAGCCAAAAGGACTTTGCAGAAGAGGAGAAATTTAAACGGGCTGTTGCCGATAAGGTTTGGTTTAGTCCTGTATATTTCCGTCGCGGCTCGGAGCCGTACATGACTATTGCCGTGGCGCACGCGGGTCGCAATCCGGGCGTCACGGTTGCGGAAGTAAACCTAAAACTCGTATGGGACGTGATCTCGGCGATCCGCGTCGGCGAAAAGGGTTACGCGTTCGTGGTGGACAGGGGCGGGCACCTGATAGCTCACCCGGACTTAAGCCTTGTTCTACGTGACGTTAATCTGTCGCATATGCCGCAAGTAGCTCAGGCACTTACTCATCCCTCAGAGCCCGCATCCATTCAACAAGCCGCCAAAAGCCTGGAAGGCGCCGAGGTTCTGACCGCGAGCGCACCCATCGCCCGCCTCGGCTGGATTGTACTGGTCCAAGTCCCCGAAACAGAAGCTTTGGCCCCCGTACGCTCGTCATTGATCCAAACCTCTGCTCTCCTCGCACTGGGGCTTTTCCTCGCTGCCGTTGTTGGAAGTTTATTAGCTCGACGAATGGTGGTTCCGATCAAGCGGCTACAGCTGGGCGCAGAAAGACTAGGCAGCGGGGACCTATCTCAGAGAATAACCATTCGCACGGGGGATGAGATCGAAGACCTTGCAAAGCGCTTCAATTCCATGGCTACTCGCGTGCAGGAGTCATATGAGACACTGGAAGCCAAGGTCGAAGAGCGCACGACAGACCTGAACGAAGCATTGCGGCAGCAAACGGCAACTGCTGAAGTGTTGAAGGTAATCAGCCGGTCAACCTTTCATTTGCAAACCGTGTTCGAAACACTCGTCGCTTCCGCTTCCAAACTCTGCGATGCGGAGATGTGCGTTATTTTGCTACGAGAGGGAGCGGCGTACGCCATTGCAGCATCGCATGGCTTTTCGCCACAGTTTCAGGAATATGCGAGAGCTCATCCGCTTCCGGTAGGGGCAACCAGCACCACGGCACGAACGGCTAGCGCCGGCAAGCCGGTTCAAGTCATCGACGTACTAGCTGACGACAGCTTGGATGAACTCACGCGTGAATACCAGAGGCTAGGCGGTTATCGAACGAATGTAGGTATCCCGCTGCTCCGCGAGGGCGAGACAATCGGGGTATTTGTTCTTGCTCGCCCGACCATTCGGCCGTTCACAGATCGGCAAATCGACCTGGTTCAGACGTTTGCGGACCAAGCAGTTATTGCGCTGGAAAACGTCCGTTTGTTTGAAAAGGTTGAGGCTCGAACTCGTGAGCTTGGCCAGTCTCTCGAAGAGCTACGAGTAGCTCAGGACCGGCTCGTTCACACTGAGAAGCTCGCCTCACTTGGCCAGCTTACAGCGGGCATCGCCCACGAGATCAAAAACCCACTGAACTTCGTCAACAACTTTGCCTCTCTTTCCAAGGAGCTTGCAGCCGAGTTGAAAGAACTCATCGACCGCGCATCTTTGAGTGAGACCCTGCATTCAGAGGTGGTCGAGATAATCACCACCCTAACGGGGAACCTTGATAAAGTCGCCCAGCACGGGAAGAGAGCGGATTCAATTGTCAAAAATATGCTTCTTCACTCGCGGGAGGGTACCGGCGATCATCGGCCAATTTCGATCAATCCGCTGGTCGAGGAAAGCTTGAATCTCGCCTATCACGGAGCACGCGCGGAAAGGCCAAACTTCAATGTGAGCTTGGAGAAGGACCTCGATCCGACAGCCGGCGAGGTGGACATTTACCCACAAGAAGTTACGCGCGTTCTTCTCAATCTCATTTCTAATGGCTTTTACGCTTCTGCCAAGCGCAAGTCACAGCTTAACGATCCTGATTTCGTGCCGGTTCTTACGATGAAAACGCGGAACTTGGGGTCGAGCGTCGAAATTCGCATCCGGGACAACGGAATAGGCATCACGGATGAGGTCCGAGAGAAAATTTTTAATCCATTTTTTACAACCAAGCCGGCCGGGGAAGGCACGGGGCTGGGGCTCTCAATCAGCCATGACATCATAGTCAAGCAGCATGGGGGCCGGCTCGATGTGTCATCGGTTCCAGGGTCTTACACGGAATTTGTGATAATACTCCCGCGCTCCGGCCCTCAGCTTGCGGCGAAAGGAGCGAACGAATGAGCGTCCTTGTACTTGTGGTCGATGACGAACTCGACGTTGGCGATCTCTTTCGGCAGCAGTTTCGTCGAGAGCTGCGAGCAGGCTTGTTTGTGATGGAATTTGCGTATTCCGCGCCAGAGGCTCTGGCCCGCATTACCCTACCTAGCGATGTCAATTTGATACTGTTGCTATCCGACATCAACATGCCCGGGATGACAGGTCTCGAACTATTGCCGAAGGTTCGTGAGATACGGCCGGACGTGCCCGTGGTCATGATTACCGCCTATGGCGACGCGGATACCCGCGCAAGGGCACTCCAGGCCGGAGCCGCCGGTTTCCTGACGAAGCCCATAGACTTTAAGCTATTGCGTGAGGGAATCACGGAGCGGCTGAGCAGCTTTCAGAACAGCGCTTCCGACTAGCGGGGCACGTCCATGCAACCAATCAAGATACTTTCGGTGGACGATGAACCGGACGTCGAAAGTCTTTTAGCGCAAAGCTTTCGAAAACACATCCGCAGCGGCGAATTCGACTTCACCTTTGCCTATGACGGCGCGCAGGCGCTGAAAAGGGCACAAGAGCAAAGGGATCTTGAAGTCATTTTGCTAGACATCAATATGCCTGTAATGGACGGGCTCACGTTTTTAGCTCAGCTCAATGAGGTTGGTTCGGATTTGCGGGTTATTATGGTCTCCGCTTATGGCGACATGTCGAATATACGCTTGTCTATGAATCGTGGCGCCTATGACTTCATAATGAAACCAGTTGATATGGCTGATTTGGAAACCACCATCAGAAAAACCGCTGCGGAGGTCCGGCGGTATCGGCTACTGCAGGAACAGAAGAGCGCAGCCGAGCGCTGCCGCCGTAATCTTTCCCGTTATTTTTCACCCCCGATGGCTGAATTTCTGTCGAACAAGGATGAGCCCCTCGGGCCAGTTAGGCGCCAGGAGGTCACCATTATTTTCGCTGATCTTGTGGGATTTACGCAGATTGCCGAATCCAGCGCGCCCGAGGACGTAATCGAGATGTTGCGGGGATTTCACTCTCGAATGAGCGGGATAATCTTCGAACACGGTGGAACAATAGAGAAGTATATTGGTGATGCGGTATGCGCTGCCTTCGGCGTTCCGGATACTGCGGAAACCGATGCGGAGCGAGCCGTAATGTGTGTAATGGAAATGTGTGGTGCTCTTGAGCGCTGGAACAACGAACGTGTTCGGGAAGGAGGCACTCCCCTTCAAATGGGAGTCGGAATTAATAGTGGCCCGGCAGTACTCGGTGATATCGGGGTTAATCACAGCATGTCATTCGCCGTAATCGGTCATACTGTAAACGTGGCAAGCCGGCTCCAGACGCTTACACGGGACCTTAAGACGTCTATTCTTGTTTCTGACAATACCATGCACGCTCTTCGACGATCTTCAACCTCGGGCGCCGCCGAAATCCTCCAGGTGCTCTCGGAGTCAAACGATCTTTCGATCCGAGGCAGCAACCAGGCGGCTCGGGTTTGGTATAACAAATCCCGATATCCCATGGTTCTGGCCAGCGCAATTCGGACGCCGTCAGCTACCGTAGAGGCAGTATTATGATATGAGAGTTGCCCACTTGTGCACATGTAAGCCCGCTGGTGTGCACATGAGCTGATCAAGAACGGATTTATGGACTATCTTTCCGCTCTCTCCGTGCGGTCATTCGATCACCTCATCGGCGAGTTCCTGAAGATGCAAAGGGACGTCGAGGCCTAACTTCTTTGCTGTCTTCATGTTTATGACCAGTTCGAATTTGTTTGGCCCTTGAACGGGAAGGTTGCCCGGTTTTTCGCCTTTCAGGATACGATCTATATACGAAGCGGCGCGACGATATTCATTCGTCAGATCGAACCCGTATGCCATCAGAGTACCGTCCAGCGCGATATATTTCCATGCGGCGATCGAAGGTAGGCGATGGTCCACCGCCAACCTGATAAGCAGCTCGCGATGGTTGGAAGTGACCGGATGTGGCAGGATAATCAGGCCGCCGTTTGGCTCCGCTGCGAACGCCGTGAGTGCGAGCTCTATCTCTGCGGCATTGTGCACACCCGCGATGGTGAGTGTTACCCCGACCGGCGACGCCACTGCTTGAATCGCGCGCAGCATCGCGAGGTGCGCAGGAGTTTCCGGATGCAGGACGACTGCTACCCGTGTGAGTGTCGGCGCAATCTGCTTGATGAGTTCTAACCATTTTCCAGCTATTGAGGGCTCGAAATTCGTGAACCCAGTAATGTTGGCGCCGGGACGTGCCAAGTGTTCGATGAAGCCGCTGCCGACCGGATCGGCGACGGTCAGGAACACGATCGGTATCGTGCGCGTCTCTTGTCGAAGTGCCGAGAGAGCTGGGTTGCTGTTAACCAAGATCACATCGGGTGCGAGATCAACAAGCTCGCGCGCATAGGTGCGGATGCGGCCGGGTTCGTCGGCCCAGCGAGCGGTGATGCTAAGGTTCCGACCATCCGTCCAGCCAAGTCTTTGCAGCTCTTGACGCAATGCCGCGACGCGAAGCTGCGCTTCTGGATCGGTCTCCGGGATTGGCGTCAAGACGCCGATCCTCCGTACCCCGGGCTGCTGCGCACTTGCACCCGGCTGCCACACAAGGGCCGTTGAACCGAAAAGAAAGATGAACTCCCGCCGCCTCATTGGTCACCTCATCTGTACGGGCCGATCGCGGAGGCGCCGCACAATCAACCCAAAGCACCTCGTTCCTGCGCTGCTCCGGAACGGGCAGAATGCTATTGGAGGAGTGCGAGCGCCATAACTGTTATCACCAGGGCGCGGTACTGCCCGGCCTGCCGTCTTCCACCTCCGGGGCAATGGACCCCCGCCAGCACCCCGTTAAGGCGCACTTGCGGAATGGGTCTCGCCGCAATCTAGTATCCCGCGCCGGAATGCTTCAGTGCTCTGGACTGTCGCGTCCGCCCGACATCAGGTAGCCGAGGCGCACCGTGCCGCCCAATTGCTGGGCCGACGCGGTGACGGGCCATGCGAGATAAGCAGCGAGATGTGGGAGAGCGTCCCGCCGTCTTACTCGATAATCTCGT
>Ga0164308_10001666_pt1 | contig 11843 bp, 12 predicted proteins | sample Whisoiple_246_MG_FD_109983 | JGI IMG/M metagenome (GOLD analysis project Ga0164308, IMG submission 109983) | Soil microbial communities amended with fresh organic matter from upstate New York, USA - Whitman soil sample_246_MG | ecosystem: Environmental > Terrestrial > Soil > Unclassified >... | reverse complement strand
CGGTACGTCGAGGCCGGCTGGCCGTAGCCGTACTTCGCCTTGGCGGTGGCGGCGAGCCGCTCGGCGCCCGCGTCGTCGGGAACGTGAACGGCGGCGACCCCGTGCACGATCAGGGCGGCGCTCCCGTTCTCCAGGTGCAGGACTGCGCGCGGGTTGCCTCGCAGGTTGCGGGTGTGCCGGGTGCTCGGATGGCCGCCGAACCACGCCGCCCCGTCGAGCCACATCCCGTCGACCGGCACGACGTGGGGCGAACCGTCGGACTGGGTGGTGGCCAGCCAGTAGACGGTCGCGTCCACCAGTCGCTGCTCGACGTCGGCCCACAGCAGCAGCCGGTCGGGCGACCCGTACGCAGCGGGCACGGTGAGCTGCTCGGCCTCGGGTTCCACGCCGGCCAGCCAACCCTGACGGTCGGCCGGGGTCAACCGCGAGGCGTGGCGGTTCCGACCGGTTCGGCGGTGACGACGAGGTTGTCCGGGTAGTGCGTGGCCGGGCTCCACGTCCCGGTGCACGTGAGCAGGACGAGCCGGCCCGGGACGCTCTGGGAGAACGTGTCCGTGCTGGTCGCGAGGCTGGCCTTGGGCACGTCACGGGTGGTGACGACGCGGTAGCGCTGCTGGTACGCCCCGTCCGCGAGAACGACCTCGTCGCCGGACTGCACGCGGAGCAGCCGAGCGAAGAAGCCGACCCCGCGGTCCTTGGAGTCGATGTGGCCGGCCAGGACGACCGAGCCGAAGGCGTCGCCGGCCAGGGCGCCGCTCTGCCACCAGCCGACCTGACCCGGGTCCGCCGGGAGGCTCAGCTCACCCGACGCACCCGTGTCGATCGGGTCGACCGTTGCACTCGCCGTCTTCCCGTCGCGCGGCTGGAGCGTGATCGACGACGGCGCGAAGGTATGCCGCTGGGTCACCCCGGTCTGGCCCGGCCGGGCGGGTGCGACGCCCGACCCCGTGGCCGACGCCCCGTCGACCGGGGTCTCCGGGGCCACCGCGGTGGAGACGGTCAGGGGGCCGCGGGAGGAGCCGGTCCCTGTCGGCGTGGTGCCGGTCGCGGCGGTCGTCGACGTCGGCCCAGACGGCTGCCCCGACTGTTGCCCGGCCGGTTGGCCGGCGGCGGGCGACGAGCAGGCAGCGGTCAGCGCCAGGGCGCCGGCGGCGAGGACGCCGGCGCCCAGGAGTGGCAGTCGTCGGGTCAGGAGCGGCCGCCGGACCGAGCGGGAACCGGACGCCGACGCGACCCGACGAGGACGGCGACGCCCGCGAGGGCGACCACGAGCAGGACGGCGAGCGGGCCGGAGTCGTCGGAGCCGCGCGCCGCGGCGATCAGGCCGGCCGCCTGTCCGCCGTCGCCGGCGTTGACCGAGTTCGGCGTGGTGCCGGAGCCCCGGACCGCGAGGGGGAGGACCTGGACGACGGCGTCCATGGAGCTGTTCGCGGCCACACCGATGGCGAAGACGCGGGTCAACGACGTGGCGGCCACCGGCACGTTCGCCGGACCGAAGACCACTGGACCCGTAGTGGCTGTCGGAACGATGTCCACGGTGTAGCCGCCGGCGGGGACGGTCACGGTCAACGCCTCGCCGTTGGCGATGTTGGCGAAGAGGACCTTCTGGTCGACGCGAACGTCGGCGGGGCCCACCGCGGCCGTGTGGGCCACCACGAGCCGGCCGCTACCGGCGGCGACGGAGCTGAGGTCGTTGGGGAACGTCGTGATCACCGGCGGCTTGGACGGGTCAACCTGCCGGTGGACGACCGTGTCGACGTTGGTCCCCGCGGCCACCGACACCGAAGCGGTGACCGACGCGGTGCCCGACGGGCTCTCGGCCGTGACCGTGTGGTTGCCGGCGGTCAGCGCCAAGGGCCCGACGATGGTCTTGGCAGCGGCACCGGTCGCGACGGCCTTGCCGTCGACGGTGATCGTCATCGGGGTGTCGGCGACGCCCTGGACGACGTAGACGGTTCCGGTGGCCGGGGCGGCTGCGGCGTCGACGGCGGCGAGCGGGGCCACCGCGACGGCCGAGCCGAGGACAAGGGCGGCGACCAGCGCTCGGCGACGGGAAATGGACACCATGGGGCCCTCCTGATGAATAACGGTGGATTTCGACCGGACATTTCGGCACGTGAAGTACTTCGTGAAAAGCGTTGCGGTGGTTCGCATTCCGAGAATGCGGCATGATCTCATGAATAGCCAATCGACGCGGGGTCGAGTAATGGCGCAGAGTCCGACAAAAGGGACATAAACGTCGGTTACGGGGGTGAGTTGCGTGCCGCGGTCGGTGGTGGTGCAACGAGTTCTCGGCCTCGTCCTCGCCGCGATCTTCTGCGTCGGCGCTGTCTGGGCACTTGGTCGCACGCCCGCGCCGGGACGCTCCGCCGCCAGCCCCCCGACCGGCTCGTCGAGCGCGCCGAGCACCTCCGACACGACGTCAGGCTCGCCCACGGGTGCCGGGCCCGCGACCATGAGCCCGGGCCCGGCCCCGGTGGCGACGAGCGGACCGGGCCTCACGGAACCGGGCATCCACGTCGTGGCGCAGGCCGGCGCCGACGGTGGACTGGAGGTCGTCGAGCGGGTCCGTCTGCCCGCCGCGGCGACCACCCTGGCGATCACACTGCCCCGGGCTTCCGGCTCGGGGGTTGCAGCGGCGGTCCCCACCATCACCGGCTTCCAGGCAGAGGCCGGCGGTCAGGTCGTCACCGACATGCTCGCGGCACCGCTCCCGGACGGCGGCGACCGCCTCGACCTGCCCGCTCCGTCGACCGACATCACCATGCGGTACCGCCTGGAGGGAGGCGCGGAACGCAGCCAGCCGGCACCCGTCGGCCGCGCCCTGGTCCTCCTACCACCGGTCACCGCGGCAGAGGCATCCCTGTCCGGTCTTCCGGTGGTCGTCGAGGTCGTGGGGGGCAACATCCGCAACCTCGTCTGTCCGGACCTGGCCGTCGCCGAGCAGCTCTGCGGCCGCCAGCAGGGCTCCCGCTGGACCACCCCGAGCATCCCGCTCGGCCGGTCCGTGGTCGTCGCCCAGGTCGACCTGCCCCCACCCGGTCAGCAGTGACCATGCTGGCCACCCTCGCCTCGGCCGCCGCCGAGGGCCAGGACGTCTTCCCTCTCCTGACGGGCGTGTCCCGGCTGCTCGGCTACCTCGGCTTCGTCCTCGTCGTCGGCACGACGTTCTTCCTGTCCTGGCTCTGGCCGGGGGGCTCGGTCGAGTGGGTGTTCATCCGGCTGTTCCGCAGCGGCGCGGTACTGGTTCTGGTGGCGACCGCGCTGGTGGCGTTCTTCGGGGCGGACGCATCGCTGGAGGATGCCTTCGCCGGCCCGGACGGCGCGGCCGCTTTCGCCCGAATGGCGTTGGTGGCGTTGGGCGTCGCCTTCTCGTGGGAGATGTTGGGCGACGCGCGGCGATGGCGCATCCCCATCGTCGTCTGGCAGCTGCTGCTCATCGAGACCTACGTCCTCGAGTCCGACGCCTGGCGAGAGCCGTGGCAGCTGGTCAAGGTCGTCGCCACGACGGGGCACCTCGCCGCGACGGCCGCCTGGCTCGGTGGTCTTCTCGCGCTGGCGGCGATCCTCGTTCCCAGTGCCCACCTCGAGGTGCTGCACGACGTCCTGCCGAGGTTCTCCGTCGTGGCGATCGTCAGCGTCGTCACCCTGGTCGTCACCGGCGCCCTGCACGCGCTGGCCATCACCGGGTCGCTCAACGCTCTGTTGACGTCGACCTACGGTGCCGTGCTGATGGCCAAGATCATCGTCTTCGCGGTCATGTTGTTGCTCGGCAACGTCGGACGCCGGTATGCGGGGAGACTCGCGCACCGGAAGGTCACCGAGATCGACGAGTCGGCCTCGGACCAGAGCATCCGCGCCTTCGCGGTTGCCGTCGGTGCCGAGTTCGCCCTCGCGACAGCGGTGCTCGCGACGACGGCGGCGTTGGTCCACGTGGCCCCGCTGGCCTGATGGCGGCGACCTAGAGGGAGGTGGCCGTCCCGGTCAGGGAGACCAGCTCACGGAAGACGTCGGCGGCGATGTCCGCGAACGAGCGCAGCTCACCCTCGCTGATCCACTGCGCGAACGCGACACCGAACACCGTGATCGCGGACTCCGCGGCCAGGGTCGCGGCGGGCTCGGTGACCCCTCGCGCCCGGAGCGACTGGCCCATGACCTCGCTCAGCGCGCCCATCTTGTGCAGCTCGCGCTCCTGCAGCGCGGGGTTCTGCTCGATCACCGTCTGGCGGGTCCGGCTGAAGGACCGCCGCTCGTCCGGGAAGAACGCCGCCGCCGACTGCACCGAGGCCGCCACGACCTCCAGCGGCGTGAGTCCGGCCGGTGCGGCCTCGATCCCCTCGAGGAAGACCCGAACCAGCTCCTGCTGCCCGTAGAACAGCACCTCGCGCTTGTCGCTGAAATGGCGGAAGAACGTGCGCTCGGTCAGCCCGACGGAGCGGGCGATCTCCGCGGTCGTGGTCTGGTCGAACCCGTTCCGGGCGAAGAGCTCGAGGGCGGACTCCTGCAGCCGCTCTCGCGCGCCGGGCTCCCACCTCATGGGGTGAGCCTAGTGATGACAGTGACTGACGCCAAGGGATATGGTGATGTCAGTGACTGATATCAGTCACTGACATCACCAGCTCCGACGTGAACGGCTCGGAGCAGCGAAGGAGCTGGCGCCATGCGCGTTTTCGTCACAGGAGCATCAGGCTGGATCGGGTCGGCAGCGGTCGACGAGCTGCTGGCCACGGGTCACGAGGTCACCGGCCTCGCCCGGTCGAACGCCTCGGCCGCGACCCTCGCGGCCAAGGGCGTGCGCGTCCGGCGAGGGGACCTCGACGACCTCGACAGTCTGCGGGCCGGCGCCTCGGACGCAGACGCCGTCCTCCACCTGGCCAACAAGCACGACTTCGTGAACCCGGCGATCTCGAACGCGGCCGAGCGCGCCGCCGTGCAGACCATCGGCGACACGCTGGCCGGCAGCGGGCGGCCGTTCCTGCTGGCGTCCGGCGTCGCCGGCCTGAGCGGAGGCCGCCCGGCCACCGAGGACGACCCGTCGCCGTTCCACGGCCCCGACTCGCCGCGGGGCGGCGCCGAGAACCTCGCGTTCGAGTTCGTCGACCGTGCTGTCCGCACGCTGAGCCTCCGGTTCGCGCCCACCGTCCACGGGGTCGGCGACCACGGGTTCATCGCGGCGATCGCCGGCGTCGCCCGCGCGAAGGGCGTCTCCGGCTATCCCGGCGACGGGACCAACCGCTGGGCGGCCGTCCACCGCTCCGACGCGGCGCGGCTGGTCGCGCTGGGCCTGGCGAAGGCGCCCGCGGGGAGCCGTCTGCACGCCGTCGCCGAGGAGGGCATCCCTTCCCGACAGATCGCCGAGGCGATCGGGCACGCCCTGGGGCTGCCGGTGACCTCGGTCGACCCGGACGACGTCCAGGACCACTTCGGCTGGATCGGCGGATTCTTCGCCATGAGCCTGACGGCGACCAGCGACCGGACCCGCGAGCTGCTCGGCTGGACCCCGACGGGTCCGACCCTGTCCGAGGACCTGGCCGCCGGCGCATACGGGACGGCGGTGCGGGCCTAGCGCACCGTGCGGCGGCGACCCGTTCGTCAGCCGGCGGCCCTGGCGATCAGCGCGCGGACCTTCTTCTCGTCGGCGGCGGTCAGGGTCGTCAACGCGTAGGCGCATGGCCACATCGCGCCGTCGTCGAGGGCGGCCACGTCGTTGAAGCCCAACGTCGCGTAGCGGGACTTGAACTTCTTGGCGGGCTGGAAGAAGCACAGGACCTTACCGTCCTTGGCGTAGGCCGGCATCCCGTACCAGAGCCGGGGGGCGAGGCCCGGCGCCGCGTCGGTGATGACCTGGTGGACCTTCTCGGCCAGGGCGCGGTCGGAGTCCTCCATCTCGGCGATCTTGTCGAGCACCGCCGTTGCGTCGTCCACGGTGCCGCTCTTCGCCGCCTTGACCTCCTTGGCGCGCTCCTTCATCGCGCTCTTCTCCTCGTCGGTGAAGGCGGGCGCGGTCTTGGCGGCGGAGGTGCGCTGGGCGGTGGTCTTACGGGCGGTGGCCATGGTGGCGGTCTCCTCGGTGGGTCGGGTCGGGAACGACTCCCACGCTAGGAGAGGCCGCCTCCCGTTGGCTTCTCGAAAACTGATCGATCGGTCAGCCGGCCATCGTGTTCGAGCCGTCCGACAGAACGGACGAGATGAGCCCGAACACGTTGCCGTCGGGGTCGAGGAGGTACCCGAGCCGTCCCACCCCCGGCATGTCCGACAGGGCGAGGGCCTCGGTGGCGCCGAGGTCGAGGCCCCGCTGGAAGACCTGGTCGATGTCACCGTCCACGCCGACGACGATGTTCGCGCCGTTGACCGGGTCGCCCGGCTCCGGTGCGGGACCCCTCCGCTGCGAGAGCCCGCCGTTGATCCCGCTGCCCGGGGCGTCCATCGTGATTGCGCCTTCGCCGGTGTGGATCGCCCAGTAGGGCATGTCGCCGAACTGCGTGAACGTCCACCCGAGGAGCTCGCGGTAGAAGTCGACGAGACGCTGCGGCTCGGACGCGTGAATCTCGAAGTGGACAACCAGATTCGCCATGTGTGCCTCCAGGGTCGACGATAGTCCGATCTCGGCGCCGAGTCGTCCGGTCAGACGAGAAGTCGCCTGATCTGGTGGCGCACGAACGCCCGTACCGTCACGGCCCGCTGATCCCGCTCGGCGGCGCTGATCCGGACGTCCTCTCCCTCCCGCCGGCGTCTGACCCCCTCGATGATCTCGGCCGGGAGACCCAGGTCCGCCAGGTGGGCGATGGCTTCCGTCTTCGTGACCAGACGTCCGTCGTGGATGGTGAGGTCGGCGCGGCCGACCGTCGTCACCCCGTGGTCGACGTAGACGTCCTGCTGCCAGATCGCCCGTCGTCGCAGCGCCCTGGTCCAGTACCCGCTCAGCTCGGACCGCGCCGCGTCGCGGACGTCTGCCACGCTCATGGCCGGCAGCCACCGGACCGGTGTCGGCCCGTGGACGACCACAGGGTCGGCGAGCAGCTCCGCCCGCGCGATCCCGCTGAACGGGCGTCGGAACAGCTCCTCGAACGCCCATGTCCAGTGCCGGTATGCGCCGTCGTCCAGGTGGCCCCGGGACACGTACGCACAGTGCAGGCCGGCGGCACCGGTGACCTCCCGGCCCAGCCGTTGGTGCGTCTCGGTGATGTGGCGACGGGCTGCGGGGTCCGGCGGTCGCTCGACGAGCGCTACCGCGTCGATGTCGCTGACCCCCGGACGGTAGTCGCCCGAGGCCACCGAGCCACCGACGTACACGCCCTGGACGGCGTCTCCGAGCGCGGTGGTGAGCTCGACGACGACGGGCACCTGCACCAGTCTGCGGTCCACCAGCCGAGACTAGCCCGATCGTCAGAATCTCCTTGCGCGCCAAGGAGAACGCCGTTGGCCGGTGTGCCGCGCCCGCCGAACAGGCGTACCGCGCCGGGCCGCGCGACACGCCGAACGAATGGCGCGACAGGCCGGGCGGAGCACGGTACTGCCTGTCCGACGGCGTATGCCTCGTCCGTCATCCTGTCCACCTACCAGGGCGCTCCCGAACGCAGTTTGGGAAAAATGCGGTTCACCCGCAGAGCCACGACGGCACGCTGCGGGACGCCGCCGACTCAGGTGGTGATCACCGGGAACCTCGACCCGGTCCGGGACGGCCCGCGGTAGTCCTCAGAGCAGGTGCACCTTCGGGCTGCGCGTGTCGATGTCGATGACGACGTCGCCGAACTTGACGTTCATCCGGCCGGTGTGGAGCTGGACGACCCGTCCGATCCCGTAGCGGTCGTGGATCACCCGGCTGTCGAGCTCGAAGGTCTCGTAGGTCGGGGCCGGGTGGTCGCGGAAGGGGCTGGTGGAGGGGCGACGACGACCTTGGCCGGGCTGACCGGATTGCTGAGGCATGGGTCCAGTGTCGCCCTGTTCGAGGGCTAGTGGTCAACTGTCCAGGTGGCATTACCCCCATGGGGTATGCAGTGGTCGGGCGTCCCACCGCAACCCGGTACACTCAGTGCAGCAGTGGCCCGCCCAGTTCTGCCTCGGGCCCGATGTGAGTCGATGCGAAGCTCTTGCGCCGCGCCCGTGACGGTCGCGCCGGGCGGAACGTATCCCACCATCTTTGGAGTCACCCACCTGTGTCCACTGACACGCCCTTCACCGACCTCGGTGTGCCTCGTTCTCTCGTCGAGATCCTCGCGAAGCTCGGCATCACCACCCCCACCCCCATCCAGGCCGCCACGCTGCCGGACTCGTTGAGCGGCCGTGACGTCCTCGGACGCGGCCGCACCGGTTCGGGCAAGACCTACGCGTTCCTGCTTCCGCTGGTCGCCCGCCTGTCCCAGAGCCGGACCCCACGGCGGTCCGGCCGTCCCCGTGCTCTGATCCTCGCTCCCACGCGTGAGCTCGTGAACCAGATCGACGAGGCCCTCGCGCCCCTGGCCGCCGCCAGCGGCCTGACCCGCGTCACCGTGTTCGGCGGGGTCGGCCAGAACCCTCAGGTCGCCGCCCTGCGCCGCGGCGTCGACGTCGTCATCGCCTGCCCGGGCCGCCTCGAGGACCTCATGGGTCAGCGTCACGTCGACCTGGGTTCGGTCGAGATCACCGTCCTCGACGAGGCGGACCACATGGCCGACCTGGGCTTCCTGCCCGGCGTGCGGCGGATCATGGACACCACCCCGCGGCGTGGCCAGCGGATGCTGTTCTCCGCGACCCTCGACGCCGGCGTCGACGTTCTCGTCAAGCGCTTCCTGTCGAATCCCGCCACGCACCAGGCCGACTCGGCGCAGAGCCCCGTCTCGACGATGACCCACCACGTGCTGCACGTCAGCCACGACGGTCGCCTGCCCGTGCTGCTCGACCTCACCGCGGCTCCCGGTCGCAGCGTGGTCTTCACTCGCACCAAGCACGGCGCGAAGAAGCTGGCCAAGCAGCTCAACGCATCCGGCGTCTCGGCCGTCGAGCTGCACGGCAACCTCAGCCAGAGCGCTCGCACCCGCAACATGAACATGTTCCACAGCGGCGCGGCCTCGACCCTGGTGGCCACCGACATCGCCGCCCGCGGCATCCACGTCGACGACGTGGGCATCGTCATCCACGCCGACCCGCCGGTCGAGCACAAGGCCTACCTGCACCGCTCCGGGCGGACCGCCCGCGCCGGCGCCGACGGTGTCGTCGTCACCCTGATGACCGACGACCAGGTCCGCGACGTTCGCGACCTCACCCGGCTCGCCGGAGTCAGCGCCACGACCACGCGGGTCCACGCGACGCACCCCCTCCTGGCCGAGCTCGCACCGGGACCGCGCGTCCCCACCAGCCCGATCGCCAACCGGGTGGCCGAGTCGTCGCCGCGCCCGCCGGCTGGCCGTTCCCGGCAGCAGCGACCCGCTGCCCGTCCGGCAGCTCGCCGGTCCGCCCCTGGGCAGTCGGACTCGGCGCGGAGTGGTCGTCGTGACAGCGCCGCTCCGGCCGGCGGCGAGTCCGGCCGGCCACGGCGCAACAACCGGCCGCGTCGCGCAGGGTCCACCACGACGCATACCTCGTCCTCGTCCGGCTACCGCTCCGGCGGTGCCGCGGCGTTCTCGGCGGGCTCGCGAGTCGGCTCCCGCCAGCGCTGACGGGTCATTCGTCCCCGGGCGGGTCGTCGCGCACCTAGCATCGAGGGACCATGCCAAAGGCCCGGTTCCTGTGCGCGTTCGGTCTGCTCGCCGTCCTCACCACGGCGGCCTGCACCACCGCGCCGACCCCCAGCCCGTCGACCACGACCAGCGCCGACATCGCCGCACCGGTCGACGTCGGGGGCGGCCGGACCCTCTACCTGGAGTGCCATGGCACCGGTAGTCCGACGGTCGTGCTCCTGTCGGGCTTCGGCAACGCCGCCGACATCTGGCAGGTGGCCAGCAGCCACCCGCCGCCGGTGGCCGAGGGCGTCGCAGGCTTCACGCGGGTCTGCGCGTACGACCGACCCGGGTCCTACGTGACCACCGTGGAGCAGAACGGCAAGCGGGTCGACGCAACGGCGGTCGACCAGTACCGGGGGGCCCGTGGCAACGCCGTCGCCTCGACGACACCGGGCGGCGGCGCTCCCGTCATCGCCGAGCTGCACCACCTTCTCGAGGTCGCCGGGGTCCAGGCCCCCTACGTCCTCGTCGGTCACTCGCTCGGTGGGGTGTTCACCCTCCTGTATGCGCGGACCTACCCGGAGCAGGTGGCGGGGATGGTGCTGGTCGACTCGCCGACCTCGAATGTCCGCGCCCTGCTCTCCCCGCAGGCGACGGTCGTGGTGTTCGCGGCCCAGAGCGACCCTGGCCCGTCCCTGGTGCCGGGCTACGTCAACGAGCGGTACCAGGTCGACACCATCTTCGGGGAGATCGACGCGGCCGGACCGCTACCCCGCGTGCCGCTCACGTACCTCCAGGCGACCATCCCGCTCGACCTCAACCAGGTGCCGGCGGACCAGCGCCCGGTCGTCAAGGAGGTCATCACGCAGAACCCGATCGCCGCGACCGCTTACGTGGCAGCCATCCCGGGCGCTCGCCTGTTCCGGGTTCCGGACACGACGCACTACGTGCAGACGGAGAGACCCGACGTGGTCATCGCCGCGATCAAGGCCGCCGTGGCCGGCTCGACGATGACGACGACCCCGACTCCCTGAGCAGCAACGCGGTCGGGAGCGTCCTTCGGCCCCGTCAGTGGTCGCGCATACGTCGTGCCGCCTGCCAGGTCTGCGGCATCAACGGCGCGGCCCGTCGGGTGAGCCACGCCTCGGTGCGGCGCTCGCTGTGCTCGAGATCGAGCTGCCGGAGCACGTGCTCGACCGCCGCGAGCACCGAGCCCTGGAGCATCCAGAGGTCGGTCTGGTTCCGCGGGTCCACGTCGATGAGCATCAGCTCGGTGACGACCGCGCGCGACTCGCGGACGATCTCGACGGTCTGGCTCATCGCCTCGTCGGCGCGGTCGGCGTCGCCCGAGCCGAACTCGGCGTCGACCAGCTCGGCGAACGACCGTAAGCCGCTGGCCAGGTCGTTGAGCACGACGGCGAAGGCCCGTCTCAGCTCGGCGGCGACCTGGCTGTCCGGGGAGCCGCCGGCGGCCGGTGCCTGCAGCGCGATGACCGACAGCAGCGCACGGAGGGCGGTAAGGCAACCGTCCAGTCGGCTCAGGGCATCGGACAGACCGGGATGCACCGTCGCGCTGGCCAGGGCCAGCGGGTTAAGCTTCCGGCTCTGCGCGATCGCCTCCACCGAGGTGGCCGCGGTGCTGAGGTCCCCCTCGATGTGGTCGGCCCAGGCCAGCCACGCGGTCACCTCGTCCGGGTGCGGCGTCCGGCTGGCGACGGTCAGGGCCACCTCGTCGAGCAGACCGGCCTGGGAGCGCGCCACACCGCGCACAGCGTCTCGCGCGCGCGTGTTCGGGATCGCCACCGGGACCAGCAGGCTGAACGCGATCCCCACGACGGTGCCGATCAGGGTGTTGACGACGCGGACCTCTGCGGCCAGCTCGGGGGAGGAGACAGCCAGGATCAGCATCGCGCTGATCGGCGCCTCCAGGGACTGCTCACCCAGCCGCAGCACCTTGGCCAACACCAGTGACGCGGCGATGACGATCGCCAGGCTCCACCACGTCAGCCCGATCGAGCTCGCCACCCCGACCGCGACGAGGACGCCGGTGAGGACCGCGCCGACGCGGACCAGGCCCATCTGGAGAGTGCCGACCGTCGAGGCCTGCACGACCAGCAATGCCGTGAGCGGCGCGGTGAGGTCGACGATGCCGGGGGAGACCAGGTTCGCGATCAGGTACGAGACGACCGCCGCCACCGTCAGCCG
>Ga0164308_10001665_pt1 | contig 11845 bp, 5 predicted proteins | sample Whisoiple_246_MG_FD_109983 | JGI IMG/M metagenome (GOLD analysis project Ga0164308, IMG submission 109983) | Soil microbial communities amended with fresh organic matter from upstate New York, USA - Whitman soil sample_246_MG | ecosystem: Environmental > Terrestrial > Soil > Unclassified >... | reverse complement strand
CGGAGCAAGGGTGGCGAGCTGATAACTGCGCGCTTTGACGTCCACGCTACCGCCGCGCCGGGGATCGATGCAGGGGCCCGCCTCCCAGCACAGACCCAGTTCGCCCGAGAGCTCTAGGCTCGAGTCCGGTCCGGCGAGGCTCAACTGCGCGTCGGCGAGCCCTCGATTGATATGCAGCTTCGCCTTCCCTGTGCCGAGCGAGTGACGCTGCAGCGCCAAGCGATCGAAGCTGAACTGCGCGGTAGTTTCGAACTCGGTCGGCGATGCTTTGAGCGCGAGCTGACCCGCTGCTTCGCCAGTGACGGGGACGCCCAGCAGTTCGCCGAGCGGGCCAAGCTCGACGTTTGCGACCCGGCCCTGGCCTCGAGCCGACCACTTGCGTCCGAGCCCGTGTTCGAACCAGCTAAAGTGCCCCTCCCCGTCGAGTTCGAGCTTGACGCGCGTTCCTTCGGCGTAGCGTGCGCTCACCGAGTATTGCTCGCGCTCTGACGAATAGGCTACGTCGAGGGCGAGCTTGCCGCTCGGGTCGAGCACGGTCGCACCAAGACTCGTTGCGCTGAGCGCGCCTGTGATTTCGGGCCGCCGCGGGCTGCCCGAGATGCTGAGGTTGGCAGCTACCTCACCCCGGAAAGCGCGCGGTACCGGTATTCCGAGCAGTTCTAGGGAGCGAGGAAGAGCGGCGATGTCGGCGCGGATCGGCACCTCCCAGAGCCGCGCCAGCGAGGACGTACGCATCATGCCGAGCAGACCAGAGAGCCCCACGCGCGGTTCGACTCGTGCGCTGATCCACGTGCCGGCCCCGTCCGCCAATTCCACTTGCAAGTGAGTCTCGCTGGCGTCGATCTCGCCGTGACTCGAAATCTCACCGTGCCGCAGGGTGCCCTCGCCGCTCGAGCGATGTCCACGAAGCCCGAGTTCGCGGGTCTCGAGCTCATAGCTGAGCGCCGCCGGCGCCCGAGCGTCCGGCTTGGTCAGGCGAATACTGGCGTCGACCACACCGGCAAAAGCTATGCTCTCGGCTGGGAGCCAGCGACGACTGACCTCGCCCAGTTGGATATCGGTCAGGTCGAGCCGCAGTTCTCCCCAGGCTCGAGCCAAGGATTGAACGCTGAGCGGTTCATGACCCAAATCGCTGCGCAGCGAAAGTTTGCCCTCACCGAGCTGGGGCACGACCAGTGTGCCCTGCCCTTCGACCGCCGAGCCCGCCAGGCTCGCCGCGAATTGCCCGTGTACGGCGCCAATCTCTGGCACGCTGCCATCTGCGAGTCGAGCTGTGAGCTGCCCGCGCCGCTGCTGACCAGCCTCTTCGAAATCAAGGCTTCCGTCGAGTTGGCCCTGCAGTGCGCCTTCGTTGATGCCCAAGCTGCGCAAAATCGCTTGGGCATCGAGCCCGTTCAGTTGGAACTCGGCGCGCTTGCGTGAGGGGCCGAGCTGCGCCGAGCCCTGAATCGAGCCCTTATCGATCTGCCATTGCAATCCAACGAGTTCGAGCGCGCTTGCTGCGATGTGCGCGGATTTCAGGGCAAGCTCGTGGTTCACGCCGTTGAGCCTTGCCCCGAGCCGGGTCTCGGAGAGGCTCAAGCCGTCGCCGAAGGCGAGCGTCGTGGCGCCCTCCAGCGTGGGCGCGGTTTCTGGGCCAGCTCGAACCGACAGCGCCTGTCGCGCGAGTGAACCCTTGGACTGTGCAATCCAGGCAGGAAACGAGACGGCGCCTAGCGAAAGATTCGCGCCCTCGGCTTCGAGGTCCACGCTGAGCTGCTCGGGGCGGGAGACCGGGCCGCGCAGCTTGCCCCGCACTGAGGCCGTCTGCGCGAGCACCGGTGCGATCCGTAGCGAGCGAAGGCGCGCATCGAACTGCGCCGCGAGCTGATCGCGAACGAGATCGGCATTTGCATCGAAATCGAGCCGGCCCTGCGCGCGCAGCCCGTACGGGGCGAGGGCAACCAGAGCCAGATCTCGGGCGCGCGCGTGAACTCCGAGCGCGCCTTCGCGCGTAACGCGGAAATCCACACTGACGGGCAGCGCCGGATCGACGCTCGCGACCGTGCCGGTCACTTCGTCGTCGGCCAATAGAGCGACGAGCGCGGTCTCTGGCAGTGGAGCACCGAACAGTTCGCCCTTCGGCGAACGTCCGCGGAACGCGACGTGAATCGCCGGTTGCAAGGAAAACTCGAGCTGAGCATCGACGCTCAGCTGCGTGTGCGCGAGATTGCCGGCGAACAATTGCGCGTCCAGCGCCCGACCCGTGACGACTAGGTCGCCCTCGAGCTTCGGACTGAGGGCGACGGGCCCCGCGGCGTCGAGACGACTCGCGCCCGCTTGCAGCTCGACCCGCGCCCGCATGGCGCTGACGGGACCCGAAAGTTCGACATTTCCGCTGAGCGGGAGCTGCAGCGGCCAGCCTGGGACCAGCTCACGCATGGCGGCTGGGTCGAGTGACGGCGAACTCACGCGCAAGGTCAGTCCGTCCGCGCTCGCGCGCAGCGAAGCGTGGATCGGCAAATTGCCAAGCGTGCCGTCCAAGGTCGCGTCCGTCGATCCTGGCAGGCGAAGCTGAGCGTTCAGCCGCGCTTTGGCGTCCAGGTGCAATGCGCGCAATACGCGTGCGTCCTCCGTCGTGACTCCGAGCGAGAATAGCTCAGGCGACCAATCGAAGTTCACGCGGGCTGCGTGGAGCTCTGCAGTGGCTTGCGATAGGCCGCTCAGATCCGTGCGGGCGGAGACGCAGTCGATGGCCACCTGCGGCAGTTGGATACGGGGGCTCTTCCCGCCCGTGCTCGGGCTCTCGCTCTTACCAGGACTGGCACGGGTGTCGAACGCCTCGGTGAGTGAGACTCCGCCCGACTCCGTCCGGTACACGCCAATCTCCAGCCGCTCCACCGTCACGCGTGGCAGCTCGATGCGTGTCGTGGGCTGAAATAACGCGTCCTTGATCAGCGTCCACGCGTCGAGCCGTGCGCGGAGGCCGCGCAGATCGAGGACAGGGCGGCCTTTCGCGTCGAGCAGCGTCACACGTGAGACCACGAGTTGGTCCTTCGAAAGCACGTCGATGCGCTCGATACGAAGCTCGGACACCAGCTCCCCGCTCACCCATGCGTTCACTTTTGTAGCGATCGAGCGGCGTCCGGCAGCCGTCTGCAGGTACGCGAGCAAACCGCAGACAATGGCCAGCGCGCCGAACACCATCCAAGCGGCGACGATTGCTGCACGTCGAGCGAAGCGACGAAGCGTGACCCGGAGTGCCTTTAGCCACGCCTCCGAACGCAAGATGCGCGGAGCTTGACACGCGCATCTCGTCCTCGCAAGCTCGCGCGCGTTGCTTGAAGGGCATATTGAAAGAGCTGCTCGTCCCCCGGCTCAGAGGCCGCATCACGGGTGCGTTGCTCGGCGTTTCAGGCCTGTACCAACTCGGTTGCGCGCAGGCGCCGTCGGGCAATCAGATCGTCAGTGCGGTCGACATTCGGGGTGACATCACGGGTGAGGAGGCCGACCTTCGTCGCGGCATCGCAACACGCGCCGACGCGCCTTACGACCCCGAAACGCTGTCCAAGGATCTGGCGCGCATCCAGCGTTTCTACCGCGCGCACGGCTATTACGATGCAACCACGCGAGCGACCCGTGTACTGACGGGAAGACAGGACCGCGTCAGCGTCGAAATCGTGGTCGACCCCGGACAGCCGGTAGAGGTGTCCGGCATTGTCCTGCGCGGTCTGGACACACTGCCGAAGAAGGTCGTCACGCGAGCGCGAGACGCCCTTCAGCTCGAACTGGGGGCCCCGCTCGACGAGCGTCGTTTCCACGAGAGCGCACGGGCCATCGAGACCTCGCTCGCCAACGACGGATTTGCGTTCGTACGCGTGGAAGAGCAGGCGACGGTATCGGTGGCCAAGAAGACCGCGATCGTCGAGTATCGCGTGACCTCGGGTCCCGAGGCGGTGATCGGCGAGGTGCAAATCGAAGGTCTGCGTTCCTTCGACCGGCGCGTGGTGTACGGCAAGCTCGCGCTGGAACCGGGCATGCGCTTCTCGCGTCGAGCGCTGGACCGTGCGCGACGCCGGGTGTTCGAGCTGGGCGTATTTGCCAACGTCGAGGTCAAAGCCGTCCTCGACGACCCTGCGCGGCCCAGCGTACCCATTCAAGTCGTGGTTAGCGAGGGTGGAACCCACGCCGTCCACGTGGGCGCGGCGTTGGAACAAGACACGACCCGAACGCGGCTCGCCGTTCGAGCGGGTTGGGAGAGCCGTAATTTCTTGGGCGGGCTGCGCAAGCTGTCGTTCGACGTCACGCCCGGCCTCACCTTCTATCCATTGCAGAACGAAGTGCCGGTGCGCGTGCTGCCCGAGCTCGAAAGCTCCGTGGGCTTCGAACAACCCGCGATTTTCGACCCACGCACCACCGGCTACGCGCGAAGTGAGTTCAACGTCTATCCGGTGCTGTATTCGGACTACAGTCCTGGCGACAATATCATTGGCTTTCGCGAGTTGAAGGACGTCGTGGGCGCCGAGCGACCCTTCGGGCAGACGGGCCTTCGTGCTCGACTCAGTTACAACTTCGAAGCGCGTTACCCGTTCATGTACCTCGGAGAACGACCAGCAGGTCTCGACACCGTGGTCGTGTTGTATCCGGAGCTCGTGGTCGATTTGGACTTGCGCGACGACCCGATCGAGCCGCGATCAGGCGCGTACTTCCAGGTCGCAACGCAACTAGCAGGGACACTCGTCGGTGACGCGAAGGACGTGCGCGTGCGACCGGAAGCGAGACTCTACGCAAAGCTGGGAGCGAATTGGACGCTCGGCTGGCGCGGCGGCGTGGGTCTGTTGTTTCCAGACCGCTGTGGAACGTCGCCGTCGCGAGGCTGCTACGGTGACTCGCTGAGTCAGGAGAGTTCGAGCGAGGACCAAAGCGCGATGACCCGCGACCAACAGATCTTGCTCTTTCGGGGGTTCTATTCGGGAGGAGCGACTTCGAATCGCGGCTACGCACTCAACGAGGTGGGGCCCCACGGGGTGCTCGGCTTCCTCGCGCCGTCCAACGTGAACTGCACCGTCGCGAGTCCTCCACCGGAGTGCGAGCGACCGCTCGGTGGCTTGACGCTTTGGGAGATGTCGATCGAGCTGCGCGTCACGCTCTCCAAACTCGCCGGTCTGGTTTTCTTCGTCGACACGAGTGACGTGACGCGAGAGGCGGCCAGTTTTCGCGCAGACTATCCGCATCTCTCGACCGGCAGCGGCTTCCGCCTTCGAACGCCCGTCGGTGCAGTTCGCTTCGATCTCGGCTTGCGTGTGCCCTACCTTCAGCACTTCGGCGAGCAAGGATTGCCCGCCGGCGAAGGTGAGCCGAACCGTTTCCTCGGCTTACCAATCGCTTTTCATTTTGGTCTAGGCGAGGCCTTCTAGAGCTTCACGGACTCCAGCTACAGTCGAGCTTCAGCTTGACGCGATTGGCGGGCACCGAAGTGGCGATCAGAAAGCGCAATTGTCGGTACGCCACCACCCCGACGGGGTGCTCCTGTTCGGTCACGTCGTCGTAGATCACGCAATCGACGGTGTAGCTGCAGGTGTTGTTGAGGTAGGCCCAAATGTTGCTGAAACCCGCCTTGTCGGTGGCTTGCGCCTCGCCGCGGTAGTCGAAGCAAAGTGGTGGAGAGCCGTTTCGCGTGCCCTGCCCTGAATTCGTGCTGACCTTTTTTACCGGCGGGTGACAGGCAACGACTAGCGAACAGCAAACGAAAAGGAACCCGATAAGCGCTGCGGACGTCTTCATCCCGCCTACGATGCCATCTGGCGCGAGATTTGCACCAATTCTCGCGCGACTCCCGGCATTCGCACTCCGCATTCGTCCTCTAAGGCCGCCAACGCAGCTGAGGTCGAGCTCGCAAGGCCGTGAGCCGGCGCCAGCTCACGGCCTGCGCGCTCGCTAAACCGCTCGCTCAATTGCAGAACGTACCGGTGTTCACCCGATCCACGCTCGGCATCGAGCGCAGGTAGGCGTATAGGTCCCGCATGCCCTGCTCGGTCACTTCTCGCTCCGGGAAGCTTGGCATCAGCAAACACAGCCGCGAACCATCGCGATCCGTCGCGTGGCGCACGGCATCGTGGAACTCTTGGTACGTCCAAGAACCGATTCCGGCCGTCCGCGATAGAGTAATGTTCGGGCCGTTCAATCCAGCAGCGTTTGCCCCGTGACATTCGCCGCAGGTTTGAGCAACGAACAGGGTGGCGCCGCGCGCGACGTTGCCGGCAATCGAGGGCGCTTCCGAAGTACCAATACTCGGCAGCGCGCCGCCGACGTTCGGATCTCTGGCCGTGGAGCCCAAACCGCCGGCGCCTCCCGCACCGAGGTCGACGATTCCGCCGCATGCTTGCCCAAGCAACAGCGAGCCCACTGAAATCAGTTTTGCAATCCCAAACCCCGGCTGCTGCGACGCGAAGCGTTGCTTCACGCGCCACTGCCACGATTTACAGTCGAACCGCGCCATGCCGCCCTCTCCCTCCCTCGCTTCATATCACGCGCTGCACCCTGCCGGCCACGAGCAGCGCTGTCAAAACGCGCAGGAGAGCCGCAATTTCGTGTGCGGTTCAAAGATCGCATGGGGCGAGATCCCCCGGCGCGCAATTCCGGACTATAAGGCCGGACCCGATGACGGAGCCTGCCAAAGATCCCCAAATCATGCTGGCCGCACTGGCACGTAGCCACCCGGTGCTCGAGCTCGGCACCTTGGATTTGTGCTTTCTGGCGGCGTTGCATCTGCAGGCGGAGGGAGCGGCGCTCTCCGCGTTCAGCGAGGACGAGCTGAGCGATGTGTTCGAGCAGGCCTGTGCGATCGTCGAGCCGCGCGCGGACAACTTGAAGCGGCGTGCGACTCACGCCATTCAGCGCTTGCGCGACCAAAAGTTGCTCGCTCGGGTCGATGGTGCCGGGGTGCTGCGCGCAGGCGAGTTTGCGCTCACGCGCCTCTCGGCGAGCATCGTCGAGTCTTACTTGGCGGATGAGTCGTTGACGCGCGAAAACCTCACGCAACTCACCCGTAGCCTGCGCCTCAGCTTGGCGGAGATCCTGAGCCGCGCCAGCCAAGCGCGGGACTCGGACGACTGGCGAAACGCAGTCGAAGCGCCGTTGCGCGTCAGCGTCAGCGACTTGGTGAGCGGCATCGAGCGCCGCCAGCGCAGCTTGGATTTGGAGCAGCAAGCGTTTCAAGCCACGATTGCCAAGTTGTTGGAATCGGATTGGTTCGGCGCGGTGGACCAATGTCTGGAACTGTTGGAAAGCACCAGCCGTACCCTGACCGAGTTGAACGAGATCCTGCTGCGCGACGCGCACGAGCTGTCTTCCTCGTTGCAAGACATTCAAGAAATCACCGTCAATGCCCAGGCCGAGGGTGCGGAGGCCGCGGTCGAGCGGGTGATGGAACAAGTCGATCGAATACGAGCTTGGGGCGCCGCACGCCAGCGCGCGTGGTCCGAGTATTACCAATACGTGCACCGCTATTTGTGCGACGTGGTGCGCCTCGATCCGTCGCGTGCCTTGATCCAACGCCTGCGTGAACAGCTCTCCCAACACACTTCTCGGCCCTTCGCCCTGTCCGTCGCGGCCGCCGCTTCGCCGCGCTTGCTACGTGAAATCGAGCCATTCAAAGACGACAAGCCGAAGGTCAGTCGTCCCCGCGCCGAGCGCGAGCGCCCACCGAACGAGAGTGATGCCATCGACCAGCATGCCATTGTCGAAGAATTGGTGCAGGGCGCACTCTCCCGCGGCTCACTCGGGCTGTGTGACGTGACGCAGCAAGTGAGCGCAGAGACACCGCCCGAGCTGCGTTTCGTCACCGCGGGGCGCGTCGCGCAAGTCGTGGCACGCCTGGCCCGCACCACGCTCGACCGTGACCGGCCGTGGGTGAGCGTGAACGAGGATTTGGTGATCGAAGAATGGAAGCTGGCCAAAGGCGGCGCTCATGGCTGATACACGCTACCTCACGCTCGGCGATGTGGTGGCCGATGAGCTATTTCCCGACGTCGACTTGGCGCTGCGTCGCGGCCGTCATGTCGATCGCGAGGACAGCCTGTGGTACACGTTTTTGGTCGACGCACAGGCCCTTCTCGAAGCGTTCTACCGGCGTTTTGGCTGCGAGCTGATCCACCCGACTGACGGCTACTTTTACCTGCTGCCCACCGGTGACAAGCTCGGACGCCGTCACCTTTCGGTGCCCGAGATGTTGGTTGGGCAGGCCTTGACCTTGTTGTATCTCGATCCGGCCACCTTGCAGTCCGGCGGGGTGATCAAGCGGGCCGACGCCCTCTCCCACTTGGCGGCGGTGATGGGCAGTGATGCATTGACGCGTGCCTTCAATCCCAAGCGCAAACGGGTCGACGAGCGCGTAGCCCAGGAGACCGTCCGCGGAAAGTTCGCGGAGGCCCTACGCCGACTGGCCGCCCTCGGCTTCGTCGATCTGCTCGACGCCGACGCGCTGCGCCTGCGCCCTGGACTGTTGCGTTTCGCCGAACCAGTGCGCGGCCGGGGCTCGCCGGCAGAAGCCTTGGAGCGGCTGGTCGCGCGCGGGGAGTTGGTGCTCGGCGAAGGCGAGCTCGAAGTCGACGAAGATGGAGAATTGGCCGACGATTCGGGCGAGCAGGCCGAGCCTGCCGCGCCTGCCCCAGAGCCTTTCGAGCTACCCAGCGAAGTACTGAGCGAGTTCGACGATTTCGGCGATGACCTGTCCCCCCCCGTCACGCCGGAGGACGAAACGTGACACGCGCGCGAGCGACAGCGCTCGCTCTGGTCAACTGGAAGGGCGTCTTCTACGAACGCTATCTACTCGACCCGAACGTAACAGCTCTGGAGGGAGCCAACGGCGCGGGCAAGACCACGGTCATGATCGCCGCTTACGTCGTGCTCATGCCGGACATGTCACGCCTGCGCTTCACCAACTTGGGTGAAAGCGGGGCCACCGGCGGTGACAAGGGGATCTGGGGCCGACTCGGCGAACCAGGCAGCGCGTCCTACGCCGCGTTGGAGATTGAGGTCCAGGGTGGCACGAGGCTGGTCGCCGGCGTCGAATTGACGCGCAAGGCCGAACCGAGCGTCGAGGCCGCGCCCTTCCTGATCACCGGGCTCAACCCCGAATACCGCATGCAAGACCTCTTGCTGCAACGTCGTGATGGCGCGGACGAAGTCCCGACGCGCGCCGAATTGAACGAAAATGCCCGGGCTTTGGGCGGCACCGTGCACGGCTACGGCACGGTCAAGGAGTACTTCGCGGCGCTCTTCGAGCAAGGCGTGAGCCCGCTGCGTCTGAGCACGGACGAAGACCGCAACAAGTTCAATGAAATGCTGCGCACCAGCATGACGGGCGGCATCTCACGGGCGTTGACCTCGGAGCTGCGTTCGTTCCTGCTGCGCGAAGAAAGCGGGCTGGGTGACACGCTCACGCGCATGCGAGGCAACCTGGACGCCTGCCGACGGACACGCGTCGAGGTCAGCGAAGCCCAGCGCTTGGAGCACGAGATCGCGGGTGTGTACGACGTCGGACAGGACATGTTCAGCGCTGCGCTGCTCGCAACTCGTGAAGAAGCTCGCGAGCTCGAGCTGACGGTCGAAACCGCGCAAAGCGCGGAGGCGCGCTTGGCAGAACAGCTCCGCGCGCTCGACGCCACCTCCGAGGAACGCACCGCGCGCCACGCCGCGCTCTCGGCGCGCTTGGCTGACAAGCGCGCCGAGCTGAAAAAATCCATAGAAAATCAGGCGCAGCTCGGGCACGCGCGCGCTTTGGTCATCGAGCGTCGCGCGTTGGAAGCGGAACGGCAGACGCGTGACCGAGCCGAGCTGCTCTCTCGTTCGGAGCGCGAGCGCGTTGCTTCGGAGCGCAGCCTACGCCTCGCCACTCGTGATCAGGCGCGCCAGGCCTACGAACGCAGTGCGCAAGGCCTTGCCGACGTGCAAAAAGGCCTGGACGAACTGCATCGAAACGCGAACCGCGAGCGAAGAGCCAAGGCTCGGCTGCAGGAGGTGCGCGAGCTACTATGCGACCCGAACTTCACGATCGTCGAGCTGAGCGCTTGGCGCGAACGCACCGCCCGTGAGACCGAGCGCGTCGACGCCGAGCGTTTGCGCTTCGCGCGTGACGCAGAGCTGCTCGTCCTTCGTCACAGCGAACACGCTGCGGCCACTGGCGCGCTGTCGTTCATCATTGCCCATCCGACCAGCGATTTGAGCTACGAGCGCGCGCAACGCGAGCTGACGCGCCTTTCGCGACTCGACGAGCTTGCAGCGCGCGCGCCGGCGCTCGCGACCGCGCTGCGCGAGACAGAGGGCTTGGCCGCTCGTCAGGCCAACGCGCGCCGTCGCGCGCGCGCCCTGGGTTTCGTCGAGGAACGAAACGCCAGCGCCGAAAGCGTCGCTCAGGCCCTGTCCGCGGCCGAACTGGAACTTGCGAGCGCCAGAGAAACCGTCAGTGAAGCGCGCTCCTCGCTGGAGCGCTCGAGCATGGAACGAGCGGCCGCGGAGGCCGAGCTGCGCGAACTGGAGGCGCGCTCCGCACGTCGAACCGCGGCCTATGCGGTGCTTTCCAGTATCGAAGCGAACGGTGAACCGTGGACCTGGGAGGCAGCCCAAGAACTTTGCCTGCGTCTCGAAGCAGAGCTCGAAGAGCTGCGCGCGAGCGACCGCAGGTTGACGGCGGAGCGAGAAGCCGCGCTGCGCCAAGCCGCGGAATTCGAGGCGCAAGGTGGAGCCTTTCATCCCGAACTGTTGCGTTTGCGCGACGAGCTCGATGCCGAACTGATGGCGCAACGCTTCGAAGACATCGAACCGGACGCGGCCGCCGACCTCGAAGCGCGACTCGGACCGCTGCTGAACGCACTGGTCGTCACTGATCCCGAAGCAGTTGCGAACAAGCTCGCGGGGCGGCCGCGGGAGCTCGAGAGCATTTGGCTGGTAGCCGCGGACGCGCAGTTTCAAGAGCAGGGGCCACAGCCGGCCGCCCACGACGTGGTGGTGACACATGGGCTCGGCTCGCGTGTCACACGTGTGCCCGCGCAAGCAATGCTCGGCCGTCGCGCGCGTCTGGCTCGCGCCCAGAGTCTGCGCCAAGAAGCCGAAAGCGCCGCCACTCGACTAGACAGCAGCGAGCGCCGAGGCAGAAGGCTGGAGGCCACGCTGCGCGAGCTGCGTCCAATCGTGAGCGACCCCACGCTGCTCGGTGGGGAGCGACTCGGACCTCTGCGTGAAGCGTGTCATGAACGACTCACACAGTTGCGTGACCAGCGCCGGGATCTGGAACAGCTGCACAGCCGGGCAAGCAGTCGAATCGAGGAGCTCGAACCGCGCGTCGCCAGCTTGCGAGCGCTATTGGTGGATGCCTTCTTACTAGACGGCCGAGATCATGCCGAGGCCTACGCCGAGCTGACCGCGGGCATTGCCGAGGGCGAAGCTGCCCGCCGTGAGCTCGACCGCGTCGCTGAAGCTCGTCGAACCTTGGAAAAGACGCTACAGGCGTTGCGCTTCCCTCCGGGCGAGCAGACAGCGCTGCAGGGCCTCGACGAGCAGCGAAGAGCGCTCGACCTCGAACGCGACCGCTGGTTCAAGATCGCCGAAGCGCTCACGGAGATGAACGAGCTTTCCGGGTACTTCGAATCCAACGCAGAACAGCGCGCGGCCCAATCCGTGGCGCTCGTGCCCGCGCTGGAGGAGCAGTACGCGGCGGCCAGCCGCGCCTTGGCCGAAAGTGAGGGCGCGCTCGAAGAAGCCGAGAGCGCGCGCGAACAGGCCACCCTCGCCTGGCAACAAGTCGAGGCGGAGCGAGCGGCCTTGGTCGCGCAGTGCGCGCGTCTCGACACCGAGCTGGCGCGCGTCG
>Ga0164308_10001662_pt1 | contig 11864 bp, 12 predicted proteins | sample Whisoiple_246_MG_FD_109983 | JGI IMG/M metagenome (GOLD analysis project Ga0164308, IMG submission 109983) | Soil microbial communities amended with fresh organic matter from upstate New York, USA - Whitman soil sample_246_MG | ecosystem: Environmental > Terrestrial > Soil > Unclassified >... | reverse complement strand
TTGCGCCCAGGCCCACAACCATACGATCCAGACGATCTGCAGCAGCAGGAACATGGCCACCACCGTCCCCCGGTACGCCCTGGAACGGGACAGGAACACGGCGCCCAGGGCCAGCGGAAACAGTGGCAGCAGCATCCTGAAGGTGCTGGTCTGTGGGTGCAGGAACGCCAGCAGGTAGCCCATGTAGCAGGCGCACCAGAGCCGAAGTTCGACGCCGAGCCGCAGCACTGGCGGCAGATACAGCATCACTGCGAACAGCGCCACGAAGACCAGCGGGGCAACAACACCCAGGAAGGGACCGAAAAGTTCGGCGCCGGTGTCGAACCAGGGCTTGAACGGAACCAGGTCCTGGCCCCGCCACACGGTTTCCGTCTTGGTGTAGGCCTGAAGGTCGCCGGTCGCCAACCACGCTGCGGCCGGCCAGGCAAAAGCGGACAGCCCGGCGACGGCGGTCAGTCCAGCGAGTGCGGCGAGGTCCCGGACGGAATGTGCGTCGCCGGAAGCGTCCTGACGCCGCCCGCTCCGGACGTACGCGGCGGCATGGAAGACCAGGAGCAGCCCCACCATGGCTGCGAACGGAACACCGACAGGCCTGGACAGGCCCAGCAGGAACACCGCCGGAACAGCCCACAGGTACTGGCGCCGGACCACCAGCAGGAGGGCCCACGCGAGCAGCAGGAGGGACAGCGGCTCGGCGTAAGGGACCTGCAGGACGGCGGAAACGGGAAAAACCGAAAAGAACGCAACACCCCACATGGCCGGGGCGTGGGAGGCTTTCTGCCGGAACAGTGCGTAAACCACAAGGGCCGCCGCCCACCCGGCCAGCATGGCAACCAAGGTGAGCGCAGCGGCAGGCTCCATCCCGGTGAGCCGGCTGAGTCCGCCCGCCAGGGAAGGAAAGAGCGGGTAGAACGCCCAGGTGTTTTCCTGGACGTTGCCGGCTGCGTCCGTGGGAAGGATTGACGGGTAGCCGCTGGCGATGACCTGGCCGTACCAGCGGGCATCCCAAATATTGATGAAGTTCCAGTAGTCCGGTTTTGGCGGGAACCACGGGTTGGGTCCCTGGTGGAGTGCTGCGGCCATGAAGATGCAGGCGGAGGCCAGCCGGGAGCCGCCGTACAGTGCGGTGACCTGGAGCCACCACGGCCAACGGCGGACGGCGGCAGCAGCCCGGTGGGCCACAGTACCGGCGGAGGCCAGCGGGTTGCGGCGGGCCACGGTGCTCACTGGCCGCCCTTGACCGGGGCAGCACCCTCCTGGGCTGCCCGGTTCCCATCCCCTTCCGCACCGGGCTCTTCCGGTGCCATGGCCGGGACCGGGGCGCCGTCGTCGGACGCCTCCCCTACGTGCCGTTCGCCTGCGTCCAGCCGCCCGCGCAGCGCCGCCAGTTCCGCATCCCGTGCGGCCAACTGGTCCCGCAGTTCGTCGAGGACCTGGTCCACCTGGTCCATCCGGTAGCCGCGCAGGCCCAGGGAGAACCGGAGCCGGGTCACATCCTCCGGAACGGCGCGCTCCGGCAGGAGCACCGGCGGAAGGTTCGCCGGCGGCTCGTCCAATCCGCTCAACAGGGCCGGCAGCGTCGTGGCGCCCGACTTGCGGGAGCGCCGTCCCAGGCCGGCCCAAAGAACAGCCGCGACCAGCACGACGGCGAGGAAAACCAGAAAGAAGCTCACGGTCCCATCGTGCCAGACCCGCGCGGCCAAGCAGCGCCGCGGCTACTCCGGCCGCTGTTCGCCGTTCAGCGACGGGGTCACGGCGCCGTGAAGGACCCGGTCCACAGCCTCTGCCGGGTCATCCACCAGCTGGATCAGGTCCAGGTCCTTTTCGGAGACCATTCCTTCAGCCACCAGGGTGCCCCTGATCCAGTCGATCATCGGTCCCCAGAAGTCGACGCCGAGGAGGACGATGGGGAAGGACGTGACCTTCCGCGTCTGGACGAGGACCATGGCCTCGAACAGTTCATCCAGCGTGCCCAGCCCACCGGGCAGGACGATGAACCCCTGCGCATATTTGACGAACATGGTTTTGCGGGCGAAGAAGTAGCGGAAGTTGATGCCCAGGTCCACCCACTGGTTCAGGCCCTGTTCGAACGGCAGCTCGATGCCCAGGCCCACCGACACCCCGTTGCCCTCCACCGTTCCCCGGTTGGCCGCCTCCATGGAACCCGGGCCGCCGCCGGTGATCACCGCAACCCCGGCCTCGGCGAGCTTGCGCCCCACCTGGACGCCCATTTCGTAGTAGAGGCTTCCCGGCTTGGTACGCGCCGAACCGAAGACGCTGACCGCTTTTCCAATGTCTGCAAGCGCACCGAAGCCTTCGACGAATTCGCTCTGGATCCGCAGGACCCGCCAGGGATCGGTGTGGACGAACTGCCCCGGGCCCTTCGTATCGAGCAGGTGCTGGTCCGACATGTCCACTGCCGCTTGCTTGCGCCGCAGCTCAAGGGGCCCCTTACGGCGCGGCTGGGAATTCTTGGCCGGATCTGCATTGATGCTCATTCCCCTAGGCTAACCTCCAACATGAGGTATCTCTTGAATCACGATCAGCAGGAACTTGGGGTGATTGGCGTCATAACCCACTGTTGTTCGCTAGATTCTTTCTATGACTACTCATGTGCCCGGCGATGCTCTCGTCTCCCTGAACGCCGTAAATAAGCATTACGGCCAGCTGCACGTTCTGAAGGACATCAACCTCCAGGTCCGCAAGGGCGAGGTTGTTGTGGTCATCGGGCCCTCCGGCTCCGGTAAGTCCACCCTCTGCCGGGCCATCAACCGCCTGGAAACAATCGACGACGGCTCCATCACCATCGATGGCAAGGAACTTCCCGCCGAGGGCAAGGCCCTGGCGAAGCTCCGGGCCGACGTCGGGATGGTGTTTCAGTCGTTCAACCTGTTTGCGCACAAGACCATCCTGGAGAACGTCACCCTCGGACCGATCAAGGTCAAGGGCGCTTCCAAGGCTGAGGCCGAAAAAGATGCCATGGCGCTGCTGGAGCGCGTGGGCGTCGGGCAGCAGGCACCGAAGCTTCCTGCCCAGCTCTCCGGTGGCCAGCAGCAGCGCGTCGCCATCGCGCGCGCACTGGCCATGAAGCCGAAAGTCATGCTCTTCGACGAGCCCACCTCCGCGCTGGACCCCGAAATGATCAACGAGGTCCTCGATGTCATGGTCCAGCTGGCCAAGGAAGGCATGACCATGATCGTCGTCACTCACGAGATGGGCTTCGCCCGCAAGGCCGCGGACCGCGTGGTGTTCATGGCCGACGGGCAGATCGTGGAGGACGAGACGCCGGAGGAGTTCTTCACCAACCCGAAGAGCAGCCGCGCCAAGGACTTCCTGTCCAAGCTCCTGACCCACTAAGCACACCGCACCGGCTGCCCCAGCGCGGCCGCTCAATGAAAGGTATCCCCATGAAAAACTTCTTTACCCGGAAGAAGCCGCTGCTTGTCGCGGCGACTGCGGCGCTGGCCCTGTCCCTCAGCGCCTGCGGCGGCTCAGGCGGCGGCGGAACTGCTTCCTCCGGTACGGATGAGGCTCCCTACAAGGTTGCTGACAACGTCACGCTCACCGGCAGCCCGACCTACGACGCCATCAAGTCCAGCGGCAAGGTCCGCATCGGCGTCAAGCAGGACCAGCCGGGCCTTGGCTTCAAAGACGCGGCCACCGGTGAATACACGGGCTTCGATATCGAGATTGCCAAGTGGATGGCAGCATCGCTGGGCATGAGCAAGGACAAGATCGAGTTCAAGCCGATCCCGTCCGCCAACCGCGAGTCGGCGATCACGAACGGTGACATCGACTACTACGTGGGCACCTACTCCATCACGGACAAGCGCAAGCAGCTGATCGACTTCGCCGGACCCTACTTCGTCACCGGGCAGGGCCTGCTGGTCAAGAAGGACAACTCCAGCATCAACAGCGAGAAGGACCTCACGGGCAAGAACGTCTGCTCGGCCACCGGTTCCACGCCGATCCAGAACATCAAGGCAAACTTCCCGAACACCAAGACCACCGAGTTTGATACCTACTCGCAGTGCGTCGAGGCGCTCAAGAGCGGCCAGGTTGACGCTGTCACCACCGACCAGGCCATCCTGCTCGGCTACGCTGCCCAGGAACCGGACAGCCTGAAGGTAGTTGGCCAGCCGTTCACCACTGAAAAGTACGGCGTCGGCCTGAAGAAGGGTGACACCGCGCTGCGTCAGTTCATGAACAAGACGTTCACCGACGGTAACTCTGTGTGGCAGAAGATCTACGACCAGACGCTGGGCCAGTCGGGCACGAAGGTCGAACAGCCCAAGGTAGAGAACTACTAAACCAAAGTTGAGGGGGCGGCCATGCAGCCGCCCCCTCTTCAACTGTCGAAAGCGACGATTCTGTGAATACGCTGCTGAACAATTCGGATCTCTTCATCACGGGATTCCGCAACACGCTAATACTTTTCTTCTTCTCGGCAATTTTCGCCCTGATCCTCGGTACCGTCGTTGCCGCGCTCCGCGTCTCCCCCGTACCCGCCATGCGTGCCACCGCGACGCTCTACGTCAACGTCGTGCGCAACACCCCGCTGACGCTGGTCCTCTTCTTCTTCGCCCTCGGCTACCCGAAGCTGGGCCTGGTGCCGATCGACTTTACGACCGCCGCCATCATCGGACTGAGCCTGTATACCGCCACCTACGTGGCGGAAGCTGTCCGTTCCGGTATCAACACCGTCCCGGTCGGACAGGCGGAAGCAGCCCGCGCCATCGGGCTCCCCTTCACCCAGACGCTGACCCTCGTGATCCTGCCGCAGGCCTTCCGCGCTGTCATCCCACCGATGTTCAGCGTTTTCATCGCCCTGCTCAAGAACACCACCGTCGCCGCCGGCTTCTCCGTCTTTGAAGCCGGGGCCATCCGGGCGAACCTCTCCGAACGCGGCGAGCCGGCCATGACCGGCCTCCTGTGGGTGGCGCTGGTGTTCATCATCCTCGTGTTCATCCTTTCCGCCCTGCAGCGAAAGCTTGAACAGAAGTGGAAGGTTGCACGATGAGTTCAATCCTTTTTGACGCCCCCGGCCCCAAGGCACGCGCCCGGTACCGGATCTTCGGCGTCGCCACCGCCATCGTGATCCTGCTGATCGTCGGTTTCGTCCTGCTCCGCTTCGCGGAAAGCGGCCAGTTCGAGGCGAAGAAGTGGCAGCTGTTCACCTTTCCGCTGGTGCAGCAGACCATTGCCCAGTCCGTAGGTGCCACGTTGGCCGCCTTCGGCACTGCGGCAGTCCTCAGCCTGGTCCTCGGCATCCTCCTGGCGTTTGGCCGCTTGTCGGACCGCCGCTGGATCAGCGCTCCGTGCTACGGCTTCACCGAGCTGTTCCGCGCGGTTCCGCTGCTGATCCTCATGATGATCTTCTACTACGGCCTGCCGACCATCGGTGTCCAGGGAATTACGCCCTTCACTGCCGTGGTCGCAGGGCTGGTGCTGTACAACGGTTCCGTTCTCGCCGAGGTGTTCCGGGCCGGCATCGAGTCCCTGCCCCGGGGCCAAAGCGAGGCCGGTTATGCCATTGGCCTGCCCAAGAGCAAAGTCATGACCAGCATCCTGCTGCCGCAGGCCATCCGGTCCATGCTTCCGGTCATCATCTCCCAGCTGGTGGTCATCCTGAAGGACACCGCCCTGGGGTTCATCGTCACGTACAACGAGATCCTCTTCCAGGCAAAGTACTTCGGCAGCCAGATCCAGTACGGTTCCCCGATTATCCCGGCAGCCATCGTGGCCGCCGTGCTCTATGTGGGTATGTGCCTGATCCTGGCCGCTGTCGCAAAATGGCTGGAGCGCAGGCTCTCCCGCAAGCCCGGCGCAGCAGTCATACCTGCGGCGGCTGTTCCCGCCGAGGTTTAGCCACCCGCCGGCATTGCCGGCGTGAAAGGGCCCGGAACCGTCAGGTTCCGGGCCCTTTCCGTTTGCCGGCTTTCTTCGCCGCCGGCCGGCCGGCCTAGCCGGCGAGCCACTGCTCCAGGGCGCGCAGGCAGGTTCGGATGGCATCGGCGGAAACGTGCTCGTTGTCCTTGTGGGCCAGCAGGGCGTCGCCCGGGCCGAAGTTCACTGCCGGGATCCCCAGTTCGCTGAACCGCGCGACGTCGGTCCAGCCGTATTTGGGTTTGGGCTCCGCACCCACAGCGGCAACGAAGGATGCGGCAGCCGGGTGCTGCAGTCCGGGACGCGCACCGGCGGCGGCATCGGTGCGCACCACGTCGAAGCCTTCCAGGAGCTCCCGGACATGCGCTTCAGCCTGGTCGGGGGTTTTGTCCGGGGCGAACCGGTAGTTGATCTCCACCACGCAGCGGTCCGGAATGACATTGCCGGCCGTGCCGCCGTTGATCTTCACTGCATTGAGGCTTTCCCGGTAATCAAGCCCGTCAACGTTGATGGTCCGTGGCTCATAGGCGGCGAGGCGCGCCAGGATGGGGGCGGCGGCGTGGATGGCGTTGCTACCCATCCACGCCCGGGCAGAGTGGGCGGCCTCCCCTGCAGTACTGGCCTCGAACCGGCTGGTTCCATTGCAGCCGCCCTCCACCGTGCCGTCCGTTGGCTCCAGCAGGATGGCAAAGTCCCCCTGCAGCAGGTCGCCGTGGTTCCGGACCAGGCGACCCAGCCCGCTCTTTACCGCCTCAACTTCCTCATGGTCGTAGAACACGAAGGTGACGTCCCGCTTTGGCTTCGCGCCGTCGTCGAACATTCCCGCTGCCAGCGCCAGCTGGACCGCCACGCCGCCCTTCATGTCCGTGGCACCGCGCCCATAGAGGATCCCTTCACCCGGAACACCTGACTCCCAGCTGGAGGGGACGGTGCCCCTGGAACCTTCCGCCAGGGGCAACGGAACCGTATCCAGGTGCCCGGCGAGGATGACCCGTTCGCTGTGGCCCAGATCCGTGCGGGCAATGATGGCGTCGCCGTCCCGGACCACGGTCAGCTGGGGAATCTCCCGCAGAGCGGCTTCGACGGCGTCCGCGAGCCGCTTCTCGTTGCCCGACACGCTGTTGATATCCATCAGTGCCGCGGTCAGCAGCGCCACGTCCTGGTGCAGGTCAAGGGTGGATACGGAAGATTCGGGGGCGGTTTCAGCAGTCACGAAGCCAGTCTAGTTCGAACCGCCAGCCCCGCCCTCGATAGACTGGGGCACATGACTGAGACCGCTTCCTCCGCCGTGCCCGAAACCCTGACTCCCAACGCTGACGACCGTTCCGCCCATGGCTTTGGCGTGGCCACCGTCGCCACCGCCGGCGGCGCGGATACTGTCCTGGACGTCTGGTTTCCCGCACCGGCACTCGGTGTTGCCGCCGAGGACCTCCGCTCGGTGGAAAATGCCGACGACGCCCTGACTGCCATCGCTGAGAACGGCGCAGACCAGGACCGCGGCACCGAGCAGAAGGTGGTCTTCGTCCAGATCAACCTCGACGAAGCCCCTGCCGACACCGCAGACGCCTACCTCCGGCTGCACCTTCTCTCGCACCGCCTGGTTAGGCCCAACACCATCAACCTGGATGGCATCTTCGGCAAGCTCCCCAACGTCGTGTGGACCAACTTCGGTCCCGCCGCAGTCGAGGGCTTCGAACTGACCCGCGCCCGGCTGCGCCGCCGGGGCGCCGTCACCGTCTACGGCATCGACAAGTTCCCGCGCATGGTGGACTACGTGGTACCCAGCGGCGTCAGGATTGCCGACGCCGACAGGGTCCGCCTGGGTGCGCACCTCGCCGCCGGCACCACCGTCATGCACGAGGGCTTCGTAAACTTCAACGCCGGAACCCTGGGCACGTCCATGGTGGAGGGGCGCATTTCCGCGGGCGTCGTGACCGGGGACGGGAGCGACGTCGGCGGCGGCGCCTCCATCATGGGAACCCTGTCCGGCGGCGGCAAGGAAAAGATCACCATCGGCGAGCGGGTCCTGCTCGGGGCGAACTCCGGCGTCGGCATCAGCATCTGTGATGATTCCGTCGTCGAGGCTGGCCTCTACGTCACGGCAGGCACCCGGGTCCGTGTGCCTGGCCCCAAGGACGAGGTGGGCGAGGACACCACCAGGATCGTCAAGGCCGCCGAACTCTCCGGCGTCCCCAACCTGCTGTTCCGCCGCAACTCCACCACGGGCGCGGTGGAGGCACTCCCCCGCAAGGGCCAGACCGTGGAACTGAACGACGCCCTGCACGCCAACTAGTACTTTCGTGGCACCCATGTCCGTGGCACGCAGGCGCGGCCTGCGCCGCCTCGCGGTGCTGCTCCTCACCCTTGCGCTGGCTGCGGGAGGCATCTACACGGCGGTGTACTTCGTGCAGCGTTCCGAGACCCTCGTGTCGGAACGCTGCACTGCCACAGCCGGCGACCGGACGGGGGAACTGGCGCCGGACCAGGCGGCCAACGCCGCCCTGATCACAGCGGCAGCCGTCCGGCGGGGCCTCCCCGCGCGCGCCGCCACCATCGCCCTGGCCACTGCCATGCAGGAGTCCAAGCTGCGCAACATCGGTCACGGCGACCAGGCCGGGCCGGACTCGCGCGGACTCTTCCAGCAGCGGCCGTCCCAGGGCTGGGGCACCGAGGCCCAGATCATGGACCCCTACTACGCGGTCAACGCCTTCTATGACGCACTGGTGAAGATCCCGGGCTACGAGACGCTGGACATCACCGACGCTGCCCAGCAGGTCCAGCGGTCCGCCTACCCCAAGGCCTATGCCCAGCACGAAGAGATGGGCCGGGCGTTCGCTTCCGGGCTGACCGGCCAGACCCCGGCTGGCGTACAGTGCACGCTTCGCTCGCCCACGGCCGGTGGCGACTCGGCCACTGTGGTGACGGACCTGGACCAGGCCTACGGCGGCGTCGATGCGCAGGTGGACGGCGACACCCTGGTGGTGGACGCCGGCGGGGCACTGGGGTGGTCGGTTGCCGCGTGGGCAGTTGCCAACGCCAAGGACCTGGCCGTGACCAGGGTGGAAGTAGCCGGCCGCACCTGGGACCGGCCAGGCGGCGACGGGTGGCAGGCGGCGGGTGTCCAGGACGGGCAGGTGCGCATTACGGTGCGGAAGGACGACGCCGGCACGTAAGGGGCGCCGTCGGCCCGCCGGCCGCGTGTCAGACCAGGATTTCCAGCACCGGCTGGACATAGCTGCGGAACAGCTCAGGCTGCCCCATCAGCTCGTGGCTCATGATCATCTTGTCCGGTTCCAGGTACCACGCCCGTTGTTCGTCCAGCGGCAACTCGATGATGGTCAGCGTGAAATCGCGTGAGTCCCGCCCCACCTCCATCAGCCTGTCGTCCACCATGTCCCCGATCAGCTGGTCAATTCCGCTGGCCACCCGCTCCGCTTCGAGCTCGGCATATTCACTCCTCCGCTCCCGTGCCCAGGTGAGGGCAGAGCCAAAGTGGGCCTGCAGGACCCGCTGGAGGGCCGGGGAGTTGCCGAAGGCTTCGAAATCCGGCGGCGAAAGTTCCGGGGAGGTGTGCGGGTGGGCCTTGAGCAGTTGCTCCCACCAGGCCTCCCACTCGGTCTTCAGTGCCCCGAGCCCGCCGACATCCGCGGTCAGGTGGCTGTGGTCCGCTGAACGGACTTTGGGTGACGCATGGGACAGCATGGGGCGCCCCGCTCCGTTCAGGCCGGCAGCGTCCCGGACGTAAAGAGCAATCATCATCGGTCCGGATGTGTCGGTGGTGATCTGCCACCCTGAACCGCCTGCGTGCTGCATCCAAAGTCCTTTCCTGGCCTCCCGGTCCCGGGCGCCATATTCCGGCCCGGCCTACCCGGCTCCCAGTCTATTCCCGCAGCCAGTTCGCGGTAGTGCCGGACGGGCTTTGGTCGCTCAGCGTGCCAGCCCGTCCAGGTGGCGCTCGAGCACGTCGCGGCACATCTGCGCCGTCATCCAGGCAGGCTGCAGGAGCGCGTGCATGCACAGCCCGTCCAGCGTGGCCAGCAGCCGCTCCGCCTCCAGGACGAGGTTCTCCTGCGGTTCATCGTCCGGGAGCAGGCTTGCCACCAATGCACCCACGATGGCCGCCACTTCGCGGTGGCTGCGGTCCGCTTCCGCCACCAGGAAGGGCCGGATGCGTGCGGCGTTCTTGAAGGCCAGCCATGCGCAGGCTTCCACTGCTGTCACCTCATCCAGCGGAAGCATTCCACCCAGGAGGGTTAAAACGGCCTCGCGCTGGCCAGGGCTGGCCTTGCCGGCTCCGAGCACGGCCGGCAGCAGGCCCTCCAGCCTGCCGACGACGCGGTCCACCACGGTGCCGAAGGCGAAGGCCAGGAGCTCCTCACTGCCCTCGAAGTAGTGCCGGACCGAGCCGACGGCCAGTCCGGCCTCGTCCGCCACTTCGCGCAGCGACGCCCGTTCGAGCCCGTCCACGGCGATGATGCGGAGAACCGCCTGCACTACGTCCTGCCGCCGGGCACCGGCGTCTACAATTTTGGGCACCATCCTTAGTAGCACACTTGTGCTTTTTCTGTCCCGTCACGGCCCACCCGCCGTCCGCCACATAGCGGCGGGCAACGCTGCGGGTGGGATAGCGTTGAGGCATGAAAATCTTGGTCACAGGGGGCACCGGTTACATCGGTTCCCATACTGTTCTGTCCCTGCAGGAAGCCGGCCACGACGTGGTCGTCATCGACAACCTGGTCAATTCCAGCGAGGAGTCGCTGCGCCGCGTAGCCGAACTCAGCGGCAAGACCGCGGAGTTCCACAACGTTGACCTGGTGGACGAGGCCGCCGTCGAAAAAGTTTTCGCCGGGAGCGGCATTGAAGCCGTCATCCACTTCGCAGGCCTCAAGGCCGTGGGTGAATCAGTGCAGGAGCCGCTGAAGTACTACTACAACAACCTGGTGGGCACGCTGAACCTGGTCCGCGTCATGGACAGGCACAGCGTCCGGTCCATCGTCTTCAGCTCGTCGGCCACCGTCTACGGGGAACACAACCCCATTCCGTATGTGGAAAAGATGGAAATCGGCGCGAACAACCCTTACGGGCGCACCAAGGAACAGATCGAGGACATCCTCTCCGACCTCGGCGCCGCCGACCCCCGGTGGCACATAGCCCTCCTGCGCTACTTCAACCCCGTGGGCGCGCACCCCTCGGGCCGCATCGGTGAAGACCCGCAAGGCATTCCGAACAACCTTGTCCCGTTCATTGCCCAGGTGGCCGTGGGCCGGCGCGAGAAGCTTATGGTCTTCGGCGGCGACTACGACACCCCGGACGGCACCTGCCTGCGCGACTACATCCACGTGGTGGACCTGGCCGAAGGACACGTGGCCGCACTGGACCACATCGCGGACCGCACCGGTGTTTTCCGCTGGAACCTCGGATCCGGCAAGGGTTCCTCCGTCCTGGAGGTCCTGCGCTCCTTCGAAAAGGCAGTGGGCCAGCCCATCCCCTACGAGATCACCGGCCGCCGCGCGGGGGACCTGCCGGCCTTCTGGGCCGATGCCACCTCGGCCCTGGCAGACCTGAGCTGGTCGACCACGAAGACCGTGGACCAGATGTGCGAGGACCACTGGCGCTGGCAGAAGAACAACCCCCAGGGCTACGCCTCGTAGTCCCCTTGAATGTGGCACAACGCGAAGCGGCCGCCCACCTTGGAAAGGTGGGCGGCCGCCGTCGTTATTGACGTTGCTGTCCCTGGCTGACCGGGAATCAGCGTGCGGGGTAGTCGCGCTCCGGCTCGCCGATGTACAGCTGGCGCGGGCGGCCGATCTTGGTATTCGGGTCGCTGATCATTTCGCGCCACTGGGCAATCCAGCCCGGCAGTCGGCCGATGGCGAACAGGACGGTGAACATCTTCTCGGGGAAGCCCATGGCCTTGTAGATCAGGCCGGTGTAGAAGTCCACGTTCGGGTAGAGCTTGCGCTGGATGAAGTAGTCAT
>Ga0164308_10001661_pt1 | contig 11865 bp, 8 predicted proteins | sample Whisoiple_246_MG_FD_109983 | JGI IMG/M metagenome (GOLD analysis project Ga0164308, IMG submission 109983) | Soil microbial communities amended with fresh organic matter from upstate New York, USA - Whitman soil sample_246_MG | ecosystem: Environmental > Terrestrial > Soil > Unclassified >... | reverse complement strand
TACATCGGCGTGCTCGGCGGTCCGATCGCCACGCTCGGCTCGGCGATCGGCGGCATGCTCGTCGCCGCGATCGGCTCGGCCGCGTTCGCCGCCTCCGGGCTGGCCGCGGCGATCGGTGGCATCGGCCCGGCTGCGGCCTACTCGATCGCGCTGGCTGTCAAGTCGTTCGACTACTTCAAGACGTCGATGCCGGACGTCGCTGCGTCGATCACCGGACTGAAGGATGCGTTCACCAAGGTCGACGTCCCCGCCTTCGCACAGGCCTGGGGAGGCTCGCTGAAGGAGTTCGCGGACACACTCTCGACGTCGCTGCGCTTCGACACCGTGGCGCAGAACCTCGGCGAGGCGATGGCGTCGATCACCGACGCATTCACCGCAGTGCTCCAGTCGCCCGCCTGGACAGGCTTCGTCGACGCGATCGAGGGACCTCTCGCGACGGCGTTCGCCTCCATCGGAGGTGGGCTCGCCTCGGTCATGTCTGGCGTGCTGACACTCGTCACGGCAGCGGCGCCGTTCACCCAGCAGATCGCCGCAGCCTTCGCCGCCTGGGCGACCTCATGGAACGACATGATCGAGGCGGCGAACTCCTCCGGGGCGCTCACGACCTTCTTCATGCAGGCGCGCGACGCGCTGTTCACCATCGTCGACCTCGCGCTCAACCTCACGAGCGCCCTCGGCACGCTGTTCCAGGCCGGACAGGGGCCCGGCACGGCCATGCTGGGCATCCTGCGCGACCTGGTGGGGCAGTTCAACGAGTGGATGAAGTCGGCCGACGGGCAGTCGGCCCTCAGCGTCTGGTTCAACAACGCGCTGGTCATCTTCAAGGCCCTCGGCCCGCTGCTGGCGGGCGTCGGGAAGATGTTCAGCGAGATGGTCACGCCGGAGAGCGTCAGCAACCTCGTCGACCTTCTCTCCTCGCTCGGCGCGATCGCTCCGATCCTCGGCCAGGTGTTCGCGGCCATCACGAAGGCCGACATCCTCGGCGTGCTCGTCGATCTGTTCGGCGAGATCCTGGGTGCGATCAAGCCGGTACTGCCGATCATCGGGCAGTTGGCCAAGGCGCTCGGCGGGGCACTGTCGACGGTCGTGGCCGGGCTCGCACCGGTCTTCGCGGGCCTGATCGAGGGCATCTCGCCGCTCATCGGCATCGTGACCCAGTTGCTCGGCATCATCGGCCCGGCCCTGACCCCCATCCTGAAGGCCGTCGGCACGCTGTTCGCCGCTCTCGCGCCGATCATCCAGCAGTTGGGCGGCCTGATCGCCGATCTGCTGGTCAACGCGGTCACCACGCTGACGCCGATCATCACCGCGCTCGTGCCGGTCGTCATCACGGTGCTCAACGCGTTCATGCCGTTCGTCCGGGTCATCTTCGACGTCGCCAACACGCTGCTCACCGCGCTCCAGCCGGTGATCATGGCGCTGCTGCCGATCATCTCCTCGCTCGCGCCGGTGATCGTCCAGGTCGTCATCGCCCTGAGCCCGTTCCTGCGCATCATCCAGGTGCTCGCGCCGGTGATCTCGCCCATCCTCATGCTGCTGTCGGGCATGATCACATGGCTGCTGAAGTTGGTCGCCCCGCTCATCGACCTCATCGCTCCGATCGCCGCGGTGATCGTCCAGTTCATCTCCGGCGGCAAGGCGATCAGCCAGATCATCGGCTGGTTCTCGAAGTTGGGGCCGCTGTTCACCGAGGTGGCGCGGTGGTTCTCCACCATCGCAGGCAAGATCCAGGCGTTCTTTGCGAACCTGGTGAGCCGCACGGCCACGGCCATCGGCAACTTCACCTCGTTCTGGATCACGCTGCCTGCGAAGATCATCAACGCGGTGGCCAGCCTGGCGAGCAAGGTGCTGACGTGGGCCACCGGTGTGTTCACGACCGCCATGACGGCATTCCGCACTGGGCTGGACAAGGTCATCGCGTTCTTCGGGGGCGTCCCGGGCAAGATCATCGCTGCGATCGGCTCGGGGCTGTCTGTGCTCGCGACCTACGGTGGCGACGTCGTCCAGGGCTTCGTCGACGGCATCACCGGCGCCTGGCACGTCGTGACCGACGCCATCGACCGGCTCATCGACAAGATCCCCAAGGCCGTGCGGAAGTTCTTCCACATCGCCTCGCCCTCGAAGTTGATGCGCGAACTCGGTCGCTACATCTCGCAGGGTCTCGCGCTCGGCATCAAGGACGACGCGGGCGACGTGCAGAAGGCCGTCGAGGACATCGGCAAGGCCGTGGTGAAGACGCAGACCGCCCTCATCAACGAGGAGGCCAAGGCGATCATCGAGGCCCGCAAGAAGGCCAACGACAAGATCCGCCGCGAGAACCAGGCCATCCAGAAGCGGAACAAGGGCCGCAAGGCGGGCGACCGCCAGGACCTGCGCGACCTGCTGCCCACGATCTCGACGACCGAGGCGACCAAGATCGCGACCGCGAGCACCAAGGTCGTGCGCGCGGCGCTCACCAAGATGTACGACAACATCGTCAAGACGCAGTCGAAGCGCTCGATCAAGGTCTCCGACCTGCTGCGCATCGACGGCACCGGGTTCAAGTCGGGGCTCGCTGACACCAAGGCGACGATGGCCGACTACGGCGTCGCCGCGGACTACCTCATCCACCGCCTCGGCGACGCCAAGAAGGCCCTGGCGGACGCGAAGAAGGCGTTCGCCGACTACTCCAAGTCGGTCGCCGACAGCGCGCGCTCGTACGCCTCCGCGCTGAACACCGACCTGTCCGTCTCGGGCTCGTCGTTCCAGACGGTCAAGCAGGACATGGCCGACCGGCTCGCCGAGTTGAAGACGTTCCGCGCCAACCTGGCGGCGCTGGAGAAGTCGGGGATCTCGGCGACGCTGCTGCGCCAGATCACCGACGCCGGGGTGGAGCAGGGCGGGGCGCTCGCGGACGCGATCCTGTCCGGCGGGCCTGACGCGGTGAAGGAGATCAACGCCCTCCAGAAGCAGATCGACGACGCCGCCAAGGGGCTCGGCAACGACTCGGCCAAGCGGTTCTACCAGGCCGGTGTCGACTCGGCCCAGGGCATCGTCGACGGCATCAAGTCGAAGCAGAAGGAGTTGAACGCGGCCATGCGCTCGATGGCCGACGCCCTGGTCGCCGAGGTCCGCAAGCAGTTGAAGATCCACTCGCCGTCGAAGGTGTTCGAGGCCATCGGCGGGTTCATCGCCAAGGGCACCGGTCTCGGCGTCACGCGCAACGCGACCAGCGCCATCAGTGCGGTCCGCACCATGTCCCGCGACATGGTGAGCGCGGTCGGCACCGGCGGCGGTCTGGGGTACAACGTCTCCGGTAACGTCAACCCCGCGGCCAGCGGCGGGGTCAACGTGGCGACCGGCGCCATCCAGATCGTGACGCCGACGGAGAACCCGCACATCGTGGCCAACATCGTGCTCGACCGGCTCGCGATGAAGACGGCGTAGGAGGAGAAGCCAGGTGACCTACGACGGGCTGTTCCACTTCGGGGGAGCCGAGGTGATCAACGCCGAGCGCGGCTACGCCTACCTCGACAACCTCGCCCCCGGCATCCATCAGGGTGAGTGCTGCTCGTGCGGAGGGCTCGGCGTGACCTACTCCTCGCCCGAGCAGGACGGCGCCCCCTGGTACTCGCCGTACTCGGACGACACGGCGGACTTCCTGGGCGTCATCCCGCTGGCCGTCGACGGCACGGACGACTCCACGTGGACGCTGACGACCTCGGAGAAGATCGGCACGGGCTCGTACGGCAACCGCGGCCGTCGCGCCGGTCGGGACCTGCGGTTCAAGGTGCTCGCCACGGCCCTCTCGCCGCGTGGAATGAGCGCCGGGCTGTCCTGGCTCCGGGAGACGCTGATCGGGGCCTCAGATGGCTGCACGGGCGTCCCGCTGCGCTTCCTGACCGACTGCCCGGCCTGCTGCGAGACCGATCCGCCCTCGCGGGCGTCCATCATGCTCGACATCGACTACCGCAGCATCGTGCCGGACTACACCGCGGCCTACCAGGTGCCCCTGGACTGGTCGTTCGACGGGGCCCTGGCCGACCCCGTCGTCGTCGGCTCGACGTTCGGCGGCGAGACCTGGATCAGCGTCTCGCGCAACGGTGGACCTGGCCCCGGCAGCATGTACCGCGAGTTGACTGGGCTCACGCCCGGCGCGAAGTACATCGTCTACCTGGACGCCTTCACGACGTCGCCGAACGTGGCGCTGGTCGAGGGCAACATGACCGTCAGCGTGGCGGGCACCGAGTCGTCGTTCACCTGGCCGCTGTCGTGGAACGGGCTCGTGCAGAACAAGGTCACCGGGCTCACCCCCGGACCCCGCTCGTTCTCGTTCGTCGCGACGGACTGCCGCGCTCGCCTCGTGTTCGCCATCGACTCCAACGTCAACCAGATCAACTTCTCCCACGTCCAGGTGGTCCAGGTCGCGCCGGACACCGTGTCCCAGACCACGGTGCCGGGGCGCGACGCCCTGCCCGCCAGCGCGTGGCGACAGATCATCCCCGTGTCGGCGGTCGGGAACGCTGGGCCCTACACGGGCGACCGCGAGTCGCTGGCGTCCTGGCGCTGGTTCACGACGGCCACGACGTTCGTCGCGGACACGATCGGCGCGACTCGGGCCCTGCTCGGGCTCACCGTCGGCAAGACCTACCGCGTTGCCGTGCGCATCGACTCCCCCACGTTCCCGGCTCGCCTGTCCGTGCGGGATGGGGCGACCGTCGTCGCCTCCACCACCATTCCCTCGTACTCCTGGGGTGTGCTCACGTTCGTCGCGACCGCGCCAGCCCTGACGCTGCGGGTCACGAACGACACCTCGCAGACGCCCACGGCCCCCGACCCGGCCTACCTGGTCATCCGCGAGGCCAACGTCGTCGGGCTGGACGCACCGGCGCCGCCCGCCGCGATCGACCGACTGGTCCGCCACTTCGAGGACGTGCTGCTCACCTCGGGGCCGTCGGTCACCTCGGAGCAGATCGCGGCCGACGGCACGCTGCTCACCACCGTCGAGTGGACGATGCGGGCGAACGTCCCCGACATGTTCGGCGAGCCGGTCCTGGCGAGCAGCGGCCTGGGTGACGGGGCGCTGGTCTACCTCGACCCAGCCTGCTCGCAGGGTGCGGCCGTGCGCACGAACCTCGTGGCCAACCCGTCCGGCGAGTACGCGGCCCCCGTCGTCACCGTCGGCGCGGGCACAGCCTCCGGCACCAACCCGGTGGTCACCGACGCGATCTCCGGCACACACGTGCTGCGGCTGGCGTCCACCGCCTCGGCGACGAGCATGACCACTCGGCTGGTCGCCTCGCGCGCCAACACGGCTCCGGGCACCCCCGTGACGATCTCGGGGTGGGTGCGCGTCAACGCCGGTGCGCTCATCACGCAGAAGCCCTTCCTGCGCATCACGCTCTCGCCGCAGACCTCGCTCGGCCCCACGCCGGTCGGGGCCTACATCCGCGACTTCCCGGTCGACAGCACCTGGACGCACTTCGAGGTCACGTTCATCCCGCCGCCCAGCACGCCGTTCTACTTCATCGACGCCACGCTGGAGGCGGACTACGGCAGCCTCGGCGCGGTCTGGCAGACGGGCAACTACGCCGACCTGGACGCGCTGCTCGTCGAGGAGGGCTCCCTGCGCCCAGGCGCCTACTTCGACGGCGACTCGGTCGACGGCTCGTGGACCGGCGCGGCGGGCTCGTCGACGTCGGTCTACTCGCGCTCGTCGTTCGGGCTCATCTACGACCCCGACTGCCCGCCGCCGCCCGCGCCGCCCCGGCCGCCAGCCATCTCGTCGACGTGCTTCATCATCCCGAACCTGTGGCAGCGCTATGCGGTGTTCGTGCCGGAGTCGGTGGCCTCGTACGCTCCGCGCTCGGCACCGCGGCTGGTGCTGACGACGGGCGCGACGGCCGCGCGGCTCGTGCGCGTGCGCTTCTACGACAGCCAGGGCATCGGTGACCCCTACGCGGTGGACCCCTGCTCGTTCTCGGGCGAGTTCATCGTGTCCTACCTGCCGCCGAACTCCTCGCTCTACATCGACGCCGCGACGCAGTCGGCGTGGTTCGTGCGCGGCGACCAGACCCAGGACGCCTCGTCCATGCTGTTCGCCACGGACGGTGGGCCGATCGTCTGGCCGGTGCTCACTCGCGGCGAGCCGTACATCATCACCGTGGACCTGGACTCCACGGCGTGGTCGAACGCCTCCGGTGTGCCACTGGTGGACGCTATCGTCGAGGTCGTCCCGACGTACTAGGAGGTCCCCCGTGCCACTGGGGTGCTCGCGCCACAAGGCCGCTGTCTACGACCGCGGAGGCAAGCAGTTCCTCGGCTCACTGGACCTGATCACCCAGGTGAAGTACAGCCGGGTCCGCGACGACATGTCCAGCGCGACGCTGACGGTCGATGCGGTCACGCCCGAGTGCACCGCGCTGCTGGCGCAGATGGAGCCGAACCGCCACGAGGTCGTCATCTTCCGCGACGGTCAGCGCGTCTGGGAGGGCCCGATCTCGTGGATCGAGTTCACCTCCACGGGGGCGAACATCGAGGCGAAGGACATCACCTACTACTTCTACCGGCTCATCCAGACCGGCGCGTACGACAACTCGAAGGACCCGTCGACGCCCGGCGAGGTCACGCGGAACCTGGTGGCCAACCCCTCGTTCGAGGCCAACCTCACCGGCGTCACCGTCCCTGCGTGGGTGACGCTCACGCGCGTCGGCACGGTGAATGCCCTCCCCGGCGCTAGCGGCTCGTGGCTGGCGAACTACGCCGTCACGTCCGCCCCGGCGAACAACAACTCGGAGATGTACCAGACCTCGGCGCATGCCTCGATCGCAGCCATGGCTGCACAGGAGGGCTGGGGCGCGGTCGCGGTGCGCGTGCGGGGCTTCAGCGGCATCCGCTACGCCACCCTGAAGTGGGAGTGCCGCGACGCAGGCTCGAACATCCTGGCCTCGGCCACCACGCCGATGAACGCGATCGACGGCACGGTCGGTGCGCTGATCACGGCGACCGCGCGCCTGCCCGTCGGGACGACCAACGTCCGCTGGGCGCTGCGCTTCTTCGGCACGGCGGCCGGTGGGAACCCGCCGGTCGGCTCGAACGCCTTCACCGACTCCTGGATCGCAGCGCTGGCCCCCACGCAGTCGGACGCGCTCGACCAGGTGACCCCGTTCTTCGACGGCTCTAAGTCGTCGACGCCGTACTTCACGTACGCGTGGGACGGCGCGGCCAGCAACAGCACGAGCACGCGCACCCGGCTCATCTTCACCAAGGTCCATCAGCGGCTCGCGCGCATCATCAAGGCCGAGATCGCCCGGCGCGAGGGCGAGAACCCGCCCGTGAACGTCCTGCCGTACGGGCTCATCTACACCTCAGGCAGCGACACCCAGACCCGGCGCTCGACCCCGGCCTACTGCTCCACGGTCTACGAGGAGTTGGACAACATGGCCGAGCACGCGGGGCTCGACTACACGGTGATCGGCCGACGGCTGGTCATGGCCGACGTGCATACCGTCTTCCACACCACCCCGGAGGTGTCCGAGGCCGACTTCCGCGGCGACGTCATCGTCACGGCGTACGGCATGCAGATGGCCAGCGTGGCTGCCGCGACCGACGGCAACGGCGTCTACGGCGTCGCGGGCGCCCCGGACCCGTACTACGGCTCCTGGGAGGTGCTGGTGAACTCCACCAACGAGGAGGGTGACACCAGCACGACACCGACCACGCCCGACCCGAGCGTGTTCGCCGACCAGGCACGCGCCGCGCTCGCTGGGACCAACCCCGTCCCGTACCTCGTGCGTCTGCCCGAGAACACGTCGCTGGTGCCCGGCGGGCGACTGTCGTTCGACGACCTCGTGCCCGGTGCGCGCGTCCCGCTGCGGGCCACGCTGACGGCCCGGCGCTACTCGATGATGCAGAAGTTGGACTCGGTCACCGTGACCGACAGCAAGGATGGCGAGGACATCCAGATCTCCCTCAGCCAGGCCTCCGCGCTCGACGTGCCGGTGACCGGCTCCTACAACCTGGCGGACGCATGAGCCTGCCCCCGATCCAGCGGTTCGAGGACCTGCTGCGGTCCTTCGAGAAGCGCATCACGCGCGTCGAGCGCCGACCGAGCCCGCCCACCGACCTCCAGTCGGTGCTGGCCTTGCTCATGGCGGGCGCCCTGCCCAGCCAGAGCACCTACAACGCGAACGCCACGTGGCTGAAGCCGGACAACCTGCTGTTCGTGCGCGTCCGGCTCGTCGGCTCCGGCGGGGCTGGTGGCGGCCGCGCGGCGGGGGCAGGCACGGCCTCGATCGGCTCGGGTGGCGGTGCAGGTGGCTACGCGGAGGCGTTCATCGACGCGGCCGTGCTGCCCTCGTCCGTCCCGATCGTGGTGGGAGCAGCGGGCGCTGGCGTCTCGGGCGCGGGCGGCGGCAACGGCAACCCGACCTCGTTCGGCGCGTTCCTGGTCGGCAACGGCGGGCTCGGCGGCAACATCACCACCGCGGCCACGACCGGCGCCTTCACGGTCACCGGCGGCGGCGGCGGCGCGACGTCGTCGTCGTCCACGCTGGGCGCGTGGGGCATCACCGGAGCGTCAGGCTGGCAGGGGTTCTGGAACACCACCGCCGCGCTGGGCTGCCCTGGTGCTGGCGCCGGTGGCCCGTGGGGCGAGGGCGGGGCCGCGGCTCAGCCGGGTCAGTCCGGCTTCACGGCTGCCGGTCAGGGCTTCGGCTCGGGCGGCTCGGGCCTGTTCGGTCTCAACCAGGCTGCGGCGGCGGGTGGCAACGGCGCACCGGGCCGCCTGATCATCGAGCACTTCTTCAAGGTCCACTGACCCGCGAGCGCTACCCTAATCCCGTACGACGGCCGCCCAGCCAGGGTGGAGCCCAGGCGCAGGTAGAAGCGCAAGGAGAACACACGTGCCACGTTGCTGCTCGGGCGACAGCGTCCGCATCACCGCCGGTCCCGGCATCGAGGTCGAGGGACTCGGCACGCCATCGGACCCCTTCCTCATCTCCTCGCTCGGCCTGACCCTCCTCAGCGGCCAGGTCTTCACGAGCAACGACAACTACTCGCTGCCGGACGGCGCGCGCTTCCTGCGCGTTCGGCTCGTGGGCCCTGGCGGTGCGGGCGGCGGCTCGGCGCTGAACTCCGCAGCCCAGGCCTCTGTCGGCGGCGGCGGTTCCAGCGGCTCCTACGTGGAGGCGCTGATCGACGCGACCACCTTGGCTCCGGTCACCGCGGTCTCCGTCGGCACCGGTGGCGCGGGCGCGTCCGGGGCGGCTGGCGGCAACGGCACCCAGGCCTCGTTCGGCGCGGGCATCATCGCGCCGGGCGGCCCCGGCGGGCAGACGGCGCAGGTCGCCACCGCCACGAACAGCATCCTCACGGCCGCTGGCGGCCTCGGGGCTACGCCCCCAGGCCCGGCCGGGGTGCTCTGGTACTTCGCGCTGCCGGGCGAGACGGGCGATCGCGGCATGATCATCAACAACTCGCCGCTCGGCGGCTACGGTGCAGCCTCCCGGCTCGGTGTCCGCGCGCGGACCGCCAACCCTGGCACGACCGCCTCGGGTGCGATCGGCGGGCAGTACGGCGGCGGCGGCTCGGGCGGCCAGGGCATCGCTTCCGGTGCCGCCACCCTGGGTGGCCCCGGTCGCCCAGGCGTCGTCATCGTGGAGGCGTTCGCCTGATGGTCACCTACCCGAACGGTCAGGTCCCGGCGTCCAAGCGCTCGGCGATCGACACGCACGGCCGCACACTGCTGTCGATCTCGGCGCAGGCCTGGCTGTGGGTCGCCGACGAGGTCCAGCGTCGCTACGGCTGGACCCCCGAGCCGTCTTCCGGGTGGACCGCGTACCGGACCCTCGCCGAGCAGGACTCGATCTTCCGGCGCAACTACACGCCCGTCTACGCCGAGTCGGCGAAGTGGGACCAGCGCTACTACCAGGGCCGGAACTGGTGGCGCAAGAAGGGCCGCACCGTCAACGCGGCGACGCCCGGCCACTCGAACCACGGGTGGGGCCTGGCCGTCGACGTGAGCCAACTCCAGTCGTTCACCTCGACGCGGTACAAGCAGTTCAAGGACGTCGCCACCGAGGCGGGCTACTCGAACACCCAGGGGGCGGCGATCAACGAGTTCTGGCACTGGGTTCACGACGGCGTCACGGCGCCGCCGAAGCCCGCTCCCCCCGTCCCCACCCCGCCCAACCCGGAGGACCACCCCATGACCGTCGGCGACACCACCAAGGTCTCCTACCCCTCGGGGAAGGAGCAGCCCATCGGCACCGTCATCGCCGGTTCCGGCAAGACTGCCTGGACGACGCTCGACTTCGACGTCGACGCGGCCGACGAGGTCTACACGGTCGCGAAGGACAGCGACTTCCCGCGGGGCGGGCACCTGGACGTCAAGTTCCTGCTGAAGGGCGTGCCGGTCGGCGCGACGGTCCAGGCCCGCGTCTACCGCGTGCAGACCGACGCCAACGGCTCGGTCACCCCGAAGACGTCGCCCACGCCCTACGAGTTCATCGAGCAGATCGGCACGGACGGCAACACGGCGGTCGACTTCGGCCAGACGTTCGGCCGCGTCAACCCGACGGCGCCGAGCGAGTCGGTGCGGTGGCGCATCGAGGCCCAGGTGATCGTCGCCAAGGGCTCGACGGCGAAGCCGGGGCTCGTCTCGGCCCGGGTCATTCCGACGATCTACTGACGCGGCAGGGGGATGCCTGCTCCGACGAGCAGGCCCTCCAGCGTGTGGGAGTAGGCCGAGCACTCCATCACCTGGCGGGCGCAGTCCGTGGCAGCACGGGCTGCGTCCGCTGCTCGCTCCTCGGCGGCCTCGGCGCGGCGCCGGGCGGCGGTGGCGTCCTCGCGGGCCTGGATCGCCTCGCTCTTGGCGGCGAGCGACTCGCTGCGCGCATCCTGCACCATCTTCAGCGCCGTGCCCGTGAGCACGTCGAGCGCGGTCGCCTCCTGGGCGCTGGCTCCGGCGTTGATCTGGCGGCGCTGGGCTCGCAGGGTCAGCAGTCCGACGACGATGCCGGACGCGACGGTCGCGGTGATCACCGGCAGCGCCACATCGGTGAGCAGGTTCATCGAGCCCACCGCAGGCGTGCGTCCCGACCCACCTTCTTGTTCCAGGTGATGCGCTTCTGGACCTGCACGAGCCGCCAGACGCAGGCGATGACGAAGAAGGTGAAGACCGCCTCCGTCACCCAGATCGACAGGCCGCGCTGGTAGAGCATCGCGATCACGTAGACCGCGCTGTAGGTGCCGATCGACCACAAGGCGATGCGCTCGGTCAGCAGGCTCAGTCCCTCGTCGCGGTGAGCCGAGAGGGAGGCGACGAGGCCGCACAGCCCACCGATCGCCACGATGGCTGACCACAGGATGATCCACGGATCACCGAGCAGGTCCCGCAGCGCCTGAGACGGCCCCTGAATGAGCCACCCTGCCCCGAGAGCGAGGAAGGCCCCCATGGACGACACCTGGAAGGGGTGTCGCACTGGGGGCCATGCGGGCGGCGGGGTGTCCACGGCTCACAGGATACGTGCACCGGGGCGTTCAGCGCTGCGTGTCCTCGCTCACCGTGTTGTCCGGTTCGCCCACCACGTAGGTGGGGTGCTTCGTCTCGCGGACGTGCTTGTCGGCGAAGCGGTCCGGCTCGCGACCGGCTGGCACCTGGAGCCACCCGCACTCCAGGCACTTCACGCGGTACGCGACCCGGACCATCAGTTGCGACTCAGCGGCTCGATGATGGCCTCGATCGTCGGGCACGGCCATGGCGGAGCCCCGTCGTAGCCCCCGGCGGCGTAGCAGCCGACGCAGTACGGGAAGTGCCCCTCCGGGTGGTCCTCGCTCGGCACGTGGATCGCCCGGACCGCCTCGACCGTGTCGGCCTCCTCC
>Ga0164308_10001660_pt1 | contig 11865 bp, 12 predicted proteins | sample Whisoiple_246_MG_FD_109983 | JGI IMG/M metagenome (GOLD analysis project Ga0164308, IMG submission 109983) | Soil microbial communities amended with fresh organic matter from upstate New York, USA - Whitman soil sample_246_MG | ecosystem: Environmental > Terrestrial > Soil > Unclassified >... | reverse complement strand
TGCGGTGGCACCGTTGTCGAGCATCCGTGCCCAGAGTGCCGGCGACATCGTGGTCTTCCCGTGCGGTGCCAGATCGAGGTCGCGGGCGGCCGTCCAGCGGTGCATCGCCGCCAGATTCGCATCGACCAGGGCTGAGTCGATTGCCAACACCGGGCTGCCGAACTCCGACAATCGCGGTGCACCGGCAAGAACGTCGCCGACCGTCCGACCCCAGAACGCGGCAGGCAGCGACTTGTGCGCAGGTCCGAGCACGACGTCGCGATCGGCGGTGAGTGTCGAAGTGTTCGGTGGAACGGGCAGTGCGACAGGCATGGTGAGGGTCTCCATGTGGTTGGCAGCGGCTGATGGTCGGATGGACCACGTTGGCGGAGCGTTGCAGATAGTGCAACGGTCATTGCGTATCTTGTAGAGAAGTTGTAGCATTCCCTGGAGTCGAGGTCAACCCTCGCGATATCGCCCGGTCACCACGCGATCACCATCTGTTGCCAAATCCTGGAGGTAGCTGTGCAGCCCACCCCCCGTGCCGTCTGTGTCGGAGAGGGCCTCGTCGTGCTGGTCGCCCGGGACGCCGGTCCACTGGCCGATGCCGCCGTCTTCGACCGGTCGGCCGGCGGGGCCGAGGTAAACGTCGCCGGCGTACTCGCCGGCTACGGCATCTCCAGTGCCTGGGTGTCCAAGGTCGGTGACGACGGGTTCGGCAGGTACCTCGTGCAGTCCGTAGCGGAGCGCGGGATCGACGTCGACGCGGTCGCCCTGGACGGCACCAGGAGCACGGGGATCTACGTCAAGGAGCGCGGCGGGACGACCGGCGCCGAGGACGATCTCGGCCCGGGCGTCAGTCGCATGCACTACTACCGGCAAGACTCGGCCGCCTCGGCCATGGACCCACAGTTCCTCGCAGAGCCCGGAGTGAAACAACTGCTCGCTACCGCGGACCTCGTGCACGTCACCGGGATCACCCCGGCACTCTCGCCCGCGGCGACCGCCATGACCCTGGGACTGGCCGGCCGCCCACGGCGCGCGCTGGTCAGCTTCGATGTGAACTACCGGCCGGCGCTGTGGGGTGATCGGACGGCCCAGGCACCGGGGATCCTCGCCGAGATCATGAGTTCCGTGGACGTCGCCTTCCTCGGCGCCGATGAGGGCCTGGCCGTCTGGGGCATCGAGGATGCCGACCAGCTCCGGGCGAGGTTCCCGGACCCGAGGCACCTGATCGTGAAGAACGGCGGCGGCCGGGTCACCGTCTTCGAGGGGACCGAGCGGCTGGACGTTCCGGCACTACAGGTGCAGGTGGTGGAGCAGATCGGCGCCGGCGACGCGTTCGCCGGCGGTTACCTCACCGGACTGCTGCGCGGATTGGATGCCCGGCAGCGCACGCGGTTGGCGCATCTGTCCGCCGCAGCGGCGCTGACCAGTCACTCCGACCATGCATCCATCGTCTGGGACGATGCGGTGCAGCGGGCGATCGTGTCCAGTGATCAGGAGTGGGCCGGTGTGCAGGTCGGACCGGCAGGTGTCGCGGCGGCGCTGGCGGCGATGGCCCCGGCGATGACCAGCGCGGGAACGATGGGAGCCGGACGATGAAGGTGGGGACGGGGTGACGCCGCGATGAGTCAGAGCCTGGCGCGTGCCATGCAGATGATGATCAGCATGGGTGAGCAGGAACGCTCGCTGGAGCAACTGTCGGAGACGTTGGGTGTGCACAAGTCCACCGCGCTCCGGCTGCTCCGCACGCTCGAGGAGGAGCGGTTCGTCCAGCACGACAGCAACCATCGATATCGCCTGGGAACCAGGCTTTTCGAGTTGGCCAACCAGGCGCTGGAGCAGCGTGCGGTGCGCACGGTGGCGCACCCGTTGCTCGCTGCGCTGAACCAGGCGACCGGACAGACGGTGCACCTTGCGGTCTACGAGTCCGGTCAGGCGATCTACATCGACAAGTTCGACTCCACGCACGCCGTCCGGATGTACTCCCGGGTGGGGTTGCCGGCGCCGCTGCACTGCACCGCGGTGGGCAAGATCCTGGTGTCCAGCCTGCCGATCGCCGAACAACAGCGGATCGCCGGGTCACTGGACTACGTCAAGATGACCTCGAACACGATCCTGACCCCGGCCGACTACCTGGCCGAGCTGACACGTGTTGCCCAGCAAGGCTTCGCCGAGGACCACGAAGAGCACGAGGCCTTCGTCAACTGCGTCGGGGTGCCGATCCGGGACGGCACCGGGGCTGTCGTTGCGGCGATGTCGGTCTCCGTCCCCAACATCGTCCTGGATCACCAGGGCGTTCTCGATCTGTTGCCGACCGTGCACGCAACCGCAGATGCCATTTCCGCCGACCTCGGTTGGCGACCGACTCCGAGCCGAAAGATCCTGACATGACCAACAAGTCGTCCGTCCTGACCACCGATGCCCCGGCACCCGCGCACACCTTTTCGCAAGGCTTGCGCAAGGGCCCTATCCTGCAGGTCTCCGGCCAGGGACCGGTCGATGCCGCGACCAGTGAATATCTGTTTCCCGGCGATGTGGCGGCACAGACCCGGCAGACGCTGGGCAACGTCCTGGCCATCGTGCGGGCCGGCGGTGGTTCGTTCGACGACATCGTCATGCTGCGGGTGTATCTCACCACCAGGGACGACTTCGGGCCAATGAACGATGCCTACGGCGAATTCGTCGAGGCCAACTCGACCGATGGCGTCCTGCCCTGTCGGACAACGGTTTTCACCGGTCTGCCGCGGGCAGAGATGCTGGTCGAGATCGACGCCATGGCCGTGCTCGACTGATCGGTGTGACGCTGAACCGCGATCAGCGGGACATGCGTTCGGCGACGATCGCGGACGCACCGGACAACAGGGCCCACCCTCCGGTGATCGCCAGGATCTTGCCGACCGGCGCCGGTTTCGGCAGTCGCGTCGAGAGCAGGATGCCGTCGGTCAGGTCGAAGGCCACCCGGACCCCGGCGGCAATCCGCCGTTGAGTGGTCGTCTTGGCGACGGCCAATGCCGTCCCGCTGACCACATCCCTGGCGCCCATCACCATCGAGAGCTTTCGCAGCCGGGCGGCGATCGCCGGATGGGCAGGGGTCATCTCGGTCTGCTTGGCCAGGATGTCGGGCTTGACCAGTTCGAGGACTCCATAGGCGGCGGTGAGCGATCCCATGACCGCGGTGGCGATACGCATGGCGGGTGGTTACCCAGAAACCTGCTGTCTCAAGCCGGATGTGACCGGGGTCCCGGCCAGCAGGCGATCGAAGATCTCGGCCAGCACCGCGGGCGGGGTCGGCGGTAGCCCGGCAATGGTCGACAGGTAGACCCCGTTGCCGACCAACCGGAGCATCTCGGCCTGCACCGGATCGGCCACTGCGGCGCGCATCGGCGCCTCCCAGGCCCGGAAGATGTCGGCCAGCAACTCGGCGGCCTGCTCGTCGGTGTCGGGTCCGGTCCGGACGGCGGCGATCAACGACGTGAAGAAGCCGCCCTCCGCCTCGTCGGCGGGGATCGCGTACTGCAGGTAGGCGCGCGCCGCGCCGAGCGTCAACGTCGCCTGCGCCATGTCGGCGACCACCCGGTCGCGCACGGCGGCGAGCAGTCCGAGGTACAACGCGGACTTCGAGGGGAAGTGGTAGAGCAGGCCGCCCTTGGAGACACCCGCCGCGGTGGCCACGGCTTCCAGCGTCACGGCGCCGGTGCCGCCGCGGCTGAGCAGATCGCGCAGTGCGATCAATATGCGCTCGCGCGCGTCGGATGCCACCCATATACTGTACCGGCCGGACGGTAAAGCTAGAGAGACTGGTCGCCGGCCACCAGCGCTACCGGTGTGGAGTTTCTGTCGTGTTCGGCTCGTATGCCCAGGTCCTGCGCCGTCCAGGCGCCATTCGTTTCACCGCGGCGGGATTCCTCGCGCGGATGCAGATGTCGATGGCGGGCCTCGGGTCCGTCATGTTGTTGTCCGTCGAACGCGGTTCGTTCGCCGTCGCAGGCACCGTCTCGGCGATCTACGCGCTGTCGGCCGCGCTGATCGGCCCGCAGATCTCCCGGCTGATCGACGTCTTCGGGCAGAGCAGGGTGCTGCCGGTCCAGCTGATCGTGCACGTCCCGGCCATCGTCGGGATGATCGTCGTTGCGTTGACCACCGACCTGAACTGGCCGATCTACGTGCTCGCACTGGTCGCCGGGGCCGCGCAGCCCAGCGTCGGCCCGCTGGTCCGGGCCAGGTGGTCGGCCCAGTTGCACGGAACGTCGTTGCTGCGCACCGCGTTCGCCTGGGAGTCGCTGGTGGACGAGGCCGTCTTCATCCTCGGCCCGCCGCTGGCCACCATCGTCGCGTTGCAGGTCGCGCCGAGCGCAGCCCTGGTACTGGCCACCACCATGCTGGTGATTGGCACGATCCTGCTGTTGACCCAGCGGTCGACCGAGCCCAAGCCCTCCGGTCGGCGGAACGCGGCCAAGGGTCGGCCGGCGATCCTGTTGCCGGGCGTTGGCGGAATCGCCGCCATCTTCGTTTTGCTGGGCGGGATCTTCGGCTCGTTCGAGGTGACGACCGTGGCGTTCACCCGGGAAGAGGGCGTCGCCGAGGCGGCCGGCCTGCTGCTGGCGCTGTACGCCGTCGGTTCGTTGACCGCCGGACTGATCTTCGGCGCAATGGCGATCAAGGCGTCATTGGTGCGGCAGTTCATGATCTCGGTGGCGGCGCTGGCCTTGGTCACCCTGCCGCTGCCGTTCCTGAGCACGGTCTGGCTCGTCGCCGCCGGCCTGTTCGTCGCCGGTGTCGCCTGCTCGCCGGTGCTGATCTCCGGGATGGCGTTGATCGAGCGCGTCGTCCCGGCCAATCGGCTGACCGAATCGATGACCTGGGCGAGCTCGGGTCTGGCGGTGGGGATCGCCACGGCCACCCCGCTGGCCGGCGTGGTGATCGACACCCACGGCGCGCAGGTCGCGTATTGGGTGACGTCCGGGTGCGCCATCGGTGCGGCGGTGATCGCGGCGATCGTCTTCCGATCGTTGCGCAACGCGTTGGCCGGTGCGGAGACCCGGGTCGACCGGGTGCTGGCCGGCAGTACCGAGCAGCCGGTGGTCACGCAGGTACCGTGATCATCATGGACACCAGCTCGGGGGCTGAGGTCCGGGATGACGAGCGTTCGCCTGTTGACGAACCGCTTTTCGGACCCGGCAGCATGACATGGCGCGTGCATTCGGATCGGGTTTTCGCGATCGGGGGTGTCCGGGCGCTGATCCTGCAGGCGCTGCACCCGCTGACGATGGCCGCGGTCGCCCAGCAACGCGGCTTCGAAGAGGACTTCTGGGGACGGCTCGACCGCACCGGTCGGTACGTCTCGACCCTGACCTACGCGCCTGCCTCCCAGGCCCAGCGGTTGGCGGCCCAGGTCCGGGGGATCCACCGGAAGCTGCGCGGCACGGACCCGGACACCGGTGAGACGTTCCGGCTCGATCGGCCGGACCTGCTGCTCTGGGTGCACTGCTGTGAGGTGGAGTCGTTCCTGACAACCGCCCGCCGGGCAGGTGCGCCGATCAGCGACGCCGACGCCGACGAGTACCTCCGCGAGCAGCTGCTCACCGCGCGGATGATCGGCATCCCGGAGGCCATGGTCCCGACGTCGGTCCGGGAGATGACCCAGTACTTCGCGGACGTCCGCCCCGAGTTGCGACTGACCGATGCCGCGCAGAAGGGCGTCCGGGTGCTCGCCGTCCCGCCCATGCCGAAACGCGTCCGGTTGCTCACCCCGGCGAGGGCGGCCTGGGCGAGCCTGGCCGGCATGGCCTTCGCGCTGCTGCCGAAGTGGGCCCGGCGGTTGTACCGGCTGCCCGGACTGCCGACCACCGACCTGGCGGCGACCGGCGCGATCCGCGCGTTGCGCGCCGGCCTGGTGGTATTGCCCGACAGCTGGATCGGGCCACCCGAAGTGCGGGAGGCCCGCGCCCAGGTCGAGCTGTTCACGCAGCGGGCGGGATGACGGACTTTCGGCCTGCCCAGGGGGAGGGTCGGCAAGGCGGGGAGGCCAGCCGGCCGGGTGACGCTGTCGATCAGTCGGTCGATCAGCCGGTCGATCCAGCTGAACGCGTCCGGCGGATCGCCATCGCGATGGCCGCCCTGTCGCAGAGCGGCCTGACGTACGACACGAACGAATACGACCTGGATCGCTACACCAAGCTGGGTGCGCTGGCCGCCGATCTGTTGGCCGTCGCCACCGATCGTCCGGCTGAGCACTGGCGGCTGGTCCTGGGCGGTGAGAGTGGTTACGCGACACCGAAGGTGGACGTCCGCGGCGCCCTGGTCGACGACGACGAGCGGGTGCTGCTGATGCGCGAGCGATCCGATGGCAAATGGTCGCTCCCCGGCGGTTGGGCCGATCCCCTGGACACTCCGTCCCGGGCGGCCGAACGCGAGGTACTCGAGGAAACGGGCTACGGAGCGCGGGCGGTGAAACTCGTCGGCTGCTGGGATCGGGACACCCAGGGGCACCTCCCCGTGCTGCCGTTCTCGATCTACAAGCTGTTCTTCCTGTGCGAGCCGACCGGTGAGGTGCAGCCGCCGGATGCGCTGGAAACGCTGGAGATCGGCTGGTTCTCTCTGGACCAGCTGCCGGAGCTCTCGCTCGGCCGGGTCAACGCCAGGCAGTTGGCGCGGATCGTCGCGCACCGGCGGGACCCGTTGCTGCCCACCGAGTTCGACTGACCTTCCTGCGCGCCCTGGTCAGACCTGACCGAGCCGGAACGCCGCTGTCGGTGGGTCGGTGCACCATGAGCCCATGACAGTGACAGGGAAACTCGAACTCGTCGCGTTCGACGCCGCGGACACGGAAAAGCTCGCCGCGTTCTACACCGAACTCGCCGGCTGGGAGATCGTCCGCAACGACTCCGGCTGGATCAACATGGCCACCGGTGACGGGCAGGAGATCGGATTCCAGCCCGCGCCCGATCACCTCGCGCCGCAATGGCCCGGCCAGGCGCTCCCACAACAGTTTCATCTCGACCTGTTGATCGACGGCTATCAGGAGGCGGCCGATCGCGCCGTCGGGCTCGGCGCCACCCGCCTCGCCGATGGACCGAGCTGGGTCACGCTGGCCGATCCGGCCGGCCACCCGTTCGACATCTGTCAGCGGGACGGGGTCGGACCGACGATGGGGTTGTACGCCGTGACCATCGACGCCCCGGATGCGATCGCGCTGGCCCGCTTCTACGCCGACCTGCTCGGCATGGAGGTCACCTACGAGGGCCCGGAAGGCGCGCTGATCACTGGGGATGGCAAGAGCGTGATGTTCCAGCAGATCGCCGAGTACAACCCGCCGCAGTGGCCGGATCCTGCACACCCCCAGCAGGCGCATCTGGACATCCTGGTCGAGGACCTGGATGCCGCGGAGGCCAGAGCACTCGAACTGGGGGCAACGCTATTGAAGGGCGGCGGCAAGCAGTGGCGGACGTTGGCCGACCCGGCCGGTCATCCGTTCGACCTCAGTCTTTGAGCGGTAGTCGGTCTCCGAGCAGTAGCTGCATTCGCCGTCCCGGCCCAGCCGTTCGGCGGGCCGAGTTTGTGGCGGGGAAGGGGTCAGCTCTTCTCGTCCGCGGCGGCCGCGGCGTCGACCGGATCTGCGGCGGCAGTGCCGGCGGCGTCGCCGGTCAGCCGGCGCGGCGTCGGCGGCGGCTGCGTCGGCACCTTCCGCGGGATCCAGAATCCGAGCCAGCCGGCGCCGATCAGACCCACCACGCCCATCGCGGCGATACCGAAACCGAGGGTGGCCAGGGCCGTCGTCCCGGCGATCACGAACGGCCCCACGCCATTGCCCGCGTCGGAGAACACCCGCCAGACCCCGAGGAACACCGGCCGCTGGCCCGGCGGCGCCAGGTCCGCACCCAACGTCATCACCAGACCGGCACTCATCCCGTTCCCGATCCCCATCACCAGCCCCACCAGCAGCAGCGACAGCACGGACTGGGTGAACGGCACCAGCAGTAGCGAGATGCCGAGGACCGTCATCGACGGGATGGCCACCCACCGCCGACCGAACCGGTCCATCACCTTGCCGGCCGGGTAGAAGAGCAGCATGTCGATGCCGCCGGAGATCCCGAAGATCACCGAGATCGCGGTTGGGGACAGGCCCAGGTGCTGGCCCCACAGCGGCAGCACCACCTGGCGGGCGGCGCGGACCGCGCTGACCACCAGCACCCCGGTCCCGACCGTCGCGAAGACCGATCGCTGCTCACGCACTACCCTCGTGACCGGCGCCCTGACCGTCCTGCCGCCGCCTGGTTCGTCGTTGCCGGTCGACAGGTCCTTCACCGACAGCAGCACCGCGGCCGCGACCACGGCGGCGACGATGTGCACGGCGTAGGCGCCCCACAGGTCGGTGAAGTGCACCGCGGCGGCGCCGATGAACGGGCCGATGAACAAACCGATTCGAAAGACCCCGCCCAACGTCGACATCGCCGTGGCGCGCAGCCGGTACGGCACGACCTCGGTGACATAGGCCTGGCGGGCCAGCAGCCAGACGGCGGTGCCCGACCCGGTGACGAAGATCGACAGCGCGAAGACGGTGAGGTTCGGCGCGAACATGCAGCCGAGCAGGGCGAGGATCGTCAATCCGGCGGCGCCGATCATCGTCGGCCGCTCCCCGAAGCGGTGCACGATCGCACCCGCCGGGATGTCGGCCGCGATCTGCCCGAGCCCAGCCGTCGCGACCACCAGGGCGGCCATCGCCGGTGAAGCACCGAGCTGGGTTGCCGAGATGACCACCACCGGGGCGATGGCTCCCTGGCCGACCGCGAACAGCGCCGGTGGGACGAAGGCGGCGGGCGCGATGTCGCGCAGGGTCACCTCGACGGGTGCGAGTTGCGCAGACGATGGCAGTGGCGGTGGTGCCGACATCCGATCCATCACCACCCTTCACGTGTCGCGACTGACCCGTCGGTGAAGTTACCCGTGGGAACGACAGCTACCCGGTCGGATGGTGATCACTCCCGCGCAGCGGCAAGCCGTCCGCGGCTGGCGGGAGGTGCGCTGCAGGTCGACTGAACGGTGAGCAGGGATTTCCGACCGCCGTTGGCGGATTCACCCTGCAGAGCGTTCAGTCGACCGGGCGAGCGGCGTCAGCGACCCAGCTCTTCATCGTCCGGCGACCGGTTCGCAGCCCGGTTCACGGCGGACACGACGGCCTTCAGCGAGGCGGTGGTGATGGACGAATCGATTCCGACGCCCCAGACCACCTGCCCGTCGATGGCGCATTCCAGGTAGGCGGCCGCCCGCGCATCACCGCCGGCGGAGAGGGCGTGCTCGACGTAGTCCAACACGCGGACGTCGTACCCGGCCTGCCCGAGCGCGGAGCAGAAGGCCGCGACCGGCCCGTTGCCGCCGCCCCGGACGACCATCTCCTCACCGCCGGAGATGATCCGCGCGCTGAGCTGATCGAAGACGGCGTCGTCGCCGGCGTCCTCCGGGTTCTCCACCCGGGTCCGGATCAGGGTCAGTGGGTCGGCGCGCTCCAGGTACTCCTCGGCGAAGTACGACCACATGGTCTTCGCGTCGACCTCGCCGCCGTCGTGATCGGTGTGGTCCTGCACCACCCGGGAGAACTCGATCTGCAGCCGACGTGGCAGGTCGAGGCCGTGCTCGGTCTTCATGATGTAGGCGACGCCACCCTTGCCGGACTGCGAGTTGACCCGGATCACCGCTTCGTACGAACGCCCGACGTCCTTCGGGTCGATCGGCAGGTACGGCACCTCCCAGGTGAACGCGTCGACATTCACTCCGGCCGCGGCCGCGTTCCGGTTCAGGTGGTCGAAACCTTTCTTGATGGCATCCTGGTGCGAACCGGAGAACGCGGTGTAGACCAGATCGCCGCCGTACGGATGCCGCTCCGGCACCGCGAGCTGGTTGCAGTACTCGACCGTGCGGCGGATCTCGTCGATGTCGGAGAAATCGATCTGCGGGTCGATGCCCTGACTGAACAGGTTCAGTCCGAGGGTCACCAAGCACACGTTCCCCGTCCGCTCGCCGTTGCCGAACAGGCATCCCTCGATCCGGTCGGCGCCCGCCATGTAGCCGAGCTCGGACGCGGCAACCGCGGTACCCCGGTCGTTGTGCGGGTGCAGGGACAGCACGATTCCGTTGCGGCGCTCCAGGTTTCGGTGCATCCACTCGATGGAGTCGGCATACACGTTGGGAGTGGCCATCTCCACCGTGGCCGGCAGGTTGACGACCATCGGGTTCTCCTCGGTCGGCTGCCAGATCGCCGAGACCGCGTTGCAGACCTCGACGGCGTACTCCAGTTCGGTGCCGGTGTACGACTCGGGGGAGTACTCGAACCGCCAGTCGGTGTCCGGGTACTTCTCGGCCCAGCGGGAGACCTCTTCGGCGCCGTCCGTGGCGATCCGGGTGATGCCCTTGCGGTCCATGCCGAACACCACCCGGCGCTGCAGGGTGGACGTCGAGTTGTACAGGTGCACCAACGCCTGCGGAGCGCCCTCGACCGCCTCGAAGGTGCGGGCGATCAGCTCCGGGCGGGCCTGGGTGAGCACCTGGATCCGCACATCGGAGGGGATGTGATCCTGCTCGATGATCTCGCGGACGAAGTCGAAATCGGTCTGGCTCGCGGCCGGGAAACCGACCTCGATCTCCTTGTAGCCCATCGCCACCAGCAGGTCGAACATCCGCCGCTTGCGGGCCGGCGTCATCGGGTCGATGAGGGCCTGGTTGCCGTCGCGCAGGTCGACCGCGCACCACTGCGGTGCCTTGGTGATGACCTTCGACGGCCACGTGCGGTCGGGCAGGTCGATCGGGGTGAACGGGACGTAGCGGTTGATCGGCATGGAACTGCCGCGCTGCCGGTTGTAGGCGGCTTGACCTGCCGGGATGTCGCCGGCCGGGGTACGCAGTCGGGAGGGGGTGGGGGTGCCCATGATCGGTGTCCTTGGGGGGTGGTGCCCAGTGCGCGGCGGTCGTCGCCGGGGTCTGGGCGAGGGAATGACCGGCAGCACAACAACCCGCGACGGAGGAGCCAGTCTCGAGGAATCAGGCTCCGTCGCGGCGGCGAAGAAGCAGGCCGGTCATCGCTCGGACGCCGGACGCTGCGGTGCGCACCACGGGTGGGACTCTACTACCGGGCTCCGCGGCGCGGTACAGGCGGTAGGGCCAGCACTGGGCGCGCTCTCTCTCGAGCACTCGTAGCGGCGGGAGGGAATGTTCGCTTGGCGAGACAAGTTGCCCCAGGCATGAGTGATCTGATTCCCGACGACTACGCCCACCTGCTCGAGCGCCCGCTGTACGGGCACCTCGGCACCATCCGGCCCGACGACACCGTGCAGGTGAATCCGATGTGGTTCGAGTACGACGGGACGAACCTGCGGTTCACCCACACCAAGAAGCGGGCGAAGTTCCGCAACCTGCAACACAACCCGGCGATGAGCTTCTCGATCATCGATCCGGACAACCAGTTTCGGTATCTCGAGCTCCGCGGAAGGCTGGCCGACGTCGAGCCGGATCCCACGGGCGCGTTCTACGTCCGTCTTGGCAAGCGTTACGGCAACGACGATCAGCAGCCGCCACCCGACAGCGCGGATCGGGTGGTGCTGGTGATGAGCATCGAGAAAACGGCCAAGCAATAGTCTTCGCCATCGCCTGTTCGTTCACGAAGCCTCCGGTCGACTCGGTCGATCGGAGGCTTTTACTATTCCCATAGTTTGATCCTGTTTGTCGTTCATGCCCCAAGTAGCCGTATGGCGCTGACCAGGGCCGGCACTCATCGCTGGCCGATGCCGAGGCCATCGAAGGCGCCAAGAAGGGTGAGGCCGAACGGCTTCGCCGGCAGTCCAATCGCCGAAGCGGTCGAGCGGGAAGGTACCGCCGATGCGTCGGCGATCC
>Ga0164308_10001659_pt1 | contig 11865 bp, 12 predicted proteins | sample Whisoiple_246_MG_FD_109983 | JGI IMG/M metagenome (GOLD analysis project Ga0164308, IMG submission 109983) | Soil microbial communities amended with fresh organic matter from upstate New York, USA - Whitman soil sample_246_MG | ecosystem: Environmental > Terrestrial > Soil > Unclassified >... | reverse complement strand
GAAGACCGTCATGGTGAGGTCTCCGGTCGCGGCTCCCTCCTCGGCCAACGGAAGAAAGACTCGGCCGGCCTTGTCGAGATCGCCCAGCATATACAGCGTGGACGGCGGCGTACCACTCTTTGTCTTTGCGAGCCGAGTACATCGCCATCGACGGCTCGGTGCAGGCGCTTTTGCGGGCAAGCTCTGCCATCGGTCGGGCGTTAGGCTTTGACAGCGATCTTGAAGATGAGGGTGGTCAGGGCACCAAACGCGCCGTGTGCGCCGATGTAGAGCCGCTTAGTGTCGTAGCCGGCGACGTCTTTCATGTTCTCGCCACCGAAGCGAGCCGGGGCTTCGCCGTCGACAACGGTCACGTCGGCCCCCAGAAGAGCGTGCCTGACGTGGACCCGCTCATCGCCGGTGGCGGTGGCAACCAGTTCGCCGATGCTGCGTTCGCCACCGGCGGATGGGATGGCAGCGCAGGTCACCTCGTGCTCGTCGAGGTAGCGGTTGATGTGCTCCAGGGTGGCTTCGGCGCCGACGACCAGGCTCAGATTGCCGAGATTGACGGCGATGTCGGTGTTGCCGCCGACCGTCAGCGGCGCCGCCAAATCGGTTTCGAGGCTGCCGGTGAGGGCGCCGCGAACGGCGGCGCCGAACATGTTCATGGTGGGTTCCTCGGGTGAGAAGTCGGGCAGCATGATGCCGGGATTGAGCAGGCCGGCCGGGTCGAATGCCTTCTTGATCGCGCGTTGGGCGGCGATCTCGGTCGGGGTGAAGCGCTTGGTCATGAATTGGCGTTTCTCGGTGCCGACCCCGTGCTCGCCGGTGATGGTGCCGCCCATACCGAGCGCTGCGTCGATGATCTCGTTGTTCGCAGCTTCCAGGGCGGCGGCCGCGTTGGGGTTGTCCTTATCGAAGAAGGTGGTGGGGTGCAGGTCGCCGTCGCCGGCGTGGCCGGTCACGGCGATGAACAGCAGGCCGTCGGTGTGGCGGGCGGCAGCGGCCTGGATGGCCTCCTGCATGTCGGGGATCCGTTGGCGGGGGACGGTGACATCGCCAATGAAGAATCCCTTGCCGCTGTGCACCACGGAATCGGGTGCGTGCAGCCGGCCGTACCACAGCGCCGTGCGGGCCTTCTTATCCTCGGCGATCCGGACCTCGGTGGCCTGCTCGCGCAGCACCTTCTCAACGATCGGCTGGGCGCGTTCGACCTCGGCGGCGGTGCCGTCGACGTCGATGAGCACGATCGCGTCGGCGTCGAGGGGATAGCCGGTATCGGTGAACTGCTGCAGCCCGGCGATTCCCTGGCGGTCGAGCCATTCCACCGCGGCTGGGACGACACCGCTTGCGATGACCGCGGCGACGGTATCGGCGGCGGCTCTGGCGGTGGCGAACGCACCCATCAGGCTGTGGGTGACCTCGGCGATCGGCCGCAGCGCGACGGTGGCCTCGGTGACGATCCCGAGGGTGCCTTCGGATCCGATGAGTACGCCGAGCAGGTCCGGGCCGTCGTCGTCGGCGCTGAGGGTGGTGGTGGAGCCGTCAGACAGCACGACCTCGACGGACACGATGTGGTTGTAGGTGACGCCGTACTTGAGTGCGTGCGGACCGCCGGCGTTCTCGATGATGTTGCCCGCCACGGTGGCCAGATGCGCCGACACGGGGTCCGGCGAGAAGCACAATCCGTGCGGGGCGAGCCGCTCCTGTAGATCGGAGTTGATGACGCCAGGCTCCACTCGTGCGCGCCGGTTTGCTACGTCGACGTCGAGGATCTGGTTCAGGCCGGACAGATCAAGAAGCACACGGTCGGTCGCTGGCATCATCCCCGCTGAACAATTCGACGCGCCGCCACGGGGAACGACCGCGATGGAGTGTGCGGTGGCGACTCGCATGATATCGGCGATCTCGTAGCGGTTGCGTGGGCGTAGCAGTATCCCCGGTGAAGCTCCAAAGCCCCAATAGTCGTGGCCACGTTCTGCGAGGACCGTGGCGTCGGTGACCACGTCCGCGCGGCCAGCGACGGCCTTCGTCAGTTGGTCGATAAGTGTCCCGTTCATGGTGTTGTCCTTTCGATTTCTGGGCGGGTCATCCGCGGGGCATACGTGGTGGTGTTGTGATGGCTAGATCAGCGGTATCTGGCCAACGCGACTGAGAAGGGGCGTGGTGTCCGTCCCGGGAGCTGACCGCCGTTCCTAGGCGCCGACCGGAGTGGTGGTGACATTGATCAGGGTGGGTCGGTCAAGGTCGGTGACGCCGGCGATGAGGAGTTCGGCGACTTCGTCGGTGGTCTTGGCTTCGTGGGCGTCGACGCCGTAGCTGCGGGCGGTGGCGACGATGTCGAGGCCTGGCAGATCCAGTCCGGGCACACCCGTGGTGTGTTCGATGACGCCGAATTCCTTGAGGATGCCGTATTCGGAGTTGGATGCCACGACGATGGTCAGCGGGATCCCATAGTGGGCAGCGGTCCACAGCGACGTGATGGCGTAGTGCATTGAGCCGTCACCCATGGCGGCCACCACGGGTCGGTCTGGTGCGGCCAGTTGCGCACCAACCGCGGCGGGCAGGCCAAAGCCAAGGCCGCCGCCGGCGGCGGTGAGGTGAGAGAACGGGCGCCCCGGCCGGACGCAGGCGCCGATCGGGAATTCGTTGCTGCCGGCCTCGGTCACCAGCAGAGTGTCGTCGGGTAGGTTCAGTCCGACCGTTGACCACAGGGCTTCCGGCGCCAACGGAGCGGTCACACTGCCTGGGTCGGTGACCGGATCCCGGGGTGCTGGCGCATTCCGGCTCGTCTGGTCGACACGCGAAAGTACCGCTTCGGCGGCGGACCGCAGGTCGGCGACTATAGCGTCACCGACCGGTGCGCGGGCGGCCTCGTCGGGGTCGTTGGTGAGGTGGATCAGGCTGGTGCCCTCGGGCAGATACGGGCCTGCGATCTGCGGGTAGTACCGGAACACCGGTGCGCCGATGACGACAACCAGATCGCGACCGGTGAGCGCCTTGGATATCCAGCCGGCGCCCGGTGCCAGTGACCCGTGGTAGAGGGGATGATTTTCTGGGAATCCGGATAGTCCGGTCAACGGTGCGGTGAGCACGACGGACTGGGTGCGCTCGGCGAGTGCTATCACCGCGTCCCAGGCGCCGAAGCGTTCGACGTCTCCTCCAACGATCAGCGCGGGAGATTTAGCGTTGTTGAGGCGCGTGGCGATGTCGGTCGCGATCTCGTCGGGGAAGCCGCCGGCGTGCGCGACAGTCCGGGTGCGGACCACGTCGATGTCCGAAGCTTCCTTGTCCGTGAGTTCAACCGCCATGTCGTCCATGGGAAGTGAGACAAACACGGGCCCCCTCGGTGCGGTGTTGGCGATGTGGATAGCACGGGCCAGGACTGCGGGGACTTCGCTGGCGATGGCCGGTTCGGCAGACCACTTCACGAATGGCTTGGGCACGTTCGTTGCGTCGATGTTGGTCAGCAGGCACATCTGGTTCTGCATGTTGCGTCGCTGATTGCCGGCGGTGACGATCAGCGGGGTCTTGTTGATGTAGGCGTTGTATAGGGCGCCCTGCGCGTTGCCCATGCCGGGGGCGGTGTGCAGGTTGACGATCGCGGGGTGCCCGGTGATCTGCGCGTACGCGTCTGCCATCCCGACCGGGACCATCTCCTGCAGGCCGAGCATGTAGCGGAAGTCGGACGGAAAATGCCCCAGCAGCGACAATTCCGATGATCCCGGGTTTCCGAACCACGTCGTCAGGCCGTGTGTGCGCAGAAGATCGATCGTCGCTTGCCGGACAGTGGGCATGGGTGCCCCTTTCGTCGGAATCTTTGGCTGTCTCGGTTTGAGCAGTGCAATCACTGTGGGCGCGTTTCGTGGATGGGACAACCGGGTAGATGACTCAATTTCCCGGGCGTGTGCCGCCCCTCGAAAAACTGCGGGACGTCAGACGATGTCAGGCCGCGGCCAGAATCCCACGACGACTGTAGGTGGCCACAGCGAGCGAGGACTGTACCGCCAAGGTGCTCCAGGAGTTCTCAACGGGGCCATCGGCGCCTACGCCGAATACTGCCCTGCGGCAGCCGATGTCGTGGCGGGACACATTTACTGGACTAACATGGGCAATCCCGCGGCGGACGACGGTTCCATTGAGCGAGCTGACCTCGACGGGCAGAATCGCAGGACGATCGTTCCCGAGGGCGGCACGTTCACTCCCAAGCAGCTGCAGCTCGAAAAGACCAGCAGAAAGCTGTACTGGTGTGACCGCGAGGGCATGCGCCTGATGCGTGCCAACCTCGACGGCTCGCACATCGAGACCCCCGTGGACACGAGTCAGGGCGACCCGCGACCGGGGCCGAATCCCGCGAAAGTGGTGCGTGGGCGTGGCTGTCGATGTCGATGGCGACCAGGTCTACTGGACACAAAAAGGTCCCGACGACGCCGGCAAGGGCCGCCTTTTCCGCGCCGGCATCGAAATTCCCGCGGGACAGATGGCATCTGATCGAGCAGATATCGAACTTCTTTATGACGGGCTGCCCGAGCCGATCGATCTGGAACTCGATCTCAAGAATCGCGTCATGTATTGGACCGACCGGGGTGATCCGCCGCGCGGCAATACGGTGAACCGCGCACCGATGGATTCGGATGTGAAAGACCGCCCCGCTCCTGAGATCATCTTCACGCACTTGATGGAAGGAATCGGCATCGCCCTGGATCTGAAGGGCGAGCGAATGTTTATCACCGACTTTGGGGGCAACGTCTTCTCGGCCAAGCTCGATGGATCGGACCCGAAGGTGCTGCTGGTCGCGCAAGTGAACCTGACTGGCATCGCCTATTGCGAAATTTCTTGAAAGGGAACTGCAGTAGCGGAGGAAGGTCTCGTGCTCGCGCTGGTTGAGCTCAACGTCGATTCCGTCAGCGCGCGTGAGCATTTCGCGAGCGGACGGCAACATGATGTAGGCCAGCTGGTAACCGGCGAGGTCCGTGTCCGCCGACGGACTCGCATTGCTGCTTCGAATCTCCAGGCAGGTAGGATCACATCACCGCCGACCTCTCCCGGCGCGCATCCTCCCCGGCACGTAGGGCACGAGATGGCGTGCGCGGCGGTGGGGTGCCCAGCATCGTTGATGAAGGGCGTATGGACCTGGCGGCTGTCGGTTCTGAGAGCGGCCCCATGGCGGCGGCCACCGAGGTTCGCATCAGCCGCTTCGCCGAATTGCCCGCCACTGCTCTGGTGGTCGGTTATCGCGACGAGCAGAAACGACAGCTAATCGCTGAGGCGTTCCGGCCTCGCGGATCATCGACTCGGCGATTTCGTCGAGGCCCAGTGTCGACGTCCCCGAGACCGCGGCCGCATGGACCGCTTGAAGGGCGGCCGCGACCACGGCGCCGGCCGCGGCCATCGCGTCGAGTTCACCCGGACTGCGCTGCGGCACGACCCTGCGACTGCGCAGTCGCGCCAGCGCGCTCATGGTTACTTGTCCAGCGCCAGCAGGGCGCGGGCGAAGACCTCGTCGACCGTGCCCACGGCGTCGACGGTCTTGAGTTGGTCGTGCTAGTACTCCAGCAGCGGCGCGGTCTCGTCGCGGTAGACCTTCATCCGGTTGAGGATGACGTCGTCGGTGTCATCGGCGCGTCCACCGTGCTCGGCGAAGACGAGTGCTGGAGCCTTCTGTCCAGCTTGTCGTTAGGCCGGTTCGTCACCTGTCTGGACGGGCGGCCCGAAATCTTCCCGGTCAACTTCGTCACCCAACGCCCTACGGTGCTGTTCCGAACTGCCGAGGGCACCAAGCTCTTCGTCGCAGCGACGCACCCCTTCGTGGCTTTCGAGGCCGACTACCACGACACCGAACTCACCTACGGGTGGAGCGTCATCGTCAAGGGACGGGCGCATGTGTTGTCGACCAGCGCCGAAATCGGCGAAGCTGAGCGGGCGCAGCTGCGGCCGTGGACCGCGACGCAGAAGCTTCGCTATGTGCGGGTGAACGCCTCGGAGATCACCGGTCGCCGGTTCAAGTTCGGCCCAGAACCTGACCACGCAGTCGTCTACGACTGAAGCGCCACTTGCCGATCCGACGCCCCTCGGCACCCACACCGTCGACCGATTAGGAGGACGTGGCAGCCGCGCCCACAGCCGCGACGGCCGGCACCTCCGGCGGTCGTCGCCACACCCCAACCCCAACGACCTCAGATCGCCACAGACCGACGATCAGCACGGGCCTGGTGTCACCCCCCCGGGTGCAGCCGGTGTGCATCATTTGTTGCAGGGTCGTCGCTCGATGGCTGGTCAGACGCCGCGACAATCGTCACGAGTGCGACATATGTTGCACCGAGCATCCCGCGATCGAGGCCGGGGGCGGGTCGAAATCTTCAGTGCGAACAACTCCAGTCAGCTGGTCGCAGTCGGGCGCCGGCTCGCCGACATCGCCCGCACCGTCGCTGGCGGCACCGCCTCCAGCAGCCCGCTGAACACCACGGTGTCGGGGAACCGGCGATTCACGGTGGCCGGCCGCACCTTGGAGGAGTATCGCCTGGTGCGCGCCTGCTATAACTGCGATGTCAACGACGTCGTGCTGGCCGTGGTCGCCGGTGCATTGCGCAACTGGCTGCTGCTGTCACGCGGTGAGCCGGCGACACCCACGTCGACGGTGCGGGGCCATGGCCCCGATGTCGGTGTATCCCGACATCGAACTCGACTCGACCGGGCCCGGTCAGGCCATCAGCGAGGTGTCGCCGTTCTGGCGACATTTCCGTCGGGGAAGGCAACACCGTGGTGCGGCTGTCGCAGATCGCGCGTGCGACCGACTCGCACTCGACCGCGGCCAGCCTCGTCGACGCCAGGACCATCGTCACGTTTGTCGGGTTTCGCGCCACCGACGTTGCACGCCATAGGGATTCGCATTGCCACCGGCCTCTCGGCACGGCTGTTCAACCTATTTATCACTAATGTGCCGGGTGCGCAGAAGCAGATGTATGTCGCGGGCACCAAGCTGCTGGAGACGTACGCGGTGCCACCGCTGCTGCCCAACCAGGTGCTGGCGATCGGTGGCACGTCGTACAACCGGATGTTGTATCTCGGCGTCAGCGCCGACCGGGAAGCGATGAGCGATCTCGACGTGCCGCCGAGCCTGCTGCGCGAATCGCTCGATGAACTGTTGGAAACCGCCCGTGAGTCGCGCCGCAGTACGATGCGGCGATGAGTAAGGGTGGGAAAAAATCGGACGAGAAGTCCGCACGAGAGATCCCCAAAAACGTTTACCAAGCCGAACTTTTCCGGCTTCAAACGGAATTCGTGAGGCTCCAGGAATGGGCCCGGGAAACCGGGGCCCGGATCGTGATCGTCTTCGAAGGTCGCGACGCCGCGGGCAAGGGTGGGACCATCAAGCGCATCACCGAATATCTGAGCCCTCGCGTCGCGCGGATAGCCGCGCTGCCGGCACCCACCGAGCGGGAACGCGGGCAGTGGTACTACCAGCGCTATATCGCGCACCTGCCGGCGCGGGGTGAGATCGTCCTGTTCGACAGGTCCTGGTACAACCGGGCGGGTGTCGAGAAGGTGATGGGATTCTGTACGCCGCAAGAGCATGCGTTATTCCTGAGGCAGACACCCATCTTCGAACAGATGCTCATCGACGACGGCATCATCCTGCGCAAGTACTGGTTCTCGGTATCCGACGAGGAGCAACTGCAACGGTTCAGGTCCCGGCGCAGCGATCCGGTTCGGCAGTGGAAGCTCTCGCCGATGGACCTGGAGTCGATCTTCCGGTGGGAGGACTACTCGCGCGCCAAGGACGCGATGATGGTGCACACCGACATCCCGATGTGCCCGTGGTACGTGGTGGAATCCGATAACAAGAAGCACGCCCGCCTCAACATGATGGCCCACCTGCTGTCCACGATCGACTACGAAGACGTCGAGGCTCCCGTGGTGGACTTGCCAGCGCATCCGGTGCGGTCCGGCAACTATCACCGACCGCCGCGTGAGCTGTCCACATATGTCGATGACTACGTGGCCACCTTGCTGGGGGAAAGGGAGTGAAGCGGTCTACGTCCCGACGACGCTGGCCGTGTGGCAGCGACTCGTGGCCAACGCTTCGATTTTCCAGGTCAGCGGCACCGCGTTCGCGGTGACACCGGGCGAGTCCTATGCCGAGCAGCACAAACGCGCAAAGCACCTGCTCATCAAAGGCATGCAGCGTTCCGGACTACAAAGGGGAACTTCGGACTAGGCCGCCACTAGGTCGCCAATTTTTCGCGCAAGCAATCCGGAATCTCCATGGGACCGTTCGGTTGACGAGAGCACGGTTCAGCTGTGGAGAAGTCCCAGGACTGCGGTTGTGCGATAGAAAAGGGACATATGGCCGTGGTCGCGTGACGAAAGCCTCCTGACCGGCGAGCGGCTGGTTTATAACGTCGCCGATGAACCCTGCGATCGCAGTTGAGGCGTGGACCGGATCTGCACACAGAGCTCAGAAAGAAGGCGAATGTGTCTGATCTATCACCTCACAACGGAATCCTGGTCGGCGCCGATGGTTCACCGTGCTCCAAGACTGCGGTGCAGTGGGCCGCGCGCGCGGCTGCGATGCGGAACGTGCCCCTCACGGTTGTTGTTGTTTTCCGGCCGGTCGATGGATGGTCGGGAATGGTGCTCTCGATGGTGCCGTTCCCGGAAGACATCGGCCAAATGCAGGAAGCCGAAGGCCGCCGAATCATCGAGGACGCCACCGAAATCGTCAACGCAACCACCCGAGACAGTGGTCGCCTTCAGGTAAGCAGCGAAGTGTTGTGGTCCCCGCCGGTTCCTACTCTCGTGGACCTGACCAAAGAGGCGCAGATGATTGTGGTGGGCTGCCGCGGTCGGGGAGCGCTGTCCCGGGGCCTGCTCGGCTCGGTCAGTACCGCGCTGGTTCATCACGCGCATTGCCCCGTTGCCGTGATACACGATGATGCGCCGCGACCTCCCGGTTTCGCGCACGCACCCGTGCTCGTCGGCGTTGACGGCGTGTCGGCGTCGGAGTTGGCCACCGCAATTGCTTTCGATGAAGCGTCATGGCGCGGGGTCGATCTAGTCGCTCTGCACACCTTGAGTGATGCCGATTGGCCCGACTTGCCCCACATCAAATGGTCTGCCGTTAAGGCCGCGGCCGACGAGGCGTTGGCCGAGCGCCTGGCCGGTTGGCAAGAACGCTATCCGCACGTCACCGTGCGCCGGGTCGTTGAATATGCCTATCCGGCCCGCCATCTGCTGCGGGAAGCCGAATCGGCACAACTGGTCGTGGTCGGCAACCGCGGCAGAGGGGGCTTCGCCGGGATGCTGCTCGGCTCGGTGAGCACCGCGGTTGTGTACGGCGCCCATACACCAGTGATCGTCGTGCGTCAGCGCTGATCCTCAGCTCACCTGTTGACGGCGAGGCGCCCCCCAACTGGCGAGGACCATTGACAGAATAGGTTGCAGCGCTGGCTCGACATTATGGCCGCCTTTGCTGACCAGGCCGCGCTGGCCTGGCAGCTGGCCAGCGCGCAGCGCCGGATGCGCGAGCTCGACGTCCTGACGGACCGCGACCGGATCGCGCGGGACCTCCACGACCACATCATCCAACGGCTCTTCGCCGTCGGACTTGCCCTGCAGGGCCCCCACCGGAACGACGCGACTGCGGCGACGGCTGGACGAGGGAGATCGCCCAGTTTTCGAGTCCCGAACTACCTACCAGCGTGCAGTTCGTGGGCCCGCTTTCTGTCGTCGATGCCGCGCTGGCCGATCATGCCGAAGCCGTCGTCCGCGATACGGTCAGCAACGCCGTCCAGCACGCCGATGCCAACACGCTGACCGTCACTGTCAATGTCGGACACGAGTTGTTAATTGAAGTCGCCGACAACGGTGTCGGCATCTCTGGCGACATCACCTGCAGTGGCCTGACAAATCTGCGGAAACGCGCCGAGGACGTTGGCGGCAGCTTCACGATCGGGAACATTCCCAGCGGGGGAACCGTGCTGCGGTGGTCGGCACCGTTGCCCTGACGAACCAAAACGAGGTCCTCTGGAGTCGTTGGAAGGGACGAACGACCCTGGTAGCACGAAGCGGTCTAGGCGAGCGTGGGTGTCAAGCGGAAAACCGAGGCCGAACATGCATGGGACATTGATGGATGTCAAAGTCATTAGGGACGCGGTCCGATTAGCTTGCCGCGCTCCCTCACTGCACAACAGTCAACCCTGGCGATTGGACCTGGACGGCAAAGGCGTGCACCTCTTTCTGGATACCAGCCGAGTCATGCTTTCAACCGACCGTTCGGCACGGGAAGCGATCATCAGCTGCGGAGCGCTGCTCGACCACCTCCGGGTTGCCATGGCGGCAGCCGGCTGGAAGGCGCATGTCGACAGATCCCCTAATCCAAACAATCTCGACCATCTGGCATCTATCGATTTCACGCCAATGAAATTGGTGACCGAGGCGCACCGCCGCCGCGTCGATGCGATCCTGATTCGCCGTACCGACCGGCTTCCCTTCGCCGCGCCGACAGAGTGGGAGTCCTTCGAACCGCTGCTGCGTCTCGCATGCGACACCGATGCAGTCCGCCTGGACGTGATGTCGGACGACGTGCGGGAGGAACTGGAGGAGATGTCGAAGCTGACCAACTCATTACGCCTCTATGACTCAGCCTACAATTCCGAATTAGACTGGTGGACAGCACCATTCAAGTTTTCGGAGGGAATCCCGTACAGCGCGCTGGTCTCGGCTGACGAAGTTAAGAAGGTCGACTTCGGCCGTACTTTTCCTCTCCCGCGTCACCGGGAGCGGCGCGCCGAGGTACCAAGTGACCACTCGAAGATTCTCGCGCTGTCTACGTATGGGGATTCCCGGAAGGACGCGTTGATATGCGGAGAGGTGCTGTCTGCCGTCCTGCTGGAGTGCACGATGACGGGCTTGGGCACCTGCACCGTGACCCACATTACCGAGCTGCGGACCACCCGTGAGCTCGTCGCCGCAGTGATTGGACAGGACGCAGTGTCCCAAGTGCTGATTCGGGTGGGGATTGCGCCGACCACGAACGATGCACCGGCGACACCGCGTCGACCTCTCGACGACGTATTGCGGTTCCGCAGCTGACGTCGCCGGATTGACTTGGTCACTCGAACGCTGAGCCGTCCAACCGCGTCACCCACATCCGCCAGCGGCCAACGCGGGGTCGACGGCAGCGCACCTGCATTCACAGGGCCCATCCGACCCGCAACAGCATCTGGGGAAACTCGTTGAGTTCGGAGATCTCTGCCCGCACCGCTATACGCGTTTCGGGTATTTCCAACGGCTCGGTTATTGGACGGCTCGCCAATCCGAGAGCCGTGGCCGTCAGCAGCACCAGGCTTGTCGCTTCGCCTGCGCGCAGTCGGGCTAAGGCGTTGTCGTTGCGCGTGCCGAGGTGGACCAGCGCAACGGCGTTGTCGTCCGCCGCGGTGGTTTCCGGCGGCTGGGAGAGCGCGGTGGCCGCGAACATCCGGGCGGGCAACTCGGCAGTCGGACAGCAACCGGTGTGTCGCGGGCGGGAATGCCGGCCAGCGACCCAATGCCACCTGATCCAGGATCTGCTGTCGATCCTCCTCTACTTCGTTGCGGTCACTGCGCTCATCAGCTGACTTGTCGATGGGCCGCAGCGGCATTCGAGTTTCGCGTGGGTTGATGACTACCGGCCACCAACCTCCGGGACGTTTGGCCCTGGGAAGCAGAGGACGGCCGCAGTACGGTAGCCGTGAGTCCAGATCTGTTGTGAGCTACGACGGTGGCCGCATCAATGTCAGCGATGAACCCGGTGAGCGAAGGAATCGAAATGTTCACCTGCGCAACGCATCGGGGCATTGTCGGCGGTGTTGATGGATCGCCGTCCGCTAAGGTGGCCGTCGACTG
>Ga0164308_10001658_pt1 | contig 11867 bp, 9 predicted proteins | sample Whisoiple_246_MG_FD_109983 | JGI IMG/M metagenome (GOLD analysis project Ga0164308, IMG submission 109983) | Soil microbial communities amended with fresh organic matter from upstate New York, USA - Whitman soil sample_246_MG | ecosystem: Environmental > Terrestrial > Soil > Unclassified >... | reverse complement strand
TATCCCGAGCCCGGCAGCGATGAATGCGTGAAGTTCAGCGGCTGCATGTACGAAGGCCTGTTTGCGGCCTGTGATCAAAAGCGCTCTCTCGAATGGGTGAAGTCCCACAATATCGTGGCCGCGTTCCCCGACTTGAAGACGCTCGAGCTGCACGACCTGTGCTTGAAGTCGGGCAAAAAGACGATCGTGGTCACCGTGTACGATACTTGTGGCGATAGCGACTGCGATGGTTGCTGCACCCAAAACAAGGGCGATAAGGACGAGCTGATCGATATCGAGAGCTTTACCGACGCGCGTTGGGGCGTGCCCGACGGCCCGATAGAATGGGCAGATCTCGGCGCCACCACGGGCAGTGGTTGCAACTAGCGCTGCGCCCGCGCGTGCCACGGCGTTTGGATTGGGTTATACGTTGCGCCATTCAATGCTGCCTTTCATCGAACGACTACTGAGGCCCCTTCGACCCGGGCGGGTGAAGCTGAGCGGGCGCGCCGAGTGCGAACAGGTTTCGCTGGGCACGGAGTACGGCGGGTACGCGGTTTGCCCAACCGGGCTCGGCGCCTCGTCGATCGTTTATTCGTTCGGAGTGGGTACCGATATTTCGTTCGACGCCGCGCTGATCGCACTGCGCGGAGTTACCGTGCACGCGTTCGACCCGACGCCGCGCTCTGTCGAATGGGTGAAGGCGCAGTCCCTCCCCGACAGGTTCGAGTTTCACCCCTGGGGGATCGCCGGCTTCGACGGCACGGCAACCTTCCACGCGCCCAAGGATCCGACGCATGTGTCCCACACGTTGCTCGAAGGCGGCAATGTCGGTACCGGTAGCGTCGAAGTTCCGGTGTTCCGCTTGCGGACGATCATGAGCAAGCTCGGACACGATCGAATCGATATCTTGAAGATGGATATCGAGGGCGCCGAGTACGACGTCCTGCCCGACGTACTCGCGAGCGGTCTGGCCATCCCGCAAATCTTGATTGAGTTTCACCATCGCCGTTCGGGGGTGCCGCTCAGCCGGACGCAATCCGCCGTGACCGCGTTGGAACAGGCGGGTTATCGAGCATTCAACGAGTCCCCGAGTGGCTATGAGTTCTCGTTCGCGCGCCCCGACCTCGTCCCGAAAAGAAGCTGACTCCGGTTTCCTGAAATACTTATCGAAGTTCCCCTTTTCGACCGGCCGGGGGGCAGCGGGGGCGCATTTATCGGGTAGACTTGGGGCTTAGGTTCAATGCTCGTGATGTTGGCACCCACCTTCGACGGCTCGAACGAGGCGTATGCACGCCTCGTCAAAGCCACGGGCATGCTGGCGTACGATTTGAAATCTCGTTTGAAGCCGGGCGTCTGGGGCGTGGTTCGAGCACTCGCGGACGAAGACCAGGCGCAAGAGCTCACGCAGCGCCTGCTCGCAGAGGGCTTGCCTGCGTTGATGGTTCCGCGCGAGGTGGCGCACGATTCCAACCGCCGCATCGTTACCATTCGCGCGCTGGCGCTCAACGACGATCAAATCGTCTTGCACTTGCGCGAACGCGAGATGCCGATTCCGTTCGGCGCGTTGACCTGCATCGTGCGGGGTGAGGTGCACACGGGGCAGGTCCCGAGTCGCTCGCATACGCCCAGCAGCGCCACCTTCCGCGCGGTGTCGCCCAGCAGCGGTGATGCGCAAGTGTTCCGCGAGTCGGTGTCTGCCAGTAACTTCGAAGCTTACGCGGCTGCGGATTTGCACTTTGCAACGGTGCTGTGGGTGGCGCGAATCGACGCGCGTGGTTTCGATTTTTCTTCGCTGGGCCTGACCAGTGAGAGCAAGGCTTCGGATTTGGATCAGTTGGTCGACGCCATCTCGGCGCGTTCCGGCGTTCGGGTCGATCGCGGCGTGCGCGCGTCGAGCGTGGTTTCGGCCTTGACCCAAGGCGCCTCGCCGCGCAGCGGCGGACCGGCGCAAGCGCCGCGCTCGAAAGAGTCGCCGACCGACGAGCGTTTCGACCCGTATTCACGGCTGATCGGTGAAGCCGAGCGGCTCCTGGCTCACGCTCGAAAAGTCGCCTGACACTGCTTCGAGCGCTTTTTGCCGTGACGGCTTCGGAGCTCGACTCGTGGCCGACGGCTACACGCGCCGATCGTGATCGGGGCGTGCCAAGGCCGACTGAGTCGTATTAAGGTCTCGAGCATGACGGCTCGCAAGTTGCGCTGGGGCATCATCGGCACCGGCAAGATCGCGCGCACTTTCGCGCGGGCACTTTCATCGTCGGAGAGCGGCGTGCTGGTAGCGGTGGCCAGCCGGACGCCCGAAGGGGCGGCCTCGTTCTCGGCCGAGTTCGGCGGGGTACGCGCGCATGGCAGCTACGAGGCGCTGCTTGCCGACCCAGAGGTGCAAGTCGTGTACATCGCGACTCCACACCCGGGCCACGCGCACTGGTCGATTTTGGCCGCCCGCGCCAAAAAGCACGTCTTGTGCGAAAAACCGCTGGGCATGAATCACGCAGAGGTCAGCGCGATGGTGCAGGCAGCCCGCGAAAACGACGTTTTCTTGATGGAGGCGTTCATGTACCGCTGTCACCCCCAGACCCGGGAAGTCGCGCGGCTCATTCGCGCTGGGGCGCTCGGACGAGTGAAGGCCATTCAAGCCTCCTTCGGTATCGACGGCGAATTTCCTGCCAGCCATCGCGTGCTGAACAACGAGCTCGGAGGCGGTGGGATCCTCGATGTCGGTTGTTACCCGGTCTCGATGGCGCGCATGGTTGCCGGTGCGGCCAACGACAGGGCGTTCGATGAACCGCTCGAGTTGCACGCATTCGGGCACGTGGGCGAGGACTCGCGGGTCGACGAGTACACCACGGCGATCCTCAAATTCCCTGGGGAAATCGTGGCTTCGTTGGCGACCGCGGTCAAGCTTTGGCAAGAGAACAGCGTCCGCATCTTCGGCTCGGAGGGGCGTCTCTTTTTGCGCGCGCCTTGGCATCCTGGTCTTGGAGGGAACCCCAGCGAGATCGTGATCGAGCGAGGCAAGAGCGAACCCGAGGTCATCCCCGTGCCCGCCTCGGGTACACTCTACAGTTACGAGATCGACGCGGTTGTCGCACAGCTCGAGCGGCGAGAAGCTACGGAGATGAGCTGGGCGGATTCTTTGGGTAACGCGCGCACGTTGGATCGTTGGCGGCACGCGCTCGGAGTCAGGTACGCGGCCGATCAGGTCGAGGTGTGAGCGATGCACCCGCGTGTTCACAACATCGTCAGCTACTCGGGGGCGCTGCTCGTGTTCTGGGGCGTGCTCGCGTGGCGCGCGAACGCTCTCGGCATGCCCCTGCTCGCCGCTTTTGCCGCGGTTTTGTGGAGCGTGCATTTCGTGCGCCGAACTTGGGAATCGGCCTTCGTCCATCGCTACTCGAAACCCAGCATCGGCCCCGCGGATTATTTGACCGAGTACGTCTACTACTGGGGTTTCGGCGCGTGGATTGCTTGGTCGGTCAGCGCGCCCAATGCCCGCGTGTTGCCCGTGTTTCTACAGGCGCTCGGGCTGCTGCTGTTCGCTTTGGCCGAGACGGCCAACGCGCACGCCCACCGGGTCTTGCGTGATTTGCGCGCGCCGGGTGGGCGACAACGGCAGATCCCGCGCGGCTTCGTATTCCGGCGCTTGTCCTGCCCGCACTACTTTTTCGAAATCTTGTCCTGGGTCGGCTTCAACCTGGTGACCGGAACGTGGGCGGGCTTCGCGTTCATGCTGGTCGGCGCGGGGATTTTGGGTGCTTGGGCGCACACGCGTCACCGCGCGTATCGCAAAGAGTTCGACGGTCAGGACGGTCGCGAGCTGTATCCGGCGGAGCGTCGCGCGTTGCTGCCGTTCTTGTTCTGAGTAACCGCGTTCGCGGACCAGCCCGATTGTGCCCAAGCGACCGTTCAAGGATTCGGCAGCTCGTGGCACACGGGCGCGTCGTTGAAACGACACAGCTCGCGCGCGCGTGCAAAGAGCGCGTCCGCGTTGCGATCGCTTTGCGGCACCCCGCTACCGGCGCGATACATGGTGGCCAGAGTCGCGCATGCGAGCGACGAGTTGTGGTCACATTGGCTGATCCAGACCGTGAGCGCGATTCGCCTATATTTGGTGGCCTTTTCGGGATCGGTGACCCCAGTGCTGCCGGTCTCGTAGCTGCGCGCGGCCACGATGCAAGACGCGGCCTTGCGCTGGTCGCAATGCATCTCCTCTCGCAGTAGCTTCTCTTTGCTGGTCGGGAGCGGCAATAGATCCGCCGCAGGCGGCGGGGCAGCAGGCCGCGCCGATGCACTGGCGGCCGTGACGGGGCCGGCCGCGCTCGGCTCGGCGCTCGCAGCAGCCGGCGGAGGTGCGCTCGGTTCGCTGCTGCTCGCGGCTACGGCGGAGCTCACTGGCCCGAGCGCGACGCTCGCTTTGGTCGCGCTCGGCGTTTGGGCAGCGATCGCGGCTACGGGGCGGAGCGGCAAACCCGACGACGGAGGCGGCGCGTTTGCAGGGGCACCGCCCGAGCTGCCCATCGCTGCCAATGCGCCGGCGGTGCCGCCAAGGGCAATCGCCAGCCAGGTTGCGACGCGCGCAGCCATCAGCTCAGCCCTTGGCGCTCGAGTAGGGCATCGACGGTCGGCTTGCGGCCGCGGAAGGCTACGAACAGTTCCATCGGATCGCGGCTATTTCCCTGCGAAAGCAGGCGGTCCTTGAACTCTTGACCGACTTTCCGCGAGAGCAAGCCTTCGGCTTTGAAACGCCCGAAGGCATCCGCGTCCAGCACTTCAGCCCACTTGTAGGAGTAATAGCCGGCCGCGTAGCCCACGGGGTGGCCGAACAAGTGCGAAAAGCTGGCGAGCATGGCGTAGTTGTCGGGGAACGGCGCCACGGCATAGCGCGCCAAGATCTCCCGCGCGTAGCGCAAGACATCGCCGTCTTTTTCCGGGCTGTAGTCGATGTGAAGCGCTAGGTCGACCGCGGCGAACCCGAGTTGGCGCATCTGCATGCTCGCAGCGCGGAAGGTGCGCGCGGCGTTCATGCGTTCGAGCAGCAGCGCCGGAAGCGGCATGTCGGTCGCGTAGTGGCGCGCGAACAAATCGAGTGCCTCGCGTTCAGAGCACCAATTCTCCATGATCTGCGAGGGCAGCTCGACGAAGTCTTGGGCGACGCGGGTTCCCGCCAGGCTGCGTACGGGCACGCGACTCAGGCAATGATGGAGCAAGTGCCCGAACTCGTGAAATAGCGTCTCCACGTCGCGGTGGAGCAGGAGGGAGGGCTTGCCACCCGATGGCGGGCTCGCATTCAGGCAAAACACCGCCAAATTCGGCTGCGGTGGCACGCTCGCGATCAACCCGTGCATCCACGCGCCGCCGCGTTTGTTTTCACGCGGGTATAGATCCACGTAGAACGTCCCGAGTTCGACGGCGCTCTCGTCGACGATGCGGTACGCGCGCACGGCTTGGTCCCACGCGGGCACCGCGTCGAGCAGTTCGATGCGCACGCCGTACAGGCGCTCGGCCACGGTGAACGCGCCTTTGAGCGCGAGCTCGGCAGGGAAATATTCGCGCAGCTCTTCTTCATCCAAGGAGAAGCGCGCTTTGCGTAATTTCTCCGCGTAGTAGCTGACGTCCCAGGGATTGAGCGCGGGCGCGCTGGCGCCCTCGAGCTCGCGGCGAAACGCCAGCAGCTCGCGCGTTTCGCGCTCGAAGGCGGCTTGCGTGCGTTCGCGCAATTCATTCACGAAGCGCTGTGCGTCCGCGCCTTTTTTGGCCATGCGATCGTCGAGCTGGAAGTCGGCAAAATCCCGGAAGCCGAGCAGCTGGGCCTTCTCTTTGCGGAGTTCCAAGATGCGCGCGACGATCGGGCGATTGTCGTGCTTGCCCTCCGTCGCCAGCGTGCTCTGAGCCCGCCACATCCGCTCGCGCAGCGCGGCGTCGGCGGCGTACGTGAGCACTGCCATCAGGCTCGGCGCCTGCAACGTGAAACGATAGCCGGTCTTGCCCTTGTTTTGAGCGCTGTCGCGGGCGGCGGTTTTGGCGGACTCTGGCAGACCGGCGAGCGCGGCCTCGTCTTCGATCACGATCTCGAACTCGTTGGTCGAGTCGAGCACGTTTTGCGAGAAGCGCGTGGTGATCACGCTGAGTTCGCCATCGATGGCCTTGAGACGATCTTTCTTTTGGTCGTCGAGCTCGGCACCGCTGCGCCGAAAGTCGGCCAAGGTGTTGTCGAGCAACCGGCGCCGAATCGGATCGAGCGCCGCTGCCTCGGGAGTTTTCGAGAACTCGTTCAAGGCGCGCCACAGACCCGGATTGAGTGGAATACTGGAGCTGAACGCGCTCACGTCGGGCAGTAGGGCGTTGTACGCTTCACGAAGCGCGGGGGTGGTGCTCACGCTCTCCAGGTGCTCGACCAAGGACATCACGAGCTCCAACCGTTCCGAGGCGCGCTCGAGCGCGCCCAAGGTGGACTCGTAACCAAAAGGGCCGGTGCTCTCGGCGATCGCGTCGATTGCGGCTTGGGCTTCGGTGAGGCGGGTGCGCACCGCGGGCTCGATGTGCTCTTCGCGGATGGCGTCGAAAGGAACGGGGAAGGTCAGGTCGAGAAGCGGGTTTTGCATCGGCCTCCGCAATTTAGCACTATTCTCTGACACTTCGGAGGCAGCGCGATGACCGATGCGGTGAGTGAAGGAACGCTCTTGTGGCAGCCCAGTGCAGCTCAGCAAAAAGACAGCCGCATGGCGGACTATTTGCGTTTCCTGAAGCGCACGCGCGGGCTCGATTTCGCCGAGTACGCCCAGTTGTATAACTGGTCGACCAGCGAGCTCGCTGACTTTTGGGCCTCGATTGCCGAGTATTTCTCGGTACAATTTCGCGCCAGCGCGCTACCCGGTCCGACCGGGGGGCTGCCCCACGCGCATTGGTTCGAAGGTGCGACGCTCAACTACGCCGAGCACGCGCTCGCCGTGCGAGACGACCGTGTCGCGTTGGTTTCGCGCAACGAAAGCGGTGAACGTCGGGTATGGTCGCGCGCGGAGCTCGCTGATGCCGTGGCTCGTGCTCGCGTGGGTCTGCGTCGGCTCGGTGTCCGCGCGGGCGACCGCGTCGCCGGGCTCTTGCCGAATGGCGGAGAGGCGGTGATCGCGTTCTTGGCCACGGTGAGCCTGGGGGCGATCTGGTCGAGCTGCGCGCCGGAGTTCGGCGTGAGCAGCGTGCTCGATCGCTTCCGTCAGATCGAGCCCACGGTTCTCTTCACGGTGACGCGCTATCGCTACGGGGGTAAGGCATTCGAGCGTCTGGCGGAGGTGCAGCAAATCATCGCCGGGTTGCCCAGCTTACGCGGCACGGTTGCGGTCGATGCGGCGCCCGAGGATCTGCCGCACGCCATTTCGTTCGAAGCCTTGCTTGCGGACTACGAGCCGCTTTCGTTCGAGCCCGTACCTTTCGAGCATCCGATTTGGATTTTGTATTCTTCCGGCACCACGGGCGCTCCCAAGGCCATCGTTCACGGTCACGGGGGGATGCTGCTCGAGCACCTGAAGGCCCTCGCTCTGCACCTGGATTTGGGGGACAGTGACGTCTTTTTCTGGTTCTCCACCACCGGCTGGATGATGTGGAACATGCTCGTGTCCGGCCTGCTCGTGGGCGCCACGATCGTGCTGTATGACGGCAGCCCCGCTCATCCCGATCTGCTCGCCCTCTGGAAGCTCGCAGAAGAAGAGCGCATCAGCTACTTCGGGACCAGCGCGCCCTACTTGCTTGCCTGCCAAAAAGCTGGCGTCGAGCCGGCCAAGCACCATGCTCTGAGCACGATTCGCGGCTTGGGTTCCACGGGCGCGCCGTTGCCCGCGACGGGGTTCGGGTGGGTGTACGAACACGTCTCCGCGCAGCTCCTGCTCGGTTCGGTGAGCGGCGGCAGTGACGTGTGCACGGCGTTCTTGCTGTCCTGTCCGCTCCTGCCAGTGCACGCTGGCGAGATCCAATGTCGCGGCTTGGGCGCAAAGATCGAAGCCTTCGATGCTGCGGGCAAGAGCGTGACCGGTGAAGTCGGTGAGCTGGTGTTGACGGCCCCGTTTCCGGCCATGCCGGTGTATTTTTGGGGCGACACGGACGGTGCTCGTTTCAACGATAGCTATTTCTCGACCTATGCCGGGGTTTGGCGTCATGGGGATTGGCTCAAGCTCACCGCGAGCGGTTCTGCGGTGATCTACGGGCGCTCCGATTCCACCTTGAACCGCGGCGGAGTACGCATGGGGACGAGTGAATTCTACCGCGTGGTCGAGCAAATCCCCGAAGTCGCCGACAGTCTGGTCGTCGACACTGGGTCCCTCGCGGACGCGAACGGCACACTCTATTTGTTCGTCGTGCTCGCGCCCGGCGCCACGTTGGACATCACACTCCGAGGCCGCATCGAAAGTGAGGTCCGCCGACAACTCTCGCCCCGCCACGTGCCCGATCGCATCATCAGCGTGCCCACCGTGCCGCGCACGCTAAACGGAAAAAAGCTCGAAATTCCAGTCAAGCGCCTGCTGCTCGGAGCCGCGCCCGAAGCCGTGGCGAGTCGCGATACGCTCGCAAACCCAGCCGCGCTGGACGACTTCGCGGCGCTCGCGCTCGAGCTGCGCAAGGGTTGAGCAGGCGCTCTCGCCTCGACTTAGTCTTTCGCGGGCCCGACCGACGAGCGCTCTCGTCGGTCGAAAGGTACTGTGCGAACACAGTACGTCTCCGCGCGATGGCCGTGCTCCGCGACGAATCGCAGCAGCAATTTTGCGGCGAAATGCGATGAATACTCTGGACGCTCGCGACCCAGCATCGCACCTGGCGAAGCGCAGCTGTTCCCGACGCGGTAAGGGTCCACAGTCACTCTCAGTGCGGGCGTCTGGCGGTCAGTCTCTCTCGCGTCCGCTCCTGGGAAGTTTTCACTCCGTGACGGTGCGCGGCCCAGCGGGTGCGCACAGCGCTTTCAACCGAGCCTTCGCGATGCGGTGTGCGAGCGGACTTTGATCGATGCCGAGCCAAGGGCGGCAGAGGCGTTCGGCGGCGGCGAGCGTGGTGCCGGAGCCGTGCATGGGGTCGAGCACGCAACTGGTTTGAAGCGTGGAGGCGCGCAGGATGCGCTCGAGGAGTGATTCGGGCTTTTGCGTGGGGTAGCCAGTGGCTTCTTTGATCAAAGGCGTGTTGGCTCGCATCGACGGGCAGTCATTCCAGACGCTGCCGATGCGGCGGCCGTGATCCGCATAGTAGCGGTAAGTTTTGCCGCCAACGACTCGGTCGCGATAGTTACGACCCTCCGCGTCCACGTTTTTGAAGTGCATGCGTAAGCTAGTTTCGGCGTGACGTTCGCGCAGCGCCGGATCGTCGCCGTTCCAGATCATCTCGCGACCGCGCGAATAGATCAGGATCGTTTGATGAGTGACGCTCGGACCGGAGCGTCGTTTGCCGCCGTTGCCCGGGACCCAGATCACTTCACCCTGAAACGCGCTACGTCCAAAGACGCGATCGGCGAGCACCTTCGCGTCGTGCACGGCTCGGTGATCGAGATGCAGCCACAAGCTGCCCACGGGGCTCAGCACGTCGCGAACGGCGACCAAGCGCGGTTCGAGCATGGCCAGGAAGGGGTCCAAGCCGCCCCAGGCGTCTTTGTATGCCAGCTTGCCGGAAACGCGCTCGCCCTTCTTTTCGCGTGCTCCGCGTTCACCGCCAGCGTTGAACGGCGGATCCATGTACGCCAAGTCGAAGTGGCCGCGATGGTGTCCGTCGAGTTCGAGCAGCAGTTGAAGGCAGTCGCCACGCAGGAGTTGGCCGAGTCCGACGCGCACGCTAGAAGCCACGCGCTGTTTCCGTCAGTTCACTCGTGAGTCGCTGGTCGAGTTCGAGCGGGTCGTCCTTGGCGATCTCGTCCCAATCTCGCGCCTCCAGCGGTCGCACGGGTGCATTCGGCGGCAGCCATTGCCAGCGCGGGCCACCCCCACTGCAACCGGCGACGGCTTCTTCCGGTGCACAGGCAATGCGCAGGTGCACGTGATCATCGTGACGCAAGCTGTCGCTGGGCTCGAGCATCACGGTTTCGGCTTGCCACACCAGTTCGTCAGGCTCGCCCAGCGCGCGCGCGTGGTCGATCAAGAGCGCTTCGAGCTCATGGCAGACGAACATGAATTGCACGCCGATCTCCGGCGAGGTGAGCAACGAGCGCAGCAGGAGCCACTCGCGATCGATGTCGATGCGCACGAAGTCTTTCGTGTTGTCGACGCGCGCGAGCCCGTCACCCTCGAAGCGTACGAAGCCTGGACTCGGAACCGACGCGCCCGCCGGCGTCGTCACGTAGAACAGCAAGTCGACGTCGCGACCGCTGCGGTGCGAGTCATGTCCCGGGATGCGTCCGCCGGTTTTCGCCGACAAATCCCCGATCGAAAGCGGGGCGCCGCCAGGGGCGAGGCGTGCCACGTTTGCCGCCGCGCTCTCGAGCGCGCGCACCAAGCGGGGATTGCCGAAATAGTGCGAACTCTGAGGTCGATAGCGGACGAAGCCTGGCCCGCGCACGGGCAGCTCCGCCGATTCGGTGAGCACGCCGCGATTCGGTACGCCGACCGTGCCGCGCAAGCCCGGGGCGAGCGGGGAGGGAGTATTGAAGCAGCCGCTGGCGAGCGCGGCGCAGGCCAAGACGATGCTGGCCGATCTTACGCTGAACGCTCGGGGATCCATGCTCGAATTCCTTCAGCGACGGCGCTGAAGGCTTGATGTGAATGCAGCGCGTCGACCAAATCGAGCTTGGTGTCGCGCACGGTCAAGTAGCCGTGGTCGATGAACGCCTGAAAGGCGTTCTGTAGGATGGTTTTACTGACGGCCTCTGCGCGTTCGATCGCGCCTTCCAAGAACAGCCGGTGTCCGAGCGAGAGCGCCTTTTTGGTCAGCTCCTTTTCGGCAAGCGGAGACTTCTCGAGCAGCTCCAAGGCGCGAGCGGCGACGTAGTAGCCCTCGATGAAGTTCTGCAAAATCGAGGCGTACATGCGGAGCCAAGTGTGTCCGTCCCAGCCGTCGTGACCCGGGCCGTGCGACAGTTGGTCTCCGTTGCGAATCACTTCACCGGCGTCGGCCATGGCACGCACGGTGTTCTCGAAAATGGCTTCGAACGGCGCATCGGCCCGGAAGCGGAACTCGAACTTGAACAGCTTGGACAGGCCCTGCACGCGGTCTCGCACCCAAGCGAAGGTGGCCATTTCCGAGCCCACGTCCGGCGAGGACTTCGGCGCGGTCAACAGCGCCATCGCCACCAACGCACGCTCGACGAAGAAGTGGACGATGATGTTCTTCGACGTATCGAGCGAGAGCCGTTGATTGCGGAGCACGCTGTACGTGGCGCCCGCGCCGGCCCGTTTGCCCGAAGCCGTCGGATCTTCCAAGAATTGAACCTCGACCAGGTCGGCGTCGACGAACATTTGCACGGCTTCGCGCAGCGCGTCGGGGCGCAGGGCGCCCGCAGGGGTGCGCAAGAGTTGGCTCGCGCGCGCCCCCATGCCTTCGGTGACGGACAGCAACTTCTCGCAGTAGTCGAGCAGCTCGGCGTGGCCGATGCCGCGCTGCTCGTGCGAGAGCAGGCAGAGCGCGGTCAGCGCGCCGGGGGTGACCGCCGTCACTCGGTTGATTTCATCCATCACGCGATTGCCGAGGCGCGTGACCAGGGTTCGACGCTTGGCCGGGGTGAGCGTTACGTCAGGCGGCAACTCGAGCTCTTTGCGAAGTTCACCGAAGGTCAGGATTTGCCCGACCTGCATGTTGATCGTGCCGTAGCGATGCCTGAGCAACTCGCTGCTCTTGAGCAAACCTGCGGCATCCTCCTTGGTCTTCTCCGCGCCGCGCAGCTCTCGCTCGTAGCCCTGCGCTTCGATCACGCGCTCGTAGCCGATGCT
>Ga0164308_10001657_pt1 | contig 11870 bp, 11 predicted proteins | sample Whisoiple_246_MG_FD_109983 | JGI IMG/M metagenome (GOLD analysis project Ga0164308, IMG submission 109983) | Soil microbial communities amended with fresh organic matter from upstate New York, USA - Whitman soil sample_246_MG | ecosystem: Environmental > Terrestrial > Soil > Unclassified >... | reverse complement strand
CCAGCACGGCGGTGTGGATCCGGGCCATCGGGGTCAGCCCGAGCTCCCGCGCCCGTTCCGAGGACGTCATCAGCAGGGCGGCGGATCCGTCGGAGATCTGGCTGGCATTGCCGGCGGTGACCACGCCGTCCGCGGCGAACGCCGGACGCAGTGTGCCCATCGCAGCCACCGTGCCGCCCCGCCGGACACCCTCGTCCAGCGCAACGGCCTCGCCGCCGGTGAGGGCAGCCGGAACTGGAACGATCTGGCCGTCGAAGAGGCCCGCATCCTGTGCGGCCGCGGCCTTTTCGTGCGACGCGAGGCTGTACTCGTCGAGTTGGGTGCGACTCAGGCCCCACCGCTTCGCCATCATCTCCGCGCCGACGCCCTGGTTCGGCATCACCTCGCCATAGCGGGTCGTCCAGCCCATGGCCGAGAACGGGTTGCCGGCCACCTGCAATGACGCACCCATCGGCACCCGGGACATCGACTCCACCCCGCCGGCCACCACCAGGTCGTACTGGCCGGCGATCAGGCCGGCCGCCGCGAAATGCACGGACTGCTGGGACGAACCACATTGCCGGTCCACACTCACCCCGGGCACCGATTCGGGCCAACCGGCGGCGAGCACCGCGTTGCGGGCGACGTCGAAGGTCTGCTCACCGACCTGGCCGACGCAGCCCCAGATCACGTCGTCGACCAGCCCCGGATCGATCCCGGAACGGTCGGCCAGCGAGCGGAGCACGTGAGCGGACAGATCCACCGCGTGTACCCCGGACAGGCCACCGTTCCGCCGGCCGATCGGGGTCCGGATCGCCTCGACGATCACCGCGTCGCGCATGGCTGGTCTCCTTCGATCGGCTGGCTGTGCCCCGCAGGTTTACTGCCGTTCACTGTACGAGCGTGCCCGGCGCTCCGGAACGACTGCCGCCAGACTGGGCCGATGACAGCTGGGTACTCCGGAACGCCGCTGCCGCGCAAGCTCGGGGTCACGCCGGACTCCAGGGTGCTGGTGCTGAACGCTCCCGAGGGCTTCGACCCCGGAGCGGCGTTCCACCGCAGGGCGGGCCGCGAACCCTACGACGTCGTACTGCTCTTCTGCGCCGACATCGCCACGCTGGAGAGACATTTCGTCACCGCCGCCGCCCGGCACAGCACCGCCGGGATGATCTGGGTGTGTTGGCCGAAGAAGGCGTCCGGTGTACCGACCGACCTCACCGAGAACCATGTCCGCGAGTTCGGGCTGGCCAACGGCCAGGTCGATGTGAAGATCGCGGCCATCGACGCGACCTGGTCCGGGCTGAAGTTCGTCACCCGGCTGCAGGACCGCTGAGTTCTCCGCGGTCCGCCGGTCGTACAAGCGACCCCCCATTTGGAGTTGATCATGCGGAGCTGCCCGGTCTGAGCGAACATTTGTCCGAATTGCCGGGCAGTGCCGCATGATCATCGGGAGCGGCAGCTGACGGACGAACAACGACGTGACGGAGTGAGACATGACGATCGGAACCCGCGTGCGCGAGGTGATGTCCGCGCACATCGAAGCCGGTGACGTGCCCGGCGCGGTGTGGGAGGTCTCCGGCCCGGACGGCATCGACCGTGGCTGGGCCGGGACCTTCGCTCCGGACGGCGGGGGCCCGCCGGTGGGACCGGACACCGTGTTCCGGCTGTCATCGACCACCAAGCCGATCATCGCGGCGCTCGCGATGACCCTCGTCGACGACGGAACCCTTTCCCTGGATCAGCCTGTTGACGAGGTGCTGCCGGAGTTGGCGAACCGCCGGGTGATGGTCGACCCCAACGGCTCGTTGACCGACACGGTGCCCGCGGAACGGCCGATCACCGTCGCGGACGTGCTCGAATTCCGGCTGGGGATCGGCATGGATTTCACCGGGCCGTGGCCGAACCCGATCATGACGGCGGCCGAGGCGGCCGGCCTGGCGATGGGACCTCCTGCGCCGCAGAGCAATCCGGAGCCCGACGAGTGGATGCGCCGTCTCGGTACCCTGCCGTTGGTCTACCAACCGGGCGAGAAGTGGCTCTATCACACGGGTGCCAGCGTGCTGGGTGTGCTGATCGCCAGAGCTGCAGCACAGCCGCTTGCCGACATGCTCAGCGAGCGGCTGCTGACCCCGCTCGGGATGACGGCGACCGGATTCGGCGTCCCGGCGCAGCAGCGCGGCAAGCTCGGTCCCCTGTGGATGCCGGCCGCCGAGGGTGAGGGAGCGCAGGTCATGGACCCGGCCGACGGTCAGTGGGCCTCTCCACCTGCCTTCCCCGACGCCGGCGATGGTCTGGTCTCCACCGTCGGCGACGTCGCGGCCTTTGCCGCGATGCTCCGCGACGGTGGGACGGCGGGCGGGCAGCGGGTGCTCAGTGCCGAAGCGGTCCGGGCGATGACCACCTCCCGGGTCGGCCTGCTCGACCCCGAAGGAAGCGGTTGGGGCCTGGGAATGGGCGTCCGCGAACGGGATGAACCCGGCGGCCGGCACGCCGGCAGTTACGGGTGGGATGGCGGACTCGGCACCTCCTGGTGGACCGACCCGGTCTCCGCGGTGACGGCAATCCTGTTCACCAACCAGAGCTGGACCTCGCCGCAACCGCCGCCGGTTTTCACCGACTTCTGGTCGGCGGCATTCGGTGGGTAGGACCCGGAAGTGCGATTCCTCCGCACTTGATCATGCGGCACTGCCCGTTTTTCCTGGACATATGTCCGAATTGCCGGGCAGCGCCGCATGATCATCGAGAAATGTCGGGCCCGCCGGTTTGGCGGGCCCTCACTCTCGGGTCAGGCCGCCTTGTAGAGCACGTGGAAGTCCGACGCGCTGATCGATCCGTTGCCGGTCACCTTGAGCGTCAGCGTGTTGTTGGAGTTCAGGATGCTCTGGCCGAAATTCTCCTGGACCACCCGCTTCACGTTGTTGCCGAAGGTGCTGGTCAGCACGGTGGTGCCGTTGATCTTGACCTCGAGGGTCGGCGTCCCGCTTGTCGGATTGACCTGCAGGGACAGCACGCCGTTCTTGGAGACGTCCACCCCCGGCGTGGAGAACGCGACATCGGTGTCGATGTCACCGTTCGGCCTCGGCAGCGTGATGTCGTTGTCCGAGAATGTGCTGTAGTCGACTGGCATGGTGAGCTCCTTCGCCCCCCTCGGCCCCGCCCGATGCGGAACCTCGTGAACGCAAGGCTCCGCCGCCCCCGCTAATCCATCGCTAACCGGCCGGTCGGGCGGGTGCGTGCAGTGGTCCGGGCCCGGTCGGCCACGCTGGTAACATCGAGTGGTTGTCCGACTCCGGTTCGGACTCCGGCCCCAAGGTTTTCGCGCGGCTGCCTTGCCGTGTGCAACACCCTCCTGCCGCGGAAAGACCGCGGCCGACAAGCCCATAGGAGGTGCACGTGAGCGTTTCGACTGCTCCACGTCACTATGAGTTGCTGCTCATCCTCGATCCCAACCTCGACGAGCGCACGGTTGCGCCGTCGATCGACACGTTCCTGAACGTGATCCGCCAGGGTGGCGGAAGCGTCGAGAACGTCGACATCTGGGGCAAGCGTCGTCTTGCATTCGAGATCAGGAAGAACCCGGAAGGGATCTACGCCGTCATCAAGGTGACGTGCCCGTCTGCCGTGGTGACCGAGCTGGATCGTCAGTTGAACCTGAACGAATCCGTGCTGCGCACCAAGATCACCCGTCCCGACGCCAAGTAGGAGAGCGGATCATGGCCGGCGACACCATCATGACCGTGATCGGCAACCTCACCGCCGATCCCGAACTGCGGTTCACCGCCTCCGGTGCGGCCGTCGCGAACTTCACCGTCGCGTCGACGCCGCGCACCTTCGACCGTGCGTCGGGGGAGTGGAAGGACGGCGAGGCGCTGTTCCTGCGCTGCAACATCTGGCGTCAGCCGGCCGAGAACGTGGCCGAATCGCTGACCCGAGGCTCCCGGGTGATCGTGTCCGGGCGGCTCAAGCAGCGTTCCTTCGAGACGAAGGAAGGCGAGAAGCGCACCGTCATCGAGCTCGAGGTCGACGAGATCGGCCCGTCGCTGCGGTATGCGACCGCCAAGGTCAACCGCGCCCAGCGGTCCGACAGCGGCGGTGGTGGTGGCTACGGCGGTGGCTCGGGCAACAGCGGCAACAGCCGTCAGAGCGCCCCGGCCGACGATCCGTGGGGATCCGCGCCGCCCGCCGGTTCCGCCGGCGGCTACTCGGACGAACCGCCCTTCTAGTCGGCAGCCGCGACGGTCGTCAGGCCGTGCAGCGCCGAACAACCGACTCTCACCGAGTCACTTCCTGATTCTCATCACACCTTTTCGGAGACAACCCCATGCCCAAGCCCCCGGTCCGCAAGCCGAAGAAGAAGGTGTGCGCCTTCTGCAAGGAGAACGCACAGCCGATCGACTACAAGGACACCACCCTGCTCCGTCGTTTCATCTCCGATCGCGGCAAGATCCGCGCTCGTCGGGTGACCGGCAACTGCACCCAGCACCAGCGGGACATTGCCACCGCGGTCAAGAATGCCCGCGAGGTCGCCCTGCTGCCCTACACCTCGACCGCACGCTGATAGGGAGCGGAAAAGATGAAGCTCATCCTGACCACCGATGTGCCGGGTCTCGGCGCGCCCGGCGACATCGTCGAGGTGCGTGACGGCTACGGCCGGAACTTCCTGCTGCCGCAGGGCAAGGCCATCCCGTCCACCAAGGGCGCGGAGAAGCAGGTCGCGACGATCAAGCGGGCGCAGTTGGCCCGGGAGATCCGCGGCACCGAGCACGCCAACGAGGTGAAGCAGGCGCTGGAGAAGACCGCTGTCGTCATCACCGCCCGCACCACCGCCGACGGCACCAAGCTCTTCGGCTCGATCACCGCGGTCGATGTCGCTGACGCCATCAGGGCGGCCGGCGGCCCGACCGTCGACCGTCGCACCATCGACACCGGCGGGCACATCAAGACCGTCGGGTCGCACCCGGTGTCGGTCAAGCTGCACCCTGGCGTCACCGCCTCGCTGACGGTGACGGTCACCGGAGGCTGACCCTCCGCAGCTCGTCGAACCACAAGGCCCGGATCAGGGCGCCTCGTCTTCCGGGGCGAGCTCCTGATCCGGGCCTTCGTCGTCCACCGGCAGGATTTCCGGGGAGGTGGGCGTCGTCCAGATGGCCGGCCCGATCCGGCTGCGGCCCGCGTGCCAGGCCACAATGTCCAACGCCCGCAGCGGCGTGATCACCGGTCCGCTGGCCAGCGCCGCCACCTCGTCGAAGAAGTCGCCGCCGGTGTGCAGGTCGTCGATGATCGCCTGACCGAGCAACGGCAGGAAGGCCCGCCAGCCCCGCGTCCGGTCGACCGGGATCGGCGCGTTCTCGACGCCGCGGTAGCAGTAGTCGACGAATCGGTCGTACAGCGGGATGAAGGCAGGGCGCTTGCGATGCATGACCTTTGCCAGGATGGATCCGCGGGCCTTGACCGGCAGATCGTCGGAGTCCAGCACCGAGAACAGCTCGCCGAGCTGGTCCAGTTCGGCCTTCCCTGCCTCGGCCAGCCGGGCATCGAGCGGAACGCCGACCAGCCAGCGTTCGAGGTGCCGCCGGATGCCTTCCAGGGCGTAGAACGTCCGGGAATTCATCTCGGCGTTCAGCAGGACGGGCGCAACCAGGTCGGCGTCGCTGACCCGCCAGGGACCACCCTCCGAGCCGAAGGAGTCGTACGCGGGATATCCGAACCGGTCGCGGCGGCTCAGGTAGCTGCGGGCGGACTCGAGTGCGAGCTCGCGGTCGACCTCGATCCCGCCGATCCGAACCGGTTGTGATGTTGGCATCAGACCAGTTTCTCAGTGGCCTCTTCCGCAGCTTCGACCGAGGGCACCACCACGACCGGCACCGGTGAATGCCGGACGATCTTGGTGGCCCGGGAACCCAGAAATACTCTGGCCAACGGGCCGATCGGCGAGGAGCCGATCACCAGGATCTCACCGTCATCCCACTCCAGATCCTCCAGCGCGTCGGTCCAGTTCGATCCGGCGCCGAAGGCGAGCGTGGTGTCCTTCGGCGTGATCGATGTGGCATCGAGCTCGGCCAGCGCCTCCCGCTGAGCTGTGGTGGCTTGCGAGCGCCATTCGGTCAGCACGACATCCTCGCTGTGCAGGCCGGTTTCCGGTGGGTACATGGTCTTGCCCCGCACCCCGAAGGTGGCGATCCGCAGTGCCGTGCCGAATCGGTTCGCCACCGCGGCCGCCAGCTGGAGCACAGCGGATGCGCCCGGCGTTGCCGCGTAGGAGCAGGTCACCCGACGGATGGCAACGCCTGCCTTCACCCGGTAGCCGCGCGGTGCGAGCACCACCGGAACCGGTGAGGAATGCAGCAGCCGGCCCGCTGTCGATCCGACCGCGATCCGCCCGTGCCTGCCGTCATCTGCCGACCCGATCACCAGCAGGTCGGCGCCGTGTTCCTCGAGCACCGTCACCAGCATCCCCGGAACGGACTTACCGGCCGCTGAGACGGCGTCGGTGGTCAGGTCGCCCGCGATTGTCGCCAGGTAGGCCTTTGCCCGGGCGACGCTCTCCGCTCCCTGGGCACTGGCCCAGTCGGCGAACTCACCGTCGATCTTGGCCATGCTCGGTGTCGGCCATGGCCGGGGCACCACCGTCACGGCCAGCAGGGAATCGCCGGCCGCCCTGGCGAGCTGCACGCCGAGATCGAGGGCGGCGCGGCCGCCCTGGTCCACCGCGTAGCCCACCACGATGGTCATCTCAGTGCCCCTTCATCGTGTCGGGCAGGTCCGGGAGCGGCTGGTCAGGGTTGTTCAGCGCGGAGTGCCGGCGCCCGTAGAGCAGGTAGAACGAGATGACGATGACCAACCAGATGAGGAAGTAGACCCAGGTCTGCACCGGCAGGTTGTAGACCACCCACAGGCAGACCACCACGGTCAGGATCGGGGTCACCGGGTAGAGCGGAACCTTGAAGCCGCGCGGCATGTCGGGTTCGGTCCGGCGCAGCACCATCACCCCGATGGCGACCACCGTGAAGGCGCCGAGGGTGCCGATCGAGATCACGTCCCACAGGTAGCCCGACGGGACGAAGCCGGCGATCAGGGCCACCACGATCGCCACCACCCAGGTGTTGAACGTCGGGGTGAGGGTGCGCGGGTTCACCGCGGCGAAGCGCTTGGAGATCATCCCGTCGCGCCCCATCGCGAACAGGATGCGGGTCTGGCCGTACAGCGTCACCAGCGTGACCGAGAAGATCGAGATGACCGCGCCGAGGGCGAGAACCGTTCCGGCCCAGGTCGAACCGGTGATGTTGTCGAGGATCACCGCTAGGCCGGCTGACTGTTGTTCCTCGGCCTCGAATTCGCTGGCCGGTTGCGCGCCCACTCCGGCAACCGCCACCGCGACGTACACGGCGGTGACGATGAACAGGGCCAGCAGGATCGCCCGCGGCATCGTCTTCTGCGGGTTCTTGACCTCCTCACCGGCCGTCGCCACGGCGTCCAGGCCGATGAACGAGAAGAAGATGGTGCCGGCCGCCGCGCCGATGCCGGCGACGCCGGCGCCCATGAAATTCTCGAAATTGTCGGCGTTGAAGGCGGTCAGGCCGATGACGACGAACATCAGCAGAACGGCGAGCTTGATCACCACCATGGTGGCGTTGACCTTGGCGGATTCACTGGCACCGCGGATCAACAGCAACGCGCACATGAAGACCAGCAGCACCGCGGGCAGGTTGATGAAGCCGACCGTGTTCCCCTCGTGCGGAATCGGCGCGTAGGAGAGCGCATCCGGAATGCCCGCCCCGAAAAGGTTCTCCAGCAACTTGTTCAGGTAGCCGCTCCACCCGACAGCGACCGCCGCCGTCGACACCCCGTACTCCAGCAGCACGCAGGCTGCCACCACCATGGCGACGAGCTCGCCGAGTGCCGCATAGGCGTAGGAGTACGTCGAACCCGAAACCGGGATGGCCGAGGCCATCTCGGCGTAGCACAGCGCCGAGAGCCCGGCCGCGACCCCGGCGAGGATGAACGACAGGATGACCGCAGGACCGGCATCCGGCACGGCTTCCTGCAACACGAAGAAGATGCCGGTGCCGACGGTGGCGCCCACCCCGAACATGGTCAGCTGGAAGGTTCCGATGGTCCGCTTCAGCTCTGGTCCGGCGTGCCCGCCGCCGGAGAGCATCCGGTTGATCGACTTCTTCCGCCACAACTGCCTACCGAAACTCTGTGGTGGGGCCTGTTCCGTTGTCATGAAGCAACCCCCGAAGATGCAGCCGCTGCCGATGACGCCGATCAGGGCGCCGCGGTGACACGGATGGGCGAAGCCGATCACGTTGACCCTGGCCCGTCAAGGTAATCGGTTGTCGCGACTTGCAGGCGTAACGCCTGGCAAGCGCCACCCATGTGCTCCACCCCTGAGCCAATTACTCAGTGTTACCATCACCCGGACGATGAATGTGCTTCACTCCCCGTGAGCAGGCGAGGTGCTCTGGGGCTATTTTCCGGATACTAGATGAATGTCCAGATAACGGCTCGATGACGGCGGGATGTCGATCAGCAATCGAGATGGTGGCCGCGACACGCCGAGGCACGCCACGCCGGGCGGGCGAAGAGAAAAGCTGTCCACAGCAGCAGTTGGTGGACGATGGCCCCTGACATGCAGTTTTGTCACTACAACAGCGAGTTTTCCCCAGGTTGTACACATCGGGCGGTGCAGCATCGCAGCGTGCCGACCGCAGGTGTCCACAGCCTGTCCCCGGCTTGTGCACACTCGGGGTTTGGCGTCCGCTGCCCGACCGCTCTAGCGTTCCGATGTCGCCAGAAACGTCGGGTGACGGGCGGGTCTCGTTGTTCCGGTCTGTCACTATCCGTAGCGTTGTCGGTGCCCGCAGCTATAGAGAACATGTGTACGAACCGGGAGGCGATGCGGCAATGGCGGTGGTCGACGAACGATGGCCGAGTACCCCCGTGCGGTCGAATCCGCCGGCTACCTTCGATCGCCAACCGCCACAGGATCTGGCAGCCGAACAATCCGTTCTCGGCGGCATGCTGCTGTCCAAGGATGCCATCGCCGACGTGATGGAGTCGTTGAGCCTGAACGACTTCTACAAGCCGGCGCACTCACTGGTCTTCGACGCGATCATGGATCTCTACGCCCGGGGCGAGCCGGCCGACACCATCACCGTCGCGGCAGAGCTGGACAAGAACGGCACCCTCGGCCGGATTGGCGGAGCGGTCTATCTGCACACGCTGATGGCCACCGTGCCGACCGCGGCCAATGCCGCCTTCTACGCCCAGATCGTCGCGGAGAAGGCCATTCTGCGCCGCCTGGTAGAGGCGGGAACCCGGATCGTCCAGCTCGGGTACGGGGGCAACGAGGGCGATGCCGGCGGCGGCGAGGTCGACGAGATCGTCGATCGGGCGCAGGCCGAGATCTACGACGTCACCGAGCGCCGCACCACCGAGGATTACGTGATCCTCGAAGAGTTGCTGCAGCCGACCATGGACGAGATCGATGCGATCGCCCAGCAGGGCGGGCGGGCTGCCGGCGTGCCGACCGGGTTCGCCGACCTGGACAACCTGACGAACGGACTGCACCCCGGTCAGATGATCATCGTTGCCGCCCGGCCCGGCATCGGTAAGGCGCTTGCCCTCGACACCCCGTTGATCACCCCGTCCGGCTGGACGACCATGGGCGACGTTGCCGTCGGCGACGAACTGATCGGTGCCGACGGGCGGCCGACCACGGTGGTCGCGACGACCGAAATCATGGTCGACCGGCCGTGTTTCGAGGTCGAGTTCTCCGACGGTGAGGTGATCGTCGCCGATGCCGAGCACCAGTGGATGACCTTCGATGCCCGCACCCGGCACGGCCACGACCGATGGGACGAGGTGCCCGCCGGCGCGGCCCGTTGCCGCACCACGGCCGAGCTCGCCGCCGGCCTGTACGCCGGATCGAGCCTCAATCACGCCATCCCCACCTGTGCGGCGGTGCAGACGTCAGTCGCCGGCGTGCCGATCGACCCGTGGGCCCTGGGCTTCCTGCTCGGCGCCGGCGATCCGAACGGTGGCGGCCGGGTGCGCTGCGCGGCGGCGGACCGCGAGTGGGCGATGAAGGAATTCGATCGGCTCGGGTATCACGTGGTCGTCGGGGCGGACCCGACTGAATTCGTCGTGCAGGAGGTGCAGGCATCCTGGCGTGAACTGGGCCTGCATCGGGGACGGCACATTCCGCGGGTGTATCTGCGCGGATCGATCGAACAGCGGGCGGCCCTTGTTCAGGGGCTGATGGACAGTGACGGGGATGTGGACGCACATGGCAGGTACCTGTTCGGCACCAGGGACGTCGAGCTCGCGCGGGGGCTGCGAGAACTGTTGTCCACCTTGGGCTGTGCCTCCCGCCTGTATCGGAGGTATCTGAGCCATGAGGGTCATCCACGACCGCCGGTGTGGGAGGTCGTCGCTCGCTCTCGGGCCGGCCTGGCCAGGATGCCGCGCAAGGCCTGCTCGGTCGGTAGCGCCTGGCACCGCGACCACGAGAGCCACTACATCGTCGATGTGCGAGCAGTGCCGAGCGTGCCCGTCCGTTGCGTGCAGGTCAGCGGTGCGGATCATCTCTACCTCGCCGGGCGGTCGATGATCCCGACGCACAACTCCACCCTGGCGCTCGACGTGGCCAGGAACGCAGCGGTCAAGCACCACTTGGCATCGGTGATCTTCTCGCTGGAAATGAGCAAGACCGAGATCACCATGCGGCTGCTGTCCGCCGAGGCCGGCATCCGGTTGGGCCACATGCGGGCGGGCACGATGAGCGAGCAGGACTGGCAGAAGATCGTCCGTCGGATGACCGAGATCTCCGACGCGCCGTTGTTCATCGACGATTCGCCCAACATGACCATGATGGAGATCCGGGCGAAGGCGCGGCGGCTCAAGCAGCGCAACGACCTGAAGCTGATCGTCGTGGACTACCTGCAGCTGATGACGTCCGGCAAGCGCGTCGAGTCCCGGCAGCAGGAGGTCAGCGAGTTCTCCCGGCAGATGAAGCTGCTGGCCAAGGAGCTCGAGGTGCCGGTGATCGCGCTCAGCCAGCTGAACCGTGGACCCGAGCAACGCACCGACAAGCGGCCGATGCTCTCCGACCTCCGTGAGTCCGGCTCGCTGGAGCAGGATGCCGACATGGTGATCCTGGTGCACCGACCCGATGCCTGGGAGGCCGACGACCCCCGGGCCGGTGAGGCCGACCTGATCATTGCCAAGCACCGCAACGGCCCGACCGCCACCGTCGCCGTCGCGCACCAACTCCACTACTCCCGCTTCGCCGACCTCGCCGGCTAGCCCGCCGGTGCCAGCGGCGCGGGCGGGGGCGTGGGGCGGGCTTGTCCGGGGGTCCCGCCACCCGAGCCCTTGCCGACCTCTGCACCCCTGCGACCCGGTGCATCTTCGGGCGGCCAGTGCCACTTTTCGGCGGCCACGCTGCGCCGTGCCCCCTTGCGGGACGCGCACGCCACGCCCGGCGAGGTGCGGCTGTGGGGGCGTTGTGCGCGCTGATGGACCGTTGCGGTATCGCCATTCGTCACAATTCGGACACGTGTCTCCGAATGTCGGCTCCGCTGCCACAGCCCACCGCGCTCAACATGTTTCCGCGATATCGCCATTTGGCACATTTCGGACACGCCTTCTCCGACTACGGCTGCCACCCACGCCCGCCGGCGCTCAAGATGTTTCCGCGATATCGCCTTTGGGCACATTTCGGACACGCTGCTCGCCGTCACGCCAGTGGCCGACCCGAGGTCGTCCGACCGGATCTTCGGCCAGAAGGCGGCATCGCCCGAATGGCACCATCGGCGCGCCCTTGGTGCCCCGGCTTCCCGGCAGCTCCGGCCAAGGAGATTCACCGTGATTTGACTACCGATGGT
>Ga0164308_10001656_pt1 | contig 11872 bp, 11 predicted proteins | sample Whisoiple_246_MG_FD_109983 | JGI IMG/M metagenome (GOLD analysis project Ga0164308, IMG submission 109983) | Soil microbial communities amended with fresh organic matter from upstate New York, USA - Whitman soil sample_246_MG | ecosystem: Environmental > Terrestrial > Soil > Unclassified >... | reverse complement strand
GGGGCGCAGGTGTCCTCACCGTCGCTGACCAGCACGATCGATCGGGGGCCTTCGTTGGGCAGCGCGTCGGCCGCGGCGCGCAGGGCGTTGCCGACGGGGGTGTAGCCGGACGCGATCACGGTGGCGACCTGGGCCTTCAGTGCCGCGGCGTCGAGCGGGCCGACCGGCGCGAGGGTCTTGATGTCGGTGCAACCGGCTGCCTTCTCGGCATCGGTGGAACCGGTCCCGGTGCCGTAAACCTGCAACCCCACCTGGGTGTCGGCCGGCAGGCTGTCGATCAGGCTGTTGACCGCGTTCTTGGCGGCGTCGATCCGCGGGCCGGGCGCGTCACTCTGGTTCATCGACCCGGACGCATCCAGCACCACCATGACCGGAACGGTCGGCGCTGCATTGTTCGCGACCTGTGCCGTCGGTGCGGTGGCCGCGGCGGCCGGAGTGACGCCGGCAACGATGCCGAAGAAGGCCAACGTCGTGATCACGATGATGCCGATCCTGGCCACCGGCGACGCGGTCCGACCTCGCGGTGAGCCGTTGAGTGGTGTCATGGCTACCCCTTCGCTATGATTTGCAGGTGCAAACAGATAGATATTTGCACATGCAAATGCGATAGGCAAACCAGTGCCACCCCTGATCGCCCCGACGTCATGGAAGAGGCTAGCCGTGTCCGGACAGGTGCCCACCGATCACCAGCAGTCGATCAGTGCGCAGCAGCTGCAGATGTACGGGGAGAACTGGGCAGATCGGTTCGGCCGGTTACTGCGGGGCTACCGGATCCCGCAGTCGAAACTGGCCGCGGTGATCGGGCTCAGCGCGCCGATGCTCAGCCAGCTGATCAGCGGGCAGCGGGTGAAGATCAGCAACCCGGCCGTCTACGGCCGGGTTGTCGGTCTGGAGGAGCAGCTCGCTCACCCAGGGGTGCAAGCGGGCGATCCGGCTGTGCTGGCCAAGGTGCTCGACGAAGTCGCGGCGTCGCATCCCGCGCTGACCACGATGACGATGCGACAGGATTACTCCGCCGGATCGGGGGAGCGGCCTGGGATGGACGGCGATGACTCGTTACCTGCCCGGCTCTCGACCATGGCGAGCAGTGATCAGCTGCGGGAAACCGCTCGCGCCGCCGTGGCCGGCGGGGCGGCGGCCTTGGGCGCCGTGCTCGATCGGGCCGCCGAACTCAGCGGCGGATGAGCACCGGGCGCTCTGGGGCAGTGAACACCGCAGGTCAGGCCTGCGCTGCCGCCTGAGCCTGCGCGACCTGGGTGCGGACGTCGTCCATGTCCAGGCCCTTGACACCCTCGATGACCTGCTCCAGCGCGCTGGGCGGGAGCGCACCCGGCTGGGAGAAGACCAGGATGCCGTCCCGGAACGCCATCAGGGTGGGGATCGAGCGGATACCGGCGGCACCGGCGAGCTCCTGCTCCGCCTCCGTGTCGACCTTGCCGAACACCACATCCGGGTGCGACTCGGAGGCCTTCTCGAAGGTCGGGGCGAACCGCTGACACGGGCCGCACCAGGCTGCCCAGAAGTCGACCAGCACGATGCCGTCGCCTTCCACGGTCGGTCCGAACGTCGTCTTCGTCAATGCCTGCGTGGCCATGCCAGCGGTCCTCTCGGGATTGTCTGCACTCCGGTTGTCACCTTCTGCAAGGTTCAACCACAGCGGCGCGCGGACTAATCCCGATGCTGCTCAGATCACTCCGCCTGCTCCGCGCCGAGCGAGATGATCGGCGCGAAAGTCCGAGTTCTGCCGAGTCAGATGCGGCGGAACATCAAGGCGCGCTTGACTTCCTGGATCGCCTTGGTGACCTGGATGCCGCGCGGGCAGGCGTCGGTGCAGTTGAAGGTGGTCCGGCAGCGCCAGACGCCCTCCGAATCGGAGAGGATCTCCAGCCGTTCCTGCCCGCCCTCGTCGCGCGAATCGAAGATGAACCGGTGGGCGTTGACGATGGCCGCCGGGCCGACGTAGGCGTCCTCCGACCAGTACACCGGGCACGAGGTGGTGCAGGCGGCGCACAGGATGCACTTGGTGGTGTCGTCGAACCGCTCGCGGTCCTTGGGCGACTGCACGTACTCCCGGGTCGGCTCGTTTCCGTGGGTGATCAGGAACGGCTTGACCGCCCGGTAGGCGTCGAAGAACGGCTCCATGTCGACGATCAGGTCCTTCAGCAGCGGCAGGCCCTTGATCGGCTCGATGGTCACCTCGTTCTTCTTGTCACCGATCAGATCCTTGACCAAGACCTTGCAGCACAACCGGTTTCGACCGTTGATCCGCATGGCGTCGGAGCCGCAGACACCGTGCGCGCAGGACCGCCGGAAGGTCAGCGTGCCGTCGATGTACCACTTGATGTAGTGCAGGACGTTCAGCAGCCGGTCGCCGGGCAGGGCAGGCACCCGGTACGACTCGGTGTGCGGCACCTCGTCGAGTTCGGGATTGAACCGCTGGATGTTCACGGTCAGCATCACCGCGCCGTCCGGCACCGGTGGTAGCGAGGCCCGGGACCGCTCTGTCGCCGGGTATTCGTCGACGGTCGTAGACATCAGTACTTGCGCTCCATCGGCTGATAGCGGGTCTGGACCACCGGCTTGTAGTCCAGACGGATGTCGGCGGTCAGTTCCCGGCCCTGCTTGTAGGCCATGGTGTGCCGCATCCAGTTGGTGTCATCACGGTTCGGGTAGTCCTCCCTGGCATGCCCGCCCCTGGATTCGGTGCGGACCAGGGCGCCGACGACCAGAACCTCGGCCAGTTCGAGCAGGAAGCCGAGCTCGACCGCCTCGAGCAGGTCGGTGTTGTACCGCTGACCCTTGTCGTGGATCGACACCCGGCCGTACCGCTCCTTGAGCAGGCGCACATCATTCAGCGCCTCCTTCAGCGAAGCCTCGGTGCGGTAGACGGCGGCATTGATGTCCATCGTCGTCTGCAGGGAGTTGCGGATGTCGGCGACACTCTCGGTGCCGGTCGAATCGCGCAGCTTGGCGATCAGCTCGACCACGATCTCCTGCGGGTCGTCCGGCAGCGCGGTGAAATCCGCCGTCTCGTTGGCGTAGTCGGCCGCGGCGATCCCGGCCCGCCGGCCGAAGACGTTGATGTCCAGCAGCGAGTTGGTGCCGAGCCGGTTCGAGCCGTGCACCGAGACGCAGGCGCACTCGCCGGCCGCGAACAGCCCGGGCACGATGTCGGTGTTGTTGCTCAGCACCTGGCCCTGGATGTTGGTCGGGATGCCGCCCATCACGTAGTGGCAGGTCGGGAACACCGGAACCGGCTCGTCCAGCGGTTCGACACCCAGGTAGGTGCGCGAGAACTCCGCGATGTCAGGCAGTTTCGTCTCCAGCACCTCCTTGCCGAGGTGGGTGACGTCGAGCAGCACATAGTCCTTGTTCGGGCCGGCCCCGCGACCCTCCCTGACCTCGAGGACCATCGACCGGGCCACGATGTCGCGCGGCGCGAGGTCCTTGATGGTCGGTGCGTACCGCTCCATGAAGCGTTCGCCGTCGGCGTTGCGCAGGATGCCGCCCTCGCCGCGGACCGCCTCGGAGATCAGGATGCCGAGCCCGGCCAGCCCGGTCGGGTGGAACTGGAAGAACTCCATGTCCTCCAGCGGCAGACCCTTGCGCAGCACGATCCCCAGCCCGTCACCGGTCAGGGTGTGCGCGTTCGAGGTGGTCTTGAAGATCTTGCCGGCGCCACCGGTGGCCAGCACCACCGATTTGGCCTGGAAGACGTGGATCTCGCCGGTGGCCAGCTCGTAGGCCACCGCGCCGGTGCAGACCTCGCCCTCGTCGGTCTTGGAGAGCAGCAGGTCCAGCACGTAGAACTCGTTGAAGAACTCGATGCCGAGCTTGACGCAGTTCTGGTACAGCGTCTGCAGGATCATGTGGCCGGTGCGGTCCGCGGCGTAACACGCGCGCCGGACGGCTGCCTCGCCGTGGTTGCGGGTGTGCCCACCGAACCGGCGCTGGTCGATCCGGCCCTCCGGGGTGCGGTTGAACGGCAGCCCCATCTTCTCCAGATCCAGGACGGCGTCGATGGCCTCCTTGCACATCACCTCGGCGGCGTCCTGGTCGACCAGGTAGTCGCCGCCCTTGACGGTGTCGAAGGTGTGCCACTCCCAGTTGTCGTCCTCGACATTGGCCAGGGCGGCGCACATCCCGCCCTGCGCCGCGCCGGTGTGCGACCGGGTCGGGTAGAGCTTGGTCAGCACGGCGGTGCGGGCCCGCTTGCCGGACTCGATGGCGGCCCGCATACCGGCCCCGCCGGCGCCGACGATCACCACGTCATATCGATGGAACTGCATGTCAGTCCTTCCCAGGACGGGGGAGACCGGCTGCGCCGGGCTGAGCTTGCATGTCCGCGAAGCTCCCGTCAGTTCATGTTCGGGTCGAAGGTGAAGATCACCAGGGTGCCGACACCGAGGATCAGGACAACCGAGGCGGCCAGCATCAACTGCAGCCAGAACCGGGTGCCGTCCTTGCGCGCATAGTCGTTGATCACCGTGCGCAGCCCGTTCGCGCCGTGGATCTCGGCCAGCCACAGCATGATCAGGTCCCAGGCCTGCCAGAACGGGCTCGCCCACCGACCCGCGACGAAGCCCCAGTTGATCCGGTGCACCCCGCCGTCCAGCACATTCATGATCAACAGATGGCCCAGGACCAGGACCACCAGCACGATCCCGGACAACCGCATGAACATCCAGGAGTACATCTCGACGTTGCTGCGCCGACCGGCGACCCGACGGCGCGGTGCCCGCGGTGCCTCGATGCCTCTGGTGGCGGGGGGATCGAACGCGGCGGTCACGAGCCACCCCCGAACAGATCAGTGATGGTGCGGACCATCATGAAGTAGGCGCCCGGAATCATCACCACGAGCCAGACACCGAGCAGGATCCACAGCATCTGCCGCTGGTACCTGGCGCCCTTGGCCCAGAAGTCCACCAGCATGATCCGGATGCCGTTCAGCGCGTGGTAGAGCACCGCGGCGACCAGACCGACCTCCATCAGGTTCACCAGCGGGTTCTTGTAGGTCTCGATGATCGTGTTGTAGGCCTGGGGGGAGACCCGGACCAGCGCGGTGTCCAGCACGTGCGCGAAGAGGAAGAAGAAGGTCAGCACGCCGGTGATGCGGTGCGCTACCCAGGACCACATACCGGCGTCGCCGCGGTACACCGAGCCGCGACGCGGACGTGGCACCCGCTGATCGCCGGCCAGGGCGGTGGGGTTGGACATGATCGTTCTCGACCTCCGGCATCGACGGCGGACGCGCCTGGATGGGACCTCGTATTGGGACTGCTGTTCGGCGGTGTGACCGCCGGGCCACCACGCAGCGATCTTCGACCAAGGCTAACCCTGACTTCACATACCCAGCGACCTGGTAGGTGTGTGACGAGACCGACAGCGGGCGTGGGTTTGCGCACACCGGGCGGCGGCCGCCGTCTGCGATGGATGCCGGGATGCCACCCGTTCGGGGCTGCACAGCAGCGTCCGGCCGCCCCGACCGGTGATGCCGACCGGATCGGCCGGGTCCGTTCGATGCCGCATCGCCCGATGTGGTGACGATGCGCGATCAATTTCTTCCATCAACAGCCGCGATTGGGCGCAAGTTGTCGCTTCGTGGGCGGGCTACGACGGGATTTTCGGCGGCAACCGGACGAAAAGCCCCGGTATCGGCACAGTTGGGTTACAGAGCGCCATCTTGTCTCGACCTGACGCTTACCCGCGGGTAGCGTCCGTTCGATGCCCACCCCGCCGGCGGCAGTCCGTCGGTGACCCAAGCTCATGTCATGGCCGTCCCCATCCGGGTGATGCGCATGAAGAAGAGGAGAACACACGTGCGTCGAGCTCGAAGCCTGAAGCTCATCGCCGGACTTGCGGCGGCCGGCCTCGCGCTGGCCGCCTGTTCGTCCGGCAGCAGCAGTACCGCCAGCAGTGCCACCAGCGCGGCGACCTCGGCCGCGTCGGCGGCGAGTTCGGCCGCGGGATCCGCGACCTCCGCAGCTTCATCGGCAGCCTCGTCCGGCGGGTCGGCGGCCAGCGGTGCCGCAGCAACCGGCCTTGCCACCATCACCGGTGACGCGGCTTCGGTGAAGGTCGGCCTCGCCTATGACATCGGTGGCCGCGGTGACCAGTCGTTCAACGATCTGGCAGCAAAGGCCCTCGACCATGCCAAGGCAGAAGGAGTCACCGTTGTCGGCGAACTGGAGGCAAGTGCCGGCGAGCCGGACTCGGCAAAGGTCGACCGGCTCAACCAGCTGGTGGACAGCGGCGCCAACCTGATCCTGGGTATCGGTTTTGCCTACTCAGGTCCGATCACTCAGGTCGCAGGCGAGAATCCGGACATCAAGTTCGGCATCGTCGACTCGGTCGTCGAAGCGCCCAACGTCACGTCGCTCGTCTTTGCCGCGAATGAGGGCTCTTTCCTCGTCGGCGCAGCGGCGGCCCTGGAAACGAAGAAGGACAGCGTCGGCTTCATCGGCGGCGTCAACGTTCCGCTCATCCAGGCGTTCCAGGCCGGGTTCGATGCCGGGGCCAAGGAAGTCAAGCCCGACATCAAGATCACCGACAGCTATCTGGCCGAGCCGGGTGACACCACCAAGAACGGGTTCAACGATCCGCAGCTCGGTGAGACCACGGCCAAGGGGATCTACGACAGCGGCACCGACATCATCTTCGCCGCGGCGGGTGGCTCGGGAGCGGGCGTCTTCAAGGCCGCGAAAGCTGCCGGCGCCTACGGCATCGGGGTCGATTCGGACCAGTACAACGTTCCCAGTCTCGCCGACGTCAAGGACGTCATCATCACCTCGATGGTCAAGAACGTCGACGTCGCGGTTGCGGATCTGATCGCGTCCAATGCCAACGGCACCCCGTTGACCGGCACCCAGCTCTACAACCTGAAGAACAACGGCGTCGGCTACTCGACGTCGGGTGGCGCCATCGACGCCATCGTCCCGCAGTTGGAGGAGTACAAGCAGCAGATCATCGACGGCACCATCACGGTGCCCGACACCGTCGGCTGATCGAAGTCGCGCAATAGTCCATCGGCCCCGGCGGGTTCATTTCCGTCGGGGCCGAGGAGTTTCTGCTAGACATCACCCCAGGTATTTCTCGGCATCTTCTTCCATGAAGTGAACGCCCGGAGAGAGGATCGATGACCAGCGATCAGATTCCCCTCGCAGCATCTGGTTCCGCCGATCTGGCGGTGAAGCTCACCGGGATCACCAAGCGGTTCCCGGGCGTCGTGGCGAACTCAGACATCAACATCGAGGTCCGCAGGGGCACGGTGCACGCGTTGGTGGGCGAGAACGGCGCCGGCAAGTCGACGCTGATGAAGACGCTGTACGGGATGCATCAGCCGGACGAGGGCACCATCGAGATCAACGGCAACGTGCTGGTATTCCATTCGCCGGGCGATGCCATCACGGCCGGAATCGGCATGGTGCATCAACATTTCATGTTGGCCGACTACCTGACGGTGTGGGAGAACATCGTGTTGGGCGCCGAACCGGTTGTCGGTGGCAGGCTCGATGCGCGAGGTGCCAGAAGCAGGATCCAAGAGATCGCGAAGCGCTACGGCCTCGGCGTGGACGTCGATGCGCCGGTCGAGGAACTCGGCGTCGGGGCACGGCAGCGGGTGGAGATCCTCAAGGTCCTTTACCGCGGCGCGAAGATCCTGATCCTCGATGAGCCGACGGCCGTACTGGTGCCGCAGGAAGTCGACGAACTCTTCGACAACCTCCGCGAGCTCAAGAGCGAGGGACTGACCATCATGTTCATCTCGCACAAGCTCGATGAAGTCAGGGCCATCGCCGACGACATCACCGTCATTCGGCGCGGTACCACCGTCGGCACCGCCGACCCGAGGACGGTCACCAACCGCCAGCTGGCTGAGATGATGGTCGGGTCGGCTCTGCCCGTGCCGGAACTGCGCGAGTCCACGGTGACCGATCGGGTGGTGCTACGGCTGTCCGGGGTTCGGGTGGTCGGCGGCACCGGCCGTGACGTGTTGTCGGACATCGACTTGACCATCCACGCCGGTGAGGCCCTCGGCATCGCCGGCGTGGAGGGCAACGGGCAGGCCGAACTGGTCGACGCGATCATGGGCATCCGGCCGCTGGCCGAAGGATCGATCGAGTTGGGCGACCAGGACATCAGCCGGATGACGACGTTGCGGCGGCGGGAAGCCGGTGTCGGATTCATCCCGGAGGACCGGCACCGGCAGGGGCTCATTCTCGAGGGCACGCTGTGGGAGAACCGGGTGTTGGGGCACCAGACCCGGAAGCCCTCGGCATCCGGCATTCTGATCAATCGGTCCGCAGCCAAGGACGACACCAGGCGCATCGTCGAGGCGTTCGACGTCCGGACGCCAGGTATCGAGGTCAAGGCCGCGTCATTGTCCGGTGGAAATCAACAGAAGTTGATCGTCGGACGGGAGATGAGCGAGAACCCGATCCTGCTGATCGCGTCCCACCCGACGCGGGGGGTGGACGTCGGAGCGCAAGCGGCGATCTGGGAACACCTTCGGGAGGCCCGTGCCGCAGGTCTGGCAGTGCTGCTGATCTCAGCTGACCTCGAAGAGCTGATCGGCATGTCGGACACCCTGCAGGTCATTCTGCGCGGGCGCCTGGTCGGCACATACAACCCGAGAGATGTCACTCCGGAGCAGCTCGGCAGCGCCATGACGGGTGCCACCGATGACGAGGGTGAGGTGGCCTGATGGGTCGCTGGAGCGCTCGACGGATTGGGCTCGCTCTGGCCGCACCGGTCGGCGCGCTGATCATTGCGGCCCTGATCACCTCGATCATCCTGATCGTCACCGGGCACAACCCGCTGGAGACCTTTGGTGCGCTGGTGGATGCGTTCTCCCGGCCCCGCACCGTGGTGAACACGATCAACGTCGGCGCGACGTACTACCTTGCGGCAGTCGCCGTGGCCATCGGCTTCAAGATGAACCTGTTCAACATCGGCGTCGACGGGCAATACCGGCTGGCCGCGTTCATGGCCGCAGCGGTGGGCGGTGCCGCCTTCATGACTTCGCTTCCCGGACCGCTCCGGATCGTGGTGACCATCGCCGTCGCGATGTTGGTGGGTGCTGCCTGGGCCGGCGTTGCAGCGCTGCTGAAGGCGACCCGCGGGGTCAGCGAGGTGATCAGCACAATCATGCTGAACGCCATCGCCACCTACATCATTGCGTTCCTGCTGAAGCCGGCGAGGCTGGGAGTGGCTGAGGGGAACAACATCTCGACGGCGAAAATGACCGAAGGCGGTTTCGTGCCGACCATTCCTCTGGGTTTGCAGGGTGCACCGCCGTTGTATTCGTTGGTCTTCCTGGCCGTGATCATCGGGGTGATCTACGCACTGGTGCTGACCCGCACGGTGTTCGGGTTCTCCCTGCGGGCAACCGGCCTGAGTGAATCGGCCGCTCTGGCCAGCGGCATCTCGGTCAAGAAGATGATCGTCGTCGCGATGCTGCTCTCAGGGGCCGTGGCGGGTCTCGTGGGAATGCCTGAATTGCTCAACGGCCCTGATCACGCGTTCGGGCTCAACTTCCCCGCCGGGATCGGGTTCACCGGCATCGCGATCGCCTTGCTCGGCCGAAACAGCCCGCTGGGCATGGTCTTCGCCGCGCTGCTGTGGGCTGCGCTTGATGCATCATCGAATTCGCTGCAGTCGGTTCAGGTGCCGCGGGAACTGGTGACGATCATGCAGGGCGTCATCGTGCTGTCCGTGGTGGTGGCCTACGAGTTCGTCAGGCGTTATCGATTGATCCTGGACGCCAGAGCGGTGGCCAGTGCGCTTGCAGCCCAGGCGTCGGCGAAGCAGGTGACGTCGAAATGAGCGCAGATTCCGATGTCGTAGTCCCCATGGCGTCGCCCGGCCGGCCCCGTCGCAAGCTCCGGCCCCTGCAGTGGCTCGGCATTGTTGTCCTTGGGCTCGCTGTGGTTTCGCTCGTCCGGGTACTGACCGGGGCGGACAACCTGGACTCCTCCGGCGCGATCGAAGCCGCGATCGTGGCCGCAACGCCGATCGCCCTGGCCGGCCTGTCCGGCCTGTGGTCGGAACGTGCCGGCGTGGTCAACATCGGTATCGAAGGCATGATGGTGCTCGGCACGTTCGGGGCGGGATTCGCCGGTTACCAGTGGGGTCCGTGGGCGGGCGTGTTCTTCGGCGCGGTGTGCGGACTGCTCGGTGGTCTCCTGCATGCCCTGGTCACCGTGACGGTCGGTGTCGACCACATCATCTCCGGCGTCGCGATCAACATCCTTGCTCCCGGCATCGCGCTCTACCTGTCCAAGTTGCTGTTCAGCGACGCCCCCGGCGGCGGACAGAAGCAATCCCCGCCGGTTCCCGACGTCGGCCGGATCACCCTGCCGGGGTTGTCCGACTGGCTGGGCACGGTGGAGGAGAAGGGAACCTTCTTCATCGCCGATGTCGCCGGGATCGTTCGCGGGTGCACGACGAACCTCTCGCTGCTCACGGTGCTGGCCGTTCTGCTGATCGCGGGATCCGGTTGGGTGCTCTGGCGAACCAGGTTCGGTCTCCGATTGCGGTCGGTGGGTGAGGCGCCGTACGCGTCGGAGTCGTTGGGCGTCAATGTCTACCGCTACAAGTACGCGGCGGTGATGATTTCCGGGGCGCTCGCCGGACTGGCCGGTTCGTTCCTGGTGGTCGGCCTGAAGTATCAGGACGGTCAGACCAGTGGTCGCGGCTTCATCGGCCTCGCGTCGATGATCTTCGGGAACTGGCGGCCGGGCGGAATGGCGGCCGGCGCCGGACTTTTCGGTTACACCGGCGGTGTGCAGGTGTATGACGCCGACGGTTCAGCCATGCATGCCCTGCTGCTGATCATCGCCATAGCCCTGGCGGTGGTGGCATTCTTCCAGATCCGCGGCGGGCACATGGCGGTCGGCGGGGTCGCAGGGACGCTGGCCATCCTGTCCGTCATCTGGTTCCTGTCGACCGAGCGGCTCCCACCCGAGCTGGTACAGGCCGCCCCTTATGTGGTGACCCTGCTGGTGATGGGCCTGGCCTCGCAGAACCTCCGAATGCCGAAGGCGGACGGGCTGATCTACCGCAAGGGCGGCCATTGATGTGTGGCATGCCGGCCATGATCAATGTCTCGGACGAGTTTCGGTTGCCTGGTGACCAGAAACCCTCCGAGACGATGATCTTGAGCTGGGCGGCACGGTGAGTGAGCCGGTTGTGGTGGATTGGGACCTGCTGCGCGCCTTGGCGATCGATGCCGCCGGTTCGGCCTACTGCCCGTATTCGCACCTCCAGGTCGGGGCCGCAGCGATCGTCGACGACGGCCGGGTCATCGTCGGTTGCAACGTGGAGAACGCCTCCTACGGCCTTGGGCTGTGCGCCGAGTGCACCCTGGTCGGGCAACTGAGGTTGACCGGCGGCGGCCGGTTGGTCGCGCTGGCCTGCCGCTCCGGCACCGGCGAGCTGCTGATGCCGTGCGGGCGGTGCCGTCAGGTGATCTACGAGTTCGGCGGACCGTCGTTGATGGTGGACACCCCGACCGGACCGCAGACGATGACCTGGGTGTTGCCGGCCGCGTTCGGTCCGGAACACCTGCCAGTGGATGGAGGGACCTCGTGAGCACCTTCGCCGCGGTGGACGTGATCATTGCCAAGCGGGACCGCCGGGAGCTGACCGGCGAACAGATCGAATGGGTCATCGACGCCTACACCCACGGCGAGGTGGCCGAGGAGCAGATGTCAGCGCTGCTGATGGCCATCCTGCTCAACGGGATGAGCGGCACCGAGATCGCCCACTGGACGACGGCAATGCTCAATTCCGGGATCCGGATGGACCTCTCGCAGGTCGGCCGGCCGACCGTCGACAAGCACTCCACCGGCGGGGTGGGGGACAAGATCTCGCT
>Ga0164308_10001655_pt1 | contig 11872 bp, 12 predicted proteins | sample Whisoiple_246_MG_FD_109983 | JGI IMG/M metagenome (GOLD analysis project Ga0164308, IMG submission 109983) | Soil microbial communities amended with fresh organic matter from upstate New York, USA - Whitman soil sample_246_MG | ecosystem: Environmental > Terrestrial > Soil > Unclassified >... | reverse complement strand
GGTGGAGGTGCCGACGATCAGCAGCAGCTCTTCCTTCAGGTAGCGCAGCAGCTTGAAGATGTTCAGCTTGAGGTATCCCATGACGGAACCCAGGACGACCAGGACGAAGAACGCCGAGGTCAGATAGAACAGGGCGATCAGGCCGCCCAGGCTGGTCAGGGTGGACACCCCGTACTTGCCGATGGCATACGCCATCGCACCGAACGCGCCCAACGGGGCCAGTTTCATGATGTAGGACAGGATCTTGAACACGACCTTGGTGCCGCGTTGCACCAGGTCCAGGATCGGGGCACCGATCCGGCCGACGGCGTTCAGCGCCACACCGAAGATGACGGCCAGGAAGATGATCTGCAGGATGTCACCCTCGACGAACGGCTCGATCATGCTGGACGGGACGATGTGGGTGATGAACTGCCACCACTGCTGATCCTCGCCCTTTTCGATGAGACTGTTGACGGCGTCGGAGGTCTGGATGGTGCTGGCGTCGGCGTTGACGCCCTCACCGAGCGGGATCAGGTTGATCGCGATCAGCCCGGTCGCCATCGCCAGCAGGGTGCCGAACTGGAAGTACACCAGGGCCTTGATGCCGGTGGATCCGACCTGCTTGATGTTCGCGACACTGGCGATGCCGGCCACGATCGTGAGGAACACGATCGGCCCGATCAGCATCCGCATCGCGGTGACGAACGTCGTGCCGACTGGTTCCATCGCGGTGCCGAACCCGGGCCACAGCCAGCCCACCAGAACACCGAGGATGATCGCGACGATCACCCAGAAATACAGCTGTCGGTACCACTTCGTTTTCTTGACCGGCCCGGTTTCTTTGTCGGCCGCCAGGGAGAGTGCCATTGTTTCCCACCTCATTGTCGGAAATACGCGTTCATCGGCTGCAACGGCCAAGTCGCTCTGGACCCGGTCCGTGCTCTGTACAAAAGACCCACAGGACACGGCCAGGGTCGATGGAAGTGCTGACGTTCCAAGGATTGTGATTCCGGGCGATGCCGGCGGCGGTTCCAGCGTGAAACCGCCGCCGACACGTTCCGGGTGCTGACGCGGCCCGGCTTGGGCAGCGCCAGCAGGGTCAGGCGGGGACCAGCGCGGTCTTGAGAGCCTCGATGATCGCGGAGGTGACCTGCTCGGTGTCGGCGGTGCCGCCCACGTCCCGGGTCACGTTCCCGGAAGCGGTGACAGTGTCGATCGCGGCCTCGACCGCGCGGGCCTCGGCGTGCAACCCGAAGTGGTCCAGCATCAGGGCGCCGGAGGCGATGGTGCCGATCGGGTTGCTGACGCCGCGGCCGGCGATGTCCGGAGCGGACCCGTGCACCGGTTCGAACATCGACGGGAACCGGCGCTCCGGGTTCAGGTTCGCGCTGGCCGCCAGGCCCAGGCTGCCGGCGAGGGCGGACCCCAGGTCGGACAGGATGTCGGCGTTCAGGTTCGACGCCACCACCACGGACAGGTCCTCGGGGTGCAGGATGAACTTCGCGCTCATCGCGTCCACCAGGACGCTTTCGGTGGCGACGTCCGGGTAGTCCTTCGCGACCCGCTTGAAGGTTTCGTCCCACAGCACCATGCCGTACTGCTGGGCGTTGGACTTCGTGACGGAGGAGACCTTCTTCACGGTGCGGGTGCGGGCCAGGTCGAACGCGAACCGCAGGATCCGCTCGCAGCCCTTCTCGGTGAAAAGGGCGGTCTGCAAAGCGACCTCGTTGCCGGGGCCCCGACCGGAAAGGTTCCGGCCGCCGAGACCGGCGTACTCGCCTTCGCTGTTCTCCCGCACGACGACCCAGTCGAGTTCGGTGTCGTCGGCCTTGCGCAGCGGGGACTGGATTCCGGGGTGGAACTTGACCGGGCGGATGTTCGCCCACAGGTCGAAGTTCTGGGTGATGTTCAGCCGCAGACCCCACAGGCTGATGTGGTCCGGGACGTTCGCCCAGCCCACCGCGCCGAAATAGATCGCGTCATAGCCCTTCAGGGTCTCCAGGCCGTCCTCGGCCATCATCCGACCGGTCCGGGCGTAGTACTCGCTGCCCCAATCGAAATCGTCCCACTGGAAGGCGAACTTGCCGTCCGACTGCTCGGCGACGAAGTCCAAGACCTTGCGGCCGGCGGCGATGACCTCCTTGCCGACACCGTCGGCGGGGATGGAAGCGATCTTGTAGGTGGCGGCGGCTTCGGCCTGGCGGCCACCGGTCTGCAGTTCGGTCATGTTGGTTGCTCCTCGTTGAGTGTCTGCCCGGTCACAGGCGGTGTAGAAACAATGAAACCGTGCAATCCCCGTCACGTCTAAGACGTAGAAGCGATACGGGTGATAGGCCCTACCTATATGTCGTGGGGGCGCGTTTGCCATGCAAGTAGAGGGCAAGCGGCGGCAGTTCAGGTGAGAACCGTGGGGGACGTCGCTGTCTCGGAGCGTCAAGGTGGCATTCCGCAGGGTGCTCCCGCGGGTCCGGATGCAGCAGCAATGTGCCGCTCAGCAGTGCAACCTGGCGTGATGCTGCACCTCAGCGCCGTAGACAGGGGCTGAGGGAGGGTGCCATCGTCGCGGTCCAATGCTGAGCCTCCGATCGCCAAATCGGCCCGAGTCGCTGGCTTGATTCCGGTCAGGTTGTGCAGCAGCGTGTTTCGAAGCGCGTATCAACGGGTGATGGAAAGAATCTCGCGGTGTCGCGGCGCTCCGGCGGCGACGACCGCCCCAGGGTCTTGGGGGGAGATCTCATGGTGTCGCAGCGCTCCGGCAGGCGACGACCATCCCAAAGAATTTGGGCGACTGGAGATCTCAGGTGGCGCGGCGCTCCGGCGGCGTCCACCATCCCAGGCGGCTGGTATCCAGCAGCAACGACCTTGCTCCCCTGTCACGACCGTGTCAAGAGGAAGCAAAGGCCCGCTCAGTAGAAGTGGGTGGTGTCCACGACGTTGAGCAGTTCTTCACCGTTGAGCAACCTGCGCAGATTTTCGGCGAACAGCTCGGCGATGCGTCGGTCTTCGTGCGGACTGAGCGCCGCGGTGTGCGGCGCGATCACGACCTGCGGCATTCCCCACAACGGTGACTCCTGGGCGAGCGGTTCGACCGCGAAGACGTCCAGGAAGGCGGACCCCAGGTGACCCGACGCGAGCCCGGCGATCAGGCTCGGTTCGTCGATCACCGAGCCGCGTCCCACGTTCACGATGACCGCACCGGGCTTCGTCGCGGCGATCAGGTCCGCGTTGTACAGGCCGTTCGTGCTGGTGGTGCCGGGCAGCGTGAAGACGATGGCGTCCGCCCGCCCGACGAGTTCGGCGAGCTTCCCGGTCGGGTGCACCTCATCCACGTTGTCCACGGGAGTCGGTCGCCTCTTCGTGCCAACGACATGCGCCCCAAATGCTTTCGCGAGTCTTGCCGTCTGTTTGCCGATTCCGCCCAGGCCGGCGATGAGCACGATTTGTTCGTGGACCTGTTTCATCGCCCACCGGTCCGTCCACTGCCGACGAGCCTGCTGGGCCTGCAATCGGGCAAGGTCCTTGGCGCCGGCGAGGACACCGAACATCGCGAACTCCGCCAGGGTGGGTCCGTGGACCCCCGCTGATGTCGTGAAGACGACTCGGTGCAGTTCCGTGCTGGTCAGACCTGCGGCGCGGACCTGGGCGCCGCCGCCGGCGGCCATGGTGTGGACCCACCGTAATCGGGGGTTGGCGCGCACCGCCGGTCCGAGTGCTGACGGCTTGGTGTCCGGGATCCCGAAGAAGATGTCCGCCTGACTCAGCAGTCGATCGAAGGCGATCTGCTGTTCAGGTGTCCGCACGAAGTTCCGGTCGACCTGGTGGTCACCGGGGATCCGCTGTACGGGCAGCAACGAGTCGTCGACCAGTAATTCGATCGAGGGGTCGACATCGGTGATGATGTGCCGCAGAGACGGGTCCAGTGGGGTGGCGGTCGCGACTCTGATCGTTGACTGCACGGGTTTCTGGCTCTCCTTGGGTCTGTTCGCCCGCGCTGACGGTCAGGGATGGCCGATACAGATCTGTTGTTCATCGGCCGGGCTGCCACCAATTAACGCGTACATGCCGGATCGACGTCCAAGACCAAGTGCCGATGACCTGAATAGGCTGCGCCTATACCAGCGTAGCTACTGACGAACTCAGGGAATGTCAGTGTTGTTGCGCAACATACTGTTTCGCTGCTCCAAGGAATGCTTCCGCTGACGGGGTCAGCGGTGTCTTACGGTAGACGAGGGCCACCCTGAGGTAGGAGGGCGGCGTGATCGCGAGAAAATCGGCACCGGCCATGCCGGCAACACGGGTCCAACCGGAGGGAAGAACTGCGTCCGCCACACCGGCCATGACCAGCGGCAGGATCGAGGTGCGGTGCGCGACCTCGGCGACCACGGTGGCGCTCACCCCGCTGGACATCACGTCGTCGACCATCTTCCGCATCAGGGAACCGCGTTGTGAGGCGATCAGCCGGTGCCCGGCAAGGTCGGCGGGCGTGATGCTGTCCCGCCCGGCGAACGGTCCACCCGGCGCGGTGATCAGCATGAGCGGTTGGTCCTCGATCGGCAAAACGTTCAGGTCCGCCGCCTGGGTGAGGGTCGGTGCCCCCAGCAAACCGATCTCGCTCGCTCCGGTCCGGACAGCATGCAGAACATCCTCGGGAACGAACGCCCCGTCGACGCTCAAGGTGATATCAGGATGGTCCCTCACGAATTGCTGCATGATCGTGCTCAGTGGCTCAACACCTGGGGAGGGCATGGTGATGATCTCCACCCGCCCGGAGGCCACACCCTTGACGGCGTCCATCGCCGATTGAGCGGTCGCGAGGTCACGCAGCACCTGCCGGGCAGGTCCGATCAATTGTTTCCCGGCGTCGGTGGGCAGCACGCCACGACCGACCCGATGGAACAACGCGACGCCCAGCTCCCGCTCCAGACCGGCGATCGCCTGCGACAGCGAGGGTTGCGCAATGTAGAGCTGCTCGGCGGCCTTGCTGAAACCCTCGTAATCGATCACCGCCAGGAAGAACTTCAACTGCCGTGCGTCCACAGCACCCTCTCTTCCGGAGCACCGAAGGGCGTCGCCTCAACGATCGTGACGGCCAGTTTGCACCATTCGACCCTCGCGCAGCTCAGCGAGCACACCACGAACAATGGCACCCACCAACTGCACATCCATTGATTCGGGTGCAGAAGTGGCCGTTCGCTCAGCGTTTCGGACTTCGTCGAACGGATCGAACAGGGGACTTCTAATCCTCAGGTCGCAGGTTGGTATGTGCAGCCAGCCGAAACTGGGGATGCCACGGTTTCGGTGGGCGGTCGGCGCGGATGTTTGCGCGGAGGCTGGCCGGGCACACCCACCACGTCGATCACGGACCGGCGACGGAAGCCGGGGCGCTGGCAAAACTGGTTCCTGCTTCGAAATTGCGCTTCGGGGTAAAGAACGTTGTGTCCGAGGCGCCGCGACCGGAGGGCCGCCGAGGCGGCAGGTGCGGTGATGGAGATGGGAGAGTCGTGACGGGTTCGGGTGGCACGTTGCTGGTGTTGGGTGCCAGTGGTGATCTGGCCGGACGGCTGCTGTTGCCGGCGGTGGGTCAGTTGCTGGGCAGTGCCGAAGGCCCTTCCGGGTTGACCCTGGTCGGGGCGGGCACCGAGGACTGGGACGACGCAACGTGGCGGGAACGGGTTGCTGCGGCCTTCGCATCGGTCCGGGCGACCGGCGCCAGGATCGATGAGATCACCGCGCACACGAAGTATCTGACGGCTGATGTGACCCGCCCGGAGGACCTGCAACGGTTGCTGGACGCGTGTGACGGCGCGCCGGCGATTTATTTCGCGTTGCCCCCGGCGGTGACCGCGAAGGCCTGCGCCGCTCTGGGACAGCTGACGCTGCCGCCGGGCACGGCGCTGGTGTTGGAGAAGCCTTTCGGGGTGGATCAGTCCAGTGCCGCTGATCTGAACACCATCATCGGCCGCCTGGTCCCGGAGGACCAGATTCATCGGGTGGATCATTTCCTGGGCAAGTCCACGGTGCTGAACCTGCTCGGGTTGCGGTTCACGAACCGGTTGTTCGAGCCGTTGTGGAGTGCGGACCACATTGCCCGGGTGGACATCGTGTTCGATGAACCGCTGGGGTTGGAGAACCGCGCCAGGTATTACGACGGGGCCGGCGCGCTGGTCGACATGATCCAATCTCACCTGCTGCAGGTGTTGGCGTTGATCGCGATGGACCCTCCGGCGAGTTTGTATGCCCGGGATCTGCGGGACCGTAAGGCCGAGGCGTTGCGGGCGTGCCGGGTGTGGGCGGGGGACCCGGTCGCGGCGAGCCGCCGGGCCCGTTACACCTCCGGGGTCATCGACGGTCGTCAATTGCCGGGGTACGCGGAGGAATCCGGGGTGGACCCGGCGCGGCAGACGGAGACTTTGGCCGAGGTGGTTCTGCAGGTGGATACCTGGCGGTGGGCGGGTGTCCCGTTCCGGTTGCGTTCCGGGAAGGCCCTGGGAAATGGGCGGAAAGAAATCGTGATCACGTTGAAACCGGTACCCCGGTTGCTGCCGGGGTTGACCGGGGAGGCGCAGCCCACCCGGTTACGGATCTCGATGGGTCCGGACCGGATGGCGCTCGACCTGAACATCAACGGGCCAGATGACCCGTTCGGGATCGATCGGGTCACTCTGGATGCGGATTTCAACCCCGGTCGGTTGCCCGCCTACGGGGAAGTCCTTGCCGGAGTATTTGCGGCCGATCCCACGCTGTCCGTGCGTGGAGATACCGCCGAAGAATGCTGGCGGATCGTCGATCCAGTACTGCAGTCCTGGCGGGAAAACCAAGGTCCCACTGGAGGATTACCCTGCGGGATCCGCCGGCCCGTCAACCTGGACCGAGTAGGGACAAGAACCAAGACCGGGTTCCGAGGTAGTGCTGGTCAGCCCTCGACACCGGTAGCGGTGTGGGGGATCCGACGGGTTTGGATTCGGGTGATCCGCGTTGTCGCAGGTAGTGCCGGAAGCCGCGGGTCCTGGCCCAAGCAGGTGAGTTGTCGTCGGCGTGCTCACTGACCGTCGAGCACAGCCAGGAACACCACAACCCCGTCCATCAGGACCTGCGCTCCGTGACCGAAGGCCTGACTGACCTGCGCGGTCTGCGCATCATGCAGGTCCTGGTCCAGGACCGCTTGGTCACAGGCAGACCCAGTGGTCTGCTCGAGTTCATCTACCGTTTCCGGGGCGAGCACCGACCAGGCGACGGACCCATCCCCGGTGGCGACGGCCTGATGAAACTGCACAGCGACCTCACCCGCTGCGTTGTCGCTGGGACCTCATGTCGAACACGCAGTCGCCACGGACATCCGACCCGACGTTTCTTCTGCGCCCAGATCTGTTGTGTCGCAGATCAGACGACTTGCCACGACGCATGCAGGGGCAGGTCGGCTCCCGAAAGCCGGCGTCCTCCGGGCTGTAGCGTGATGCCATGCGCCGTCGTCAGTGGGTCATGAGCCTGGTGCCAACGCTGGCTGCTGCCGTGTTGGGAAACGTATTCATCAGCCGCGAGTCCCTCACCTGGTTCAAGGGCCTTCAGCGGCCGGCGATGCAACTGCCGATGGCTGGCTTCTACGCGTTGGGGGCAATCAATTACCCGCTGATGGGGCTGATTGTCCATCGTGCTGTTGTGGCGCAGGACCGACGCACCTATCGGCTGGCTGTGATTGTGCTTGGTTGTGCTGAACTTTGGAACGTGCTGCTGTTCGGACGCCGCAACACTCGTGCAGGGTTTCTGGGCATTGTCGCCTTTACGTTGCCGCTCGGGCTACTGCAGGCGGCTGTCGCAAGTGATCGAACATCGACCATCGCCTTGGCGCCGTACACGGCGTGGGTGGTCGGCTACGACATCCCCTGGGCCTACCAATTGTGGCGGCTGAATCCCCCTACTGACCGGCGGCGAAGCGCGGGCAAGGGTGCAGCGTGATCCCGCGGCGTCCGAGCGCCAGCGAAGCGCGAGAGGAGCCACGCATGCCGAGCGCCGGCGAAACACCCACATCCACCGCTGCACTGTGACGAGTCAAGCTAGTTGAGCTGGGGCCGCTCGTCTGGGCCGGTGTCCAGATCCTCGGGGGAGTAGATGGCCGGCGGTTCGATGCCCAAGCCGATCTCGATCTCGTCCATCAAGATCTCGATCCGGCCGCGGAGTTCATCGATCCGCTCCGCCTCGACCGCTGTTTCCCGGGTCGATGGTTTCGAGCCGGCCCAGAAGCGTGTCGAGATCAGCCAGGTCGGTGCGTTGTTCGTCCACGTGCCCGATCGCCACACCTCACTGATGTGGTCGAGCCTGGCGACGATGTCCGCAAGCTGAATGGGAACCATCACCCGCGACCCAGACTTGCCTTGATCGTCTTGAGCAATCGGCCGGCATCCAATCGGAGCTGCCGCTCGGCGTCGTCACCGGGATCGAGGTATTTCAGCATGGTGCCCAATTTGGCGACCATGGCTTCCTGCTCAATCTCCGGGACGTCCTGCCAACTCACCGCGACCCGTTCGATATCGGCCCTGTCTTCCTCGAGCGTCATGATGCACCAGGCATGACAGCCCGGGTCTGAGGTCGACCATCGTTCGGCATTGGCCTACCCCCGCCCCGCGCGTACCAAATTGTCCCGGGTGCGTTGTCGATCGGGTCAGGGAGTCCGACGGGGTTGGTTCGGCGCATGATGACTGGCAACGGTTACGCCCTGGCGTTGGGCCGAACTGTCACCAGATCCGCACCACCGACTTCGGCGACCAGCGTCTGTCCCTGACTGACCGCGAACTCGACGAGGCAGGTCCGGTGCAGGACAGTCGTCGACAGCACCCGCCCGGCGGTTCCTCTTCTGACAACAATGGCCTGACCACGCCGGAAGTCGTGAGTCAACTGGACGATGGAGTCCTTGTGCAGCATGGTCACCACGCTCCCGTCGAGGCCCACGTGGGCAACTCGGCCTCTACTCATTCGTGGTACCCAGCGGTGAACGCCGCCAACCGCTGTCGGTGGGGTTGGTGTGGGTGCGTTGGCGTTGCGTCAGGTCGGCTCCTGGTTGTCTTGGACGCCGTCATCGTCTAACGGGTGCCGGACCTCGATGAGATCAAGTCCCGTCCGGTGCAGTCGGTTGATGATGCCGTGCAGTGCCGCCTGGTCGGGTACGGGTCCGCGCAGGACCGTCTGGACCCGGTCCACGACGACCCGCACACCCTCGATTTCGGTCAGCACGTCCTTGGGAACCAGTCCTGACACGGATCTCGTAGTGGGGCGCGGCATCGCGGGCCTCGCTGACCGTCGTCACGATCACTGTGCCGGGTTCACATGACGACGGCGCAATCCGAGTCGGGTAGAGGTCGTTGCGGTTGACGGCGGCGTTGGCCCTGCCAGCCGGGTTGGTGTCGGTCAGGTGAGGGCTGCGCCGAGCAGGCGGGCGGTCAGGCCGAGGGCGGCGCCGATGGCGAGTTTTCAGGAAGGTGAGTTTGAGCCGTGACAGCAGCAGTGCGGCGATGACGGTCTGGGCCGGGGCGGAAGGGTGCAGGGTGACCAGTCGAGGATTTGCAGGGTGAGCAGTCCCCAGGTAAGGGTGTTCGCGGCGAATAGGGTGTGCACGGCGAAGTACACGCCCTTGTCCGTGATGACCCCGAAGGCGGCGGCGGAAACTGCAGTGACAGCAGCGGAGAGGGCTTTGTTGCCGCGGAAAGGCTGTCGTTGGTCACGGCAGATGGCTCACATTGGTCGTGTGTGCTTCATGGCTCACATCGCACGGTCAGCACGCGGGACCCAGGACACCGCAGGCCACCGCTCGTCCGCCATCGGCTGGAACAGGGCCAGATAGCGCGACCCAGGCGAGTCAGATAGGCCGATCCTTCACAAGCCCAGGTATGTCATTTCCAGCCCACGTCATCACTGTGAAGCGAGCGCGTAGTCGAGTCACCACGACGACCCTTTTCGGTGACGGCAGGTGTTCACTGTGCCCAACGTGGCGCGTTCGATCGTCGGTTTTCGCGTAATGAAATCTGCATCCGTAAACGTTGATTTATCACAATGTGGATGGCAGGCTAGCTGCCGATGACCGGCTCTGGGCACAGATTTGGGGGTGATCGAGGTGGGCGACCCGGGACCCACTGCGGGGGTGTACACGATCTCGGTGGCCGCAGAACTGGCCGGTGTGGCGGTCCGATCACTGCGGTTGTACGAACAGCACGGGCTGCTGCGGCCCGGCCGTACCAGCGGCGGCACCCGCCGGTACAGCCAGGATGATCTGCGCCGGCTGCGCCGGATCTCCGAGCTCGTCGCCGACGGGGTCAACCTCACCGGCATCGGGAAGATCCTCGACCTGGAACAGGACACGCACGAACTGCGCACCGACAACACCGCGCTGCGCGCGGACAACTCCCGGCTGCGGGACGCCCAAGAGAATCCACCGGACCGGGCTGCGCCGGATCCGGAGCGGGAACCGACCCGGCGGCGCTCACCGCCGCGGCACACCCCGACCGACCAGCACCGCAACCAATCCTCCCGACCCGGGTGACCCCACCCGCCCGACCATCGGCACCGAAAGCGGCACCGGTAATCGATGCATTCATTCAGCTGGACCACCGAAAGGACAGGCGCCATGAACGATCCAGCGAAGTCAGCCGTCGCCGCGCTCGCCGGATCCACCACCGAATCCGTCGGCCAATTCACCTATACCGTGGCGACCGACAGCTGGTGGTGGTCAACCAGCCTGTACACGATCCACGGCTTCACCCCCGGTGAGATCGTGCCCACCACCGCACTTCTGACGGCGCATCAACACCCCGACGATCGGGCCGGGGCGATCGAGCTGATCACCGCCGCGGTGACCGCCGGGAAACCGTTCTGTTCCCGGCACCGGATCATCGACGCCCGGCAACGCACCCATACCGTGGTCACCATCGGTGAAGGTGTCCGCGACACCGACGGCCGGATCGTGCAGGTCAGCGGCTACCTCATCGACGTCACCAGATCCCTGCAGCGTGACCTCACCGCCGCGACCCAGGCGGCCGTCGAGCAGTCCGCCGAAACCCGGGCCGCGATCGAACAGGCCAAAGGCGCGTTGATGATCACCTACGGACTCGACGAAACCGAGGCATTCGCGCTGCTTCGCTGGCATTCCCACCACACCAACATCAAACTCCGGGACATCGCCGCAGGCATCACCGACCACGCCAACGACCCCGGCATCGCCGGCCTCACCCCGGATCGGAAGATTACCGAAATCCTCGCCAACCTCACGACGACCCCCGCAACGGACGTCGACGAGACGGCGCCCGGCGGAGACGACGAAAGGCTGACCGCCTGACCCGATGATCCACGCCACACTGCCATTTAAAGTGGTCAGAAGGCGCCTTTGTCTTGGCAAGTCACAGGCGAGGGCGCTCTCACGTGACTGTGATGATGACTTTGCCGCGTGCGTGTCCTGCTTCGACACCTATGTGACCGGAAGTAATCTCGGGTGATCGTCAGGCGCTCGTCGGTGTTTTTCGCGGCCTGGGCGACCCGGAGAGCGCTGTGAGGTTTTCCTGGACGGCTCGTCGATGACGGCGGTGGCGATTCGCTCGACGGGGATGTTCTGCTCGGATGCCTGATTGTGCCGCCACCGGGTGGCATCGGCAGCGGACGATCGCAGTTGGCTCATGAGCAGACCGCGGCCTCGGTCTAAGACCCTTCCGGGCTCGTCAAGCGGCGGGCGAGGTCGTCCGCCTTAGCGCGGAGCGCTGCGATATCACTGGGCCGCGGCCATCTCGACAGCGGGAATCAGTTCCGCGGGGGTGGCCGGCTGTGCCACGACCGCCAGCGCTCCGGGCCGCCCCGGGGTTTCCAGTGATGGTGTGTCCCGGGTTTCCCGGAGTCGAGGGTGGTGGATTCTTGT